>Ga0272441_10002652_pt1 | contig 35802 bp, 46 predicted proteins | sample SSMProp6N_FD_193582 | JGI IMG/M metagenome (GOLD analysis project Ga0272441, IMG submission 193582) | Marine sediment archaeal communities from Little Sippewissett salt marsh, Falmouth, MA, United States - SSM-Prop-6N | ecosystem: Environmental > Aquatic > Marine > Wetlands > Sediment ...
CTGCCGGCGCTGACGGCTGCCCTGACGGTGTCCGCGGGGTCGGATCTGACGCTGGCGGGGACCCTGCCGGCGCTGACGGCGGCGCTGACGGCGTCGAGCGGAACCGGGGTTGATCTGACGCTGGCGGGGACCTTGCCGGCGTTGGAGTCGTCGCTGGTGATGATGGCGCCCCAAAGTAGGATGGCCACCATCATGGCCAACGTGCGGGCCTATCTGTCGACCATGGGGTCCGTGCATGCGTTCCTGGGGGTGGCGACGGATGCGGCGGCGCTGGAGCGGATCATCTACGTCGATGCCGGGGAGGAGATCAGCGGGAATCATCTGGTCCTGTCCATTTCCTTCCAGGGGGCGATCAGGATCACCAGCGACTTCAAGGCCTTCTCCTATCTGCTGCAGATCCAGGGGGTGCATCAGCGGGTGGACAGCGACGCGGCCGATCTGGATTTCCTGATGGCCTACAATTTCGAGCTGGTGAGCGATGAGCTCGACACCTATAGGGACTGGGCCGGCCGGGTCGCCGAGCTGGAGGATCCGCCAGATTTCGAGCCGCCCGAGCGGGATGATCCCGGGACCGATTACGGTGGTGATATCGAACATTCAATTTACATGCCAGTCATGGCATACGACGGCTAAGCCATGCTGCACGTCATCACCATCACCCTGGACGCCGCGAGCGAGCGCATCAGCCGGGTCACCAAGCGGGACCTGAAAGCGATGATCGCCGGGCCGTTCGAGATCGCGGTGGTCACCTGGTGGAACGGCTACGCCGAGCTGCGCTTCAAGCCGTATGCCCGGGCCAAGCTGGGGTACCGGATCAAGGAGGAGACGGCCAAGCGCAAGGAGCGATACGGGGCCAAGGATCCGCTGGTATGGACCGGGGAGCTGCGGTCGCGGGTGCTTTCCCGGTCGACGGTGAAGATCATGGGCTCGGCCGCCAATATGCGCGGGGTGGTCAATATGGGGCGAACCCCCCACAATATCGTCCTGATGGTGCTGGAGACCGTGCCCGAGGACGAGGTCAAGAAGACGGTGGAGCCCACCTGGCTGGAGGCCTTCGAGGAGCTCCTGGACCAGCTGCTGGAGACCGGCACGGCGCCCAGAAGCCACCGCAAGCCCAAGCTGAGCCCTGCCGGCGCCCGGAGCTCGATTGCGGGCGGCGGCAATGCGGAGCGCTTCCGCCGGGCCCAGGAGCGTATGATGCTGGCCCGGGCCGACGCCCAGGATTTCGCCCAGGACCTGGATATCCGCCAGGAGGAGGGCCGGGCCCGCGCCCAGAATGCGCTCAAGCGCACGCATGACCGCTGGCGGCGCTCCGCCGGCGGGTCCGCCCCCGGCGGCGCCGCCGGGTGGGGGATGTCCAGGACCTACCTTGGCAGCGCCAGGCATCGTCATGCCCAGGCGCAGCGCCGTTACCGTGAACGAATCAGACAAAGGAGATAACCATGACCATCGCCCATCGACGCTTCAAGGGCGGGACCGCCCAGTGGACCCCGGAAGGGGAGTCGCCGGTCACCCTGACCGGGGTGAGGATGATCCGCTTCGGCGAGGGGGCCCAGGCCGTCGAGCTGATCGCCGACGGCAACGAGATCGTGGAGGAGGAATGCCTCCACAGCCTCAAGGGCCGAATCAGCGTGACCATCCTCAACCAGGACCACATGGCCGAGCTGCCCCTGGGGCTGGGGGCCTTCCAGTTCGACATGGAGAAGGTCAAGTCGGGGCGCGGCGCCGTCGCCGGCGCCGACAAGCGGGTCACCTTCGGCAAGTGCAACCTCGTCGACAAGGATTCCGGCGCCGGCAGCGAGGCCGGCGAGGAGACGACCCTGCAGATGTCGGCCGTGGATAACGGGGCGGGGGCGCTCTACACCTACGCCGACGCGACATGATGCGACTGGGAGCGTACCTGGTGGACGCGCCGGCGACGCCGGCGGTGCTGGATGATCCCCGCCTGGGGCGGTTGCGCTCGGCGTGGCCGGCCTGGGCGGTGGCTGGGACCGTCGACGGACGGGCGCTGGTCATCCCCGCGGGCGAGGGTTGCCCCGTGTCGTTTGACCGGGACGACTACGGCGAGGCGGTCGAGGGTTTGGACGGCCTGTTGTATCTGCCGCCGGATCCCTTGCCGGAGCTCTACGACCTGGCGCGGGAGGACATGCCCCAGCCGGCCGCCCGGGTCAGCCTGCGGCGCGTGGCCAGCGGCGGACCCGGGGAGATCTCCATCCCCCTGGGGCTGGGGCCGGTCTACGGGGTGGGGCCCCGGCAGGGGGAGCCGTCGTCGACGTATGGCCGGCTGGCCTGGGATTTGTGGTCCCGGGTGGAGGAGCTGCCGACGGACGATGATGGCAACGTGCAGCTCTCCGAGGAGCTGCTCGAGGATATGCGCCACCTGGCCCACCAGGCCGTGGAGCAAGGCTATCACGTCACATGGGAGCTCTGGTGGCAGCTGGCGGTCTACGACGCCGACGAGCTCTCCAAGATCACGGACGTCATCTGGGGCGCCGACCCAAAAGCTGCACCCGGCGACGCGACTACCTGATGGCCGTGTGCGCCGGGGTGATCATGGACCCGATTCTGGCCCCCGAGGAGTGGCGCCTGGTGCGCCATTGGTGGGTCGAGACCGGCCGCGCGCCGTCGCTGAGACCCGGGCGCGGGTCGCGGGTGATGGGTTTCGGGGTGGGGGGATAGACCATGGCCAAGGCAGTGATCGGTGGGGATTCGCGGGGCGCGGAGCAGGCGGCGGCGAAGACGGTCAAGGGCTACAAGGAGGTGGCCAAGGCCGCCAAGGAGGCGGGGAAGGCGTCGGAGGGGGCAGCGAAGCGCGCCACCCGCGCGGCCAAGGACGAGGAAGCCGCGATCCAGAAGCAGATCCAGGCCATCAAGCGGAAACAGCAGACCGCCGCGGCCCGGGCCGAGGCCGAGAAGCGGATGGGGATCGCCCCCGCCGGCGGCGGGGGGCCGCGTCGTGGCGGCGGGGTCGGGGCGGCGATGCCTGCGCCGACCCGCAACCGGGCCGCCATGGCCGGGCAGGCCTTGAGCCTGGTGGGGACCACCGGCCAGGGGAAGATGGGGATGTTGGCCTCGATGGGCGGCGCCACCATGGCCGCGGCCGCGGGCCTGGGGATCGGCGCCGGCCTGGCGGCCGCGGTGGGCGGGATCATCAATCTGTACCAGCAGCACAAGGCCGAGCTGCAGGCGGCTATGCAGGCGCGGATCCAGGCCGAGCAGGCCTTCGCCGACGGCATCAAGGAGGCCAAGCGCCGGGCCGCCCAAGCGACCATCGCCGAGTGGAAATCAACCGGCGGCGGCATGGTCAATGCGACGATGAAGGGCCGCAACCCCATGGGGCTCATCGGCGCCGGCATCGATCGCCAGGGTGCCATCGATATGGCCCAGGTCCTGGCGGGGATCGAGGACCCTGGCAAGCGGGCCCGGGTGCGGGCCGCCATGGAGAGCGCGGCGCGCCTGGGGGCCCGACCGGATCAGTCCATGGCGGAACGGGTGATGCACCTGTTGAGCCGCGAGGAGCGGGGCGTGGCCCGGGGGGCTGGGGTGCAGGGTGGGCGGTATGGCCGCCTGGACCTGGCGCATGCGGCCTATGGTGACGCGGAGGTCACCAAGCGGCAACTGCAATGGGCGCTTTCGGCGAATCACCCGCTATTGAACGCCCAACGGGCCATCGGCGCGGGCGAGGCCAACGTGGAGCGGGAACGGTTGGGCTTGCTGAGCCGGAATACCGACGATGTCGTCAAGGAGCTGCGCCGCCAGGCCCATGAGATCAACGATCCCGAGGGGGTCTTTCGGCAGGAATATATCGAGAAGCTGGACAAGCAGATTCAGGTCATGGAGAAGATCAACGAGGGGACGACCGCCAATTCGGAGGCCCTCCAGGAGGTGGCGGATGCGCTCCGCCACGGTATGCGGCCGGTGAGAAAGTAGACCATGCCCAGCATCAACGGCGTCAGCTTCGAGCATTGGGAGGGGTCCTTGACCGGCCACAACGGCGACGGTGGCGAGAAACCCGACGCCATCACCACGCGCAAGAAGTTCGCCAGCAAAACCGCCGCTTACGCCGCCCTGGCGACCTGGCGGGGGTGGCCCGATGATCAGAGCCCCGTCACGGTGGTATTGGCCGGCGGCGAAAGCGTGACCGGGGTGGTGATCTTTGGCGTCGTGGCCGATGAGCTGCGCGCGGTGGTGGGCGGGGTGCTCTTGTCGACGCGGTGGGACCTGTTGGCGCCTTCGACCTGGGACCCGACGCCATGAGCGACGTCTCCATCGCCGGCGTCAGCTACACCCATTCCCGCGGGGTGCTCAACCCCGTGGGCAAGCGCGTCACCCCCGCGGCCAAGGGCGGCGGCGGAGGCGGGGGGGTTCGCGTCCAGACCCTGGGGGTGGGCGGGACCCTGGAGACCTGGTCATACCTGGCGGATGAGACCGCGGCGCACGACCTGGCGGCCGACGCCGGGCGGTTGCAGGACACCTACGTCGCCGTGGTCCACGCCGGCTACGACCTGGGCAATGCCTATCTGGAGCGCGTGACGGCCCGGGTGCGCAAGGTGCGCGGGGCGCCGTCCGGCACCCCGTGGAGGGTGGATCTGTCCTGGCAGTTCAACGAGAAGAAGCAGCAGCTCTCCGGCGGCGGCGGCGGCCAGGTGGATGATTTGTTCGCTCATGTCAAGGTCTACACCGGGTGGCAGGTGTCCTCGCTGGCGCTCCAGGAGGATCTCCGCTGCCGGGAGGATGTCGATGCCCTGGCGCCCAAGAGCCTGGGGTCGGCGTCGCTGATACAGAATGTCGACGCGACCCATCCGCCCCTTGACATCGTGGGCCGGTATGTGCGGCTTGACGCGCCAAATGACGTCGAGAGCCCCACCAGCTGGACCCCCTATTGGCTGGGGCGCGTGGTGGGGCGGGACCTGGTCCCCAACCCCGACGGCGGGGACGAGGCCGAGTATGCGGTCTTCAACTGCCATCAGTCGCCCATCTTCCTGGCCGGCTTTCTGCCCGAGTGGCATGAGGCCAAGCGCGACGAGAGCGCGGTGGTGGACGCCGGCTGGTGGTTGCCGGTCAACGGGATCCCCAACGGGGACCGGTCATCGGCTAAGATCGGCGGGTTCTATTACCACAACCGCAACGTGCCGGGCTTGCCATGGCGGCCGCAGCAGTGGCTGCCGACCGTCTTTTTCGAGCTGATTAACCCCTGGGTTTCCGATTTCGACTTCACCCTGGGGGGGCAGACTGCGTGTCTGGGGAATCACGACATCATCCGGCCAAACACGGGGACGGTCTTGGAGGCCCTGGCGCAGATCTGCGCGGCGGGGATTGCGTGGAGGCAGACGGGGACCGGGGTGGCCCAGGTCCTGGAATTTGTCAGCCCCCTGCAAGCCGAGCTGTCGGTGGCAAATTACACCATCCCCGCCAATACCAAGCAGATCTCGGTGGATTTCCGCAAGGTGGCCGCCGAGATCATCCAGGGGACCGACCGGCATTTCGTCGACCAGAGCCTGGTGGCGGACACCATCTACGTTTTGGCCCGGGCCCAACACGTCATCAGCCTGGGATATGAAGATGGGTCCACCAGCGGGCAGCTCGCAAAGGGCTGGGATGCCAGCCTGCAGGGGCCATGGTCGGCCGCACCCTGGGACGAGAAGGCCGACGAGACTTACAACCAGCTCTATCGCCGTTTCGTGCTGATGGACGATTGGACCGGGGGCAGCTACAAGCAACCGACCGAGGAGCTCCATTGTCATCGTGACCTGGCCACGGATGCCACGCACGGCACCAACGGCGAGGATGGGGAGTTTTCCGCCGGCGGGTCCTTCAGCCTGGCAAATGTGCGCTTGCTGAAACATTTGCCCCTCAACGCCGGGAAGGACTATTCTGGGCCCACCGCCGCCGACCCGTATGACGCCACCCTGCAGGCCCAGGCTCCTATGGCTTTCCGCGTGGTGGACCCAAGCGGCACCCCCAAATGGTATCCTTTGGATATGCCCGTGACGATCGATACCGGATATCCGGCCATTCTCATCGGCGACGGTCCCGAGGACAAGGAAACCATTTCTGACATCCTGACGGCCGGGGATCATATCGTGGTCACTGTGGGGTATACCTTCCCCCTGCCCTGGCGGATGTCCTGGAATCGTAGCGCGGCCGACCGGCCCGGCCGCACCCGGCGGATGGTCCATTACCAATTTGACGACCTGCAATATGAGTATATCCACGAGGACACCGTCCTGGGGGTCACCAACAACGTTCCCACGTTGAACGATGCGGGGGTCGTGGGCGGCAACAAGCCCGAGGGCCTGGTGGAGCGCCTGGCCCTGGCGCGGGTCATCCACCAGGACCCGCGGCTGCGGGTCAGCTGGCAGGCCGAGGGGATCGACCTGGCGGCCGCCAAGGCGCCCGGGGCGCTGGTGACCCAGGTGACCAGCCGGTCCGGGAACGTCACCCAGGGGGCGGCGCTTTTGATCAGCCGCGGGCATCTGTGGGAAAAGATCGACCCCCGGACCGTCTACCATGCCGAGACCCGCCATCCCGGGACGCAGTCCGTTGTCGAGCATCTGTCTGTACCCTTCAACGATTGGCAGGATTTCGTCCGATATGAAGGGGCGGTCCGGTGAGCAACGGGGGATGGGACAACCAGGGACCCGGGGGGCTATTCAATCAGCGGCAGCAGGACGCCACCCGGGCGCGCCTGGACGGCGATCTGCGGCGGCCGATCCACAGCCGGCATCGGCGGCATTGGCCCAACGTCGGCGCGTATTCTGATGCGATCGACGACCAGGCGAATTTCACCGCCCCCCCAGCGGCTGGGATAAACTGTACCTTCGCACCTAATGGATGGGTCCTCCCATCCAGCGATTGCCGGATCGACTTTTCGGCATATGTCGCGCAGACGTGGGAAGACACCAGCGGATCCCCGTGGGAGTATTATACCAATTACACCTCCATATCAGGATGGATCCGCGCCCTGGTCGGTACAAAATACGAGTATTCGCTGGCAATAGCTCAACAACGGTGCTGGACCGTTAGCGGGAGCCCACGTTTCACCAACGAGGCGCAGGGAGGCAACGCATCGTTACTCTACGGTTCCTATGCCAACATTGCATTTACCGGGCTGGGGATAGGGACCGTTTCGCTTACCGTGTCCAGCAGTCTGGTCATCAGCTTCACCCCGGGATCTATCGGATCGTTCACCGATTACAATTCCAGCTTGTCGGCGAAGGGGATTTGCGAACGGCCCATTGTCGCCGGGTGATGATCGGAAATAACGGAATTATTTAATATATCAGCGACTGGGCGATCGTGGCGTATGGGCCGCGGGGGCTTTATATCGCGCCGTGAGGGCGAGTCGATCCTAATCAACTCGCTGACCCAATTTATCCTGCTGTTCTAATAGATGGTTGTAACGGTTGATAAACTTGATGGCCATGGAATCTATCGAATCTTTAATACTGGCCATGTAGTTGCTGCTTACACCCGCCCAGCCGAAATCACTCTGCTGGAAAAACGTGCCGAAATTGTTCACCTTATGTGTCAGCCATGTGTCAGCACCTGCGCCGAAAGATACCGTGTACGCAGCATTAATGCCCTTATTGATTGTCAGTTGCGACACCTCGACAATGACTAGAGGCGCCACTCCATTTCGATCTCGGTCGTCCGCCTTTCGAAGTCGCGTATACCCAGCGCCATTCAGCCTGTTCTCAACCAAGGCTTCCAACACCGTGCTGTCAATCTTCAGTGTACCTGGCTTAGCCAAGACCAAGAGGACGTATTCTCGCGAGAGTTTCGTAGGCATGCCCTCAATGGTCACGGGGACCTGGCGTTTCTCTGGCTCTGCCGAAGGAAGGATTTCCGTTTCCAACGACGGTGCCGACTGCCTGCCTGACGACGGGTCGTCCTGACCTTTACGCGTCCCCCTAGTCGAAAGGATAACCGCCATTAAGACCGCCATGATGCAGATAACCGTTCCAAGAACCATGATGATTAACTTGTTCCTGGAAGCTTTCTCATTGAATTGGAGTGATTTCATCTTCCAGTATTTGATTAGGTTATCTTCCTCAGGTTCGCTCATGCTTATCTCCCAACCCCTGTTGCAGAACAGGCTGATAGAATACCTGCATAGCATCGCGTCTGCAATACTTGATCGGGGACCTACAGGATATTCAGATCTGCAAGTGGAGATCTCCCGACACCACCGGGGCGTCCACCCCCAGCCACGCCAGGGCTCCCGGAAGGTCACCCCTGACGGCTGTCACCCGGACGTAATTCAGAGCCGCTGGCCCCTCAACATGGGTCAGCCAGCCGCTGACCAGCCACTCCTGGCGGGGTGAATACACCACCGCCACTCGGCCCTCCGGGACCCGCCGCATGCAGGCCGCCCACACCTCCTCGGCCTCGGTGAACTCCAGGGGGCCAGGCTGGCCGACGATCTCGGCCCGGCCGACCAGGGTTAGCCAGCGCATCCCCCAGCGGTGCTCCGCCAGCAATCCACCCCGTGCGAGCAACCGCCGTCGGGACCCAAGGTAGTCCCTCACACGTACCTGCCCCCAGACCCTTGACACCACCAGGTTGAAGCCGCTAAAATGAACGTCCCAGATCACTACTATATATACGCAGCCGGTTCACGTTCCCCTCAATTCTATCGCCCATTTTCCTAGTAGATTTTCCTAGTTTGGCGTAAGTCTTTTAATGACAACGGTGAATAAACGCCTTCTAAGCAGCAGGTCAGTGGTTCGAATCCACTCGGGCGTGATGAAAGAAAACCCTGTGGTTTGCAGGGTTTTCTTCATTTGTGCATCCGTGAAAATACTAGAAAGAAATGGGGCCGAAAAGGCTTTGTTTTAAGATGATATTTCTAGTAACGGTCTCAGCCGCTGGGCCGCAGCCATTTCTGGATCTCCTCGGCCACCGGGAGCAGCTCGTGGTGGTCCAGATCCGTGTAGTGCTGGGTGGTCACGGCGGCCACGTCGCGCGGCTGGTGGCCCATGTAGAGGTCGATGAGCCAGCCCTCGATCCGCCGTCGACGGGCCTCGGTGGCCCAGGTCTTCCGCAACGCGCTGGGTGGCAGCTGCCGGCCGGTGGCCTCGGGCAGCCACTTGGCGCACCAGCTGCCGAAGGTGTCTGAGCGGAACTTCCCGTCCCCCCTCTCGCACCACGAGGCCGGGTGGACGAGCAGCTCCTCGGGGTCCATGCTCCGGGTCAGTCGTCGCATCCACAGCGAGGCCGTCTTGGCCAGGGGCAGCTGCCGGTAACTGGTGGAGGTCTTCCGTTCCCGGAGGCCCACCGTGAGGGTTCTGGTCCTGGGGTCGTAGTCCCCGGCCTGGACCCGGAAGATCTCGCTGGAGCGGAGCCCATGGAAGCCCCCCAGGATGATCACCGCCCGCTGGCGGGGCTCCAGGTCCTGGCGGCAGGCCCGGTGGAGATCTCCGAGCTGGAAGGTCTCCACCTTCCTGATCTGCTCGTTCCCCCGCCGGGGGTTGATCCGGGACCGGTACAGGGGATCGGCCATGCCGTACTGCCTGGCGGCCATGGCGCAGGCCCGTCGGATCACCGACAGCCGATGCCGGCGCGTCTCCCAGCTGAGGCCCTGGTCCACCAGGTACTCCTGGTAGCGGACCACCATGTCGAAGGTCACCTGGTCCTGGAACTCAACCCCGGCCCAGTCCTTGAAGATCTTGAGGTCCCGGTCGTGCTGCTTCTTGGCCCGGGGGCTGTGGAAATCCTCGTGCCTGGTGGTCGGGTGGTCGTCGTAGCACTTCTTGATGGTCGGCCGCCCGAGGTCCATCTCGGGCAAGACGCCCCGGTCCGCGAAGGTCTCGGCCTGGTCGGGGGTGATCAGCTTCTTCTTGATGGCCTTCGCAATGATCTCCTGGGAGGGGTCACCGGTCTGGAGCTCCGAGCAAATATACTCGAACTCTCGGGCCATAGAGAGGGCCTGCTTCTTGGGGCGGATGCCCACGTACTTCTGCTTGTAGGGCATCCCCTTGCGCCAGCCATAAGGTTTGAAGCTGGCGATCCAGGCACCTTTGGTTTTGGAGTCTTTGAAGACGGAGGCCATCTTTTAAAGTTTTTTAAATGTGCGGATCGCTCGCAACCAGCGACTCACCCAGACCCCATCGTTCTTAGGATCATCGAGGATTAAGTCCTCACCATGATCCCGCCAGTTCCTTCGTGCCAACAATACCGCTTCTTCAGCCTCATCAGCATCGGCCTCGCATCGGGAAATAAAATCCATAAACCAATAAAGATAGAACCGCCAACTCAATGCCAGGACATGGCCCTTATCACGGATAGCTTCCTTAAGGTCAACATAGAACTCGTTACTCAAAGTAGCAGCAGAAGCAAGATCGTCCACATCCAATCTAACAAAATCTGCGTCGGACACATTGGCCAGAAACGCTTCTTCGATGATATATGGCTTCTGTATGCGAGGTCCCGACACAGGCGCATCCCAACGACTCGACGAAAACCTGCGCAAGTTTCCATGTTGGCCAGTCGCACCGGAATGTGCACCCGCCACTTTCCATAAGACAATATCCAATGAACAATTTGAGACCAGCACTTTAATTCCATTGTTACTTAAAATGTTTATTAGCTTCATCACAGCCACCAATGCGTCTTCATTCGTGAGATGCTCCTTTGGCGGTACTTCAGACGATAACACCAAATACACATTTTCCACATCTCGCCCCGTGACGAGATCGGCGATATCCCCTACATCATCAACGACCAAATCATCAAAATGCAGAACAAGCGTAAGATACAGATCCTTGCCCCCAGGCAGGGATTTTTGCATTTCTTCAAATATATCAGTGATCAGAGCATAATATCCAGAAGTATACTTCCGAGGCAGAAAGGCCGGCGAGCACACACCGTCGCAATCGTGGTCAACGCAACACTTGATAACCCCATCTACTACAGATGACCAGTACGCAAGGTTAGTCTTGTCTGCCGACTCAAAATCATCCGGGAAATAACTCCATGCCCTCATGTTCCTCTGGGGTGAGGAAGGATTATACATCTGCGGGTCAAAGATGACTTCGTGCAGTGAATCAAAACAATACTCCATAATCTTACCGCACTCATCATCAGGACAATTCACCGGACTCACGATCAATCCCATGTAATTCTGTAGGCGCTCCTCTCGCACCAAGGCCATCGAATTAAATCCCATTTGGTGGTATGCTGGCATGTTATGCTCCTTGTATTCCTCGCATGGCTCTCTCGAGATCCTCTGGTTTGCGATACCGCTGATGAGGCCGAGGGAGAACCATTGGTATAATTGAATCCAGACCCTGATTACGCAACATGCCCAAAGGAAGCGAACATGGGTCAAGATAGTTCATCAATCTATGAATAGTAGCACCGTCATCCAACGGGTCGCAATCTTGATACGGATGCCATCCGGTAACTAACTGAGTCAGCATGACACCCACGGAGAATTGGTCTGCCCGCCAATCGGTTAAAGCCTTGTCGTTCCGCCACTGCTCTGGCGCCATATAATACGGCGTTCCTAGTCCTTTCGGCATAAAGGATGCCGTTAGGGATTCACGGCCCAGGAATCGAACCAATCCAAGATCACCAAGCACAGGAGCATCTCCACCTTCACGGTACATGATATTCGCCGGTTTGACATCACGATGGACCAAGCGCAAACTCCTCAAATGCGCCAACGGCGATACCAGCGACAACGCCAATGCCACAGCATCAGCAGCATCCATATCACCGGCATCCCACCGGTCGTCCAACGTACCACCACCAAAAAACTCCTCCACCATGTACTTGAATCTGCACTGCGATGGACGTACATACTCGCCGACCTCGAGTAAGGATGCTATTTGCGGATGGTTGCACTTCCGCATGGCATCAATCTCTCGCTCTGTTCGCTGTTCAGATGCGCCGCTATTCAGCAACTTAAGAGCCCCAACCTGTGAACCCTCCATCTCCACACGATACACGACCTTGTACGATCCTTCGCCAAGAAACACACCCCGCGTCCAGCCCTTGGAATCACAAAGTTCATCAGCGACGTCTTCAAGGGTCTTCTTCTCCATATCACTCAGAGGCATGACGGATCATCTCCACCGCTCGTTTATGCAGGCCAGGTAGAATCGGCCGATGACGCGGGGCTCGTAAAGCCACCACCATCCGGCCATTATCAAGAAAGCACAACCCCACCTTCCGCTTTTCAAAATATGTCCTATTTTTGAGTGCCAGATCAATTTTCCGTTTTGGGAGCAGAACATAAGAATAATGGACAAAGGCAGTGTTGTGATACGCCTGTTGCGCTGCACGATCCCACTTCTCAAGCTTCGCCTCGAAGGCATACATGGAGGTCTTGTTCTTACCTACAATATCAGTCCGCCCACTCGTAAACGGGAATTCACAAATGAAGGCAAAATCGCCAAGCGAATGTTTCCCGCCTGAAAGGAATTTAAGAAATGCGTCGACTAGATCGGCTTCAGTATCAAAGTCATTAGCGGTATACGCCACAGTTGCCTCCTGTTCTCGGCAACCAGCATCATACCACACATACATCTCAGACACGATACTCTTTTCCTGCTACAGAATCCGCGGTAAACATGTCTGCCTCCTATTGCATGACCATGGCTTAAATTCCAATTCCTTCAGCTATAAGCGTTTCTCTGATGGCCGGACCCAACGCATGTACACGCGCAATCGCGGCTTTGCATTCAACCAACTCCTCCAAAAGCCTTCGTTCAGAATGCTTGCGGGGATCACTGTTGATGAAACGTCCTCGCTTGGAGTTGGTTGTGCGTATACTTTCGATACCTACCCACATCTCTCCTAAATGTTCGTCTTCGCGATCATGCTCTAAAGCAAGTTTTCGAACATCTGCATCAATTGACTGATAGTGAAATTTAAAAGTCTCATACTCAGAAGCCAACTGGAGCCATATCTCCAATTTATAACGATTCCGCGAATCGTTCGTCGCGTGTAAGGCGACCAACACAGAAGCAGCGGTAAAAAACAGAGAGAGAACGCTTATGAGCAATGCTGCTATATTCATCCTCATCTACCTTACTGCCGCGTAGGGTTTTGTTGCTTCAACAAAGTCATGCCCGCAGAACCTACAAACCTTGGCCTTTCGCTTGATCGTCTCGGCGCACTGGGGGCAGACCTTCTCGTCGCTGGATCTGTCGGGGTCGTCCCCCCTCCGACGGGAGCGGTTGCGTTTCCGGCGATCGCCACCAGCTGGTACGCGCCTGGATGCGCGCAGGCGGTCCTGTTGCTGGTCAGGTGCCTTTATCGAAAGACCCAGGGCGAAGCAGAAGCCCCCGCCCAGACCAAGACCCAGGGCCAACCACATGCGCCATTTGCCGATATCGTTGTCAGCAGCTTTGGCGGCTAATTTGGCGCATCCTGCCTCCGTAATAGGATGCCCGGTATCACGGCTGTAAGCTTCTTTACGCAACTCTAGAAAGAACTGCAACTTCCCCTCGTAGTAGCCGTTCCACACCGTCGAGTGCCAGCCGTAAACCCCGATGGCAATCGCTGCCAGGAGAACGGCGAAGATCACCAGCGGTTGCTTCATCGGGTCACTCCCCTGTCAGTTCGCGCCGTGCGGCCTCTGCCTTCCTGGTGCTCTCGATGAGGATGTCCAGGACCTGTTTGAATTCTGGACGGGCTTCGGGCGGGGCGAGGGCGATCGCGGCGAGCTGGGTGAATTCGAGGGCGTCGATTGTATCCAATCCGAGCGTTCGTGCTAGGGTTTTTGCCAGTTCTGCCGTGGGAGGCTCATAGCCGTCGATGATGCGCTGGAGGCGCTCCACGGAGATCTCCGCGGCCTTGGCCGCCTGGGGGATCTGCCGCCCCCCTGCCTCGAGGTGCGCGGCCAGGCGCTCCCCGAAGTAGTTGTGTGGTGCCGGGGTGGTGGTGTCGATGCCCGTGAGTCTCTCCATGGCCTGGTCGACGTCGACGAGTTCCTGGACGGCCAACGGCGAGCGACTGAGGTCGGCCAGGAGGAAGAATCTCGTCCTATCGTTTTCGGATAACTCTAGTGCTGAGGCCCAACGGTCGAGGATTTCTTGGGACTTGGGTGGTGGGTAGGAGCCACTCACGGTTTGCGAAATAGTCGAAAGCCCGGTGCCAGAAGCGGCCGCCAAGTCCCGCATTGTCATCTTCTTCGAGTCGATAATTGACCGTAAGTGCTTACCAAATCTAGACATACGTGGCATTATACCATGGTTCGCGGAAACGCGAACAAAATGCTTGAATTCTGTGGATCTACGGTCAATCATATAGTCGTTCGTGAATCCACGAACACCAGATGGGGGTGATCATGCCCGATACCCATACAGCCACTTTCCTCAAATGTGCGATGGGAGAGAGATCCATCCACCAGGCATCCCAGTGCTGGGGAGTGAACTGGCACACGCTCAATGGATATCTGGACGGCAAGGTCCCGAACCGCGAGTCGATGATCCGCGTCCTAGCCTCCAACGAGGAGATCGACGAAACCGCCCTCCGCGCGGCGATCAGTGAGGACCTGGCGGCGGCGGGGAGCGCGGCGTGAGTCGCGGTCAGGCCGGCGGGGTGGTGTCCGAGGCGAACTTCATCGCGACCCGCACCATGCAGCTGCTGGCGAAGCTCGACCGGCAGCTGCGGCTGTCCACGCCCTACTTCCTGGACCTCAAGTTCCTCAAGGAGCACTTCCCCCACAAGGGTGAGGACTGGATCAAGGCCGCGGCGCGGAGGTGGGCCGGCTACACCGGCCGCCGGGGCCAGCAGCTGCTCCTCACCCAGGACCAGGTCATCCGCATCCACCAGGGCGTCAAGGACGACGGCGCCGATGCGGCCTACGACATCGACGAGGACGACCGGCCGCACCGCCGTCGGGGCAGGGCCTGATGGGTCGCATTCCTGCATGTCGGCAGTCTACCCCCCTCCCCGATGCGGAGGCGCTTCGATGACGTTCTTCCGTCGTCTGGGCCGCATCGCCGCCGCGCTGGTCGGGGCCATCCGGTCCTATGCAAGCCAGTACGAGGCCGCCACTGCCACCGGCCGGAGCCAGACCTGGATCTGCCGCAACGGCGAGTCGCTGGACGCCTGGGTGCGACCCGGCTTCTGGCACCTGGTGCACCAGCACCCCGACCTGGCCGAGGCCGTGCTGCGCTTCTGCGAGTCGGACGACGACCTGCCCGATCCACGCGAGCTGCTCCCCCGGCTGATGCAGGAGATCCAGGACGACGGCGAGATCGTCGCCTCGATCGCCGCGAAGATCGCCGACGGCCAGGTCGACCCCCACGAAGCCCGACATCTGTATCCCGTGATGCTCCGCCGCTTCCGCCGCGACCGCGTGCTCTTGCGGCTGTTGGACGAGAGAAGGCAGCAGCCGTGACCTGTCATCATCCCCAAGGCGCGTCCCTGATGCGCTTCTACCAGATCACCCGCGTCCGCCAGGGCTTCGACGATGATGTGGTCATCATCCTGGCCCGGCCGCTTTCCGGTGGTCCCGAGGACTTCAGCACCGCCCCCCTCATCGATCACCCGGCCGAGGGCAGCATCATTGCGGAGGCCCAGCTCCGCCGCTTCCAGGACCTGGTGCGCAAGTCGCGCGCCGCCGTCGCAGGAGCCCCCCGGTGACCCCGAATCCGGCCGGTGACAGTTCTTTGCCCGCGCAGCGGGCATCCGGCAGCAGATTGGGCACCCCCAAGTCGCGTAAAGGCATGGTCTTACGAACCATACCCCCCGGGGTCGGGTCCTTCCGGGCGCGCCGGCTCCCACGAGGTGCGCCATCCAAGCATATTTTTCTGCGGGATTTTTTGGGATTTGAGGGCATCGGTGCCCTGGGGTGGGGTGTGCGGTGGTAGGGTTGGGGGCGGAGGAGTATATCCGGGAGGTGGCGGCGGCGGCGCTGGCCGGTGATCCGCTCAGGGTGGTGGAGGAGTTGTTCTTTCCGCAGCGCCCGGAGATTGAAGGGCCGTGGGCGGTGGTGCGGACCCCGCATCGGGAGGATAAGAATCCCAGCTTGAAGGTTCATCTTGACGATGGCGGGTGGACTGACTTCGGCGGGGCGGCCGATGATTGCGGGCAGGACCTGGTGGCCTTGTGGGCCTGGGTACGGCAGGTGGAGCAGTTGCCGGCAGCGCGGCAGCTTGCCCGTTTCATAGGTCATCGGGACTTTGAGCCGCCGCGGGAGCCGGCGAAGCGGTCGGCCTCCGGCGGGGGCCGCTCCATCGGGGAGCCCATTTTCCCCGTGCCCGAGGACGCGCCGGCGCTGGACCGCTGCCTGGTGGACGGCAGCTATGGCGAGCATGTCGGCTGGGGCCGGGCTCAGCGGTGGTGGTGGTACACCGACGCCGAGGGCCGCAGGGTCTACGCGGTGGTCAGGTGGGATCTGGACCCAGACCATCCCGATCACGGGAAGGAGCATGGGAAGGTCTATCGGCCTTTGTCGTGCCACCGCTCGGCGAAGGGTAAGCTGGCTTGGGGTCGGAAGGCCCCCCCTGCCGGGGAGCGACCGCTCTACCGTTTGCACGACCTGGCCTCCAGGACCGATGCGCTGGTGCTGGTGGTGGAGGGCGAGAAGGCCGCCGACGTGGCAGCGAAGCTGCTGCCCGCCTGGTGCGTGACAACCAGCCATCACGGCGCCAAGGGCGCCAAGGGCCATGACTGGTCACCGCTCGAGGGTCGCCGGGTGGTCATCTGGCCCGACGCCGACGAGCCCGACGATCGCGGCCAGGTGACCGGCCAGGCCTACGCCGCGGCGGCCGCCGACCTGATGGACGCCGCCGAGGTCCGCATGGTGGACCTGGCGCAGATCTCCGCATGGTGGTCGGACGGCCAGGTTCCGGCGAAATGGGATCTGGCCGACGAGCTGCCGGCCGGCGTCGACCTGGCCGCCTGGCTCGGGGATCCTTCCCACCTGGTGGATCCGCCGCCGCCGCCGAAGAAGAAGCGGCGGCGGAGTCGCCCCCCTCCGGGCCCGGAGCTGGGCGGTGACGCGGTCCCCGATGGCGACGGCCGCCGGCATTACGGGGCGGACCACGTCGCTTTGATATCCGGCATCGAGACCTTTTTGAAGCGGGAAAAGATCTGGGCCGACGCGGCTAACTCCTGGCGATCGCTGCAGACGGACGAGATTCTGGACGTCGGCGCCGAGAGCCTTCTCAACCGTTTCTTGTGCTGGTACTGGCGAACAACGCCGGTTGGCGCCGGGATCGCTGATCGGACGATGAAGGCCCTGGTCTACGAGATGCGGCAGCGGCGCCGGCAAAAGATCATCGACGACCTGGTCAGCCCACCGGCCGACCCCGAGGCCTTCCCTTTGGTTGAGGCCTTCGTCGAAGCCGTCACCGGCCAGTGCTCGAATCTCGATTGCGCGGTGGTGCGACATACCATCTGGCAGGTGAAGCGCCGGGCCATGGGGCGACGCGTCGAGCACGACCTAATGGTGGCATGCACCGGCCGCGAACAGGGGAGCGGCAAGTCCACGGCCATGGAGAAATTCTGCAGTCCGGTGGCCGAGCTGGCGATCCCCATCCGCGCCAGCACCCTCACCGATGACCGGAACGTCCCGGCCCTTTCGCGGTCGCTGATCGGCGTCTGGGACGAGATGGAGGGCGCCACCAAGGCCAACCTGGAGGCCCTCAAGTTCACGATCACCGCGAATTACATCACCTACCGCCCGATGGGCACCAATGACATGGTGCGCATCCAGCGACGGATGACCCTGCTGGCGAGCTCCAATTATGGCCTCGAGAGCCTGATCCGCGACCCCACCGGGAACCGCCGGAGCCATGAGCTCAAGGCCGCGCCTCGTTGCGACTGGGACGTTATCAACGGGCTGGACTACGACGCCATGTGGCGCTGCGTCTCGGCGGATGATCCGGCTCCTATCCTCCCTTATCTGGACCAGCTCCGCCAGGCCCAGCAGGCCATCGCTTACACCGACATATACCAGCGTTGGATAGACTGGGAGAGGTGGGATAGTATCGAGGTTCCCACCGGCGCGGTCACCTACGAGGGCAAGGTCGACACCTGGGAGATCCCCGCCTACCGCGACCAGGTCTTCCCGGCTGACCACCCGAAATCTGGCATTTTCTACGGCTACACCTGGCCCGAGCTGAGCGCCCGCTTCCAGCATTTCGCCAACCGGGTGGGCCACCGCGAGCCCAACCTGGTGGACCGCCTGAGCCAGCGGATCCCCCAGCTGGGTTTCATGCGTCACCGTCCCCAGGTCGACGGTCGCCGCGAGCGGCGCTATCTTCTCCCGGACGAGCTGGAGCACCAGCTCGTCCAGGAATCCACCCCATCACCAGATGACGCCGGAGCCGGCGAGGAAGGGGTCGAGCATGCGTGCTCCCCCGAGCCTTGATCAGCTCCGGCGGCCCACGGACCGGTCCGGGGGTCATGATCAACCCCCGGACGTCATAAGTGCCGATTCAATCGGCACCTGTCCGCGGTGTCCGCGCCGTCCGCGGGTCGGCTTGATCAGCCAACGGCCGCGCGCGCGGGCGCGCGCGCACCCGCGCGCACCCGGCCGATATCTCCTCCATCCCACCCTGGGACAGCAAGGACACCCCGGACAGGCCATTGCCCTATCGGCACTTACACCGTCCGCGGGTTACCATCTGGGGTCGGACGGCGTGGCCAACCCAAGGACGGCCCCATGATATCCGCCAAGAACGTGCCCCACCTGGCCGAGATCATGCGCATCAACAAGCGCACGGTCTACAAACAGCGCCACGACCACGACCCGGCCCCGGAGGGCCTCGATCTGGCGGAATGGACGGCATGGGCGCAGCGGACCGGTCGTCGCGACATCGCCGCCCGCCTGGCCGCAGCTCTGGAGCTGCCCGACCCAACCCCGGACCAGGACCGCCAGGTCTTGCCGGCCGCGCCGGATGCCCGCTGCGCGGGCGAGGAAAAGGGGCAGCTCTCGCTCGATTTCGAGGACGCCGCCCCGGGGACGGGCAAGGAAGCCGCGGAGCGGCAGCACGTCGCCAAGACCTTGCGCGCCGAGGATCAGGCGCGCCGCGAGCGGCTGGAGCTGCTGCAGTTGGAGCGCCGACTCGTCCCCATCGAGATATTCGACCGCTTCATCGACGAGAGCGCCGCTTACGTCCTTGAGGCCATCGGGACCGTCATCTGGCGCGAGATCCTGACGGAGCTGGACGCCATGGCCCCCGAGAAGCGCAAGGCCATCCGCGCGGCCCATGACCGCGGCGTCAAGACCATCCGCACCAACCTGGCGAAGGATCATCGGGTCCTTTTGCATCGTCTGCTTTCGGAGGCCTCATCATGAGCAGAATCATCATCGAGATATCTGCCCGCCAGCGCGCCGCCGGCGAGGCGCTGGCGGTCTACCTGCAGGGGGTCCTCGACCAGGTCGACGTCACCGCCGTCATCGACACCCCCGGGCGTGGCCGCGTTATCCCGCCGGAGACTGCGGCCAGCGTGGCCCGCCACCAGCTGCGCGACCTGGTGGGGCGCGGGACCCGCATCGCCATCCGCGTGGCGGGGGCGGAGGCCTACGCGGCGGCGGCGGCGGCGGCGGCTGCCGACCCGGTGGCTGCCGCCGCAGAGCCGCGGCAGCTGATCCCCGATGATAGCGTTCTGGCTGCCACCGCCGTCAACTTCGCCAGCGAGCGAGGCCTGGACGGCGAGCGCCGGCCGACCCTGGACGACCTCCTCGACTTCCTCGACCGGGTCGGCAGGACGACCATGGGCCCCATCGTCACGGCCATGGGCGGCGACGCCGGCGCCGTCGGGGATCTGCTGGAGACCGCCGCCGCTTATCTGCACATAAGAGACGCTCAGGACATGTATGGAAATAAAACCACCAGGCTTTACAGCCGCGCGCGCCGCGACGATGAAGGATCTACCCATGGCTGAGAAATCCAAGATCACCTGGTGCGATCATAGCTTCTCGCCCTGGTTCGGATGCTCAAAGATCAGCCCAGGGTGCCGGCATTGCTACGCAGCCAGGTGGGCATCGAGGACCAATATCTGCAGCTGGGGTCCGGGCTCAGATCGCCGCCGCTCGTCCGACGATTACTGGCGGCAGCCCCTCAAATGGAACGCCCGCGCCGCCGCCGGTGAGAGCCGCGGCCTGGTCTTTGGCGGGCACCTGTGCGACGTCTTCGACCCCGTCCCCCAGGTCGCCCAGTGGCGCCGGGATTTCTTTTGGCTCATCAAGCAGACCCCGGCCCTGACATGGTTGCTCCTGACCAAGCGCCCCGGCGCGGCCCGGGGGTTCCTGCGGAGCCTGTGGGGTGACGCCCCCTGGGACAACGTCTGGCTGGGGGTCACGGCCGAGACCCAGGCCACCGCCGACCGGCGGGTCCCCATCCTGTTGGACACGCCGGCAATCCGTCGCTTTGTCAGCGTCGAGCCCATGCTCACGGTGGTCAGCCTGCACCGATGGTTGCACGTCATCCACCGGCCTGACCTGGCGGGGGAGCCTTTCCGCGGTTGGTCGCTGGAGCTCTCGTTCATGGAGCGCATCATGGCCGATGACTACTGTTTGCCGGAAATAGACTGGGTAATCTGCGGCGGCGAGACCGGCTCGCAATATCGGCGGATGGACCCAGGCTGGGCCCGGGTCCTCCGCGACCAATGCGGCGCCGCCGGCGTCCCCTTTTTCTTCAAACAGTCCTCGGCCGCCGCGCCAGGGACCGGCGACGTCCTGGAGGGCCGGCGGCATCATGCCATGCCGTGTCTTACCGCGTCAGCCTGCAACTATCCCCCATTCTAGGGAGCCGACCATGAGCCTTCACCCCTCACGTTTGACCGCGCTGGTCGTCGAGTTGGACGCCCTGCTGGCGCATACCAGAAACGTCCAGCTCGATACGTCCCGCGGCGATCACCTCCGCAGCGTCATCGACTCGGCCATCGACGACCTTGGCTCCGCCCGTTGCCGTTTGGCGGACCTGGAGGAATTCCTCCATCGCCAGCAACGCGACCTTGCCGCGCCGGCGGCAGCCGACGATCCCTCCACCGCGACCACCCGCGAGCATAGGCGGCGATGAGATGCCCCGGGAAAGGCTATGGTTGCGCGCCCTGGGGGCCCTGACGGCCATCGACCGCGGCGAGCTGGCCACCGCCCGCACCCTCCTCTGCAGCGCCGGCGCCGTCGTCGGTGAAGACATCTTGAACATCTGAAAGGACCACCCATGCCCATCGCCCGCTACGTCCACCAAGAGGACATCCGCCGCAAGACCCACGTCAAGCTGGGCAGCGGCCACCTGGCCTACCGCCTGCGCATGCTGCGCATGAAGGGCCGCACCCTGACCAGCGCCGAGGAATCCGCCATCCTGGGCGGACGCCACCGGGACGCCCGGCAGCTCTACGCCGGCAGCCTGGCCTTCGCCAGGTGCTTCCGCCCCGACGGCGGGGCCGCCATCCTGAGCGACGCCAGGGACCCCCAGCACCGCCTGATCGCCCGGCGCATCCGGGACTGGCAGGAGCTCAACGCACAAGCGACCAACCCTGAAAATCAAGGGGGCGGCGACTAGCCGCTCCCATTCGATGCTTTGTTGGGCGCACACTGAACTGAAGGAGACGAAAGATGAGCAAAGAGGATAAACGACCGGAACTTTCATTCCGGCAAACACTGTTCGGTGACCAGCTGGAATACCCGATGCCGCCCGGGGCAACGGCGGTGATCGTCGCCGTGGACCGGCAACAGCATTGCCCGGTGCAACTCTGTTTGCCGCATCAGGTATACCGCGAGAGCCTGCTGTTTCTGCTGAATCAATACCCAGACGCCAAGTCGATTACGATTTTCCCGGTGATCAACGCCCAAAAGGTCGAGGTGCCATTGGACCTGATCAACGCCAAAGCGCCCAACCCCTAGCAATCAAGGGGGCGGCGACTAGCCGCTCCCATTCGATGCTTAGTTGGGCGCACACTGAACTGAAGGAGGCGAAAGATGGAAGACGAAATAGTCGTAAATAAAATGCATTACACCAGAGAGCGAGGGTTTGAGATGGAGGCAAAGCATCCATTGTTCGCACGACTTATACAAGAGATGGTAGATTTTTTCCGCGAATCTGGTGGCGAAAACTTCGTGGAGTTGCGGGCCTACCATAAGGAGACGGGGCCGCTGGTGCTTACGATTAAAAAAGAGTGCGGAAAAACACCTGGTCAAATCATTGATGAACTTCGTAAACAAATTAACGCCATCGACGCCAAAGCGCCCAACCCCAAGCCAAGCGGCCCGCCCCGCGGGTCCGCTTCGGCGGCATCGTTGGGTGAGGATGAGGATGGGGGGGTCGCATCATGACAACTTGTTGCGTTTGCGGGTGCGATTGCGAGGCCGTTGCCGATGGTGCGGGGATCTGGCCTTGCCAGGAATGCGGCGGGGCTCTGTGTGAGGGGTGCTGGCACGATCTCTGCAGCTTCGATCCGGCGGCGGGTGTCTGTGTGGTCCGCTGCGTCGATCATGTCCCTATGCGGCGCTGCGTCCGTTGCCGCTCTCCGCTGGCGGGGGCCGGGGTTCATGGCCTGCCATCGGCTGGCGTCGGCGAGCATGTCCGCGTCGGGGATGTCCTCCATGGTCCGCTCTGCAGCGATTGCTCTAGGTGCGTCAGATCCGGGGCCGAGCTGGTGGTGGGGACCTTGGCCTGGCTCCGGTCATTCGACTCGTACGATCCGGCGGAGCGTCGTTGCCGGTTGCGGGCCATCGCCGCCATCATGGCCCGGGATCGGCTCCGCGAGCGGGACGAGGTCCTCGCCGAGATCTGGAAGGATTGATCCATGCCGGCGCTTAATTTCCAAGCTCAGTTTGCCAGGCTCGTCGAGTGCGGCCTCAAGCGGCAAACGATTCGGTCCACGCGCCGGCGGAGGATTGTTGTCGGTGATCGCCTATATCTTTACACCGGCCAGCGCACCAGGTCATGTCGCAAACTGGGGGAGGCCGATTGCGTCGATACCGTCCCGGTGATTATTTTTAGAGGTTGTCTGTGGCTTAATGGGCGCGAGATCTGCACCTTTAGCATGCTTCACCGCATCGCTACGGACGAAGGTTTTGACAACATCGACGCTTTGCATGCTTGGTTTGACGAGGTCCACCGCTCCAATGAAATCCCATTTTGCGGGGATCTGATCCGATGGTGACCCCGGCCGACTCCATCCTCTGGCATCAGCTCGCCCCGCGGGTGGAGCGGTGGGCCGACCGGCTGGGGCCGCCGCCGCCGCCGCGGTCTTTGTCGGTTTTCGCCAGGTCCCTCCGGGTGCCGGGCAAGGATGGGCGGCCGGCGCCGGTCGATTTCGACCATCCGGCGCAGATGGAGTTTCTCCGCCAGGTAGAGATCCGCTACTACCGGGACTTCGTGGTGGTCGGGCCGGCCCAGGACGGCAAGACTCTGGTGGTGACCGTGATCGTGGTCCTATGGGTCCTGGTCGAGCTGCGGCGGCCGGTGGCGATCTGCGGGCCCGATATGCGCGTGGTGCGAGAGATCTGGGCAGACAAGGTGCTACCGGTCATCAAGGCCTCCGGGCTTGACCACCTCCTCCCGGGGGCCGGGGCGGGCGCGGAGCGGGGGGTGGCCGATAGCCTGCTGCTGACCAACGGGGCGCGGCTATACCTGCTCGGCGCGGGGGCCAGGAGTCAGTCCGGCCAGGCGATGCGGACCGTCTACCTGGTGGTGGTCGAGGAAGCCGACGACGTGCGAAAGCTAAGGGTGCGGAAATTTCACGAACGGAATCAGTCATTCGGTGACGACTATTTGACGATCGACACCGGGACCATCAAGCTCAACGCCGGCAGCTATACCCAGGAGACCCTTGACGCCTCGACCGGGGCCCGGTTACATATCCGCTGCCCCGATTGCGGCACCTGGTGGTCGCCAGATTGGCTCACCGACGTGCAAATGGACGAATCGAACCCCATCGCCGCCGCCGCGACCTGGCGGCTCCGCTGCCCTCGGGGGCATCTGTTGACGGATGACCAGCGGGTCGCGGCCGTGCGCGATGGGGTTATGGCCATGCGCGACCAGGTGGTCGTCGGCTCGACGCGCCGGCCCGTGATCAAGGGCCCCGTCCCGCCGTCGGATATCTGCGGCATCTGGTGGGACCGCGTATCGAGCCCCCGCACCAGCATGGCCCGCCAGGCCCGGGCCTGGGTCAAGGCCCAACGCGACTATGAGGCGGGCGATCCCTCGGCCCTGGAGGGCTTCTATCAGGATGCCTTGTCGCGGCCCTGGGAGGACGCCGATCGCACGCTCCAGGCCGCCCACGCCGTCCTGGAGGGCAAGAGCCGCGAGGCCGTCCTCCCCCTGCGGGTGGCGCCGCCCTCCGCCCTGGCGGAGCGTCTCTACGGGTTTGTGGATATGCAGCATCGGCGGCTTTACTGGCTGGTGATAGCCTACTGCTGGCGGACGGCCCGCTGGTGGATCGTCCACCATGGCGAGCATGCCTTCGCCCGGGAGCGCATGCGCGCCACCGAGCAGGAGGTCATCCAGGCCCTGGACGACCTCTGGGCCGATGCCCACCTGGCCGGATACCCCCGCGCCGACTCCGGCGAGATGGTCCGCCCCCGCGTGTGGGGTGCCGACGTGGCCGATGGAACCAATCCAAACAAGGGGGCCATCCTGGAGTGGGTACTGGCCCATCCCGGCGTCTACCCCTGCCACGGGCAGTCAGACCGGCAGACGGCCGACCAGCGTGACGGCCAGGCCAAGTTCATGCTTCCGGGGGTGCTCAGCCTTCACGCGCAGGAGCGCCACGTTCCGCCCTACGACCTGGTGGTCACCGCCGTCGACCAGCTCAAGGCCCGGGCTGTCAGGGACCTGGGGCGGCCTTACGACGCCGAGAGCCATACCGCCATCCTGCCCCAGCATGAGACCAGGGACAGCCACCTGGTCCGGGAGCTCTGCGCCGAGAAGCAGGTCACCCGAGACGACGGGACCCTGGCCTGGGAGCAGACCTACCGCCACAACCACCGCCTGGACTGCGCTGCCGGCGCCCTGGGCCTGGCCCTGTGGGATACGCATCAGCTCAGAGCCGCGGCCAAGGCCGCGCCGAATACCCCATCCACCTCCCCCGCCGCATGAGCAGAAAGGGATACCATGCCCAGGAAACCGACGACCCAGCTTCCCCAGACCACCGACGCCGACGCCGCGGCCGCGGCAGCGACCCCGGAGGGGCCGCCCCCGGCAGCGTCGCCCCCTCCGGGCGCGGCCGCCGGCGAGGCGTCCTGTCCCGGTAGCAGGCCGGCCACCAAGGACAACGCGCGCAAGGCAGGACGCCGCCGTGCCGACGCGCCGCCGCCGCGGGAGGTCCCCCTGGTGGAGGTGCAGTCGATCGAGCGGGTGCCGGCCATGGCCTGCCCCGGATGCGGGCGGGCCGTCCATCCGCAGATCAAGCGGAGATACCCGGACCGCGTCGATTGCGGCTGCCATTTTTGCGGCGAGCGGTGGTATTACTACCCGCCCCGGCTGGAGGTCCTCGACCCGCCGCCGGCGGCGGAGTGAGGGGAGGGGAAGCGATGATCTATGGAGACGATCTGATGTCCCTACATCTCGCCGGTAAGCGTGGGGACTGGGTTGTGATGCTCTCCACGCCGTGGGTCTCCATCACGGTGGGGCATCCCAAACGATCCAAGAAGGAATCTCGCAAGGAATTGGTGAGGATAAAGCGGATCCTGGACGAGTACCATATGGATTTCGGGACAAACCTGAGACGGCTTATGGCCAGCATCAGCGAATGCGTCATATCTCGAACGCGAGCAAAAGACCATGGGCGCGGACGAGGAGGGGCGGTAGATGAGTGATCGCAAAGCGTGCTGTTGTTGCAAGCATTGGAGCCAGCGGAATGTGGCAGGGCTGCCATCGCCCTACCAGTCAGGGAAATACACCCTGATGGGCCTTGGCGTTTGCTCTCATCCGGCGCACTGTCTCCCGCGCCACCAGGACGTAGGAATTTATGCCTCGTATTGCTGCGCAGACTTTGACCGCAAAGAAGCGCCATGAAAACCGGAGGAAAATGCAAGCGCGGGAAGGGCGAGGGAGAACCGTGCGAACAATGCGGAGCGGAAAGGCGCTTGTCTGCTGCGCCTTGTTCGCCCGTTGTGGATACGCTTTGGCAGCGGTGCTTTTGGGAGGAATGGGAGTATTGTAAGTCTCACGGGGAAGAATCAATCGCCTTTGCAGACGTAGATGCCCGTGTGATGGCAAAGGCAAAACTGGAGATTCCCAAGATTCTCGAATTTCTTGGGGCGAACACAGAGCCAAGCGGCCCGCCCGGCGGGTCCGCTTCGGCTGGATTGTTGGGCGAGGGGTGATGCTGGTTTCTGATCCTGGTGGTGGCCGGCGGTAAAATTGCGGTAAACTGCGAATTTGACAGGGGGTGGAAGTTGTGCATACCCTTGGGGAATGCCCCGCCCTACCGAGTCGATTCAGGCCGAAATCACCGCCCTCGAGGCGGAGCTCCAGTCCTATAGCCCGCAATCCCAGGCGGCAGACGGGGCCAGCCGGTCAGAGGTGGACCGGGAGAGGTTGCAGCGGCGCCTGGATGAGCTCTACGCCATCCTGGACCGGCGGACCGGCGGGATGTTCGTGCGCGGCAAGGTCGCGGGGCAAGGGGTGTATTGATGCCCCTGGGCCGTCTCATACGCCGGGGGATCTCCTCCACCTTCGCCTGGACCTTCGGCGGGTGGTTCGGGGCCTACGATTCTGCCAATCCCTCCAACAAGACCCACGACGACTTCCGCCCGCGGCGCGCGACGTCGGCCCAGACCACCGGGCCGGTCTTCCAGACCCTGACGGCACAATGCCGGCACCTGGAGCGCAATTCGGCGATCGCCAGGGGGGCGGTCGAGGGGCTCAAGGCCGGCATCGTCGGGACGGGGATCGATATCGAGCCCGATACCGGCGACGAGGGGCTGGACGATGAGCTCAAGGAGGCATGGCTCGATTGGTGCGAGGACTGCGGCGTCGGCGGTGAATCGCTGTGGGAGCTCCAGAATTTGGGGCTCGGCGAGGCCGCCGTCAGTTCGGGGATGCTCTGGCGCCTGGTGGTCCGTCCCGAGCGGCTGGACGAGGGCAAGCTGCCGCTGGCCATCCTGCCGCTGGAGACCGAGTGGCTTTCGGATCTGCCGGTGGAGGCCGTGCCGGCCGAGCTCAGCTTCGTCGGCGGGGTGCTCTACGACGCGGACGGGGTGGTCAGGTTCTACGATCTCCGCAACCCCGACGACCTGACGGGGCTCGGGGAGCGGGTCCCGGCCGAGGAGATCGTCTACGGGTTCGAGAAGCGCCGCGCCCATCAGGGTCACGGCGAGCCGCTGATCGTCGGTTCCGTTTCGGTGATCAAACAGGGGCATGACCTGGTCAACACCGAGCTGCGTAGCGCCCACCTGGCGGCGAGCCTGACCGGCACGATCAAGAGCAAGGACGGCCGCGTCACCCCCACCACCACCGAGACCGTCACCGATGCCGACGGCAACCAGACCGAGCGCCATACCGTCGACGTCGAGGCCGGATCACTGCTGCAGCTTTTCCCGGACGAGGACGCGGAGCTATTCGACAACAAGCGCCCCGCCCAGCCGGTGGCCCGGTTTTTCGACGTCCTGCGCGGGTTGGTCGCCGCGGCCTGCCGGGTGGGCCAGAGCTGGCTCGACCGGGACAGCTCTCGCGCCAATTACAGTTCGATGCGGGACGACCAGCTGCGGGACAAGAAGCTCCACGCCCCGCTGCAGCTGGTCTTCGGTCGCCACATGGCCAGCCGGGTGTACCATGCGGTCTTCGAGTGGTTGCTCCTGGAGCTGGGGGTCCCCATGCCGGTGGACGCCCGCGAGCGGCGGCGGCTGATGCGGCATGAGCTCTTGCCAGATCAGCCCGAGTACGTCGACCCGCAAAAGGACGGGGCAGCCGCGGTCCAGAACGTTGACGGGAAGCTGATGTCGTTGACCGAGGCGGTCGCCGCCCGGGGGCGGGATCTGCGGACCGTGGTCAAGCGGCTGGATCGTGACCGGCGACTCCTCCAGCGGTACGGGTTCGACCTGCCCACGCCCACCAACCAGGCCACGCCGCCGGCCGAGGAGGAGACCCAGCCGGCGGCCGAGACCCAGGTCGACGACGAGGACGAGGTCCTGGAGCCGCGCCATGCGTAAGCGCGACAGCTCCGGTCCGCTGATGCGCCGCTTCGTCTCGCTGCGGGCCGCCGAGGTGGCTGCCGAGGGCGAGTATCTGCGCGTGAGCGTGGTGGCCAGCACGGAGGCCGCGGTGGATTTCGGGAAATTCCGAGAGGTCCTCCTCCACGGGGAGGGAAACGTCGATACCTCGGCGGCCGTGTCCGTGCTCTACAATCACGACCGGAACCAGGTAATCGGTCGGATCGTCAAGGTCGAGCTGGTGGACCGCGAGCTGCGCGCCGAGCTGCTGATCAGGCGCGATGCCAAGACCGCCAACGGCGTGGCCATCGCCGACTTGGTCGAGGCCGGGGATCTGGACGGGATTTCTGTCGGCTATGCCTACGACGGCACCGGCGCTACCTACGACCGGGCGACCAAGACGGTCACCGTGCGCGCCTGGATCCTCCGCGAGATTTCTTTCACTCCGGTGCAGGCCGATGTGGACGCCCACCTGGCCCGCGCCCTTTCCCATTACCGTACCCAGGCGCTACGCGCCGTCAGTCAAAAAGGACGCACCATGGACCCCGAGCTCGAAGCTATCATCGCCCAGTACCCCGAGAAGTACCGGGACCTCTGCATCTCCCTCTGGGGCGACGGCGCCGACGCCGCCCGCGTGGCCGAAGGCGTGAGCCAGGCCATCCAGCGCGATCTCGACGCCGCCGGCGGCGACGACGGGGGGGGCGACGACGCCAACCGCGCCGACGACGAGGAGGACGACGACGACGAAAACGGCGAGGATGACGAGGGGCGCGGCGCCCCCGCCGGCGGCCAGCGGTCGCGCGGCGGCCGTCGCCAGGCCCCGCCCGTCGACCATACCCGCAACGAGAGCCAGCGCGCCGCGCGTATGGCCATGGAGCGCGACCTCTACATGGTCGCCAACAGCCACGGCGTGACCGACGTGGACTTCAGCCAGGTCCGCAGCTTCGACGAGGGCCTGCGGGCCATCACGCGCCGCCGGGCCGAGGACCGGCAGACCGAGAGCAACCTCCACGTCGGCCGCGGCGTCCGGGTGACCGGCGACGCCGTCGACCGGGTCCGGGCGGCGGCCACCGACGGCATCCGGCACCTGGCCGGGCTGACCGCCGCCGACGACCAGGACCTGGGCCTGCGCATCGGCTCGGGCCGGCGCCTGATCGAGGAGTTCGCCCGCACCACGGGGGCCTGGCAGTCGGACTGGACCGACAAGGACCTCTGCCGCTTCGCCCTGGGCACCATCAAGGCCGAGCGTGTCGGCGGGGCCAACAACACGACCAGCATGTTTTCGACCCTGCTGGCCGACTCCATGAACAAGCTGGTCATGGAGGGCTTCCTCAACTCGGGCACGACCTACCGGCTCTGGACCAGCGCCCGGCCCGTGCGCGACTACAAGGCCTTCACCGATCTGGCGTTGAGCCTGGGCTACCTGGCCGAGACCAAGGAGAACGCCCCCTATCTGGAGATGGGGCGGGTGGTCACCAGCGGCGGGTCCCAGGTCGTCAAGAACGGCGGCACCATCACCCTGACCGAGGAGGTCATCGTCAACGATGACCTGGGCGAGTGGCTGAAAGCCATCATGTCCATCGGCATCATCGCCGACCAGACCCGCGAGCGCAACTGCGTCGTGGCGCTGGCCGGGTACGACTACTCGACAAACGGCAACATCAAGGCCACGGCGGGGGCCCTCTCGGAGGCCAACCTGGGCCCGGTCCGGGCCGTGATGCGGGGCCTGTCGGTGACCACCAACAAGTCGGAGACCGTGCTCATCAGCGGCATCCCGCGGCTGCTGCTGGTGCCGGCCACGCTGTACCCCACGGCCTACACCATCGTGAACCCGGGTCCGGCCGCCCAGACCGCCCAGCCCTACATCAGCTCGATGACGGCCGTGGAGATCCCCCACCTGGAGGACACCAGCATCTCGGGCTACTCGGTGGACGACTACTACATCGCCGAGGATCCCCGGTTGGGCCGCGGGGTGCGCTTCGCGCACCTGCAGGACCGCACCAGCCCCGAGCTGGAGGAGTTCGACGCCGGGGCCGTCGACGCCCGCAACTGGAAGCTGAAGGATCCTCACAAGGCCTACATGGCCAGCAAGTTCGGCGTGGTCAAGGCCGACAAGGCCTGATAGCCGGCCGGCCACGGGCGCGCCTGACGCCCCCCGACCCCAGGTGCCGTTTCGGCCCCTGGGGCTCGGGGGTAACAGGCGGGCGAGCCGCCACCCATATCACCCAGCACAAGGATCATCACCATGTCAATCAATTTCGACAACTGGGAAGGCACCATCACCCTGACCGCAAGCGCGGCCGTCGCCGTCGGCGATGTCCTGGTCGAGGGCGATACCATCGCGGTCGCCATGACCTCCGCCGCCGCCAGCGGCGACATCTTCACCGCGCGTGTGTACGGCCGCGTCAACGAGGTCACGGCGTTCGCCGACGACGCGATCGCGGTGGGCGCGATCGTCTACTGGGACGCCACCAACACCCGCCTGACCACCACCGCCAGCACCCACAAGCGGGCCGGGCGGGCCCTGTCGGCCAAGGCCGGGTCGACCGCCGGGACCGTGGATCTCTGGCTGGGGTCCTGATCGCTCGACCCGTCCACCGTCAAGCCGCCCGCCCGGGGGTGAATCAACGCGCGGCTTGACGGTGGGCGCTCATGATTGAAGGGACGCCTTGTGGGCTCACTCGTCACCATCGGACCAGCGCTGCATGCCGTGAGCGGGATCAGCGTCTCGGCGGCCTGGCTGGGAACGGCCGGCGCAACGGCGACGGGGGTGACCGTGCGTCTGTCCCAGCCCCAAGGGCAGCTTCGCCAGGGGAGCGTGGGCGGGCGGCGGCCCGTGCGGGACGGGATCATCGAGCTGCAGGCGCACGTCCTGGATGACGGGACCTTGCCCCGGGCGCCGAAAACGGGCGACCGGATCACGGTGGACGATGTGCCGGCCAATGGCGCCTGGGCCGGGGCCGAGCTGGTGGTGGCGGGGCCGGCCACGCCCCGGCCGAGCGGGGAGTGGCGGGTACGCTGCACGGCCCACAGCGCCGATCGGACCACGATCGCCGCCGATGCCGGGGCGCCGCGCCCCACCGTGCTTCCCGAGGTGACCCCATGAGCACCACCGCCACCGCCGTCACCAAGACCTCCGCCGTCGCCAGGCGGATGCCGCGCCTGCCCGGGTGGGTCATGCCGCTTTTGACCACCGCCGCGATGAGCCTGGGGGGGTGGTCGCTGGGGTGGTGCATGGGGACCGAGACCCGGGTGACGCGCCTGGAGGAGTGGCGCAGCAACCGCACGACCCAGGACGCGGCGATCCTGCGGAGCCTGGAGGAGATCAAGCGCGATCTGAAGGAACATATCCGCTACCACATGACCGGGGGTGGGCGATGAAATGGGTTCTGCTGTTCGCCATCATCGCCGCATCGGGGTGCCTGCTGACGGACCGCTACAAGGTCCAGCAGGATTCGATGGATCCGATCACGGGCGAGCCGGTCAAGGTCGACAAGGACCTCCCCTCGCCGCTCGACCAGGGGGTCACCGCCGCGGCGGGCGGCTACGCCACCGGCGGATGGCAGGGGGCCGTCGCCGCCGGCCTGCCGGCCTTGCTGCTGGCCCTGTGGCAGGCCGCCAAATCACGCAAGAATCGCGCGGCCGCCGAGGAGGCGGTCCTGCTGGCCGAGGATCTCAAAAGACTGGCGGCCGAGGATGGCGGGACCGCCGAGGAGGCCGGTTTGATCCTGGCGGCCGCGGCCAGTCGGCAGGACGCCAGGGGGGTCCGATCGATCCTTCGCCAGCTGCGGTCGACAGGATCAGCGGGCGCCCAGGCGACCAACAAGGAGTCCGTCCATGGCTGAGACCGTGACCGGCTCGGTCGTGATGCGGATGCTCGGCACCTCTATCGGGTCCGCCGGCGGGGCCGCCCTGTCCGCGATCTTGACCCAGGAGGTCGAGGAGGTCTTCGCCACCGGCACGGGGGACGACCAGGTGGACGTCCTCTGGACGCGGTCGGGGACGCTGGGCGCATCTGGGAGCGATAGCTTCGACCTGGAGGACGGGACGGAGGACCAGCCCCTGGGGACGGCCGCCGAGTTCGACGAGCTGCTCCTCTTGCTGGTACGAAATACCGGCGCCGGCGATCTGGAGCTGGCGGGAAATCTGCTGGGATTCTCCAGCGAGGGCCTGCCGGTCGAGCCGGGCGGGTTCGCCCTGATCTACATGGGGACGGCCGGGCGGGCGGTGACCGCCAGCACGGCCGACACCCTGGGCCTGTCGAGTACGGCAGGCACGGACTACGTCATCTCCGGCTTGGGCCGCAGCGCCTGAGCCCCCACGCACCCCAAACGCAAAGGAATATATCATGGCATTGACCCTCGAAGGCGTCGCCCGGAACGCCGCATGCGACGCGGTCGTCGATCTCCTGGACGGCGGCGCCGCGGACGGATACGTCGAGATCCGCACCAGCGGCGGGACCACCCTGCTGGTCTCCATCGACTTCAACGACCCGGCCTTCGGCGCCGCCGCCGCCGGCGTGGCAAACGTGTCCGTCAGCCCCTCGGCGCCGAGCGCCGCCGCGGTCGCGGATGGCGACGCCGCCGTCTGCCGGTTCTACGACTCGGACGACCAGCTGGTCATGAGCGGCACCGTGACCGCCACCGGCGGCGGCGGCGACATCACCATCGCCGACGTGACCATCGCCAGCGGCGCCACCGTGACGATCACGGGCGGCAACATCACCATGCCGGCGAGCTGATCAGGCCGATCAGCTCATCATCGTCATATGCCGGTGCAACCGGTAGGAGGTCATCATGGCCACGTTGCTGGAGATTTTTTCGCTGGTCCACGGGGCCCCGGAGCTGCAACAGCGGTTCCGGGCCGCGCGGACCGAAGCGGCCTGGGATATCCTCAACGAGGACCCGGGGACCACCGGTCACACGGAGCGGCTCGCGTGGGCCAATGGCATCCTGGACGACGACTCGACCGACTTGGTGGAGCAATACGCCAGGTTTCTGTCGAACGCCACCATCCAGGCCAGCGGCAACTCGTCCACGGACAATGATATCTTGTTCGTGGTGGCCAGCTGGATCAATACCTGGGCCGGCGTGACCTGATCCGGCGTTTTCAGCGGGGACGGATCTTCAAAACAGCGAGGGGATATCATGGCGACAATGAAATGGGGCTTTTCGTCGATCACTAGCAACCTGTTGGGGACGCAGCTCAACAGCCTGGCCGACGGGTCGCAATCGGCCAAGGTCGAATACGACAACAGCTCCAACCGCAACCTGTATGCCCAGATTAAGATCAAGCTCGGCTCGTTCACGCCCGGGACCGATCCCTATCTCCTGCTGCGGGTGCTGACCGAGAGCAACTCGGAGGACCCCGACGCGGGGGTCGGTGGTGACATCTACAAACTGGCGGTGGCAACCGGGACCGGGGCGAAGATCATCATCTTCCCGATGATCCGCATCTATCCATTCGTTCATCACCTATTCATCACCAACGAGGCGGGCGCGGCCTTGGCGTCGTCGGGTCATAGTCTGTACGTCGAACCCTACACCGAGGTCTCCACTTGACATGCCGCGCGGGATCTCTCGATACGACGAGGCCAGGCTCCAGGGTCAGCTGCTGACGCCTGAGATCTGCGCGGTGCGTCTGCGGGGGGATCTGCGTTTATGGTACAACGCCGACCACCTGACCCTGGATGGCAGCGGGCTGGTCGAGGCGGCCGAGGACCTGACCGGCCAGGGTAATGACGGGTCGCAGACGACCGCCGCCAATCGTCTAAACCATTACCCGGAAGACCCGATGCACGGCTGCCGTGCGTCGTTTGGTTCATCATCATATACTGGTAACAGGAATCTGGTGATGGGGTCATGGGAGTGGGCCGTCGGCGACGATGTTTTCATGTCTGTCAATTACAAGGATGGGATAGACAGCACGTTCGATGTTTATTCATTCTTCATCTGCGGACCAGGCGGCTATGGGGAGCAACGTTGCATGGGCACCGCAAGCAATAATACCCTGTATAGCGGGGGAAGTTCATGGACGAACGATGTTGCAAAAAACGGAAATCCATCTGTTTCTAATGTCATCCTACCATTGCCGACCTCTGTCTGCCGTTTCGTGTGTGATGCTTATAAGTCCAGCGAGATCCACTATCTGATGGGTCATCCGTCGAGAGCGGATCGCGATCTGGAAGGCACCTGTCGCAACGTAGTGGTGGCCAATACCAGTCTTAGCGTCGACAAGCGCCAGCTCATCGAGGGGGTGCTGGCCTGGGACAGCGGCATAGGCGCGGATCTGGTCGCGGATCATCCCTTCGTCAACCGGCCGCCGCTGATAGGGGATTGACGATGCCGCGCGGGATCTCTCGATATGACGAGGCCAGGCTCCAGGGTCAGCTGCTGACGCCTGAGATCTGCGCGGCGCGTCTGCGGGGCTATCTGCGTTTTTGGTACAACGCCGACCACCTGACCCTGGATGGCAGCGGGCTGGTCGAGGCGGCCAAGGACCTGACCGGCAGGGGTAACGACGGGTCCCAGACCACCGCCGCCAATCGTCTGGACTATTACCCGGAAGACCCGATGCACGCTTGCCGGGCATCGTTCGGGAGCAGTTCCTCCTCTGGCAAGCGTCACCTTTACGCCGGTATATATTCCGTGAACGAGGATGATGACCTCCTGATGTCCGTAAACTACAAGGACGGGGTTGATACTACATTTGACGCATACTCCCATTTTGTTGGCGGCTCAGGACTCTATGGATATCCCAGAATAATGGGGACCCAGGGAAACGCGAATTTATGGAATACATGGACTTTCACAACGGTGGTGGCAAAGAATGGTAAAACGTCAACTTCGAATACCATACTGCCGCTGCCGACCTCGGTATGCCGTTTTCCCGCCGCCGAAGATTTTACTGATGTCGAATGTAGTTTTTTCAGCTCAAGCGGGGCGAATTCTCATAGGGTTTTGATCGGGACCTGCAGAAACGCCGTTTTGGCAAACACCAGCCTCGGCGATGACAAGCGCCAGCTCATCGAGGGGGTGATGGCCTGGGACAGTGGCATCGCGGCTGATCTGGTCGAGGATCATCCCTTCGTCAACCGGCCGCCGCTGATAGGGGACTGAAGTGCTGCGTGTCCGCGTCCCGTCCCTCGCTTTTCTGGGTGATTCATCAGAGCCGAATCTTACCCTGGACGGTCAGCTGCCGGCGCTGACGGCGGCGCTGACGGCGTCCCAGGGGATCGATGCGACGCTTGACGGCGAACTGCCGGCGCTGACGGCGGCGCTGACGGCGTCCCAGAAGATCGATGCGACGCTTGACGGCGAGCTGCCGGCGCTGACGGCGGCGCTGACGGCGCTGCAGGAGCTCGAGGCGACGCTGGCCGGCGAGCTGCCGGCGCTGACGGCGGCGCTGACGGCGTCCCAGGGGATCGATGCGACGCTGGCCGGCGAGCTGCCGGCGCTGACGGCGGCGCTGACGGCCGAGCAGACGATCGAGGCGACGCTGGCCGGCGAGCTGCCGGCGCTGACGGCGGCGCTGACGGCGCTGCAGGAGATCGAGGCGACGCTGGCGGGGACCCTGCCGGCGCTGACGGCTGCCCTGACGGTGTCCGCGGGGTCGGATCTGACGCTGGCGGGGACCCTGCCGGCGCTGACGGCGGCCCTGACGGCCGAGCAGACGATCGAGGCGACGCTGGCCGGCGAGCTGCCGGCGCTGACGGCGGCGCTGACGGC
>Ga0272441_10002654_pt1 | contig 35790 bp, 23 predicted proteins | sample SSMProp6N_FD_193582 | JGI IMG/M metagenome (GOLD analysis project Ga0272441, IMG submission 193582) | Marine sediment archaeal communities from Little Sippewissett salt marsh, Falmouth, MA, United States - SSM-Prop-6N | ecosystem: Environmental > Aquatic > Marine > Wetlands > Sediment ...
TTACGGACCCCGTCGGGGCATAGAAAACGGGGGAGCCGGCACGCTGTGCCGACGTCCCCCGTTGCGACGTTCCACGCACCGGCCGCGGGACTCCCATCCTCGCGGCCGAAGCCGATTGTAAAAAAAACGACTGTCGGCGGAATCGCCCTCCGACAATCGCCCAAAAAGCCGTTACCGGTTGTCACAGGGACTCCGGCCCGCCCCTTACGAGCCGGTGCGCTTGCAACGTCCCTGCACTTACTTTATACGGGAAAGGGGTGGAAAGTCAAACGAGTACGGCTTTTGCCGTCTTCCCGCGGGGCCGTCGGTCTTGCCCGGCCGTGCGTGGGTGCCACTGGCGGCTTGCCCGCCAGTGCATTTCCCGCGCGGCGGGCCTCCCGGCCCGCCGCGCCACGAACGGCGCGCGGCCCGCAAGCGGGCCGACGAACATATGCCCGGCCGCGCAAGGCGACGCCACCCCGACGTTCGCCGCGCGCGGCATGGGGCTGTGGCCCGGTTTCTTGTCTCCGTCCGCTTGACGGCCGGCGCCGCGGGCGGCTACTATCGAACGTGGCCGGCGACCGATACGCAACGCCGGCACACGGTCCCAGGCACCAGGAGCCCTCCCATGACCGACGACGCCTCCCGCGCTTCCGGCGGTCCCCCCGAAGCCGACCCGAACGCCCCTTCGGAGGCGGCCGGGCAGACCTACGACATCGTCATCGTGGGCGCGGGGATTGCCGGTCTCGCCGCCGCCATCTATACCACGCGCGAGCGGCTTGAGACGCTGCTGCTGGAACGCCAGATGCCGGGCGGCCAGATCCTGCTGACCGCCCGCGTCGAGAACTACCCCGGGTTCCCCGAGCCGATCAACGGCATGGAACTCGCCGACCGTCTCAGCCAGCAGGCCAAACGGTTCGGGGCGCAAATGGAGACCGGCGTCGACATTCAGCGCCTTGAGGCCATGACGGAGGATGAGGCGCGTTTCATCGACCTCCACGCCGCCGACGGCCGGCGCTACCGCGGGCGGGCCGTCATCCTCGCCGTCGGCAGCGAATATCGCAAACTCGGCGCCCCGGGCGAGAAACGCCTCAGCGGCTACGGCGTGAGTTACTGCGGCACGTGCGACGCCCCGTTCTACCGCGACAAGCACGTCGTGGTCGTCGGCGGGGGCGACACCGCCGTCGACGAAGGCATCCACATTCTAAAATTCGCCGACCGCGTCACGTTCGTGCTGAGGGGCGAGGACTTCCGGGCCGAGCAAATTCTCCTCGACGAACTCCTCGCCCAAGGCGACCGCGTGACCGTCCTGAAGCACACGGCCGTGGACGAGATCCTCGGCGAGGCCCGCGTCGAGGCCGTCTTCCTCCGCGACCTCGCGACCGGCAAGCAGCGCACCTACGACTGCGACGGCGTGTTCGTCTTCATCGGCCTCGACCCGAACACCGGGTGGCTGAAGGGGACCGTGGACATGACACCGGCCGGATTCATTCGCACCGACGCCTGTCGGCTTGGCACCAGCCTGAAAGGGGTGTGGGCGGCCGGCGACGTCCGGACCGACACGCTCAAACAGGCCGCCACCGCCGCCGCCGACGGCGTCACCGCCGCCCTGAACGCCAAGGAGTACCTCCGCGGACGGGGGACACATAAGGCGAGGACGTAAGGAGCCTCGTGCCACGGCCGGCCTTGCCCGGCCGTGCACGGGTGCCACTGGCGGCTTGCCCGCCAGTGCACTTCCCGCGCGGCGGGCCTCCCGGCCTGCCGCGCTAAGCAAACGGCGCGCGGCCCGCAAGCGGGCCGGCGAACACGGGCCTGCCCGAGCAGGCGGCACCGCCTTGACGTTCGCCGCGCCGGGCAAGCCCGGCGGTTCACTATGGCGCGTCAATCCTGCGCCTCGCCCTCGGCCGGCGCCTCGGGAGGCTGGGCCTCCTGCTCCGCTTCGTCGCCCTGGCCCTTCGGCTCGCCGCCCTCCTCACCCGCCCCGTCGCCCTTCCCGGATTCGCCCTTCTCGGACTCGGCTTCCTTCTCACTCTCGACGGGCACGGCGATGCGCTCGATGGCGGTGGCCAGGCCCGTCTCGGTGTCGGCCGTCACGAGGGCCCCGTGGAGGCGGAGGTCGCCGGCGGCCACGTCAAAATGGCGCGGCATGCCGGTGATGAGCGTCGGGATGACCTTGTCCCGCCGACGGCCGAGCACGCCGTCGTGCGGGCCCGTCATGCCTAGGTCCGAGATGAACGCCGTCCCGCCCGGCAGGACCCGCTCGTCGGCCGTCTGCACGTGCGTGTGCGTGCCGTAGACGCACGTCACCCGGCCGTCCAGATGCCAGCCCATGGCGATGCGGTCGCTGGTGGCCTCGGCGTGGACCTCGACGAAGATGAGGCGGGCCCGCTCGCCCACCTCCTCCAGCACCGCCTCGACGGCGTGGAACGGGCAGGAGGCGGGTTTCATGAACGTCCGTCCCAGCACGATGGTCGCCGCGAACGGGAACCCGGACTGGCTCTCGTGGACGGCCCAGGTGTGCCCGGCGGCCTCGGCCGGCAGGTTCGCGGGGCGGAGGATGCGGTCGGACGCCTTCAGCGTCGGCACGATTTCCTTGCGCCGGTACACGTGATCGCCCATGGTGATCACGTCGACGCCCTGCTCCCGCAGTTCCGTGAAGATGGGCGGCGTGATGCCGGACCCGCCGGCGGCGTTCTCGGCGTTGACGATGACGACGTCGATGGCGTGGGCGGCCAGGAGACCCGGCAGGGCCGACCGGACGGTCTTGCGGCCGGGCCGGCCGACCACGTCGCCGACGAGCAGGGCGCGGAATTGCATGGTTCCTCCCGCCTACCGCGCGTACTCCACGACGCGGCGTTCGCGGATCAGCGTCACGCGCACCTCGCCGGGATAGGTCAGTTCGTCCTCCACGGCCTTGGCGATATCGCGGCAGAGTTTGATGGCCGCATCGTCGGTCACCTTGTCGGCGTTGACGACGACGCGGACCTCGCGGCCAGCCTGGATGGCGAAGGCTGTCTCGACGCCCTCGAACCGTCCGGCGAGGTTCTCCAGTTTCTCCAGCCGCTGGACGTACTTTTCGAGGGTCTCCCGCCGGGCGCCCGGCCGGCTGGCGCTGACCGCGTCGGCGGCGGCGACGACGGTGGTGTAGAGCATGTCCGGCACGTTCGGCTCGTGGTGCCCGCCGATGGCGTGAATGACCTCGGGCTGCTCGTTGTAGCGGCGGGCGAGGTCGGCCCCGATCTCGGGGTGCCCGCCCTCCACCTCGTGGTCGACGGCCTTGCCGATATCGTGCAGCAGCCCGGCCCGGCGGGCGAGGCGGCCGTCCAGGCCGAGTTCCTCGGCCATCATCCCGGCCAGCGCGGAGACCTCGATCGAATGCTGGAGCACGCTCTGGCCGTACGACGTCCGGAACTTCAGCCGGCCCAGGAGTTGGATTTCCTTCGGATGCAGCCCGCGGACGCCCGTGTCCAGGGCCACCTGTTTGCCCGTCTCGAGGATTTCCTGGTCCACTTCCTTCTGGCACTCGCCGACGACCTGCTCGATGCGCGGGGGCTGGATGCGGCCGTCGGCGATGAGTTTGACCATCGACCGCCGGCCCACTTCCCGCCGGACCGAGTCGAACGACGAGAGCACCACCACGCCGGGCGTATCGTCCACGATCACGTCCACGCCCGTGGCCCGTTCGAAGGCCCGGATGTTGCGTCCCTCTCGGCCGATGATGCGGCCTTTCATCTCGTCGTTCGGGATATCGACCGTGGCGACGGTGGCCTCGGAGGTGTAATCGCTCGCCAGGCGCTGGATGGCGCCGGCGAGGATCTCGCGGGCCTTGGCGTCGGCGGTTTCCTGGGCCCGTTCGGTGGTCCGCTGGATGAGGGCGGCGGCCTCGTGTTCGACCTCGGCCTCCATCCGCTCCAGGAGCACGCTGCGGGCCTCGTCGGCCCCCAGGCCGCTGATCTTCAGCAACTGCTCCTTCTGCTCGGCGACGGTCTGATCGAGTTCGGCGTGTTTGGCCTTGAGGTCGTCTTCGAGCCCGGAGACGCGTTTCTGCTCGGCCTCGACGGCCTTTTCCTTTCGGCTCAGGGTTTCGAGTTTGGCGTCGAGACTGTCTTCGCGTTTGACGACCTGGCGTTCGCGGTTGCGGAGTTCCTCTCGGGTTTCGGCGGCCTCTTTTTCGAACGTCTCGCGGGCCTTCATGGCCTCTTCGCGGGCTTCGACCTTGGCCTCCTTGCGGAGGCTGTCGGCGTCGCGGCGGGCCTGCTCCAGGACGCCCTCGGCGGCCGCCTTCGTCTCGCGGTCCCGCTTCTTCAGCCACAGCACCGCGCCCACGATGCCGACGCCCACCACAACCAGCAGCGCGATGGCGACGACCAACTCCGTCGCCTGCGCCAACAGAACATAGGAATGCATCGAGCACTCGCTTTCCAGGGAGGCGGCGGAGGCGCACACCGGCGGCGCGCTTCACCGCAAAGGGGAACGGCACCGACGTGGAGAAACCCCGGCCGCGCGGCGGCCGATCCGACGGACTCCGGACCCTGCGCCATGGTGCCGGCGGACTCAGCCGGCGCAGACCGCTCCTGATTCATGAGGCGAAGCGATACGGTTGCGGCCTGCGTCGTGCACGAATGCCTGCCTTTCCCGCCGGTCGGCGGCGTCGCGACCCGCGCCCCGAGGGGGCGGGCCGGGGGTTCCCGGTTCCGTCTCTACAGTACGGATCAGACCGCCCGCCCCTGCCCCAAACGGTCGGCAGCGGCCGGTGACGGCCTTAGGCTCAACCACGTACGGGGCCGATTCGCCCCGCGCTCCCACTGATGGGTTCTCGTTGTCTCCTGTTTCGTCAGCGGCCACAACGGGCCGCCGCTTATCTATCGGCTAAAAATCCGCTAATCCTGGAGTATGATTAAGCATGCGAGGGCGGGTGTCAAGGACAATTGGCCGGCCACCGCCTACGTGCCCCGGCCGGCCTTGCCCGGCCGGGGGCCGGTCGAACCGGCTGCCGTTCAAAACGGCACGCGCCGGGCAAGTTTACCCGCCGTTGTTGGCGGGCCCGGCGGCTAAATGCGACAACTTCCCACAGTCAGCCGCTCTGCTTGCAGGGCGCGCCGAAAACGGCGCGCGGCCCGCGAGCGGGCCGGCGAACACGAACGTGCCCGGTCCACGCGGCACCCCGCCGACGTTCGTCACGCCGCCCGGCTTCCGTCGAGGCTTGATTCGCCCGCCCGAGCCGATATCATGGCCCGGCACGCGCACCAGACGAGTCGGCCCATGCAACGTCCGATTGGCATTTTCGACAGCGGGCTCGGCGGCCTGACGGTCGTCCGGGCGATCCGCCGGCGGCTGCCGGCTGAGGCGATCGTCTACTTCGGCGACACCGCCCGCGTGCCCTACGGCATCAAGAGCCCGCGGACGGTCACGCGCTTCGCCGCCGAGGCCTGCCGGCTGCTGGCCCGGCACGATCCGATGTGCATCGTGGCGGCGTGCAACACGGCCAGCGCGACGGCCCTGCCCGCCCTCGCCGAGCGCATGGACGTGCCCGTCCTCGGCGTCATCGAGCCGGGCGTGGCCCAGGCCCTGGCGACGTGCCCGGCCGGTCCCATCGGCGTCATCGCCACCGAGGCGACCGTCGCGAGCGGAGCGTACCGCCGGGCGATCGAGAGGCAGGCCCCCGAGGTCCGCGTCATCGAGCGGGCGTGCCCGCTGCTCGTGCCGATCGTCGAGGAAGGCCGCTCGCCCGACGACCCGATCGTCCGGGCCGTCCTCGAGGAATACCTCGCCCCGCTGGCCGACGCCGGCGTCGCCGCGGTCGTCCTCGGGTGCACGCACTACCCGCTGCTGAAACCGGCGATCGCGGCCGTGCTGGGCCCCGACGTACCGCTCGTCGACTCCGCCGAGGCCGTCGCCGACGGCGTGGCGGCCCGGCTGGGCGCCGATGGCTGCCTCGCCCACACGGACGCCGGCGCCGGCGAGGCCGTCGGCCCGTGGCAGTTCTTCGTCAGCGACAACCCGGACCGGTTCCGGGAGGTGGGCGGACGGTTCCTGGGCGCCCCGGCCGAGCCGGTCACCCTCGTGCCGACCGAGACCCTCTCGGCCACCCCGGACCCGGTGGAGGAGGCGACGTGAGACGTCCCGCATGCCAACGCGAAACGACACGCGCCGGGCAAGTTTACCCGCCTTTTTGGCGGGCCCGGCGGCGAAGTGGGCGATGGGCCTCGCTCGCGGGGCTCGTGATCCTGCTCGCCCTCGCCGCCGGCTGCGAAGGGCCGCAGCCGAAGGTCGACATGAAAGGGTGGATCAAGGACCTCGTTTTCCCGCCGTCGACGTCGGAGCAGGTCATCGCGGTCCAGAGCCCGCAGGCCGACCGCCGCCGCGAGGCCCTCCAGGACATCGTCAAGGACAAAAAGGCCCGCCAGGTGCCCTCCGTCGTCAAACTGTACTGCCTCGTCGCCCGGACGGACACCGACCCGATGGTCCGCTCGGCGGCCGTGGGCGGCCTCGCGGTGCTCGAAGGCGAGGAAGTCGTCCCCACGCTGTGCAACGTGCTGGAGACGGACAAGGACCCGTACGTGCGGGCCGACGCCGCCGCCGCCCTGGCCCAGCACGACGACCCGGCGGCCGTCGAGGCGCTGGCCGACGCCCTGGCCTCGGACACGCGGACGGACGTCCGCATCGCTGCCGCGGAGGGCCTCCGGCCGTTCCGGGACAAACGGGCCGCCGCCGCCCTGGCCCAGGCCGTCGCCTACGACGACGTGGCCGTCGCCCGCAACGCGTGGCTGGGGCTGCGGTACATGACCGGCCAGGATTTGCCTCGCCAGACGGAGGCGTGGGACCAGTTCCTCGCCTCGGCCGAGGATCCGTTCGCGGACTACGGCGACCCGCCGCCGGTGCCGAAGGGCGAGAGCCAACGGCCGCACTTCACGCACGGCATCACGGACTTCGTCCGGAGCCTGTTTGAGAAGGACCCGCTGGAGAAGGAACTGGAGTAGGGCGCGATGATCGCCTGCGTCTTCGACGGCCGAGACGTCCGCGTCGACCAAAACCACCCCGAGCCCCAGACCCCGCCCGGCGAGGTCCGCGTCGCCGTCCGCCTGGCCGGCGTGTGCCAGACCGACCTGGAAATCGTCAAGGGGTACATGGACTTCCGCGGCGTGCTCGGCCACGAGTTCGTCGGCACGGCGCTGGAGGGCGAGATGGAAGGCCGCCGCGTCGTCGGCGGCATCAACTGCGTCTGCGGCGAGTGCGACATGTGCCGGCGCGGCCTGCCGACCCACTGCCGGCAGCGGACCACGCTCGGCATCGACCGCCGCGACGGCGCCTTCGCCGAGCGCCTCGCCCTGCCGGAGGCCAACCTCGTGCTCGTCCCGGACGAGGTGCCCGACCGGGCGGCCGTCTTCGCCGAACCGCTGGCGGCGGCGATCCAGATCACACGGCAGGTGGACCTGGCGCCGGAGCAGCACATCGTCATCCTCGGCGACGGGCGGCTCGGGCAACTCGTGGCCCGAGTGCTAGAGGCGCAGGGCCTTGCCCCGACGGTCGTCGGCAAGTCGGAGCCCAAACTCGCCCTCCTCCGGGACCTCGGCCTGGAAACCGTGACCGCCGATGACGCCCAGCCCAACAAGGCCGCCGACGTCGTCGTCGAGGCCACCGGTACCGCCGACGGCCTGGCGATGGCGCTGTGGCTCGTCCGGCCGCGCGGCACCATCGTTCTGAAGAGCACCGTGGCGGATACGGCCGGGCTGAACCTGGCGCCGCTCGTCGTGGACGAGGTGACGGTGGTGGGCTCCCGGTGCGGGCCGATGGACGCGGCGGTGGCGCTGCTCGCCGAGGCCGACCTCGCCCTTGAGCCGCTCATCACGGCCGAGGTTCCGCTCACGGAGGCCGACGCCGCCCTCCGCGCCGCGGCCGACCCGGAGGCGATCAAGGTCCTCATCCGGCCGTAACAAGGAGAAGCCATGCCCCGGCGACTCTACGTGCCCGCCGTCGTCTTCGCACTTCTCCTGGCCGGTGCGGTCCGGGCCGGCGAACCCGCACGCCTGGTCCGCCTCGCCGACGAAATCCGGGCCGAGGCCACCCGCATTACCGCCGACCCGGACGGTCACCCGCTTCCCCTGGCCGGCCACTGGAACAAGCGCGGCGGGACGGGGTTCTCGCCGCACTACCAACTCGGCCTGCTGGAAGCCGGGCACCACATCTTCCCGTGGTTCGAGCATCCGCGGCCGGAGAGGGACCTCGACGACGAGCGCCACCGCGCGTACTACGAAGGGCCCCTGGCCCGGATGGCGGCGCTGCGGTTGCCCATCACGCTGGTGTGCACGCAGTGGGAATCGCTACTCTATAAGATGGACAAATATCGCGAGTTGCCGAGGGAGAAGACCCCCCTGCTCGTCACGCCCGAGAAAATCGTGAAGAAACTCTCCCCCGCCGGCCCCGTCCGGCCGTGGCGCGAGTGCGGCCGCGACTGGACCGACACGCCGGCCATGCGGCAGTTGCAGCAGTGGTACCCGGAGCCGCCGATGGTCCTCTTCCTCTCGAACAACGAGTCGGCCAAGGCGAAGCCGAAGGAGACGGACGAGCGCGGGCCCGGGCCGGAAGGCACGTTCCGCAAGCATTACGCCGCCCTCATCGCGGGGATGCGCGAGGGGTTGGCCAGCCCCGCTTGGCGCCGGCGGGCCGTCTTCATCGGCTACGGCAACCCGCCGGCCCCGTCGCACCTCGGCCGGTGGGACGGCTGGACCGCCTACCATCGCCGGTACATGGTCCACGAGACGATGACCTCCGCCCTCGGCGTGTGGGACGGCGGGTCGCCCAGTTACTACCTGCACGACTGGTGCGCCATCAGCGACTTCCGCGTCTGGAGCCCCCAGATCGAATCCATGAACTGGGTGCCGTTCCTCGCGCGCGAGACCCTGCCCGCCGACCCCAAGTGGTGGTTTGAGTTCTCGACGTGGGACGGCCATCCCGGCCGCCACTCCAAACGCGAGTGGTACGCCAAACAGGGCCAGACGTGGACGCCCGCCCGTTACGCCGCCTTGGTCCAGTTCGGCATGTGGCTGGTGCGGCCGAGGGTCGTCCGGGAGTTCCGCGGCCACGGCACGACCGCCGAGGACGGGCACCCGTACTTCGTCCCCATCCTGGAGGCCGTCGACCGCGTGTACACCAGTGACGTGCTGCGCCGGTTCTGGCGCGCCTCCAACCTCGTCGCGAACACCGCCCACACCCATCCGTTCCAGTCGCGCATCCCGCCCGAGTACAAGGACTGGCCACGGTGGTACCTCCTGGACACCAACCTCGACCCGCCGCGGCCGTGGAAGTTGGACACGGAGATTCCCGTCTTTGCCCTCTCCCGCGTGCGGGGCAAGGCGGGCGGACGCGAGTGGCTCCTCTACGCCCATTCGCCACGCAAGGACCGCTCGGGCGTCCGCCTCACGATCCCCGACGGCCCGACCGTCACCGTCGACGTGCCCGTGGCGGGCGCCTTTTATCTCGTCAGCGAGAAAGACGGGAAGCCGCAACGCGTGGCGGTGGAGAAGGAAATGTGAACGTTAGCGACAATCCTCACGCGAAGACGCCAAACGGCAAAAGCGATCCTCACGCAAAGTTTACCCGCCGGAGGCGGGGCGCAAAGCCGCTAAAACGACAACGGCGCGAAACCAAGTTAACGACAACAACAAATTAACATGCAACAAGACACGTATGCCGCGCTGCTCCGTCCTTGCCGTTACCCGAGTTTCTCGTCGTTGCTGTTTGCCGTCTTAGCGGCTTTGCGCCTTTGCGTGAGGCATGTTGTTGTCTTTTTCCTTGTCTTTGTCTTTGCGTGAGACTTTGGGGGAATACCGATGAGCGAACGACCCCTGGCCGTCGTCCTCGCAAGCGGCGGGATGGATTCCTGCGTCGCCACCGCCTGGGCCGCCAACCGGTATCGCCTCGCCATGCTGCACGTCAACTACGGCCAGCGGACCGAGGCGAAGGAACGCGCGTGCTTCGACCGGCAGGTGGCCCACTTCCGGCCGGAGACCTCGCTGACGGTCGACCTGCCCCACCTCGCGCAGATCGGCGGCAGCAGCCTGACGGATACGAGGATGGAGATCCCCGAAGACGACGTGCCCGGCCAGATTCCGAGCACCTACGTCCCGTTCCGCAACGCCACGCTCCTGGCCGTCGCCGTCGCCTGGGCCGAGGTGCTGGGCGCCCCGCGCATCGTCGTCGGGGCCGTCGAACCCGACGCGCCCGGCTACCCGGACTGCCGACCGGCCTTTTTCGAGGCGGCCGGCCGGCTGATCGAACTCGGCACGCGGCCCAAGACGGCGATCCGCGTGGAGACGCCCGTCATCGCCCTGTCGAAGGCCCAGGTCGTCGCGATGGGCGCAGACCTCGGCGCCCCGCTCGATCTGACGTGGTCGTGCTACCGCCGGGAGGACACCCCCTGCGGCGCCTGCGCCAGTTGCCTGCGACGGGCGGAGGCGTTCCGCGACGCCGGCGTCGCCGACCCGCTCGCGCCGTGATCGCCGGGGCTCCGGCAGATCGTTTTTTAACGCAGAGACCGCCGAGCACGCAGAGAACGGCGGAGAAAAAGAGACAAAGCCGAACGGCAGCCTCACGCAAAGTTTACCCGCCGGAGGCGGGGCGCAAAGAACGGCAACGGCGGAACACAATGTTAACAACACCTAGTCATGTAGCGTCTTCTGTCCCTACCGGCCGTGCCGTTCCGTCTTTGCTGTTACCCGAGTTTCTCGCCGTTGTTGTTTGCCGTTCTTTGCGCCTTGGCGCCTTTGCGTGAGGCACGTTGTTGGTCTGTGTCTTTTCTTCTCTGTCTTTCTCTGCGTGCTCTGCGATCTCCGCGTTGAAAAAGAGAACGGCAGCGTGCGCCAGAACCTCGGGGAAAGGTAAAAAAGGAAGGCCCGCGCCTCGCTCGCTTTATATGGCAGTACGACACGGCTTTGCGGCCGGTTTGGAGACGGCCATAAGCCACACCGCCCGCCAGAGGTCGTCTCTCTTCGCGAGGGCTTTGGTTGGGCCTTCCACCTGCGAGTATACCGCGCCCGGGAGCGGAGTCAAATCGCCGGGCAAAAAAGCGCGCCCCCCGCGATCCGCGGTGCCCGGCGGATGTCTTGCGGCTTGCGGCTTGCGGCTTGCAGCCTGCGGCGTCCCTCACCGTTTCAGCCAGTCGCCCAGGTGCTTCAGCGCCTCGCGCTTGATCGCCTCCGCCGCCAGTTGACCCAGCCGTTTCCCGAGCGCCCGATTGTCGATCCGCGGATCGTCGAGCGTCCCCTCCAGCGGGACGGCCAGCACCACGTCCTCCAGGTACGGCATCACGCGCTCCGAGACCTTATACTGCGTCATCAGCGCCCGCGTGACCGGCACGCCCACGGTCACCTTCATCTGCTTGTCGAGCCCGATGCGGCCGCCGAACGCCAGCCGCACCGCCTCGGTATACTTCAGGTGATGCTCGGGGATGTAAAACACGCCGTCGCGGAGCGTCACCGCCACGGGCCCCAGCGTCTGGTCGATCGTCTTCGCCTCCCCGCCGGCCACCTGCACGAGCCGGCCGATCGGGCCGATCAGTTCCGTCCGGAACTCATCGATATGATACCGCAGGTCGCCCCGGGCCGTCTTGGCGGCCTCCTCGTCCAGCGGCACGTCCAGGCGCAGCACATCCAGCGTCAGCCGGCCGTCGGCCTGCACGCTGGCCGCCAGCACCGGGCTCGCGTACTTGAGGTACTCCCGGATCTCAGGGCCGGCGAGCGACAGGTTCTCGACGACCCGCGTTTCCTTGTCCACGACGAGCCGCGGCTTGGGGCCGACGAGGTGGATCCGCCCCGGCAGCGTCACCGTGCCTTCGGCCACGGTCAGGCGGCTGGGCCGGTCGGGGTCCGGCGAGAGGTTAAGCACGCCATCGGCGAGTTCCCACCGGACGGTCCCCTCCCCGCCGCTCAGCGTGGCGTAGGTGAACCGGTTGACCTCGACCTCGCCCTCGCCTTCCAGCGCCGCCAGACGCGTGTGCCAGGGCACCTCGGCCAGCAGCGGACCCTTCAGGCGGACCTTGGCGTGGTACGGGCCGGCCATCTGGATGGTGTCCGGCAGGGCCGACCCGAGGATTTCGCGGACCCGGCCGCCGTCCAGCGCCAGGTCGCAGGTAACCTCCAGCCGGGGCGGCGGTTCGGCCGGCTCCTTGGTCGTCTCGTCGTCGGCGGCCTCCTGCGCCGGGGCCGGCGCCGGGATCCGGCCCGCCGGCGGACCCTCCTGCGCCGCGTCGCCCTCCGCGGCCTTTTCGCCCGGCGCCACCGCCACCCGCCACGACCCGTGCGCCGTGACGGCGCTCATATCGGTGGCGGCGACCTCCCAGCGTTTCTCCTGGTTGACATACGCAAACACCAGGGGCAGCCGGGCCTCGGCCTCGCGGAAGGTGCGTTTGTCCTTCGCCAGGTGGACCTCGAGTTCCGAGAGGTCCAGCGTCCCCGAGCCCCCGATGCCGGTCGGATCGGTCCGCACCTCGCCGGCGAAACCGGCCTGCCCGGCGAGCCGGTCGTCCTCCGAGAGGAGCCCGAACGGCCGGAGCACCTCCGCAAACTCCGCCAGCGACACCGACGCCTTGACCTTTCCGTCGGCCCGTGGGTGCGGCTCGTCGCGCGACGGCAGCCGGGCCGTCCCGGACGCCTCGCCCGTGATGCCGGGCCCCGTCAGCCGGGCCCGCGGGATGCGGATCTGGCCGTCCGCCCCGACCGACCCCGCCGCCTCCAGGTGCACGTCCTGGAGCCGGACCTCGGGCCCCGGCGGGTCGCCCCGGCCGGGCAGCGTCAGGTCCGTCAGCGCCAAGTCCATCTCCACCTGCCGGTCCGCCCCCGCGTACGACGCCTTCAGATGCCACAGGCCGCCAAGGGTGCGCGGCTCGGCGTTCAGGAGCCGGGCCGACGTGTGCGCCACGGGTTGGATCGACCCGTCGCCGGCGGCCGTGGCGTCCCAGACCCACCGATCGGCGGCCGGGCGGACCCGGATGGTCCCCGACAGCGCCCCGGCCACCGTGGCGAGGGTCCACTCCGAGAGGTCGATCGCCCGGACGGCGCCCCCCTCGTCGCGGTCCAGCGTGCCCACGGCCGAGGCCCGGAGCAGCGGATCGGTGTACCCCCGGCCGTCGTCCCACGCCAGGTCGATCTCCTCGCCGCGCACCGCCATATCGAGTTTCGTCGGACCGTCGGTGACGGGCGTGACCGCCAGGGTGACGGTCACGTCGCCGGCGGCGGTCAGGTCCTCCGGCACGAGGGCGAGCGGCCGGAGCATCGCCGCCAACGCCGGCAAATCCGCCCTCGCCGTCGCCGTCGCCGACCCGTCGATGCGCGTGGCCGGTCCCCGCCATACCACCGTCGCCGGACCCTCGATGCGGACGGACGCGGCCGGGGTGACGGCGGCGAACGTGTTGACGGTGACGGCCCCGGTCTCGCCGGGCGCGCGGGCCAAGTCCGCCGTCAGCGTCGCCGTCTCCAGGCGGAACGGCTCGGCCTCCTCCGTCTCGGGCGGCAGGCGGACGCCCGTGACGGCGGCGTCGGCCTTGACGGCCATCTTCTGGCCCGTCGTGCCGCCCACGTCCAGCGTCAGGGACCAGGCGCCCTTGGCCCCGGTTCCGCCCGCGCCGGCGGCGCGCCGGCAGACGGCGAGGAGGTGCTCGACCGTTGACGGCTCTGCCGCGGGCTGCGGCGGCTCAGCGATCTCCGCCCGGCGGTGCATCCGGTCGAGGAAGACGGCCGCCACGCCCGCCAGGTTCGCGACCGAGCCCTCACCCCGGGTCCGGCCCTCGATCACCCACGCCTCGCCGGCCCGGCGCGCGGTCCCCGCCACCGACGCCGACACCGTCCGGGCGTCGAGCGTCAGGTTGGTCCGCCCGACGGCGGCGAGGCGGTGGGCCGCGTCGAACGACAGGACGGTCTCGCCGGTCAGCGTAGCCCGCGGGTCCGTCAGCCGGGCCCCGCCGGGCAGGGCCACCCGAAGGGCCTTGAGGGTAACCCGGCCGGCCGCCGTCACGTCGCCCGTGAGGTTGCGGCCGGTTTCCAGGTGGACCGACGCCGTCCCGCCCGCGCCGTAGTCGCCGAGATCGACGAAGCGGCCGGCCTCCTCGGTGGCGCGGGCAAGGTCGAGATCGCCGTCCACGACGAGGTGGCTGAGGCGGCCCGTCACCTCCATCGCGCCGAACGCCCCCGAGAGGACGAACGACTCCACGGTCAGGCTGTCGGCAAAGGTGAACCAGTCCGCGGACGGGGCCGGCGGCGCCTCGGCGTCGTCAGCCGGCGGTTCCTCGGCGGTCTCTTCCGGCGGTGGCGCCGCTCCAGCCCGCTGCGTAAGCAGCGGGGTACGTGCCAGGGACGGCGCGAATTCGGCACGCGAGGATCGCGCCGCACCGCCGTCGCCGGCAGCTTCCTCGTCGGCCTCATCGCGGCCGGCGCCGGACGCCCCGCCCGCGTGCGCACGCACGAGAACCGTGTCCAGATGCATCGGCGAGAGGGTCAGCACGTCGCCCCGCCACCGGCCGCGCAGGTCCTGGAGACTTGCCAACAGGCGAACCCGCGACGCCGTTTCCGTCGAGACGGCCTCGACGCTGGCCTCGAACGTGCCGTCCTCCATCTCCAGCCCCTCGTGGAGGCCGAGGGTGTGGCGAAGCATGCCCGCCAGGCGGGCGAGATCCAAACGGATCTCGCCCGACCCCTTGCCGGTGAGCGGCGCGTGGGTGGCCCCGAGACCGAACGTGCCGACCGCCTCCGCCACCGCCACGGGCGACGAGAGGACCAGCGAGCCGACCGTCACCGCCCCGCCCGCGTACGTCCCGTCCGCCACCAGGTGCAGCGTCTCGACGAACGGACGGTCCTCCCCGAGCGGTTCGCCGGCCACTTCCAGGTCCGTGGCGGTCAGGTCGACGTCGACCCGGACGACGGCGTGGCGGTCGCGGGCGACCGTCGCCTCGCCGTCCAGGGTTCCGGCCAGTTCCAGGCCGGTTCCGGCGACGCCGGCAGCGGCGGCAAGGGGCAGGGCCTCGCACGTGACGCGGGCCTCGACGCCGACGCGGTCGGCTCCCTGCCAGTCGGCCACCAGGCCGGTCAGCATCCCCTGGACCGTGCACGCGCCCTCCCGTTCGCCCCGGACCACTTCCAGCCGCGCGTCGAACGCGTGCCGGTCGCCATCCGGACGCAGGCCGGCCTCCGGCACGGTCAGCCGGTCCCCGCCGACGTGAAGCACCAGGCCGTTCACGTCGATCGATTCCGGCACCATCGGGGCGGGGCCGGGCTCGGCTTCGGCCGGTTCGGGTTCCGCCGGTGCAGGGACTTCCTCCGGAACGGGCGGCGCCTCCGGCGGCACCTCGGGCGGCTCCGGCGGCACCTCGGGCGGGACCTCCGGTGCGGCCTCCGGCCCGGCCTCGGCCGCCGCCAGCGCGGCCCGGAGATCATCGACCCAGACCTCGGCCTTCTCAACCTCCACCGGGCCGAGCCGCCGCGCGTTCAGCGCCAGCGACACGAGCCCCGTCCGGAGCATGACCCGGCGGACGGTCGCCACCGGCTCGCCCTCGGCCGAGCGGACGCGCAGCCCGTCCACCGTCTGGCCGCCGAACCACGAGAGCGACCAGTCGTCCGCCTCCACGCGGACGGGCAACCGCCGGCTCGCGTAGTCCAGGGCAGCCCGCCGGACGGGACCGAGCGAGAGGATCTGCGGCAGGAAGACGATGACGAGCAGGAGGAGGGCGGCCGCCGCGAGGACGATGCGGCGTCGCCAGTGGCCGCGCGGACGGTCGGGCGCTTCCGACCGGTCGGTGGGCTCGGCCGGGCCCTGCCCATCGGCGGTTTGCGTCTTTGGCGCCTGCGGTTCCTCGGCCTGGGCCTTTCGGGCCGGCGGTTCCTCGGCCTTGCTTTTTCGCGGCGCCTCGTCGCCCGCCTTGGCTTTTTGAGCCGGCGGCGCCTTTCCTGCCGGCCGGGGCGCCTCCGTCTTTCGCGTCGGCGGCGGGGCGACCTCCTCCGCCACCGGAATGGCGTCCGTGTCGACGGGCTTGGCCACGGGCAGGTCGTCGCCGGTCGCCGAGGAGGCGAGCGCGGGCCGGTCGCGCGTCAGGTCCTCCGCCTCGGGCAGGGACGGGGCGGCGCCGGGCGCGGGCCCATTGCCCTCGTCGCGGTCCTGGCGGCCGGCATCGGGTTGCGTGTGCGGATCGGTCATGGGGGCTCGTATGCGTGCGGCGTGCGAGCGCGCTCCCCTTCGGGCCTTCGCCCGCCGTAGGGCTTCGGCCCGCAGGCGGGTCGCGGCTAAATGGGCGGACACGAATCGTCAACCCGCCGTGCCGCCCGTCGGGCCGGGAATCTTCGTGCCCGGCACCACCTGTTTCATGGAAACGTCATCGAAATGATACGTTCCGGGCGGCCAGTAGGCATAGACCTTGAGCACGAGGTACTCGACGGGGGCCTGGGTGTCGGTCGGGACCTCAACGATCCGCACGCCGCGCTTCCACTCGCCGGACCCTTCGACGCACCGCAGGGCGAGGTAAGCGTCGTAGACGACGCGCTTCTCGCCGGCCACCTCCGCCCACCCGCGGATGAAGAGTTTCGGAAAGAAGAAGTCCGTGCTCTTGCCCTTGTACCGGATGGAGATCTTGTACGCCTTGCCGGGCGTGACGGGGATCGGCTTGGAATCATATTTCACGCCGTAGATGCCGGCGACGGTATCGTACTTGGGGCCCTTGGTGGGCGTCGGTTTGGGCGCCTCGTCGGCGGAGGCGCCGCCGGCGTGTTTCTTGCGCCACGCGACCCACTCGTCGTGGTAGACGTCGGTGTTGACCTTCAGGCACTTGCCGCTCACGCCCCCGCCGGACCAGAAGGTCGTCAGCCCGTCGATGCGGTCCCAGCCGGTGGGCGACTTCGCCCCCTGCTCGAACCCGCCGTTCGTGACGAGTTCCGGGCCGACGGTGGGGACCTTGGCGTCGGCTTCGGGCGTGGCCTCGGCCACGGGTTTCTTTTTGCGGCCGGTCAGGTCGAGGAGGATGTCGTCCTGCACGGGATTGATGAGTTGCGGCTGGTCGGCCCGGCGGGTTTCGCTGACGGCCAGGCCGTCGGGGTCGCGGGCGAGGTTCATCCCGCGGTAGTGCATGACGAGGCCCTGGCCGGCGGGTTCGACCTTGCCCCACAGGCCGATTTCGGCCGCCAGGCGCTCCTTAAGGATGGCGGCGACCTCGGCGGGCGGTGTGTCGAGCGTCGGCATCGTGGCGCCCATCATGGCGTCGCGGAGGCTCAGCGGATCGACAATCACCAGGCCCAGGCGCTTCGCCCGCATGCGGAGCCGGTCGGCGAACTTGCGGCCGGCCTTGCCGCCGTCGGCCGAGGTGAACGGAAAGACGACGACGACGGTCGGCTCCTCGGCGGCGGGGGCGCGCGGGGGAACCAGGCCGAGGAGGATCGCCGCCGCCAGCAGCAACGTGCCCCTCTGCCGGGTGGCATGGCCACGCTTGTGTGGCCATGGGTTGCGCGCGGCGCGGTGGGTCTCCGTACCCACCGCGCACGAAAAGGCAGCCGCAGCAGCGCGCGGCGGGTGCCCAGACCCGCCACGCCCCAGTTCGTTGGGCGATATCCGCATCATCCGTCGCCGTCCTCCGTCTTCGCGTCGCCGTCCTCCGCGGACGACGTCTCGTCGGCCGGCTCCGCCGGCCGGTCCCATCGCCACGCCGGACCGCGCGTCGGCAGCGACCGGGGCGGCAGGGCGACCTGGAGCCCCGCTTCCGTCAGGCGGACGCGCGGCCCGGGCTGGGCCGGCGCCGACGGACCGAACTCGTACCGGATCGGCGGCGGCTCCGCCGCCGACCCCATACGCGGATCCGACACCCACACCGTCCGGTACCCCGGCGCCGACACCACCAGGTGCGCCTGCAGCGTGTGATGTATCACCGGCCCGAGCGGCGCCCCGAACGGAAACAGCACCTGATGCCAGGTCCACTCCTCGTACGGCGCGACCGCGAACCAGCCGTCGCCGAGGTGCCGGGCCGGGCGCGCCTCCGGCACGTCGGCCGGGTCGGTGTCCGGCGCGAGGCGTCGCAAGGCGCTCTCGGCCGACTGGGCCTCCCCCCACGTCGCCCACGGGTATGGCTCCAGACAACTCGAATACGGCACGCCGGCGACGGCGACGTCCGCCGTCGTGATGGGCTCGCCGGTGACGGCGTCGACGACCTCGACGGTCCGCAGGGCGGGCGTCGGCCGCTCGCTCGCCTCCGGCAGGAAGACGGCGCCGCAGCCGGCCGTGGCTGCGCACCCGATAGCCAGCACCAGCAGACGTGCCGTTGTCCGCATGAACGGTTTCCCCCCCGTGTCCGGCGCGGCGGCGTCAATCCTTGCCGCGGCGACGGAGGTCGGCGGCCACGCCGCGCAGGCGACGGATCATCGACGCGGGCGGCTGCCGGGCCCCCTCGAACAGGATGGCCGAAACCTGGGCCCAGTTCGTCACGACGTGAACCGCCTCGGGCAGGGCCGCCAGGTCCGAGGCCAGGTCCTCGAACTCCTCCGGGTCGTCGTCGGCCCAATCCACCGGCAGGATGAGGATGCTCGTCAGGCCCCGGTCGGCGTAGGCCCGGGCGTCGGAGACTTTATCCCCGATGCCCACCTTCAGGTTCTTGAAGTTCTTCGCCAAGTCCGCCAGTTGCCGGGCCTTGTACGTGCCGCTGCCCTCGATCAGCCCGCCCAGCGTGCTCGTCAGCACCGGCCCGAGCGGGTAGCCGTGGGCGTCCAGCCACTGCTTGCTCGAGGGGCCGAGGAAATCCGGCCGGTGCGTCAGGTAGACGACGGTGTGCGTCCGCCCGAGGCGCGCCAGCACCACCCCGGAGCCCTCCATCGGCTCCGCCCCGGCGCCCAGCAGCACCCGGTGGAACCCGGACGCGACGAGCGTCTTGTCGAGGTCCACGATGGCGATGGGGGCGTCGGCCTTCCGCACGGCCACGAGCAGCCGCGTGGGCGCGACGTGGCGGCCCTCGTCCTCGGGCTGGTCCTCGGGCTTGACGCGGACGCGAATCCGGTAGTCGCCCGGTTCGGACGGGGCCGTCCAGCGGGTCTGCACGTTGCCGTTGGAGTCGCCCGTGACCTGGTCGATGCGGCGTTCGTTCAGGTGGAACTGGAGGCGGACGCCGCCGACGCCCTCCAGCCGGAACCCCCCGCGGAGGCTCGCCCGCAGGGTCACTTCCTCGCCGGGATGGACCAGGACGTCATGGGCGAGCAGCACCTGCCCGAGTTCGCCGCGGACGCGACGCAGGATGTCGCCGAACCCCGCGCGGACGGACCCCCCCGCCGCCAGGACCATCCCGGCGACGACGAGGACGGCAACGAGTTGTCGGCCGCGTCGCTTCATGGTCTCAGGCTACGCCCCGAGGGGCAGACGGTCAACACCAAATCGGATTCACTCCGTGCGGCGGGTGGCACGCTTTCGCAACGGTGCGAAAACATGGCACCCCGCACGCCATAGTTAGCCGCCGGGCTTGCCCGGCGCGTGCCGTTGCTGTGCCAGCATCGCGCCGCACCGGGCAGTACCCGCGAACTCACGTTCGCGGCTCGGACGTTCACACCCCGAAAAAGCATTTCCCCCGTTGACGCCTTCGCCGCCGCGCGGTAAGAATGCACCAGCCGGGGGCGACGCCCGGTCGCGCTCGCACGAGCGCGGGTGCCACTGGCGGCTCGCCCGCCAGGGTGCTGGCATGGCGGTTGGCACTGGCTGATCGCGGCGCGCCGGGACCAGTGGCACCCGGTCCTTTCCGACGAACCCGTAGATGCGCGAGGTCCGCTGTGCCCGACACCACCCCGTTCGTCCACCTTCACGTCCACACCGAATTCAGTCTGCTCGACGGTGCCTGCCGCATCAAGGACCTCGTCGCTGCGGCCGTCGACCACGGGGCCGAGGCCCTCGCCATCACCGACCACGGCAACCTCTTCGGCGTGGTCCCGTTCTACCGCGCGTGCAAGGCGGCGGGCATCCGGCCGGTCATCGGGTACGAGGCGTACGTGGCGCCCGGCCGGCGGCAGGACCGCGAGACCGTCTCCGGGAACCAGGACGCCGGCTATCACCTCGTCCTGCTTGCCGAAAACGATACGGGCTTCCGCAACCTGCTGCGCCTGGCCACCACGGCGTCGCTCGACGGCTTCTACTACAAGCCGCGCATCGACAAGACGTGCCTGGCGGAGCACGCGGAGGGATTGATCGGTTTGTCGGCGTGTCTCCAGGGCGAGGTGCCGCGGCGGCTGCTCGCCGGCGACACCGACGGCGCCCGCCGGGCGGTGGAGCAGTACCGCGAGATCCTCGGCCCCGGGAACTTCTACATCGAACTCCAGGACCACGGCATCGCGGACGAGCGGCGGGTCCGGCCGATGATGATCGATTTGGCCCGCGAGATGGGCGTCCCCCTCGTCGCCAGCAACGACGTCCACTACATCCGGGCCGAGGACACCGAGGCCCACGACGTCCTGTTGTGCATCAACACGGGCAAACTGCTGGCCGACGCCGACCGCATGCGGTACCCCGCCCGCGAGTTCCATCTGAAGACGCTCGACGAGATGCAGCAGCGCTTCGCCGACGTGCCGGAGGCCCTGGCGAACACGGTCGAGGTCGCCCGCCGGTGCGAGGTGCATCTGGAGTTCGGGGCCCATCACGCACCGGTCTTCCAGACGCCGAACGGCGAAACGCCCGAAGCCATGCTCCGCCGACTGTGCGAGGAAGGCCTCCACCGGCGATACGACGAGGTCACGGACGCCCACCGCGAGCGGCTCCAGCGCGAACTGGAGGTCATCGAGGGCAAACGGTTCTCCTCTTACTTCCTCATCGTCTGGGACTTCGTCCGATACGCCCACGAGCGGGGCATTCCGTGCGGGGCCCGCGGCAGCGGCGTCGGGTGCATGGTGGCGTACCTGCTGGGGCTCTCGACGGTCGATCCCCTGGCCTACGACCTCCTCTTCGAACGGTTCATGGACCCCAACCGCAACGAGATGCCGGACCTCGACATCGACATCTGCCAGGACGGCCGGCAGGAACTCATCCGGTACGTCCGCGAGAAGTACGGGGCGGACAACGTGGCCCAGATCATCACGTTCGGCACGCTCGGGGCGAAGGCCGCCGTCCGCGACGTCGGCCGCGTCCTGGATATGCCCCTGCCGGAGGTGGACCGCATCGCCAAGAAGATCCCCTACCAGGTGGGCATGACGCTGAAGAAGGCCCTGAAGGCCGAGCCGGACCTGCGGACCATGATGGAGCAGGAACCGCGGGTCAAGCGGCTGATCGACATCGCCCGCCGCCTGGAAGGGGTGTCGCGGCACGCGTCGGTGCACGCGGCCGCGGTGGTCATCGCGGACGCCCCGCTCGTGGAGTACGCCCCCCTCTGCCGCGTCGGCGAGGACGTGACCACCCAGTGGGAGATGAACACCGTCGAGAAGGTCGGCCTCCTGAAAATGGACTTCCTGGGCCTGAGGACCCTGTCCACGATGCAGCGGGCCGTGGAACTGGTGCGCGAGCACCGCGGCGTCGAGATCGACCTGGAGACCATCCCCCTGGACGACCCCCAGGTGTACGGCCTGTTCCAGCGGGGCGAGACGCGGGGCATTTTCCAGTTCGAGTCCGCCGGCATGCGGGAACTCCTCCGCCGCATCCAGCCCGACCGCCTGGACGACCTCATCGCCGCCAACGCCCTCTACCGCCCCGGGCCGATGGTCATGATCAACGACTTCGTCGAGCGCAAACACGGACGGGCCGCGGTCACCTATCCGCATCCCGAACTGGAGGACATCCTCGGGGAAACGCACGGCATCATGGCGTACCAGGAACAGGTGATGCGGATCCTGAACCGCCTGGGCGACCTCCACCTCCGCCGGGCCTACAAACTCATCAAGGCCATCTCGAAGAAAAAACACAAGACCATCGCCGCCGAGAAGGAGACGTTCCTCACCGGCTGCGCCGAACACGGCATGGCCGACGGAAAGGCCGCCGGCATCTGGGAACTCATCACCCACTTCGGCGGGTACGGCTTCAACAAGAGCCATTCCGCCCGCTACGCCCAGGTGGCGTACCAGACGGCGTATCTGAAGACGCACTACCCGCTGGAGTTCATGGCGGCCCTCTTGACCTACGAGATGGGCGACTCCGATAAACTCGCCGAGTACATGGACGAGTGCCGGCGGATGGGCATCGAGGTCGCCCCGCCGGACGTCAACGAGTCCGGCGCCCACTTCACGGTGGTGGGCGAGCGGATCCGCTTCGGCCTGGCCGCCGTCAAAGGCGTCGGCGAACGGGCCGTCGAGGCCATTATCGAGGCCCGCCGGCGCCTCGGCCGCTTCGCGTCGCTCTTCGAGTTCTGCGAGCAGGTCGACCTCGCCTACGTCAATAAGAGCACCGTCGAGAGCCTCATCAAGTGCGGGGCGTTCGACTCCACCGGCGCCCGCCGGAGCCAACTCGCGGCGGTCCTGGAGAAGGCCCTGGCGGCCGGCTCGGAGGCCCAGAGCGATTCCCGCAAAGGCCAGATGAACCTCATGGACGCCTTCGCCGAGTCCGCCCCGCCGCCGGAGATCGCCCTCCCCGACCTGCCCGAATGGTCCGAGGACCGCCTCTCCGCCTGCGAGAAGGAATCCCTCGGCCTCTACGTCCGGCACCATCCCCTCGGCCAGCACGAGGACACCCTACGCCACTTTACCACCGTCGCCAGCGCCGACCTCGACCAGTTGCGGCACGATACGCCCGTCACCGTCGGCGGCCTCATCAAGAGCGTGCGGACGCTGATCACCAAGAGCGGCAAGAACGCGGGGTCGAAAATGGCGGTCTTCGACCTGGAGGACCTTGCCGGGACGATCTCGTGCGTCGTCTTCCCGCGCGATTACCGCACCTACGAACCCCTCCTGGAGGCCGACCGCGTGGTTTTCGTGCGCGGCCAAGTGGATACGGCCCGCGAACAGCCGCAGGTCCGCGTCAGCGAGGTGTTCGACATCGACGAGGGCCGACGCCGCCTCGCTTCCGCCCTCGTCCTGCGGCTGGAGGAACCCGACACCGACGAACGCGTCATGCGGGCCCTCGCCAAGGCCCTCAAGGCCCATCCCGGCCGGCTGCCCGTCTACCTCCAGGTCCGCCGGCACGACGGCGAGAAGACCCTCATCCGGGCCGGCGAGGACTTCCAGGTCACCATCGACGCCGCCCTCCAACGGGACCTCGGCGACCTCCTCGGCTCGGGCGACCGCGTCCTGACCACCAACGGTCACGGCATCATGGTGGGGTTGTAAGGCGCCTACGCCCTACCTGCGCCCTGCCCAACCGGCGACGGCTTGGGTGGGCGAAGCCGACTGGCCGAACCCCGTACGCCGCATGCCGTTTCCTCGAGCGTCGTCAGCGCCTCGACCCGCGCGGAGCGGCCCGTGTTCGCCGGCCCGCTTGCGGGCCGCGCGCCGTTCCGGGCGCCGGCACGCGTCCGCGGCTCGCGGCGACCTTCGGTCGCCGGCCGGGCAGTTGCCTGGGCGAAGGGCTTGATCGATAGTTTAAGAAAACGCCGTTTTGCGTACCCCCCCAAATCGCGCCTTTTCGAGACCCGAATCGTCGATTCTGACGCTCCAGGGACGATTAGGGGCCCAAATGTTAAAATGGGTAAGGCAAAACGCGCGACTTTTTGATCGTTTTTGATCGAAACGCGCGCAAACGCGCGCCTTTTGATCTGAAATGGCGCGCTTTTTTCGTCTCATAGAGGGAGGGCCATATGAATTAAAAGCGCGATGGAAAGGCAGGCACTCGGCAACAGATATTGGGCATTGGGCAACGGAAGAAACGGCAACAAGCACGGCGAGATTCTTCTGCCTCGCAAGCGAGGCCTCAGAATGACAGCGCGTGGCTCGCGGCTCGAAAGGTGTCAGGCACCTTCCAAACGGCCTAAAGGTGCCAGACACCGCGTGCGTGAACACGCACCACCCCGCTGAACGACCGGCGACCTGCGGTCGCCGGCTCAACGGCGCGCTGACACGCAGGTCGGCCCGGCCGGACAAGGCATGCCCTGAGCGACGTCGAATGGGCGGGCGGGGCCACACCACGGCGACGGGGCGTATGCCGTTGTTGAGCCGGCGACGGCACGTCGCCGGTCGTTCGCATGCCGGCACGTATTCGCGCTATCGGCGGCGACCTTCGGTCGCCGGCTCAACGGCGCGCTGACACGCAGGTCGGCTCGGCCGGACAAGGCATGCCCTGAGCGACGTCGACTGGGCCGGGCGGGCGAGTCGAACGGATCTCGCCCTGGCTGCAACGCTACCCGACTAGGAGCCCTCCCGCTCGTTGTAAGAACCAACCAGCGACGCCATGGCAGAGTAATGGTCCGGGTCTTCCTTCTCCATCAACAACAACAGGTCGTTAAGCACCCCATGCGCCTCGCTCAATACGGATAAATCGTGCTCTGGTTCGGCAAGAGCATCGGCATGGGAATACGTGTGGACAAACCGGAGAATGCGCGTCTTCTTGGCCTTGTCAAAATCCACCGTTAGGAGTTTCTCGTAAAGCCCCTCCGGCGTACCGGGCCTACGAAATGCAAGGAATGTCTCCAACAACCGCCGTGCGAGATTCGGCAGCACGTAGTTCTGCTCAAGAGCAACCTGGGGCTCTGCCATCGCTGCGCGAGAGATGCGCGCGAACAGGTAATGGTATTCTGACTCAAACTGCTCAAGCAACGGGTCGAGGCGCCGGACGCTGGCGAAGCGGCGGCCCTCTTTGTAACTGCAATCAAGCATGTAGAAACGGGCCGGCCGCTGGGTCACCTCCTTCTTCTTCTGCCCTTTAAGGTGGTGGAACCAGTAGCGGACTTGGCGGAAGAACGTGAAGTTGTGCGTGAGTATCACAAGTTGGCCTGCGTGCCGAGTGCGCTCCCGGATGAACCCGAAGGCGGAGTATAGTGCGTTGGCGTCAAGGCTCGACACAGGATCGTCGAGGACAACCACGCCTTTCCTCAAGTCGAACCGCCGGTCCTGAAGCGATTTCAGGAAGTAGAGTAAAGCGATTGCCGTTGTCTCCCCTTCACTCAACGCCTCGGCAGGGGCGTCACGGCGCACGATCGCGTAGCCGGTTTCTTTGATTTCCAGACGGAGTTCATCATGCCCGAGGTAAGAGTGCAGGTCGCGATTCAGTTCCTCGGCGGGCTGGCGGTGCTCAACGATCTCCTTTTCCAGCCTCCGGACTTCGTCCTTCAGCCGGTCAATGTGAGCCCTCGCTTCGTTTACCGTGGGTGCGGCTTTCTCTGTGTCGTCAGCGAGGTTTCTGAACTCCTCAAGATCGTCGGCCACGGTTCCTGCTTCAAGTTGTTCCCGTGCATTGACGGCGCGCGATTGGAAGTCATCGCATGCCTTATTGTGCTTTTGGATAACCTCGTTCAGTCGATCAACAGTCCCCGCGTCGAACTGAGACATGGGGATGTCTAGCCTAGCGCGTTCAAAGACGGCCCCCCTCTTCTTCTCTAGCGCCTTGAGCAGTGCCCCAAGGGTGTCTTCCGCCAATTCAAGTTCGCCCTCTAACTTGGCCTGTGCCGCCTCATACTCCGAGATCAAGTCATCGTAGAGTTGAGCAGGGTTGGGCAGGGACAACTCCGAAATCGACTTCAGGGCGCCCCGCACTTTAGTGACCTGGGCATCCAACTTCCTGAGGAACTCCTCGTACTCGGTACTGAAGTGCGCCTCAAGGGCTGCAAGGCGATCTTTGGGTACAATTGAACCGCAGAAAAGACAATTCGTGGCCTGACGCTCTTGGTGCAGTCCAAGTCCCTCATGAACCCACGAGGATGCTTCGGCATCTTCTTTCAGCCACGGAATAACTGACGATAAAACGGTCGTGGATAACAGGCCAGAAACCGTCTCCCCAAGCGACTTGAGGTCCGGAAGCCGGTATGCGCAAGGTGGGATCTTAGGCTTGGGGGTCGCCCGATGCTGTGCCAGCAACGTCTCCCGGCTCTCGGGGCTCAGTTCATGGGCCTGGCGGTCATCTGCACTGGCCATCTTTCGGGCTCGCTGTTCAAAGTCGGATTTATCGTAGTTGTTATATGGGTTAGTACCCGGCGAACGGAGGATCTCCTTGATTGCCAAGGCCCGGCGCTTACAGAACTTATCGAACTCTGAGTCTGCATGTCGCTTCTTCTCGCGCGCAGAATCGAGACCGGCTTGAGCCTTTTCCAGAGAGGCCTTGAGTTGCTCCACCTGCCTTTGTTTCTCGACGTTCTGTTTGCCGAGGACGAAGTAAATGGGTGCAACATCGCCCCCGGCCGGGAACACGGTTTTCTCCACGAAATCGCGGTTGAATACTCGGACGGCAACAGAAACCTCCGGAAACTCTTCGTTCTTAACGTCCCTCCCACTAACCAACATTGTCACCTGGCCCGTGAAAGGTTCCTCCTTCTCCTCGACAGCCTGAAACAGCCTGCTCAACATGGTCTTACCGGTGCCGTTCCAGCCATAGATGAGGTTATAACGGCCGAATTCCGGCAGGTCAGAAGGCCAGCGGAAATCACGAAAGACACCGTAGTCGCGGAGTCGCCCTATGCGTGTGATAATCACCATCTTCCCCCCTCATACTACTTGTGCTGAAACAACGAAACAGGCTTACAAAAGGGCTCCTGGCCGCTGCACCATTCCGGCAGGGCCGTCCGGCGCCACTTCGCGACGAACTCGGCGGGGGTCAGGGTATTACGGCTGGATGCGTTGGGCATGGCTCGATTGTGCCAATTGGCCGGTGCGTTGCCAAGGCAAAAGCGCTGGGCGGTTGTTCCCGGCCGGACAAGGCATGCCCTGAGCGACGTCGAACGGGCGGCGGGGGGAAGGATGGGAGATCGTGGCGGACCCCCGCCAGGGCCAAAGGCCCTGGCCTCAACCCGCCTTCGGCGGGCGAAGGCCGCTGAAGCAGCCTGATCCTCGACCGCACCCCCCGGCGACGTGGCGAGGTCTCCGGCGCATCTCCCGGCCGGGCAAGACCGGCCGGGCCACACACGAATCGGCGCGGCCGCAGGCCGCCGTCCCCTCACTCCGCCGGGACGGTGTAGCCGGCGGTGGCGAAGCCGTCGTCGGTCTCGACGGCGGCGGCCGAGCAGACGGGTTTTTCGAGGTCGGCGAACGGGCCGCCGGTGACGGCCCACTGGGCGGCGGCGTCGGCCGATTCGGCCTCGAAGGCGCCGGCGGTTTGCTGGCGCGGGTCGGCGATCTCGTAGGTGGCAAAGTAGAAGCACCGGCCGGGCGCGAGCGGCAGGGCCCGCACGTGCAGGCCGTCGTGGCGGGCGATGCCGCCCCATCCCACGTCGGCCCCGCGGGCGACGGCCACCGCGATGCGCGGCGTGTTGTAATCGTCCTTCTCGTAATCCAGCGTAATCAGGGCCTGGACCATCGCGTCGCGGACGCTCATGCCGGAGGCCACCTTCTCGGCAATCGGGTCGGTCTGGGTGCCGTTGGTGGCGACGGCCACGTCGCCGGCGAGGCGGAGGCAGTTGTAGGCGATGTAGGGGTTCCTGGAGAGGTCGCTCTCGTGTCCCTCGCGGGGGACGACGGCCAGGGCGCGGCCCGTCTCGACCGTCCGCCGGTTCGGAAACGAGCGGGACGAGACGCGGTACATGACGGCGTTTTTGCCTTGGGGGGTCCGGCCGACGGCGACGATGCGTCCGACGTACATGGGCGGCTCCTTCACGGGGTTCGCGTGCGGTGACACGCGCCGGGCAAGTTTACCCGCCGTCGTTGGCGGGCCCGGCGGCTACATGTCGCGCTGGGGTGCGGGCGGTTCGGAATCGGGCGCGGGCGGTTCGGGCTCGGCGTGGGCGTCGGTATCGCGCGGCGGGTGGGGAGACCCGCCGCGCTTGTCTTCGGTGTCGGTGTCGGCCTGGCGGGGGGCGTCGCCCTCGGCGCCCGCGTCGGCCGCGGCGGCGTTCTCGACGATCCGGGCCACCTCCCAGGACTCGAGGCGTTCGCCGGGCGGCACGATGACGCCGCCGGAGATCGTGAACTGGAACGCCTCGTCCACGGTGAGGTCGAGGTCGATGACCTCGCGGCGCGGCAGGGCCACGATGTAGCCGGTCACGGGCGTGGGCGAGGAGGGGATGAAGACGGTCAGCAGTTCCTGCTCGGTGTGGTCGGAGACCGCCTTGAGCCCCCGGCCCGTGACGAAGCCGACGGACCACACGCCGCGGCGGGGATACTCGATGGCGACGACGCGGCGAAACTCGACCTGTTTCTTGGCGAAGAAGAACTCCGAGACCTGTTTGGCCCCCGGGTAGATCCGCCGAAGGACGGGCATCCGCGACATCGAGGCATCGAAGAACCGCGCGATGCGGTTCCCGATGAACGTGCCGACGAAGTAGGCGGCCACGGCCAGGCCGATGATGGCCACCAACACCCCCAGGGCCCCCAGCCAGTAGCGGTCGTACCACTCGTTGATCCAGTCCATCTCCAGGCCGGTGGTCCAATGGAGGACGTGCTTGATGGCCACGTTGACGTATCGGCCGACGTAGGTGTGGAGGAGCGAGATGCCGAAGGCGATGACGATGAACGTCAAGAGGGCCGGCAGCAGGGCCGCCAGCCCGCGGAAAAACGACCGCTTGAAGCCTCGTGCGATGTCCATGGAGGTGCTCCCACCGGCCCCGGCCGCTCGCGGCGCCTGTGCCGACAAGCGCCTGACGTGGGGGCACTGTACCATACCCGGCGGGCGAAAGGCAACGGGGCGGCGGGGGGACGGCGGGGATCGGCGCGCGCGAAACCGTCCGGCCGGCGACCGCAGGTCGCCGGGTGGCATGGCCACCCGATGTTGGGTGGCCATGGGCTTCGCTGAGTCTCATGGCCACGACAAGCGTGGCCATGCCACCCACGTGCCAAAACGACCGGCGACGTACCGTCGCCGGCTCAACAGCCGGGTGCGCGGGGCCAAGCCCCCGCCCTGCGGCGCACGAAATAGGTTGGCAGGCCTCGCGGGGCCTGAGTATAATCGCCCCGATGTCGGCCAAAGGGCCGACCCAAAGGGCCGGGGACGATCCGATGCCGCCCAGGAGCCTCATCGCGCTGGCGACGTGCGTCCTGGCGACGGCTGCGCTGGCGGCGGGATGCGTGTCGGACGCGGCGGCGCGGCGGGCGCTGCGGACGGATTATCCGCGCGAGCAGACGGCGATGATCGCCCGCGTCGCCCGCGAAAACAAGGCCTCGATGAACGGCGACCTCATCCGCCTGCTCGAAGCCGAGGATGAGGGCGTCCGCTTCATGGCCGCCGTCGCCCTGCACAAGGTGACCGGCATCGACCGCGGCATCCAGTTCGCCGAGGGCGAGAAGCGGCAGGCGATCGTCGCCGAGTGGCACGCCTGGTACAAGGCCGAAACCGGCGAGTCGGTGCCCGACTTCCAACTCGAGGCCCCGCCGCCCGGCGAGGACACCGACGAGGACACGGACGCCGACGAGTCGGCGGACGACGCCGGCGACGAGAGCGCCGGCGAGACCGAAGACGACGAGACGGACGCCGCATCGCCCGAGTCCGGCGCCGCGCCGGCGAAGGCAAAGGAGACCGCCGGATGAGCAGCGACGACATCGACGACGGCGCGGACCTGACGATGGACACCCGCCGCGAGGGCGAGGCCGTCGTGGTCGCGCTGCGGGGCGAGGTCACGGTCTTCTCCTCGCCGACCCTGCGGGACCAACTCTACAAGGTGATGGACTCGCGACCGGCGCGGGTGGTGCTGGACCTCTCGGAGGTGCAGTACGTGGATTCGAGCGGGGTGGCCACTTTCGTCGAGGCGCTTCGGCAGATCCGCAGCCGGGACGGCGAGATGGTGCTGGCGCGGGTGAGCGACCGGGTGCGGGGCGTGATTGAGATCGCGCGGCTCGACACCCTGTTCCCGATGGCCGAGACGGTCGAGGAGGCCCTCCAGCCGTGAGCAACGCCTCATGGGTCCGGCTGCTGGAGCGCGTGGGCGCCCAGGGCGAAGGGTTCCTGGCGTACCTGGGCGGGCTGGGGTACCTGGCGCTGGACACGGTGCGGCACACGGTGGCGGGGGTGCTGACGCGGCCGCGCATCAAGGCCGACGAGACGTTCTACCAGATGGTCCGGCTGGGGGTGCGGGCCATTCCCATCATCGCCATGGTCCAGTTGTTCGTGGGCATGACGCTGGCGTTCACGCTGGCGCCGGTGCTGGCGGACTACGGGCAGTTGGGGCAATTGGCGACGGTGATTGCGAAGGCGGTGTTCCCGCAGTTGGGTCCGCTGATCGCGTCGATCGTGCTGACGGGGTTCGCGGGGGCGGCGATTGCGGCGGAACTCGGGACGATGGTCGTGGGGGAGGAGGTGGCGGCCCTGCGTACGAGCGCCATCCACCCGATCCGGTTCCTCGTCGTGCCGCGCGTCATCGCCTGCGTCGTCATGACGGTGGCGCTGGCGGTGTTGGCGAACGTCGTCGGGACGGCGGGCGGCGGGCTCATCGCCTGGGGCGTCCTGGATATCGACCCGTATCATTATTACCATACCGCCGTCGACGCCCTGCTCCTCAAGGACGTCGTGACGGGCCTGGTGAAGGCGGCGGTGTTCGGCCTGATCATCGTCACGGTCTCGTGCTACGAGGGGCTGAGCGTGCGCGGCGGCGCGGGGGGGGTGGGCCTGGCCACCACGAGCAGCGTCGTCCGGTCCATCTTCCTGATCATCGCGGCCAACTGCGTCTTCACGGCCGTCTTCTACTTCGTCTGGTGAGGCATGGCTGAGAGCGTCGACCCCATTCTGGAAGTGCGCGGCGTGCAGAAGTTCTTCGGCGGCCGGCAGGTCCTGAAGGACATCCACCTCATGGTCGCCCCCGGCGAGACGGTCGTGATCCTGGGGCCGTCGGGGTGCGGCAAGAGTACGCTGCTGCGGACGATCATCGGCGAGGAGAGCCCCGACGCCGGCCACGTTTACATGTGGGGCGAGGACGTCTGCTGCGCCTCCACGGAGCGCCTGAACAAACTCCGCCAGCGGTTCGGCATCCTGTTCCAGAGCGGGGCGCTGTATTCCTCGATGACGGTGGGCGAGAACGTGGCCCTGCCCCTGAGGGAACACACCGACCTCGACCCGCGCATCATCCGGATGGTCGTGAAGATGAAACTGGAACTGGTGGGCCTGCGGGACTTCGAGAACCTGATGCCGAGCGAAATCTCCGGCGGCATGCGGAAGCGCGTGGGCCTGGCCCGGGCCATCGTCCGCGACCCGGAAATCCTGTTCTACGACGAACCGACCTCCGGCCTGGACCCGGTGGCGACGAGCGTCATCGACCAACTGGTCACGGACCTGCGGACGAAACTGGGCGTGACGAGCCTGGTGGTGACGCACGACATGAAGAGCGCGATGCGGATCGCCGACCGGATCGCCATGCTGTACGGGGGCGAGTTCATCGCCATCGGCCGGCCGGACGAGTTCCGGAACCCGACCGACGCCCGGGTCCGCCAGTTCGTGGAGGGCCTGGCCGACGGGCCCATCCCGCTGCGCGTCTCGAAGACGGATTACCTGGAGGACCTGATGGGGATCCAGCCCGGGCCGGCGGGGTAAGGCGGCTACGAGATTTCCGGCGCGGCGGCCCTCCCGGCCCGCCGCGCTCAAGGCAACAACAGCGCGGGCGGCGCGGCGGTGGGCGGTCTTGCCCACCGCGCGGTGCCCAAGACGGGGCACCGCGCAACGGGCGAAACCCGTGCCGGTCAGAAGGAGCGTAATCGATGGCCCGACATCCCGCACGCAACCGCGCCCTGGCCGGGGCGTTCCTGCTCCTGATGGCCGCCGCCGCCGTCACCATCCTCGTCCTGGTGGCGGGGTGGGAGACGTGGTTCACGGCCCACCAGACGATTCACATCCAGTTCGACGCCGCCCCGAACATCAAGATCGGGAGCCCGGTGCAACTGGCCGGCCATCCCGTCGGACGGGTCACCGGCATCGGGCTGAAGTCGATCGCCTGCCCGCCGGAGCGCGAGCACGAGGGCATGTGCTACATCGTCAACGTGGCGGCCACCCTCCCCAAATCGTACACGATCTGCCAGAACGCCGTCGTCACCATCCAGCAGGCGCTGGTGGGGCAGTCGGCCATCATCAACATCGTGGACGTGGGCTACGGCGACCCGGTCACCAAACCGCTGAAGGGCCGGCGCACCTCCCCCTTTGCCGAGGCCGCCACCCAACTCGGTATCGGCGACGCCGAGAAGCAGAACGTGGCGACCATCCTGGAGAACCTGAGCGCGACCAGCAAGACACTCCGCGAGGACCTGCCCGCCATCAGCGTGAAGGTCAAGAAGACCCTCGAGCGCATCGAGACCATGCTGGAGGAGAACCGCAAGAACCTCCAGGAGGCCATCGCCAACACCCGCGACCTGACCGCCGACGCCAAGAAGAAGGCCGGCGAGACCCTCGACGGCCTGAAGGCGGCGTCGGAGAAGATCAACGCCATCCTCGACGAGAACCGCGGGCCCGTGAAGGAAACCATCGCCAACGCCCGCGACCTGAGCGCCGACGGCAAGACCATCCTCAAGAAGGTGGACGGCGCGGTCGAGGACCTGCTGCCCAAGGTCAAGGCCGCCTCGGCCGACCTGAAGGCGGCCCTGGCGGACCTCAAGGTCGTCGCGGGCGACACGAAGGCCCTGCTCGCCACCCAGAAGGGAAACCTCGCCACCACCGCCCAGAACCTGAAGGAAACGAGCACGCACCTGCGGGCCCTCTCGAAGGAGGTCCGCCGGGCGCCGTGGCGCCTTTTTGCCAAGCCCGACAAGGAAGAGGTCGAGTCCATCAACCTGTACGACACGGCCCGCGCCTTCGCCATGGCCGCGACCGACCTGGAGAGCGCCAGCGACACCCTCCAGGTCATGCTCGAAGCCAGGGAAAAAGGCATCGCCGTCGACGAGGCGATGCTCAAGGCGATGGCCGAGAGCCTCCAGAAAACCTACGAGAAGTACCAGAAGGCCGAGGCGGCGCTGATGAAGGAATACGAGCGCATACAGAAGTAAAATGTTAAATGATAAATGATAAAGGGCCGCCGGCGCGGCAGGGGGGAGCCTCTTCCGGCTTTCGCGCGGGCGTCGGCTTGCCGCCCCACCCTTTCCGCGAAGCGGAGATTTGGCATTTATCATTCTTCATTTAACATTTAAGGCCATTTTCTGCACGTCCGGGGGATCTTATGGACTTCGACGTCCTGATCATCGGCGCCGGCCCGGCGGGGGCCGCGGCGGCGCGATGCCTGGCCGCGGGCGGGGCCGACGTCGCCCTCGTCGACGCGCACAAGTTTCCCCGCCACAAACCGTGCGCCGGGTGGATCAGCCGAAAGGCCATCGAGGCGTACCCGTTCGTCGACACCGCCCGCCGCGCGGTCGACGCCGCCCCGTTCCGCCGGCTCGTCTTCCATTCGCCGGACCTGGCGCAGGTGGCCGAGCACACGAGCCGGTCGCACCTGGGGTACGTCGCGGACCGCGACGCCCTGGACGACGCCCTCGTCCAGGCCGCCGAGGCCGCCGGCGCCGAGCCGGTCCTCGGCCAGGCGGTCGTCGACGTCGAGGCCGGCGAAGACGGCGTCGCCGCCCGGCTGAAACGCGGGCGGCGCCTCGAAGGCCGCCTCCTCGTCGGCGCCGACGGCGTGGGCGGCATCGTCGCCCGGGCCACCGGCCTGCGGGCCCGGTGGAACCCGCGCCAACTCGTCCACACGCACTCGGCCGTCGTGGGGCTGACGGCCAAGCAGGTGCGGGCCGGCTTCGGCGCCAGCCCGGCCATCCACATCGCCCCCGGTTTCGGCGGGGCCACGGGGTACGCGTGGGCGTTCCCGGGCCGGCGGCACGTGAGCGTGGGCGTCGGCGATCGCAGCAGCGACCCGGACCGCCTGGCGGGCCTCTTCCGAACGTGGTGGGATGCGCTGGTGGACCTCGGCATCCTGTCCGCCTCGGCCGACCGCCCGAAGGCCGAAACGTTTCCGATCCCGGCCGGGGCGGCGGTGGAAATCGAACATCACGTCGGCAAACGGACCGTCCTGGTGGGCGACGCGGGCGGGTTCGTCTCCGCCGCCACCGGCGAGGGCATCTATCCCGGCATCCGCAGCGCGGTCCTGGCCTCGGAGTGCCTCCTCAAGGCCCTGGAGGCCGACACCGGCGAGCGCGCCGGCTCCACCTGCCAGGACGAACTCCTCCGGTTCCGCGGCCGCTGGCGCCGCGAGATGGCCGGCCACCTCCAGATGCCGAACGTCAACGTCACCTTCCTCCTGCCGCTCATTTATACGAATCAGGAAATCTGCGACCGCTTCGCCCGGGCGTTCCTGTTCGGCGAGAATCTCTGACGATTTCGGATTGCGGATTTGGGATTTCGGATTGCACGGCGCGGCGGGTGCGGAGACCCACCGCGCTGACCGCGTGGGTGCAAGCACCCACCCTACCACCTTACCGCCGGTGCTCCGCCCAGACGGCGCGGATGGCGTCCTCGTCGCCGAAGCCGTCCGGGACGGCGGGGCTCGGCCGGTTCGCGTAGTACCACCGCAGGCGGTCGCGGGGCGAGCGGAGGGTTCGGCTGCCGGGCATCTGGAGGTACCCGTTCGGGTCGGTGCCCCTCACCCAGTCCCAGGCGAAGCGGAGCCACCGGGCGCGGTATGCCTTCGGCTGGTGGGCGAACCACGTGATTTCGTCATAGCCCCATACCCAGATACCGCCCTGACCGGCCTCGCCGGGCCGGCGGCTGACGCCCCAGTTGTCGATCTCCACCAGGTACGGCAGATGGTCGCAGGTCCAGCCGGAGGGCGTCGTGCCGCCGCGGCTCCGGCCGTACAGGCTGTCGGAGAACCCGACCGCCAGGACGGCTTCCTGCGGACGCTGGGGCACCTCCTTGATGCGAAGCGGGAACGAATGGAAATCCATCAATAGTCGGCCCTCGCGCACCAGGCCCCCGCTCGGCACGTGCGAGTCGCACAGCACCATGTGTCGGCGGGCATGCTTCGCGGCGTAGGACCGGATGAGGCCGAGCACGCGGGCGTAGTGTGAGAGGTCCCGATCGTTGCGGTTCATCAGTTCCACCTGCCCGAAATGGATCGCCTCGCACCCGGTGTCGATGAACGAGGCCCCGAGGAAGTAAAACCACATCGCGGTCTCCGGCCGACTGACGTCGGGCACCGACTGGCCCCGCCGCCAGTGATCCTTCAGCCGCCCGTCCGGGTACAGCATGTCGGCGTAACGGAAATTCCGTTTCTCCACGGGCCGGCCGAACGCCGTGAACACCCAGTCCGGCACGGGCACCTCGTCGACCTGGGTGGTGACGATCTCGAAGATGCAGGCCTGGAGGATCATGTCGGGATCGGCGGCGTGGGCGCGGGGGGCCTGGCGGCGGGCGCGGGCGAGGTTCTCGATGAGCCGGCCCTCGCCGCCCCACAGGCAGAGGCTCCGGCCGATGAACTTGGCCCCGACGTGGGTGAGCATGCGGAGGTGGTCATCGAGGTCGCCCCGGCCGTTGAGCATGCCCTCCATCGTGATGGCGCGGGAGAGATAGTTTTCGAGCACCTCGCGGGAGATGGTGCGGTCGAAGCGGTACTCGCGGCCGGCGGCGGCCGGCTCGGCCCCGCGTGCCGACCCGGCCGCGACGAGCAGACCCATCGCCAGGAGACCGACGCCGCGCCACCGTATCGCAGACCGTGTCGCCTGCTGCATAGTTCCCTCCATCCTCAAAATGTCCTCCCACCGGTTCGGCCGGCGATGAGGCGCGCGATAGCCCAAAGGTGTCAGGCACCAATGGCATTAAGTTAAGGCGTTTGGGCCGATAAAAAGAGGCCCCGCTTGTCGATGAGATGGGTGTCACACGAACCATCGCTATCGGCAAGGAGGCCTCTGATGGATGGTATCGACCCGC
>Ga0272441_10002655_pt1 | contig 35780 bp, 22 predicted proteins | sample SSMProp6N_FD_193582 | JGI IMG/M metagenome (GOLD analysis project Ga0272441, IMG submission 193582) | Marine sediment archaeal communities from Little Sippewissett salt marsh, Falmouth, MA, United States - SSM-Prop-6N | ecosystem: Environmental > Aquatic > Marine > Wetlands > Sediment ...
CCCCTCTCATTTGGGGTGACGTTATGCTCATCTCCCAAAATGGGTGTTTACTCTTTGCGAGATATCCATGCCGCCACGGGCAAGCTTTCGATTTCCAAGAAAAATGATAGGCCGTTACCGAGTATGGCCGCCATAGAAGCCGCATTTAAGGACTGCGAGGCCAAGACGGTACAGGCTGCCGCCGCCGCTACCGTTGAATCCCTGCTCAGTTTAAGCGGCCTGGAAACTTTGTTGAAGGAAAAGGTGGGAGCCAAAAGCGCTCCTGAATTTAAAGAGTTGCGAAAGGTGTTGAAAGACATGGACGATCTATTGTCCCAGCAGCTTGCCAAACGCAAGGAATTTAAATCAACGGTGCCGAAAGAAAAACCGGCAACCCAAAAACCGACAGTCGTAAAAAATACACCACCTGCTCAATCAGTATCCTCCCGGGAGGGCGAGCCGATGAATACGATCATTAGCTGCCGTCAAGACGTCATCCGCCTCTTGGATCAGATCTGCGTCTACTACGATCAGAATGAACCCGCCAGTCCCGTCCCACTATTGTTGAAGCGTGCAAAAAGGCTGGTGGAGAAGAACTTCTTCGAAATCATGCAGGATGTGGCGCCGGAAAGTGTCGCTCAGCTTGAGAAACTGATCGGTAGAACCAAAGAGGACGATTCTTGAAGTATGAATGAGGCTACAGGTAAGACTGCCGCCTCGAAAATGTATTGCGAGTTTATCGCCTTATTCGGAAGACCGTAATTTGCAATACCGGCAATCTTTGACTTTGAATAAATAAAAACCCAAGGAGGTGAAAACATGGCGCAAAGCAGTCAAAAATTCATTGCCCGCAACAGGCCCCCCCGTGTCCAGATTGAATACGATGTGGAGCTGTACGGTGCCGAAAAATTGGTGCAGATTCCTTTCGTTATGGGAGTGCTGGCGGATCTCTCCGGCAAGCCCAAGCCGGATGACCCTGTCGTCCCTGTCGATGAACGCAAGTTCCTCGAAATCGACGCTGAAAATTTTAGCGAGAGACTAAAAGCCATGAAGCCGCATGTTGCCTTCCGTGTTCCCAACACGCTCACGGGCGAAGGTGATCTCAACATCGATTTGACATTTGAGAGTCTGGATGATTTTTCACCGGCAGCCATCGCCCGAAAAGTGGACGGATTGAAACAGTTGCTGGAGGCTCGAACGCAGTTGGACAATTTACTGACCTTTATGGATGGTAAGACCGGGGCCGAGGAGTTGATCGCCAAATTGATCAACGATCCTTCCTTGCTGCAGGTGTTGACTTCGGCTGAGAAGCCTGATGATCAGGCCCCTGCCGGAACGTCAACCGATAAAACTTCTGAAGGAGAGGAGTAAACCATGGCTCAAGAGGAAGCAATGGAAAAAAAACGGGCCGAGGAAGTGGCCGAGAAGGCCGAACCCAGTGATTTCTCGACCTTGTTGAAAAAAGAATTCAAGCCAAAGTCTGATCGGGCACAGGAAGCGGTAGAGAACGCAGTGCGGACCCTGGCAGAGTATGTTCTCAGGGATGTCAGCTTTGCCTCTCCCGACGCGGTTCGAACGATCGAGGCTATCAAGGCCACCATCGACCGAAAGTTGAGCGAACAGATCAACCAGATCCTTCACAACCCTGATTATCAAAAATTGGAATCCGCCTGGAGAGGATTGTACCATCTGGTCAACAACACGGAAACCGACGAGATGCTGAAAATTCGCGTGATGAATATCAGCAAAAATGATCTGGGCAAAACACTTAAGAATTACAAGGGTGCCCGGTGGGACCAGAGTCCTATCTTCAAGAAAATCTATGAACTGGAATACGGAACGCTGGGCGGAGAACCGTTTGGATGCCTGGTCGGAGACTACCATTTCGACCATAGTCCGCCGGATGTCGAGTTCCTGGGAGAAATGGCGAAGATCAGCGCAGCCGCCCATGCACCGTTTATTACCGGCGCCTCACCGTCGGTGATGCAGATGGATTCCTGGTCGGAGCTCTCGAATCCCGCCGATCTGTCGCGGTACTTCGGCACGCCGGAGTATGCCGCCTGGCGGTCCCTGAGGGATTCGGAAGATTCACGCTATATCGGGCTGGCCATGCCCCGCTTCCTGGCACGCTTGCCCTACGGGTCTAAAACCGATCCGGTCGAAGAGTTCGATTTCGAGGAAGAAACTGAGGGCGCCGACAGCAGTAAATACGCCTGGGCGAACTCGGCCTATGCCATGGCGGCCAACATAAACCGGGCATTTAAATTCTACGGCTGGTGTTCCCGGATTCGGGGCGTGGAATCGGGCGGCGCCGTGGAAGGCTTACCCGTGCACACCTTTCCGACGGACGACGGTGGGGTGGACATGAAATGCCCGACCGAGATTGCGATCGGCGACCGACGGGAAGCGGAACTGGCGAAGCTGGGCTTCATGCCGTTGATCCACCGCAAGAATTCAGATTTTGCGGCCTTCATCGGGGCGCAATCCTTGCAGAAACCGGCGATATATGACGATCCGGATGCCACGGCCAACGCCAATCTTTCGGCGCGCCTGCCGTACCTGTTCGCCTGCTGCCGTTTTGCCCATTACCTGAAGTGCATCGTCAGGGATAAGATCGGGTCATTCAAGGAACGGGAGGACATGCAGCGCTGGCTGCAAAAGTGGATCATGCAATATGTCGATGGTGATCCGGCGCATTCCTCCGAGTCGGTAAAAGCCCGCAAACCCCTGGCAGCGGCAGAAGTCGTGGTGGAGGAAGTGGAAGGGAATCCAGGTTACTACACCTCCAAATTCTACCTGCGCCCCCATTACCAACTCGAGGGGCTGACTGTTTCCATCCGGCTGGTATCCAAATTACCGTCTGTAAAAGAAGGCTAACCAACAAAACGCAGTAATTTGAGAAAGGAGGCCCAAGATGGCAGTAGATTATTTGTTGAAAATTAACGGCGTTGACGGCGAATCGAAGATTTCAGGACACGAAGACGAAATTGACGTGTTGGCCTGGAGTTGGGGCATGTCCCAGTCCGGTACGATGCACGTCGGCGGCGGTGGTGGCGCCGGAAAGGTGGATGTTCAGGATATATCCCTGACCAAGTATGTCGACAAGGCCACCCCAACGCTGATAAAAATGTGTTGCAACGGCAAGCACTTTGATGAAGTGCTGCTGACCGCGCGTAAGGCGGGCGAGGAGGCGCTGGAGTATTTCAAAATCAAAATGACGCAAGTTCTCGTCACTTCGATCAATACCGGTGGAAGCGGTGGTGAGGACCGTTTGACCGAGAACGTGTCGCTGAATTTCGCCAAATATGAAGTGGCCTATACCCCACAGAAAGAAGATGGATCGGGTGATGCCGAAATAACGGTTACTTGGAATATCGAAAAGAATGTAGAGGAATAATACTCGTCGGTTGACCCCCGGCTTTGCTGGGGAGGCTCCTGAAATTTGACAGTTCCAGGAGTTAACAGACATCAGAGACGATGATTATTGCATAATTCCCATTCGAGATTCTGTTTGTATAAACCCACAAGACTGGTGATGGAAGGTTGACGATGCTTGCCGAAGATTATTTCCGTGAGGGGAACCTTGGCGGTGCTCTCGAAGAATTGCAGAATCAGATCCGCAACCACCCGGAAAACAGCGGTTACCGGGTGTTTCTCTTTCAATTGCTGGCAATCCTTGGCCAATGGAAGCGCGCATTGAGCCAACTTGATGTGCTGGACAATCTGGAGCAGAGTACCTGGCCGATGGTGCACATCTACCGGGAAGCGATCCGGTGCGAGATCTTGCGCGCCGACGTATTTGCCGGCCGGCGGAAACCCATGATCTTCGGCGAGCCGCCTCAATGGATGGCAATGCTACTGGAATCTCTGCGGTTGATAGGGGAGGCGCAATATGGGCCGGCCGTGGCCCTGCGCGACCAGGCATTTGAGTCGGCGGCCGAAAGTTCCGGCACGATTGACGAGCAGCCCTTCAGCTGGATTGCGGACGCCGATTCGCGCCTGGGTCCGGTTTTGGAGATTATCCTTAACGGCCGCTACTTCTGGGCCCCCATCCAGCAAATCCGCGCGATCAAGATGACAGCAGTGACGGACCTGCGTGATCTCGTCTGGCTGCCGGCCCATTTCACCTGGGTCAATGGGGGAGAGGTCTTCGGATTGATTCCAACCCGTTATCCCGGCTCTGAAACCGCGCAAGACACCTCGATTCAGTTGGCCCGTAGAACGGAGTGGATCGAGTTGGCCGAAGGTGTTTTACAAGGTTTAGGGCAGCGGATGCTGGCAACGGATCAAGATGAATATCCATTGCTGGATATCCGCAGTGTTACCGTTAATAATGAGTCCACTGTAGATTAGACGCGAGATCACCGCCCCCTTCGCTTGAGTCGCAGGGATCGCTGAGGTTTTTTTTTAACTTTCTGCTGAGCGGGCAGAAAGTTAAAAACTCAGGCTCTTCGGGCAATAGGATCGTAATTCTTATTCAGGCCCGCCATATAGTGGGAAATTATTGTGTTTGAAGCGGATTGAACTTTATGTTTGCTGGCCTTCTTGCCCTGCCTGCCCTGTTAAATCATTTCCATTTAACCGGGGTAGCTCCGGCAGATGGTACTGGGGCCAACGGCAAACATAAACAAATAAATACCCTCTGAGTGCTCAGCGCCTGGTAAAAATGAATATCAAAATTGCCTCCTTTTCAGAGGTGGTATTTGACTGACGACAAGTTAACCCCTTCTTCCTTTGGCTGAATTAACCCAAAAAGAACTCCTGCAACCGTCGCTGCTGGACCGGCTGGCTGACGATGAGCCTACCAAAAAGGTTGAGTCGCGTGAGCAGCGCGTTTTGTCTTTCCGGAGGCTGAAACAGTCCGTCATGCGCGATTTACAGTGGCTGTTGAATGCCGGTTGCCTCGAAACGACGCAGGACCTGAGCGCCTTCCCCCATGTTAAACAGTCTGTATTGAACTTCGGCATCCCGGACCTAACCGGCACGACGGCCGGCAATGCCGACCGAACGATCCTGGAGCGTGTTCTGCGCCAGGCCATTTTGGATTTCGAGCCCCGCATCCTCAAGACGTCACTCAAGGTGCGGGCGAAGGCCACCGGTGAACACAACACCATCATGTTTGAAATCGAAGGCGAGCTTTGGGCGCAGCCCTTACCGGAGCGTCTCTATCTCAAGACCATTTTGGACCTCGAGCTCGGCAGCGTCGAGGTCAAGCTTTAAGGCCGGAGGTCAATGGACCCACTATTGCTCAAGTACTACAACCGGGAACTCCAGTACATGCGCGAGATCGGCGGTGAATTCGCCGAGGAGTTTCCCAAGATTGCGGGCCGCCTGGGGTTGAATGCCTTCGAATGCGCGGATCCCTACGTCGAGCGACTGCTGGAAGGCTTTGCCTTCCTGGCCGCCCGGGTGCAGTTGAAAGTGGATGCCGAATTTCCACGGTTTACGCAGCATTTGCTGGAAATGGTCTATCCGCACTACCTCGCGCCGGTTCCCTCCATGGTGATCGTTCAGCTGGTGCCGGACCTCAATGAAACCTCGTTGCAAAACGGCGTCGTGATTTCCCGCGGTTCCCGGGTGCGCAGCCAGATCGGAAAGGGTGAACAGACCGCCTGCGAGTACTGCACGGCCCATGACGTGACCCTCTGGCCGTTGCAGCTCTACGAGGCCGAGTACCTCTCAAGCGCCAGTGCGGTTGCGAACCTGGGGGTTGCCAGCCGGCCGGACCTTAAAGCCGGCCTGCGGTTGCGCCTGCGCAGCACCGCCGGCCTGCAGTTCAGCCACCTGCCGCTGGACAGACTGGCGATTTTTCTGCGGGGAGGCGAGGTCGCCGTCCAGGTGTACGAGCAGTTAATGGCCAATCTGATCGACTGCGTCCTGCAATCCGGTCGAAGACCAACACCGATGAGTATCCCCATCGGTGCTTCGGCGATTAAACGGCAGGGATTCGAAGACAACCAGGCCTTGCTGCCCCAGACCCCACGCTCGTTTCGGGGCTACCGGTTCCTGCAGGAGTATTTCGCCTTCCCGGAACGGTTTTTGTTTGTCGAACTGACAGGACTGCAACCGGCGGTCCGTCGGTGCGAGGATACCGAGATGGACCTCTTTTTTCTCCTCGATCGCGCCGACCCAAAGCTCGCAGACACCCTCGATGCGTCCCATTTCAATCTGTTTTGCACCCCGGCCGTCAACCTATTCCCCAAGCGCGCGGATCGCGTCCACCTGACGCCCCAGGTGTCCGAGTATCACATTGTCCCGGACCGCACCCGGCCGATGGACTTCGAGGTTCACGGCGTCGCGGAAGTATTGGGTTTCGGAGCGCGCGCCGAACCGGAAGTCGAGTTTGTCCCTTTTTACGAGGTCAAGGACCGGTCGACCTACCGCAAACGCAAGGCCTACTACACGCTTTACCGCGAGCCGCGCCGGCCCTCCACCAAACAGAGGCGCTACGGGGCACGCTCGAGCTACATCGGCAGTGAGGTCTACATTTCACTGGTTGACGCCAAGGAAGCGCCCTACGGCAGCAGTCTGAAGCAACTCGGCCTGCAACTCCTGTGCACCAACCGTGACCTGCCGCTGCATATGCCGCTTGGCATCGGCCACACCGATTTCACTCTGCAGACCGGGGCGCCGGTGGAGTCGATCCGCTGCCTGGCCGGCCCGACCAGACCCAGAACCTCGAATGTCCGGCAAGAGACCGCCTGGCAGGTGATCAGTCACTTGGCGTTGAATTACCTGTCGCTGGTCGACAATGACCGGCAGCAGGGCGCGGCCGCTCTGCGGCAGCTCTTGACGCTCTATGCGGATTACAGCGAGCCCAATATTCAAAAGCAGATCGAAGGCGTTGCTTTCATCAGTTCCCGACCGATTGTCAGGCGGATCGAAACGCCGGGTCCCATCACCTTCGGACGGGGGCTCGAACTAACGATCAGCTGCGATGAATCGGCTTTCGAGGGCAGCGGCGTCACCTTGCTGGGGGCTGTCTTGGAACAGTTTTTTGCCCGTTACGTCAGTATCAATTCATTTACGGAAACCGTCATAAAATCCACAGAACGCGGCGAGATCATGCGATGGCCGGCACGGATCGGAAAACGGCTCACGATTTAGCGAAACTGACCGAAGCCGCAGAGGAAAAACCGTATGAATTCGGTTTTTATTCGATTCTGCGCCTCATCGAGTGTCTCTATGCCGACAGACCCAGGCTGGGCGCGTCGCAGCGGCCGGTCGAAGATCCGATCCGCATCGGACAGGAACCGGCCACCGCCTTCGAGTCGGCCAGCCTGACGGCCTTTGAAGCCGCAAGAGACAACCGACCGCACCGCCTGACGGTCCGCCTTTTAGGCCTTCTGGGACCGAATGGCCCCCTGCCGCTGCACCTGACGGAGTATGCCCAGGAACGGCTGCGCCAGCACGGTGATCGAACGTTTGTGCGGTTTCTCGATATCTTTCACCACAGGATGCTGTCGCTCTTCTACCGGGCCTGGGCCAACAACGAACCGACGGTCAGTTTCGACCGGCCGGATTCCGACCGCTTCTGCGACTACGTGGGGTCCATGGCCGGATACGGCATGCCGGCCCTGCGCCAGCGGGACGACGTGTCCGACCTGACCAAGCTCTACTATTGCGGGCGGCTGTCCTGTCAGACCAAGTGCGCAGAGGGCCTGCAGGACATTTTAAACGATTACTTTCAGCTGCCGGTCTGCGTCGAACCGTTTGTCGGCGAGTGGTTGAATCTTCCGCCCCAAAACATTTGCCGCCTGGGCCTTGATCCGGCCAACGGGAGGTTGGGCCGGTCGGTTGTGGTCGGCTTGCGGGTCTGGGGATGCCAGCACAAGTTTCGAATCAGCTTGGGGCCTTTGGGCTTCGGTGATTACGAAAGCCTGCTGCCGGTCGGAAATCGGATCAGGCGCCTGGTTGTGCTGGTGCGAAACTACATCGGTGATGAACTGGCCTGGGACCTGCAGCTGGTTCTCAATCGGGATGAAGTGCCGGCCATGCGACTCGACGACCGGTTTCGCCTGGGGTGGACCACCTGGCTGGGTGAACGGCCGCATGAAAACGATGCCGACGACCTGATCATCAACGCATTTGCCTCTGTCATCCACCAAAAACAAGGAATGCAAAAGTGACCGAAATAAGCCGCAGCGCCCTGTTTGGAAAACTGAACAGCCTGGCCTATCAGGCGATTGACAGCGCCACCGTTTTCTGCAAGATGCGGGGCAACCCCTATGTCGAACTGGTGCACTGGCTGCACCAGATCCTGCAACTGCAGGATTCGGACCTGGGCCGCGTCATTCAACACTTCGAACTCAATCTTTCCAATCTGGCGCGCGACATGACCGGCGCCCTGGACCGCCTGCCGCGGGGGTCCACCAGTCTTCAGGATTTGTCGTCACACGTGGACGAAGCCGTGGAACGGGGCTGGGTCTACGGCACGTTGATGTTCGGCGACTCGCGGGTGCGCACGGGCCATCTGTTGATCGGCATTTTAAAAACGAGCGGTCTGCGGCGTGCTTTGGCAGGAATTTCGGAGGAATTCGGCAAGATAAACCTGGACACCCTCACCGGTCGATTTCAACAGATCGTCGGCGGCTCACCGGAAGAAAACCTGACCGCCACGGACGGAACCCAACTGGGCCGTGATGCGTCGCCGGTCGCGGAAGGGGAGATTGCTGCCGCGCCGCTCGGCAAGCAGGAAGCCCTGGGCCGGTTTTCCGTCGACCTCACCGAAAAGGCGCGTCAGGGCGAAATAGATCCTATCGTCGCGCGGGATGAAGAGATCCGGCAAATCGTCGACATTCTTATGCGGCGGCGGCAGAACAATCCCATATTGACCGGTGAAGCCGGCGTCGGCAAGACCGCTGTGGTCGAGGGCTTTGCCCTGCGGATTGCAGCCGGCGACGTACCGCCGCCCCTGCAGAATGTCACCCTGCGGGTGTTGGACGTGGGGTTACTGCAGGCGGGGGCCAGCTACAAAGGGGAATTCGAAAAACGTCTGCGCCAGGTGATCGATGAGGTTCAGGCATCGGAAAAGCCGATCATCCTTTTTATCGATGAAGCCCACACCCTGATCGGTGCCGGCGGGGCGGCCGGCACAGGCGATGCCGCCAATCTGCTCAAACCGGCACTGGCCCGCGGCACCCTGCGGACCGTCGCGGCCACGACCTGGGCGGAATACAAAAAGTACATCGAAAAGGATCCGGCCCTCACGCGGCGGTTCCAGGTGGTCCAGATTCTGGAGCCCGGCGAGGAGAAGGCCGTCCTGATGATGCGCAGCATGGCCTCGGTCATGGAGCAGCACCACCGGGTCCAGGTTCTCGACGAAGCCCTGGAGGCCGCGGTCAAACTCTCGCACCGTTACATACCGGCCCGACAACTGCCGGACAAGGCCGTCAGCCTGCTCGACACGACCTGCGCGCGGGTGGCCATCAGCCAGCAGGCCGTCCCGGCCGAGGTGGACGACTGCCGGCGGCGGATCGGCTTTCTCGAAACCGAGCTGCAGATCATCGAGCGGGAAAACCGGGTCGGCATCGATACCGCCGAGCGGGAGACGGCCGCATCGGGCAAACTGGCCGCCGAGCGGGAGCGGCTGCGGCAGCTCGAGGGGCGCTGGGCCGCAGAAAAGGACCTGGTCGAAAAGATTCTCGCGATCCGCCGGCAGCTGCGTGAGGAAACCGGCCGGGTGGAGGACGCACCGGAGGAGACGGAGGAACCTGGAGACCGCGAGGTAACGGCCGACCAGGAGCCGGATTTTCAGCTGATGCGTGAAGAATTAAAGTCGCTGCAGGCCAATCTGCAGGCAATTCAGGGTGAAGAGCCTTTGATTTTGCCCACCGTCGACGCCCAATCCGTGGCCGCGGTGGTCGCGGACTGGACCGGCATTCCGGTCGGCCGCATGGTCAGAAACGAGATCGACACCGTATTGACGCTGCCCGACATCTTGAACCGTCGCATCCTGGGGCAGCGTCACGCCCTGGAAATGATCGCCCGGCGCATCCAGACTTCCCGCGCGAGGCTCGATAATCCCAACAAGCCGATCGGGGTCTTCATGCTGGCCGGTCCCTCCGGCGTGGGCAAGACCGAGACCGCCCTGGCCCTGGCCGAAGCGCTCTACGGCGGCGAACAGAACGTTGTGACCATCAACATGAGCGAGTTTCAGGAGGCCCACACGGTGTCCACCCTCAAGGGCGCGCCGCCTGGCTACGTCGGCTACGGCGAGGGCGGGGTGCTGACCGAGGCGGTGCGCCGCAAGCCCTACAGCGTGATTTTGTTGGATGAGGTCGAAAAAGCACATCCCGATGTGCACGAGATCTTCTTCCAGGTATTCGACAAAGGCTGGATGGAGGACGGCGAGGGGCGCTTGATCGACTTCAAGAATACCCTGATCCTGCTGACGACCAATGTCGGCACGGAACTGATCATGAACATGTGCAAGGACCCCGAGCTGCTGCCGGATGCGGACGGTCTCGGCCGGGCCTTGCGCAAGCCGCTGCTCGAAACTTTTCCGGCCGCCCTGCTCGGGCGCCTGGTGACCATCCCCTACTACCCCCTGAGCCATGACGTGCTGGCCGACATCGTCCGTTTGCAGCTGGGCCGCGTCACAAAACGCATCCTCGACAATCACAAGATACCGTTCACCTACGATGCGGACGTCGTCGAGCACATCGTCAGCCGCTGCACGGAATTTGAAAGCGGCGGCCGCATGATCGACGCCATCCTGACCAACACCGTCCTGCCGCGGGTGAGCCGGCAAATCCTGACCTGCCTGATGGCAGGAAACACCATCGAACGCACCCACCTGAGCATGGCAGACGGACAGTTCACATACGCATTCGAATAAGGCATGATGGTTTTTATTTGCCGGCGTCCTTGCCCCGCCTGCCCTGTTAAATCATTATCATTTAACCGGGGTAGCTCAGGGTGATGGTACCGGGGTCAGCGGCAAATAAAAAATATTAACTCACTCTGTGCCCCCTGTCCGCTATCGCTCTCGCTCAGGTGAGGCAGGCGGGTCTGCGACTCTGTGGTGAATACTTTTTATTACTTTTCAAAATCATCTGAGCTACCATTACTATGGATACACAATTCTTTTTACATTTCATGAAAGATTCAGGGATTAAAAAACTACTCTTACTGCTTTGCACCATTCTGATGCTATCGGGATGCGGTTTTTTCAAGAAGAAGGAGAAGCCGCCCCCGCCGCCCCCCGAACCGACCCGCGTCATCATCGAATTCGAGGCCACCGGCGACATCAATCCGAATGCCGAGGGACGCCCCTCGCCGCTGTATCTGCGGATCTACCAGCTGACATCGTATACGGTTTTCGAGAAGGCCGACTTTTTCTCGCTCTATGACAAGGACGACGAGATTCTGGCCCGTAACCTGGTCGACAAGGAAGAAATTTTATTGAAACCGAACGAAAAACGGACGGTTTTTTACGAGGTGGCGGATGATATCGGTGCCATCGGGTTTCTGGGGATCTTCATGGATTACGAAAGCACTCAATGGCGGGCTGTAGCGGGTGTTCAACCGAACAAGACCACCGTGATCCGTATTCATGTCAGTAAGACCGGCCTCGCTGTTCGATGAAAGATTCCTTTTATTCCCTCTTCCCACCGGCGGGAGAGAGTCAGGGTGAAGGGGGATAAGAAGGAACAGTTCGTCTACTAACCGGTCCCGCTGAAAGCAGGACTGCCGAGAGATTCTTAACGCGAATTGGATGGTAAACCATGGCTGAACTCCAAGCAGAAAGAGCGGTCGAGATTTTCACACCGCTGGGCGACGATGTCCTCTTGTTTCACCGCATGACCGCCACGGAGGCGCTGGGCCGCCTGTTTCAGTTTGACCTCGACCTGCTCAGCAAAGATCCGAACATCAAGTTCGAGGATCTTCTGGGGCAGAATGTCACCGTTCGCCTCGAGCTGCCCCAGGACAAAACCCGTTATTTCAACGGGTTCGTGAGCCGGTTCAGCCTGTCGGGCTCCCTGGGCGATCTCAGCCTCTACACAGCCACTATGCACCCCTGGCTGTGGTTCTTGACCCGGACGGCCGACTGCCGGATCTTTCAGGATATGACCGTTCCGGATATCATCAAGCAGGTGTTTCGGGACCTCGGCTTCACGGATTTCGAAGAGGCGCTCGGCGGCACTTATCGCAAGTGGACCTACTGCGTCCAATACCGCGAAACCGATTTCAACTTCGTCAGCCGGCTCATGGAGCAGGAGGGCATCTACTACTACTTCAAACACGAAAAAGACAAACACACGCTCGTGCTGGCCGATTCGGTCAGCTCTCACGAACCTTTTCCCGGATACGAAAAAATTCCCTTTTTCCCGCCGGACGAGCACCTGCGCCGTGAAGAGCACCACATCCACGAGTGGACCGTGTCGCAGGAGGTCCAGCCCGGCATTTATGCCCTCGATGACTACGATTTCGAGCGCCCCAAGGCCAACCTGCTGGTGAAATCGTCCATTCCGAGAAGCCATGTGCGCTCCAAGATGGAAATCTTTGACTACCCCGGCGAATACACGCAGACCGGCGACGGCGAAACTTACGTTCGGGCGCGCATCGAAGAACTTCAGGCGGAATACGAGCAGGTTGAGGGACAGTCCAACGCCCGCGGCCTCTCCGTGGGCAGCCTGTTCCAGCTGGTCGAATTTCCGCGTCAGGACCAGAACCGGGAATACCTTGTCGTGTCCGCCACCCACGAACTGGAGTCGGACGCCTACACCTCCGGGCTGACGGCGGAGGTGGAGGATGTCTACTCCTGCGGCTTCACCGCCCTGCACAGCAAACAACCCTATCGCCAGCCACGCACCACCCCCAAGCCGATGGTCCAGTGCCCCCAGACCGCCGTCGTGGTGGGCCCCGCAGGCGAGGAGATCTACACCGACAAATTCGGCCGCGTTAAAATCCAATTCCACTGGGACCGCTACGGCAAATTCGATGAAAACAGTTCCTGCTGGGTGCGCGTCTCCCATCCAACGGCCGGCAAGGGTTGGGGGGCGGTGCAGATCCCGCGCATCGGCCAAGAGGTGATCGTGGATTTCCTGGAGGGCGACCCGGACCAGCCCATCATCACCGGACGGGTTTACAACGCCAACCAGATGCCGCCTTTCGAGCTGCCCGGAGCGGGCATGGTCAGCGGCATGAAGTCCAATACGACGCCGGGCGGCGGCGGTTACAATGAAATTTCCATGGATGACACCAAGGATCAAGAAGCCATCACCGTTCATGGTCAGTATGACATGAATACCACCGTTGAGCACGACCAGACCAATACTGTGAATAATGACCTCGTTGAGACGATCAAGAACAATACCACGATCAAGATTACGGATGGAAATTATAGCCACGACGTCATAATCGGTACGGCTGATTATCATGTGCAAAGCGCCCTAACCGAAAAATATGACGCGACACAGGATACGACTGTAAAGGGAGACCTTACGGTCAAATCGACTACCGGGGCGATTGCAGTATCCGCAGATGCGTCGCACGTGAAGATCGATGCGGCAACCAAGATCACCCTCCATACCGGTGCGAGTACCATTGAAATGGACGCTGGCGGCAACATTAAGATAGACGGCGTAAACATAACCATCAACGGGTCAGGGTCAGTAACGACCAAAGGGACGATGGTGACTTCCGCAGCCAGCGCACAGCATCAGATCAAAGGTGCGATTGTGAAATCTGATGGATCGGCAACAAACACCGTCAAAGGTGGGACCGTCTTGCTTAACCCATGAGTCGACCAAATGAATGGCAATAACGGCGTATTCGAGATCGTGACAGGAAAAAACGGACGCGAGGAGCACGTCTTCTCGGTTATCGTTAAGCGCAGCTACCTGATTTCTGATGCAGGTATACTCAAACGCAGAGAAACTGACCACGAATTGAGAAAGATCGATGCCTATTATGAGAACGGCGATCCGGAGTGGTCTGTTGTTCAGTATGAGCATGAACTCGCCCCTTACAAGCTATTGGTTGATGTCGTCGTTATCGGCAAAGCCCATGCACCTGAGGGCAGGCCAACCCAGTCCATGCACGTGAGTGTTCAAGTAGGTAAACAGTCCAAGAAACTCATAGTCTTTGGAGATCGTCAGTGTCATTTCCGGGAAAATGCGGCACCTGTCTTTTCTGAGCCGGAGCCGTTTACGGAAATGGAAATCCGCTATGACCTTGCCTACGGAGGTCAAGATGAAGAGACCCTCCCCGACTCCCCCTTGTTTTATCCGCGGAATTATATGGGCAAGGGCGTGGTGCTTCGTAATATCAAGAAAAGGGTAGAGGGCTTGCCGCTTCCCAACATCGAAGACCCGGCCGATTTATTAACGCCTGAAAGGGTTATCATCGGGGAACCTCAACGATGGCACCTTCAGCCGATACCCCAGGGTTTCGGTTGGCGGCAACGCACCTGGTACCCGCGAAGTGCCTTATTGGGTGCGTACCCGGCATTTACCGATGTCGGTACAGTGACAGCAGAAGAAAAAATGGGTTGGGTGCCCAAGAACCACATTGCCCTCGCTAAACAATTTCGCTTGCCGACTTTTGAGGCTCATTTCAACAACGGTGCCTCGCTGGGAATGAGCTTCAAAGTGCTCGAGGAACATGAGGAGATCACGCTTAACGGGCTAACTCCCGAGGGATTTATGAAGTTCCAGCTGCCTGGAGATGCACCTGAAATCGTGCTGGATATCGGACGTGGCGAACAGCAACTGGAAAGCAAATTACACACGGTCAGCATAAGGCCAGACGAAAGAGAACTGGATCTTATCTGGCGGGGGTGCTGCGTATACGAAGGGTTTAGCTGGTGGCCGAAGATGCAGCGCTTGCATGCTGAGGTACACTGAATATGGATGTTGCTGTTGAAACCGTGTCGCCCTCTGAATCGGATGTATCGCAAGGTGCGACCGTTTTATTGCCGGGCCAAACCCCTAAAGGAGAATACATCCTAAGTGTCCTACTAAAGAGAACCTATGACATTGCTCCAGGTCGGCCCTGTGTTCGTTCAGAAACAGATCGACCCGTGATACCGGGCGATGTGCCTTGGGGCAATCCCATGAACTCCACGGTACAGTTCGAATCCGATTTTATTCCTTTTAAACTGGCAACCGATGTCGTCTTAAACGGCAAGGCCTACGCTCCAAATGGAAAACCGACGACGGCCTGTACCGTTGCCGTTAAGATAGCGGATCATCGCAAGGATGTGCGTGTCATTGGTGATCGAAAAGCGTTCTTCGACAAGAACACGTCCCCCACCTTCTCTGATCCGGTGCCATTCACTACGATGGACCTGCGATATGAGCGTGCCTACGGGGGGATCGATGTTTACTCGGATAAAAAGACCAGCTATCCCTACCCCAGGAATCCTCTGGGCCGGGGCTTTATTGTCGAAAATACGAAAGAGGGCATCGAAAATCTGGAGCTGCCGAATCTCGAAGAACCAAAGGACCTGTTAACGCCTGATCGGCTTTTAGTCTCAGTATACTCGCGCTGGCAGGATCAACCCATGCCGGCAGGATTGGGATGGTTTCCCAAGTATTGGCGGCCACGGGCCGAAATGGCCGGGATTATGCCTGCGGACAGACCGGTCGAGCAGGAGCTGCGAAAGGCCTACAGCGCATTTCTGCCGGCAGATCAGCGCAGTCACTACATGAAAAACGGAATTCGCGACATGGACTTTCGTTTTTTCAACGGCGCATCACAGGGACTAGTGATGCCTTATTTGAAGGGCAACGAGGGGATCGCCACGGCCAATCTCGCTGCGGAGGGTATCGTCTCGTTTTCCCTGCCCGGTGATAGACCGGAGATCGGAATGGACATCGGCGAGGGCCTCAAACAAACGAAGGTCGTTATACACACCGTCATGATTCACATGGAAGAGCGTCAGGTGGATATCGTTTGGCGGGGAGCAATACGCTATCCCGGTCCCGACTGGTTGGTGGAAATGAAGAAGTTGGAAATCTTTGTCACATGAACAGAGACAGGGCATCCATGACGAATTTTCTCAATCCCGCCTATATCATGCCCGCCGTCATTCTCGGCGCGTTACTTGTCTATTTTCTTTATTACGCGATCGACAAAGTCGGGCTGGAGACGAGCACGGCAAAAGCCGTAGTTACAGCGAAAGATTACACACCGGGCTCGACAAGCTTCATCAATCGCATAGCCGCAGGGCGATCCTGGACACAGGCGCAACAGCAACCGGATTTTTACACCGTATCACTCAACATTGAGAATGAACCGACTGTTGCACTGGTCACGAAAGATAAATTCGATCGACTTGAGAAAAACGATCGTGTCCGGGTGACCTATCGCCGCACGCGCATTTCCGGCAGGATCGAAGTCATGGATGTGTTTTAGTACACGGCCAACAGAGGGTTGGGAAGCATGTTGTTTCCGGCATCGAAAATGACGGATACGGTTATTGGCGTGGACTTGCACACCGTGCTTATTCCACCCTCGCCGGTTCCTGTGCCCATGGTCCCACATCCCTACCTTGGTCCGGTTTTTCTTTGGATGACGCCAAAGTTCGCCAAGGTCGATACGCTGATCAATGGCATGCCCGCCTCGACATCCGGCGCGATGGGCTATTACGTCCACATCCCGATGGGTGCACCCGTACCACCGACCCTGCTGAATCTGGCGTATTGGAAGCGTTATCTCCTCAATATCCCCATGTCGCTCCTGCTGGTTGCCTTAACGCTGATGGCCAATCTTGCCATCGCCGGCATATCCGCGCTCTTTGTGCCCGCTGACTCGGCAACGGGGCGGTTTATAAAGGATGTTACCGGTGTGGACACCTCCAGCTGGAGTGGCGCCTGGGGCTCCATCAAGGCCAATCTTTCTTCCTATACGCAATGGTCAACCTGGATCAAACTGCTGATGCCGCCCGTGCCCTATCCCGGCGGGCAGGGTTCGGTCGCCATCGGCAGCCCTAATGTTCAAGTAAATGGCGGCCCACTTGCCTTCGTCGCCCCCTTGATGGCGACATCCTGCAGCGAGCTTCCCGTCGTGCCGAATGCAGCCACCATTGGGTTCAGCAATGTCATGGTGGGGGTGAGTATTGCGGATATGGTGAGGGGGCTGGCGGTTAATGCGGCGCAGGGGGCGGTGAGCGTGGGTGTGCAGGCGGGGGTTAATCGAGCCCGAGGCGCTGGTAGGCATCAATGCAGCTAGCCTTTATAGTGGTCCTTTGGTGAGACAATGAATCCTGGTCACTCCTGTTCATGCCCCCCAGATCGACGCTTAGTGGGTGATCCAGTGGACACATTGACCGGTGCGGTATTCGATCGGAAGCTTGAGTTCCGCCTCACCGGTCCGCTGGAGTTGTGGTGGTATCGGCACTATGACAGCTCCCAGAATCTTCGTTGCTTTGCATTGGGCTGGGGACATACACACGACTTTGATCGTGTACTGCTTTTCGAAGACAATCAAATTCGTTTCGAAGCGCCAGTCGGGCGCGTGTTCGATTTTCCTATACTGGAAAACGATGGAGATCAGATTGGACGCCATGGTTTCCTATTGCGGAGATTGTCCCAGCAACTCTATGAGCTGTCTCAGTACAATCAGCCAACGATGGAATTCGAGCGCCACGAGCCGCAAAAAAGCGCCCGCCTGGTTCGTATCTTCCAGGGCGAACACCAGATTTTGTTCCGTTATGATGAGGCGCGGCGACTGAAACGCATTGTTGACTCGACCCACCGTATTATCTCTGTCGTTGTGCAATCCGATGGCCGGCTGGCAAGCCTGACCCTTGAAGGTGAATTTGGCAAACCTAGTACACTGTTGGTGGCCTACCATTACGATGAATGGGGAAACTTGGTTGCCACACAAAACCATTCGGGGCGTGGGTACGTTTTCGCCTACGATGATGCGAACCGCATGCTTATGCGACGCGGCCGTATGGGATTTAAGTTCCGTTTCACGTACGATGAGCAGGGACGATGTGTCACTGCTAATGGAGACGACCAGCTCTATGGTGTGGCGTTAAATTATAAGGCTCCCAGGCGATTGACTATTGTCACTCGCGCCGATGGTGGCGTATGGGCCTATTACTTCGATAGCGCGGGGGCTCTGACCAAGATTTTGGATCCATTGGGCGGTGTTCAGAAACTCATTCGGGACGAAACGGGGCAGCTGGCCGTGGAGATGGATCCCAATGAGAATGTCACCCGTTTTGCCTATAACACAGCCGGAGCGCCCATTGCCAAGATTGACCCGTTGGGCCACCGGATTCCCTTGCCCGAAGATCCAAATGCCCCGGATCCGTTAGCACATCGTGTTGCCGCAAATCCGGCGGAGTACGAGTACGGGCGGCTGTTGAATGTTTCTGTGATTACCCTGCCCGATCTGGCGCAAGTGCGAGAGTTGCCCTTGTCTTCGACGGTTAGTTCGCTGGTTTTTGTGCGTCCTGATCAAGGCGAAACTCCTGGCCTGAATAGACAATTCGATGTGCGCCCCCTGGGTGTTTCGTGGTGGCCTGAGCCAAAATTCGGACGCACCTTCAACGATCTAGGAAAGCTTACACAACAAATTAACGAATTCGGGCGACAGCGCCACTGGACTTATGACGCGTCGGGAAATGTTACCAACTACACTGATTTCGATGGCGGCAAATGGTCGTACGACAATGGTTCCTGGCACTTGCTACGTGGAGTGACCAATCCGTTGGGTGCCGAAGTCCGGTTTACCTACACGACAAATGGAGAGGTCGCGTCCTGCGTTGATGCAGGCGGTACACGCAGCGAATACCGTTACGATCTCAAGGATCGCCTCGTGGAAGTCAGACGCCATGGGGTTGTACGCGAAACGTACACGCGTGATGCGGTCGGCAATCTCGTCACCAAGCATGCAAGCGACGGAAGAGAGCTGCTCAGGTTCGAAATCGGCCCTGGCAATCTGCCCGTCAAGCGTACGCTCGCTTCGGGCGACGAACACACCTTTCAATACGATAAGGCGGGACGACGACTTATCGCCTCAACCAAGAAGGATCGCGTTGAGTTCGCTTACGACCGATTAGGCAATTGTGATCTCGAAACGCGAAATGGACTCGGGGTAGTGCATCAATTTCAAGGCTGGCGCAAACCGGCTGAGTCGGTGTTTTTTGATCGGTTTACGGTGGGCTACAAGTGGGTTGATAACACACTAGTTGTCACAGACCCCGGCGGAAAATCGCATGAGATCCAGTTCCACGGCAATGGCCTGATAGAACGCCGTTTCAGCAATGGCAGTAAGGAAACGTCCCAATACGACAACTTGGGTCGCTGTCTTTTCAAATTTGCCCATCGGGCGACTGGCGAAGTTTGGAGTCGGCGTTATCGCTGGTCAGGTGAAGGTGAACTGCAGCGGGTTGAGGACAATATAAGTGGTGTGGTTCACAACGAATACGATGCCGCGCACCGTTTGCGCCGTCGGTTCACTAATGGTCGTGTTGAGAACTTTGAGATAGACCTTGCCGAAAATATTGTAGCACAACCTGGTCTTGAAGGAGTCACGTTACGAGAAGGTAATCGCCTTAAGGCTGCGAATGGCTCCAGCTTCGAATACAACGACCGAAATCATATCGTACGCCGGCAGAGTACCGACGGCCAGATATCCTACAAGTACGATAGCCGTGATCAGCTTGTTAGTGTGGAAACACCCCAAGGTATTTGGGAAGCGGAATATGATGCGTTGGGTCGTCGGACGCGAAAGACCTGGGCCGGTCAGACTACAGAGTACCACTGGAATACAAACCAATTGGTCGCAGAGGTCCATGCTGATGGGCAAATGCGCCTTTACGTTTATACGGATCCGCTGGCGTTAAGCCCAATAATGTTTTTAGATTACGAAGCTATGGATGCGCCGATAGAAGAATGCCAGCGTTATTTCGTTTTCTCAGACCAGATTGGAACACCTTGTTTGATCGAGGATGAGCAAGGGTACGACGTATGGAGCGCCAATGTCGCACCTTTTGGGAATGCCACACTTGCTTCAGGTGCAAAGATAGAATTCAACCTGCGCTTCCCCGGCCATTACTCTGATGATGAACTCGAATTGCATTACAATCGATACCGATATTATGACGCTTGTTTGGGGCGGTATTTGCAAAGTGATCCTTGGGGAATTGCAGGTGGCCACAATCTTTACGCTTATTGTTCCAATCCACTATTGGCTGTTGACGTGCGCGGACTGGGAGAAGAGGACCAAACCGAATGCAGACGTCAGGAGGAGGACGCGGAAGGAACAGGACCATCATCTCCAAATGTTCGGGATAGACTAAGTCGGGAAGAGGGTCAGAGAATCATCGACGCAATCCATGACGCCGAACCGAATGAAGCATTCAGGATTGCTTCGGTGAGTACATTGACTGAATTGGAGGATGGCCGGCTTGTGTTAACCAACAGTGACCGTACGACCGGACCGATGCGGGAAGAGGCCCACAGGCAGCTTGGTCCAGATGTGCTTATACCTGATGAACCGGGCAACCCAGGTCATATTTTGCCCCGGTCCGCTCGGGCGCATGCCGATCCCGAATCTACGACCCCACTTCATGGTGAAGGCAGAGGTATGCAGGCGGGTGAGCACTATGGTAGTCCTGCGGATCGACAGTGGTCGTCGGGCGATGCTTCTTCACACCAAGGTGCTGCCTGTGGGCCATGCGAAGAGTCGCAACGACGGAATGGCGTAACCAACGAAACAGGATTTCAATCCCAACGCACGGAAGACAATCCCACAGGGCGGTTTGATGGTGGCAAAACGTGATGAAATCGTTTATTGACTTCTGTATCCGCTATGTTAAGTTCTTGTAATAAGGGAGGTTTTTTGATGAGAGCCAAATTAATTCATCACACATCCGAATGGTTACCTGGTGAATTTTCACCTCCGGATCTGCTTGCCCAAAAACCACATCTGACCGTGTGGCGCGCGCACCGCCATTCTAAGTCCGGCCTCATAGCGATGAAGGTCAATCAAGGCACGGGTGTATGGGATGGGGATGGGCACATACTCTTCTATAAAAAAGGTGGTGCAGATCTGGCTTGGCGACAAAAGGAATCAGAATTGATTAGCTTGGAAATCGGCTTCGGCAAATGCCGCCAGCGGGAGGGTGTTCGGCACACACTGAAGCGCCTTGACGATAAAACGTTTGAGCCGAAGGACGAGATGGAGGTTTGTGTTCCCATGGGTCCTGTTGAATACTTGGTTTTAAGCCGCGATGAAGAGAAATGCCTGGCCACATGGCGTGAACAGCGGCAATGGGGATATGTAGTAATAGATTTGTTGACAATGTCACAACTCCCCATTGAATTAATGTGGCCGTCTTCAACGATTTCACCACCCGATTTTTCACCAGATGGTGTTTTCATTGTAGCCAGTCACTATTATAGAAGTGGTTGGTGGACCGATGAGGAGGATGATTACTGGGAATTCCCAAGTCCGGGTGGCGCTCGTAAGGTCGGAACAATTTCGGTTCATGACGTCGTGAAAAACGTTATTTCGTACCATGACGTCAGTGTTGATTTGCCTGCCGGATGGATACCGGAACGGCCGGAGGAACACGAGTGGAACATCATTTGGGGCCCAAATTTCGTTTCTGAACGCGAATTCAGGATATGGCTTCCAGATGACAGCACAGAGGTTTTGCAACTGCCGCTTCCTGAGCGCATTGAAATCCATAAGACTCTGAGCATTCAGCGGCAGTGGTTGGACTAATTCATGGAAAAGGGACAAACCACAGTTTCCGAGCTTCGAAGTGACGCTGTTTTATCTTTGGAGAAATAACGCCCATAAATATATAAATAAGTCGTTGGTAAGTGAAAAATAAAAATATGCAAGATAGTTTATCGATAAATATTATTTCAATGAAAAAACCCCCAAAGGGTATTATGATTCCTTATTTATTGTTTTCAAGATCGTTGTTTGTTAGCTGAATTTATTAGAGAGGTAAACCTTGTCTACCTATAGACTCGCCATCGATCAAACAACGCAAACAATCGATAGGCGGTCAAAGCATTTTCGTAATCTGATTGTTGCCGTAACATTCGTGGGCCTGGGCTCTACTTTATGGGCTGGAATCGCCTGGTCCTGGTTACCGCTTACCGGCATATTCCTTCTTGTACCCTTCTGCGGTCTTTACTTGTTTATCGATGGAAAGCTTCTGGACCATTGGCGGCAAGAGCTCTTTTCGGTTTGGGAAAAAGGCGAAATTGATTTCCAAGCTCTCCACGACGCTGTTATTTCCATTTCCACCTTGCCAAAGGATAGCGTATTGGGCATGTTAGATACGCTGCCATCAGCTGGAGATCTTGTCGCAGAGCAAGGAATCTCAACAAGCACCCGTAAGGCAGTTGCCGCTGTCGTGACCACAATAAATACCTGTCGATCCGATGCAATTGCCTTGACAGCGGCAGGATACACAATTACCGGATGTGTAATTATTGCTGCGATTGCATTTTGGCAGTGGCAACCGTTGTTAGGGCTGTTCGTCGTCGGGTTGCCACTCCTTTTGCAAAAATGGATTAGAGCAAAACGACTGAAAAGTGCAAGGGAGAGACTACGTGCCGCTCAGAATGTTTCTGATTTCAGTCTGGAAAAATTCATGAACATCGTCAGCGAAATTCACTGGACGCCCATTTCAACCTCAGAGAAAAAAACAATTATGTCAGGCCCATAAATATATAAATACCTATAAGCGTGGTTGAATGGTGATAAATTAAGGGAATTTAAATAAAAAACCCAGTTTAATTTCGGAATTACTGAATGATTTTTCAGTGTACTTTGAGTACGCCCTAAACTTATAACTTAGTTGTGACCTGAATCCTCCACATTTGGTGTAGGACCCGGAAAGGCTCTACCGTTAGGGTGCGAAATAAAATAGGTTCTTCCTCCGGGGAAGTTCCAGGAAGCGGAAATGGAAGAAAAACCTAAGCATCAGGCTATCTGTCCGGATAGTTGTGCAAAGGTTTCTCTATGATGGCTCAGACAAACGTATAGCTTAGGATAAAAATAAGTTGGATTATTTTCATGGGTGGAGATGGCAACATACCTCGTCCTATCGGCATCACCTCAAAGAAAAAAAGTTTAAATTCAGCGAAGGTGACTAAAAAAGAACACAGGCGCCCTGTTTCTATTGGTAATCCCCGAATTCAAAAGCACTCTAAAGCTGCCAAAGCTGTGCCTCGTAAAATTATGAACTTGGGTGGCGATATCCTGGCGGGATTTGATTGGGCAAATGCAGTGATTTGGATTAACGAAAAGTCACTTAAAAAGATGGATAAGGCAAAGAAAACTGGCAAAATTCTGAATAATAAGGATATCCGCACCTTATCCCATGAGTTTACTCATGTTTGGCAGAGCATGGATATTTTAAATAAATTCCCTGATGTTGCAAAACCCGGGAAACCACTATCGAAAGAAACAAAACAGCGAATATCGAAGGATAGAATAGCAAAAGCGAAAGCATTAGTTAAGAAGGATACCGAACTCATTTTAAAAATGACGGAAGCTCAATACATTGAATTCAGACTGAAACAAGAAAAACAAGCAGAATTTGTTGCGCTTACTATCATATCGGAGCTGAAAAAATCAAAGCACCTGAAATACTTTGCCGGATACGATGCCGACGTCTGGATCCATAATAATAGACGGAGCTATGTAGAGGGTAAGAATGGTATCCGAGCCCACTACAGAAAAGTCCGTACAAAACTCGACCAGGCTAAAGAAGAATCTTCAACGAAGCCATCTAAGGCCATATCGGATGTTACAACGGAAGCCCTTAGCAAACCAAAGACAAGACAACTCATGAGACTGGTGAGTAGCTACAATTCAATTTTTCCTGGCAAAGAGGAGTCCATCACTCTTCTCAAGCTCCTCAAAATTATGGATCGCTATGATGCGCTCATCGTGGTGAGTACAACAATTGCAGCCGATTAGCTTAACCGACGACTTGTAATTTGTTTGATTATTTTAAAGTCATACTGATTCGGTAGTCTGCCAGTGCACTTGAACGTCGGGTTATGGGTTCCCGAGCCAAAAAGGCAAAAAACAAGAATCCACCTGAAACGATAGCACCAACGGCACCATCGTACCCGACCGTATCCAAGTCTTCGAACGAAATCGAATCCAGCTGGAGAATTGTGACGCTCTTGCAATCGGCGACTTCGTAGTTTCGGATGCAATAAGGAGGAGAGAAAATACAGAATCATTCAGTTTATTAAAACAAGGCTTAAAAGTACCCTCAGTGAGGTAACCTTAATTATAATTGATTCAAAGGAAAAATTGCCATGATTAGCATGCGTGCCTTGATTGACCGTCGCCAATACTTTAACCCGGCTGCCGCCTATTACAGGATGTTCTCGTTTGATCAAACGTATTATTGCGACAATATTACCGTCGAGCCGCGAAAGATTACCCGTGTACGGTTAAATTCAATTGCTAGCCTGTTGCAGGCCTTACTGAGATTTGGACGCGAGGGGGAGAATCGCTTTCTAATCGTATCCCACGGGAATCCCCACGGATTGCCGATCCGTATTGTTACCTCCAACAGCGCTACAATGAATGTGGATTTTATGGATAAACTGGTGGGGGCCATAAACGGTAGGGACGGAGACCGACGCTTTGCCATGTCATTTCAAAACGATAGGGGTAGAAATGTTTTTCAGAGCGAACGTCAATTGGACGAATTGCTCGGATTGATTCGTGATGTCCGCCGGTTGCAGATTGAACACATAGAGTTTCGCGGTTGTAACATCGGCGCTGGTCCGGCACTTCGTGCGGTTCATCGGTTGCTTGGCGCCCGATTGACGGCGGCCCCGCGTGTTCGCTTCATCTGGAGTCGACTATCGACGGCAAGAGTTCACGGCACACCGGGATGGCTCCGTAACCAGGTCAGCAGGCTTCCCGCTTCGCGGCGTGTCTTCACTTGGGTCGACTGCTTAAGATCCTCTGAAGGCACAACATCCGATAATGATGTCGTGTTCGCCCTGGCTGCGACCGGTCAGGGAAACAATTCGGGGTTTCGACTTTTGGCGTTGAACTCAAATGTCATAAAAGGGTGGACTCAATCATACCTGCAGCCACTGATCCATTTTGCTGCAGGGCGGGAACCACCTGGAGGCGGCTATCGCCGCGGTGGCTTTCTTCCTATCATAGGCTTCTTAACCCCTAATAATGCCGAGTTTCCTTTTGTTTTCCCGGGAGATGCATTTCGGTACACTGAACAAATCGGCTACGAAATAGACCGTACACGCTGAATCCCGAACATCTTAAATACTCTTTAAAGATAACAACGCGTGAAAAAATTTCGATAATAAATTCTTTACAGGTCATAGGATGGAAGAAACCCTCATAGGGAAATATAAGATTTTAGAAGAGATCGGCCGGGGCGGCATGGGGATCGTTTACCGCGGTGAGCAAGTGTCTTTAGGTCGGTCGGTTGCCATCAAGACATTGCCATTAGAGCTTGCTCATGACCAAGAGTACCTCGAAAGGATTGAAAACGAGGCCCAGATTTTGGCCAAAATGTCCCACCCGTGCATCGTTTATATCCATGACAGGGATAAACAGGCCGATGCCGTTTACCTTGTCATGGAATATGTTCCCGGTATAACCGTGGCCGATCGGATTAGAAAAGAGGGGCCATACGAAATAAAGGAAGCAGCCCGAATTATTATTCGCGTCGCCTCTGCGCTGGATCACGCTCACAAAAAAGGAATTATCCATCGTGACATAAAACCCTCGAACATAATGCTTCGGGAGGACAATGCCGTTAAAGTCACCGACTTCGGCATTGCTAAATCATCAGAAGGTTCCGACATAACGCGCATACGGTTTGCGCCGGGTACCCGTGATTATATGTCACCGGAACAGGCTCAGGGATACAAGGATATTGATGGACGGAGCGATATTTATTCTCTTGGTGTTGTTTTTTACCTGATGATCACCGGGAAGCTGCCGCCTTTTCCATTACCTTCACGGTTATCCTTAATACCCCCTCGCTATGAAAAGATTATTCTGAAATGTCTGGCACAAGACAGGTCAGGAAGGTATCCTTCAGCCAATGATTTAATCATCGACCTGGAAGACGCTGAAAAAAAATACTCGAAACAAAAAACGGGAAAAAAGTCAGGTCAAAAGCCCAAAAGGAACCTCGCATTAGTAGTCGGCGTTCTGGGCGTTGTGTTTATCGTGGTTGTGGTTATATGGCAATTCGACAATCTAAAAGATTATATAAACATCACCCTTTTTAAAGCTACTGTGGAAAAACCACAGCCTGTTCAAGCCAAAAGGCAGGAACCGCCTGCGATTGTAACCTCCAAAGAGGAGCCGCAACCTTTGAAAAGTGAAACATTGCCGGCCCCCTTAACAACGCAGGAAGGGGATGAAAAACCCGTTGCCTCTAAGCCTTCGGTGCAATCTGACGAAAAACCACCTTTACCCGCACCAGCGCTCCGCTCTGCTGCAGAAAGAAATAATGAAATTCTGGGTGAGCTTAGAAATCTTCAAAGCATCAGCATACAAAGTGACGTTAGGCGTATATTTGCGTTAAAAACCGGAATTACGGAAAATACAGGCAGCCAATCGGAAATGGCATATTTCGTTAAAGCGCGTCTTGACCAGACGGGGCTGGTCAGAAACATCGACCATGGTGGCTGTGACCTTCTTGTGGGTCTTAACTTCAGTTCTCAGGAAATATCTCTTTCGATACACAGCAATGTATATGGTGATGACAAGATAGAAACATATCAGGAAAGCTATTATTTTACAGATGAAAATCAACTCTTTTCAGCGCTGGAAACTATTATCAAACGATATTATTGTTTCAATGTTATACGATCCATCGACCTCTTAAAGTCTATCGATGATGAATATGCTGCCACAATAACGATCAATGGCGGATCCTACGGAATGTATAGAGTGGGAGAAACGATCGAATTATGTTTGAGTTCAGGCCGTATGGCCTATGCTATGCTTTTCAGTGTCAATTCGGAGGGGATGTATTTGCTTTTCCCGGAAACACGTGAAGAGCACAAACCTTTGGTTTCGGGAAAACCTTTTTGCACACAACCGATGGAGGTATCTCCTCCGACCGGAAATGAGCTTGTCGCCGCCGTTCTGATTGCCGACAAATCACTATTACCACTTGATCGTTACCTTGCTGGTGATGAAACTGTGATCATCGAACCAGCATCATGGTCCTACGACCTGTCTGCAGCTGACAATGCCGTGGAATACTGTGAAAGTCTTTTTACCAACCTTTATAATGCCTCCCCTGATAGATTTTCGACCAAGAGCGAGTTCATAAAAACGGTGAATTAAATACTTCATCAGATCTTTGACATTTATACATGAACTCACCGCCCGCTCGCATAACTCGCTCGAGGCACAGAGGGCACAGAAAAATTTTGTGTTTTGCCTTTCGCTGAGAGGCCGAAAAGCAAAAATCAGCATGCTTCGGGTAAAAATGCTGAGCAACAGTGTTATCAGTTACTGAATCTGGAAATAATCGGACTGCAGGAGATTTGATTTGTATTGAATACCAAAAGTGATAGTTTTTTCTGTTTTCCGGCGTATTAGCGGAAAACATAGAGAAAAATATACTCTGCGCACTTTACAATCTTTGCGGTGAATATTTTCTAAAACAAAAATAAAATTTGAAAGGAATCCCAAATGAACTCAATATTCTTTCGCATCGTAGTGATAGCCCTTATTGGCCTATGGTGTGCTACCGCATCATTGGCGGATGATTGCACAGATGCACGGAAAATGGTGGACACGGCAATAGCTACGCCACCCGGAGCGAGTACTGAAGGGCAGTTCCAGAACGCACTGAAACTGTGTCCGGCCAACCCGAAACTTTATAATTTGATTGGCGACTATTACGATCATTGGTGGAAAAATGATGTTAACCCCGAAAAACAGGCCTACTACAACTACCTTGCCACCGAGTACTATGCAAATGGAATCAAATCAGGCAAAGGCGATGAAATTAAACAAATGAAATTTAAACTTGCTGCCTTAGAAAGCGGCACCGAAGATATCACCGAGGTGGGTATCCGCAGCATCAAACCATATGCCCGGCTCAACATCAGAGTTTTTTTCGAGTTCAATTCATACGAGTTAACACAAGGTGCGCAGGAACAATTGGATATATTGGGAAAATACTTGGCCGAAGGTAATCCTTCGCGGATCATATTGGAGGGCCATACCGATATGGTCGGAACTGAAGAATACAATATGCTGCTGTCAAACGAGCGTGCCGAAAGGGCTAAGGATTATTTAGTCAGAAATTATGGCATAGCGCCAGAGATAATCGAGACTCACGGCTACGGATTCGAGCGTTTGGCCGACGTTGTCGATCCATACAGTGCCAAGAATCGTCGCGTTCGTGTTAGAAAGATGCCCAAGTGATCCGAAATTGATTCGAGTTCTCCACCCGAAATCGACTCCACTTCATCTCTTCCCCGCAAATAGCTGGACCTCTGTTCAAAAGCTGAAAATACATCTTGCGCCTGTGATGGGCCTTTATAATACACGTCATATCCATTTCTTAAACAAGCGCCGACAATGGCCTTTGCAACGTTTAGTTTGATCGGAAAAGAAACATGGTTCTGTGTGAAATGTCATACAAGACCCAAGACTTCGTATAAAAGTTCAGCTTATGACAGAATGATGAAAGGAGGATGAGATGATGCCAAGAACTATATTAAAGGAGTCGCTCTACCGGATGCCTGTTTTAATCATTAGCCTCGCTCTCATACTTTTCATGGCTGGTTGCGGCGGTGGTGGAGGCGGCGGTGGTGTACCGCTAGTTCCGGCGGAAAATGTCACGATTTCAGGAAAGGTTGACGACGGGACGGCGAACTCGCCGATTCAAAATGCCGAATGCCGTTTTGTGAATCAGGGTGGTGGACAGCGCTCCACAGTAATTACAAATGAGAACGGAGAGTATAGGATTGTAGTGCCCCCAAATATTGAGGGACACATTAGCTGCAACCCTCGACTTCTGCGATATTTAAGACTTTCCACTTTTTCCAGCACAAAGGGTAAGTTAGCTGGAGAGACAATTACCGGTGAGAATGTCAACCCGGCTACAACTGTTGTAGCGCAAATAATTGAATCAGAGAAATCACCCGCTCCAATAGCCCGCAAAGAAGAATTGCTGAGGTCTATCGAGACGGCGCAGGATGCTTACCTCAATTTGTTGGTCGCCTTGTCAACAAGGCTGTACGCAGAGATGCTCCACCACAACCTCGATGCCAACTTTGCCGATGGCGGTGGTAATGGCGGTGGTAATGGCGATGGTGGTGGAGTAGGCGGCGATGCCGGCGACGGAGGAGATTTCTCACCCATACCGAATGCCCGCTGCGAGTTTGTAATAGACAATAACGTAGGGGAAGGATGGAGCGTACTGTACAATGCGGCGCTAGCAGATTTTCGTGAAGATGGGATACTGAATCGAAGTGATTTGAAGGCTATTCAAGATATAATAAACGAAGAGTTCAAAGGCCATGAAAAAGAGATCATAGCGGCTTTTGAGGCTAAATTTCCGTTAGGCTTCGGCCAGCCATATTCAGACATAACCGATGAAAACGGAGAGTATTTTTTGCCGATACCTCCCAATGTAACCGGCTTTGTGAGATGTTTGCCCTCCGGTCAGGAGAAGCTTGTTCTGGCCACCTATGTGCGGGGACTGGCGAAGGAAGAGGAACTCTACGGTCAGGATGTAAACCCAGCAACGACGGTCTTTAGCACCAACATTGCCTCAAAATTGGACCTGGATTTGGGCGAAACCAAAGAAAACTTTCTGGCAGACATTGCTGGACTAGACGTACAGATATTGCAAGACGGCGGGTTTGTATCAGGCTTTCAGTTGAGACCCGGCACTGCACCGACCAATAAGGATGTTGGCCTAGTGGCCTTTTCCGCCATCTCATTGTTCAACATCTTATACAAAAACGGGGACAATGTCGACTATCTGGCGGCACTGGATGATTTTACCACTAAAGGGGAGGTTGATCCTGCTTTTCTTCAGAACACGCTGGGGATACCTTCGGTACAAGCAAATGAATATTCCCGTGTGGTAGATGATTCGGTTGGAGAAACAGGCTCAGCTCTCGAGACAGATATAGGGTCTGCCTTGTCAACGGCACGCATCATTGTGATGGTGACCGATATGCTAGGTGGCGATCCCATTCCAGGCGCTACTGTTGACATCATAGGTGATATATCCTGCGACGGATGCGGTACCACAACTGACAGTGCCGGCATTGTGACGTTAACCTTGACCGGTGTTCCCGCCGAGGCAACCAATGTTACAGTAGAAGTTTCTGGTGTGTCGGGCTTTGGACCCGCAACTGCAACAACTGAAGTAGTTGCATTCGCTACAGTTAATCTAGAAATTGCTTTGCGTGACGGTCCTCCCGATACGACGATCACGGAAGGTCCAAGCGGCACGATTACGGCCAACAGCGCCACTTTCATTTACATGGGGACGGACGATGTTACCCCCGCGGAGGGCCTAGTTTATGCTACCTACCTTCAGGGCTATGACAGCGGATGGTCGAGCTTCAATGCGGCCACATCGAGATCTTACAGCAACCTTCCCGACGGCACCTACACCTTCCAGGTCATTGCGCGCGACCAGGCGGGGAATGAAGACCCCTCGCCTGCGACGCAGACGTTCGAAGTTAATTACACGGCTCAGCCAGGAGGGGTACTGCAATTCAGTTCTTCCGCGTACAGTGCGAGCGAGAGCGGGGGCAGTGTAACGATCACGGTGACGCGAACCGGGGGGAGCAACGGTGCGGTGGGAGTTAGCTATGCCACGAGCAACGGAACGGCGGCGGCTGGTTCCGACTACACCTCCAGGAACGGGGCCTTGAGCTGGGGGAACGGGGATAGTGCGAGCAAAATCTTCAGCGTGCCCATTCTGAATGACAGTGTCGACGAGAACAATGAGACGGTCAATCTGTCCCTCAGCAACCCCACGGGTGGTGCGACGCTGGGTTCTCCGAGCACGGCGCTGGTGACCATCATTGATGACGATGAACCTCAGCGCGGGGCATTGCAATTCAGTGCTTCCACGTACAGTGGTAACGAAGGAGCCAATGTAACGATCACTGTGAGGCGCACCGGTGGGAGCGATGGTGTGGTGGGAGTAAGCTATGCCACGAGCAACGGAACGGCAACGGCAGGTTCCGACTACACTTCCAGGAGCGGGACATTGAGCTGGGGGAACGGGGATAGTGCGAGCAAAACCTTCAGCGTGCCCATTCTGAATGACAGTGTCGACGAGAACAATGAGACGGTCAATCTGGCTCTCAGCAACCCCACGGGTGGTGCGACGCTGGGTTCTCCGCGCACGGCGGTACTGAACATAATTGATTCCTATGTGCCTCAACCAGGGGCATTGCAATTCAGTGCTTCCACGTACAGTGTGAACGAGAACGGGAGCAGCGTAACGATCACGGTGAGGCGAACTGGTGGGAGCGATGGTGCGGTGGGAGTAAACTATGCCACGAGCAACGGAACGGCAACGGCTGGTTCCGACTACACTTCCAGGAGCGGGACATTGAGTTGGGGGAACGGGGAAAGTGCGAGCAAAACCTTCAGCGTTCCTATTTTGAATGACAGTGCCTACGAGGGAGATGAGACGGTCAATCTGGCTCTCAGCAGCCCCACGGGTGGTGCGACGCTGGGTTCTCCGAGCACGGCGGTACTGACCATCGGTGATGACGAAGAGTCTCCGGCACCTACTATTTTTAACATCAGCCAAGAATTGCTGCAACTGAACGACGGAAATTGTTATGATTCTCCAGGAAGCGAGCCATATCCCGGCAGCGTTTTTGGGATCAATTTTGACTACGATGATCCTGATGGTGACGCGAGCATCAATGATGGTGCTAAGGTTTATGTACCTTGGGATAATACACCATGGAGTACTTTCACAGGGGATAGATTTGCTGGATCGATTCAAACCTCAGTGTGCTTTAATTTCGGCAGTAACACGAGTCGCAACTTTACTGTGAGCTTGGCTGACAAGGCGGGTAATAGAAGTAACGAACTGACGATAACAATCCCGCGACCACCAGGTGCCAATTGATGATTTAGTCAGAACGGTGCGCATCATCAATCAAACCTTAACTTCGTTGAAACGTTCGAAACGCACGGGTTCGATGCCTGTTGTACAAATCTCCTAGTTCAAGAATATTACATAGCGATTCTTCTCCATTGGCCCTTTTATGCAGTCGAATAGTAGCTGTAAAGTGCCGCAAATTTAACCCGGTTTCCCTTATAACTGACCTGTGTAGATTTTTCATTCTTTGAAAGAGGAATACAGCAATGAACCAGCGAAAACTGCCGTTCTGTTTTATGTTGGCTTCGGCGTTCATAGTTTTGCTCTGTTATCTGCCAAATATTGCAGTTGGGCCAAGCCCTATTGTATCAGCGGCTGCGGCGGTCCAGACTCCGGAAAACGCCCCGCGCCTTGTTCTCGAAGCTGGCGGCCATCGGGCGGTCATTCGTGCACTGCTCTTTACCGCGGACGGTCGGGAGCTGGTTTCGGTCGGCGATGATAAGACGATCCGGGTATGGTCGGTCTCACAAGATGGCAAAAAGGTTGGTTTGGCTCGGACGATCCGCGGCCAGATCGAGGACGGCCGCGCCGGACAAATGGCGGCGGCGGCCCTGTCGCCGCCGGACGCCAGTGGGCGCCAGAAGTGGCTTGCTGTGGGCGGGTATTTGGCGGGGCCTTCCGAAGACCGCGATGCCGTCCGTTTGCATGATTTTGCCAGCGGTGAGGTGCAGGCCCTGTTGAAAGGCCACACCGGCAACGTGCTCGCCTTGGCATTTTCTCCCTCCGGCCGCTGGCTCGCATCGGCAGGCAAGGATAGAACGGTGCGGCTTTGGGATCTTACAGCACTTCAGGGGCAGCGCATAGATAAAGCCCCTCTGGTGCTCACCGGCCATGCGAACCGCATCACGGGTCTGGCCTGGTCGGCGGCCGGCGACCGGCTGGCTTCGGCATCGTATGACGGCACCGTGGGCCTCTGGGACACGGTGCAGCTCGGAAAGGAAAAGGTCCAACTCGTGGCGCGCCTGAAGGGGCATGCCGGCAAGGTGCGCTCCGTCGCGTTTCATCCGGATGGGACCATGTTGGCCTCGGGAGGCCAGGACGGCAAGATTCGCGTGTGGCAGGCCAATGACGGCAAGTCCCGTGGGGTTTTGGCCGACGCCAAGCAACAAATATCCGCCCTGGCGTTTTCTCCCGATGGGCAGTTGATTGTCGCCGGTAATTTTACGCCCCCGAGACCCAAACACCTGACCCTCTTCACCTATCCCGCAGGAAAGACCCATTTTCGCTTCAGTGGCCATGACAACCTGGTCATTGCCACCGCCTTTCACCCCAGCGGACGCTATTTGGCCAGCGGTGGGGGCGATCACAAGGAAATTTTGCTGTGGAGCACCAGCAGTGGTGAAATCCTTTCACGGCTCGAGGGACGGGGACAAACGATTAACGCTGTCGCCTTTTCGAAGGACGGACGCTATATCAGCTGGGGCCAGACCTCCGACTTTTCCTCCATCAACGACAGGGGACCCCTCGAACACCGTTTCGATCTCAGGGAACTGGAACGACTGGCCGGAGGGCTTTCACATTCTGATGCCATGAGGGCGCAGGATAGTATTGGTGATCTCTCTATGAAAGTTGAGCGTGGCGGGCCGCGCAAATACGACTACCGCTTGCAGATCAAGAAGGGATGGAAACGAGTCGGCACGATCGAGCGGGGCGAGGCAGATGGATACTGGCACAGTGCCTACACCTTCACGCCTAACGGTCAAAGCGTGCTGTCGGGCGGACAAAACGGCGAACTGCGGCTCTATACCCTCGACGACAAACCTCGGGCAAAGCTCGTCGGCCACACCGGTGAGATAAAGGCCGTGGCCGTATCGGCCGACGGCCGCTGGGCGCTGTCCGGCGCGAATGATCAAACAGTCAAGCTATGGAACCTGTCAGAGATCGGACCCTCAGGCAGTACGGAGATCGAGCCGACCCTCACGCTCTTCCCCACCGCCGACGGCGAATGGATTGCCTGGACGCCGGAAGGCTATTTCGCGGCATCGACCCGGGGGGCGCAGCAAATCGGCTACAGCGTGAATCAAGGGCTTGCGAACACCGCCAAGTACGTGTCGGTCGATCAGTTGTACGATCGCTTCTATCGACCGGATCTCGTCTATACCAGGCTGCATGGCGATCCCGAAAAGCTCTGGCAGCAAAAAGAGGCCTCGACCGGCGTCAATACCGTCATCGCCGGCGGTCTTGCGCCGCGGGTTGCCTTCGTTAAACCAAACGCTGATGTCGCCGTCGATCGAGAGGTCGTCGATGTGCAGGCGAATGTCATGGATCAAGGCGGCGGCATCGGAAAAGTCGTCTGGAGGATCAATGACACCACCGTGGCCACCGATTCATATGCCGACAGCGCCATGTCGCGACTGGCCGGCGCGGCGCAGAAGCCGCCGTTCGGTGCGGTGATGACACTGAAACAGGAGCTCAAGCTTCTGCAGGGAGACAACATCGTCGAACTGGTCGCCTATAACCGGCGCAACGAGATATCCTCGTCTCCGGCTGTTCTGACCCTCACCGTCAAGCAGCCTCCTCAACTGGCGGCCCGACCGCAGCCCGTTCTGCCACCTGTCAGTGCCGCACCCAAAGTCTCACCGCCGACGCCGCGACCTGCCGCGCCGACGGCTGCGCCCCCAGCCGTGACGCCGCCGCCAGAGCTTGCGGTCCGACCTCCCACCGCGCCGCCAGCCACAAGCACTGCTCCTTCGGTTTCAACGCCGACGCCGCCAACTCCCCAACCGACGGCTGAGCTCCCAACCGTAAAGCCGCCTCCCGAACCGCCAGTTAAGGCCCCGACCGTGACGCCGCGACCGCCCCTTGTTGCCAAAACCGAGCCGCTGCCGGCCCCTGTTCCGAGCAGCCCTTCTCAAACCGTATCATCCGCCCCTCCTGCACCCCCTGTAAAAAAGGCCGTCTCGATGTCTCCGACGCTTTACCTGCTGGTCGTGGGCATCAACAGCTATCGAGACAAGGCGTTGCGGCTCAAATACGCCGTCCAGGACGGCCAGGCCATCGTCGAATCGATACGCCGGACGGGAGCTCCTCTTTTCCAGGAGGTGAAGGTGACCCGGCTGTTTGACGATCAGGTCACGATAAAGGGGCTCGAGCTGGCATTTCACGAAGTAAAGGAAACCATCACCCCGCAGGATGTCTTCATGCTCTACCTTGCCGGCCACGGTGTGACCCTCGACGGCCGGTATTACTTCCTGCCCCATGATTTTCGCTATTACAACGACGAGGCCGTGCGAAAAAACGCCATCAATCAGGACCACCTCCAGAACTGGCTTGCCTCCGTCCCCGCCCGCAAGAGTTTGGTTTTGATCGATACATGCGAAAGCGGATCGTTCTCGCAGTCGATGGTGGCCATGCGCGGCATGGCCGAGAAAACCGCTATCGCCAAGCTCACGCGGGCAACGGGACGGGCCACGATCGTGGCCTCCACGGACGAACAGCCGGCTGCCGAAGGATACCAGGGTCACGGCGTTTTCACCTATGTGCTCCTTCAAGGCCTGCGCCATGCGGATGCGGAGTACGGCAACCGCGACGGCTATACGGGTCTCTTCGAGCTGGCCGCCTACGTTAACGACCAGGTGCCCACCATCACGATGAACGCCTTTAATTTCGAACAGATTCCCCAAGTCCACATGGTCGGCACCGACTTTCCGATCGGGGTGGTAGGAGGTAGCGATTCTTCAAT
>Ga0272441_10002656_pt1 | contig 35775 bp, 28 predicted proteins | sample SSMProp6N_FD_193582 | JGI IMG/M metagenome (GOLD analysis project Ga0272441, IMG submission 193582) | Marine sediment archaeal communities from Little Sippewissett salt marsh, Falmouth, MA, United States - SSM-Prop-6N | ecosystem: Environmental > Aquatic > Marine > Wetlands > Sediment ...
ATGTCTGAAAGACGGCAGACGTCCGTCCTGCCCAGTCAATTCGGGCAATGTCGGGAAAACGGGGCTGCGTTGGCGACCCCATTTCCGCTTGCCTTGGTGCGGTGGGCCCTGCAGCGCCTGCGTCTTTGACAGTCAGGCTCGGGCCGCGCCGCGTGCCCGCCGCCGGGTCGCGACAACGACCAGGAAGAAGAGGGCACTACCGCCTGTGAGCACGGGAAAGAAACGAGTCCAGCCCAGCCACGCGATAAGTCGGGAGGACAGGAGCGGGCCGGTCGCGGCCCCGAACGCGCCGGCGGCAATGACGCCGGCGGCGAACCGGGCGGACCCGCGCACATGCCGGCTGGCCGTCACGATGACAGGCCAGATCGGTCCGCTGAGGAAGCCCGCCGCCACAACGATGCCGCTCGCTGTCGCCGTCGTCCAGCCGAACGATAGCAGGCCGAGCGCAAGGGTCATCCCGGCGCTGCTCGTCAGGAAGGCTGGCCACAACGTCCAACGCGCGGGCAGCGCCAGCACCACGAGCCGGCCGGCGACGAGTCCGGCCCAGAACAGGGCCAGTCGTGTAGCGGCACCGTCGGCGGGCAGCCCGAGCTGTTTCTCGAAGAAGGGCGCGATCCAGCACGCGACGGACTGCTCGATCGAGACGTACAGGAACATCGACACGGCGAGCAGCACGAACAGGGGTTCGCGAAACGAGAACGGCATGCCCTGTTCGTCCGGCGGCCGTGTCGGGGGGGCGTGGGTGTTGCCGCCGGTTCGTGCGCGGGTCAGCGCGGTGAACAGGATGGCGATCGCGCCGATGCATGTGCCGAAGATCACGAATGCCGTTCGCCAGGAGACCTGTCGTTCGAGCAGGATGGCGACGAGTTGGGGTGCGGCAATGGCGCCGAGACAGAAGAACACCTGGGACAGGCACAGCAGCTTGCTGGAGTCGCGTCGGCCGAACCGCGCGACCATGATCGAGCCGAACGTTTCGGTCAGCCCGCCCGCGAACCCGACCGGCACAATCCACAGGACGAACCACGCGAAGCCCTGCACGAATGCGCCGAGATAGAAGAGTACGGCCATGCCGGCCACGCCGCAGACGACCAGCGTCCGCTCGCGCAGGCCGAGCCGTTCCGTGAACCAACCGCCGGTCAGAGAGGCCAGTGCAAAGCACAGGTACTGCAGAGCGATCACGTAGCCGAACGCCTGGTAGCGGGCGTGCAGCGCGTCGGCGATCGTGGTGATCAGCGGCGGGATCGCGTTGGCCGAGATGGCGAACGCGCTCAGCGTCAGCAGCACGGCGATCAATGTCAGTCGAGGCGTCTCGCGTCGCATAGTCATCCTTCGCCGGGCAAGCCGCCCAACTGGGCGGATTGCCGCCTTTCCTCTCGCGCCTTCCTGCGGTAGCCGTGCGGCGTCACCCCCATCTGCCGCTTGAACACCCGGTGAAAATGCGACACATCCCCGAACCCGCTGCGCAGCGCGATATCCAACACGCTGCCACTGGAATGCCGCAGCCACGAGGCCGCCGTGCGTACCCGGCATTCCGTGAGGAGCTGCAGGAACGTTTGCTTACACAACTCCTTCACAACGTGCGCCGTACGATCCGGGCTCAGGCCCAAGACCCCTGCCAGTGAGCCAAGGCTCACGTCGGGCTTCGTATGCTGTGTGCGAACGTAGCGGAGAATGACCACGCGCCGGTCCGGTTCCGGCGCGGGCCCGGCGGCAAACCCGAACGGATCGCCGCCCCGCCGCTCGTACTCCACGTACCATTCCCGGATCCGCGCCCCCAACTGGCGCAGCAGTTCCAGATGCAGTTGCGCCTCGTGCTCAGCCACGGCAGCCAATGTCAATACCGGCGCCGCAGCCACGGCACGCGGTGAGAGCGGTTCCCGAACGGCGCACTGCAATGCCCGGCCCGGCCGGCGTATGCCGGCGAACAGAACCGCAATCAACCGTCTCCGCCAGAATACGGGCACCGTACACTCTACTCCGCCCGCCGGACAGACGTGTACCCGTCCCTCCGGTTGCGCCTCCAGGATCTCCGGCAGGTCGTCGACCTCAAAGGCATAGCATGACTCCTTTGTCGCCGTCTTCACCGCCTGGCAGAACGCGTGCCGATGGTAGAAACGGTTCGGAGCCAGGAACGGCCACAATACGCGCAGTTTGTCATGCACCGTTACGGTCAGGCCTGTAATGTTCTCAAATGCCAGCACGGCCTTCTCCGGAATGTCCAGGAAATCGTCCATCTCGTTAGAATAGCAGAATCTGCCATTTTTTCAACCGTGCTCCCCATGCCGGTCGGATGCCGGGCCGCCTAGGATTCACTGCGAAAGACGGATCGGGAAGACTGGACAGCGCGCGTGCGTCGGCGCGACGAGGAGGATCGTCAGTATGAAGAAGCCGAGACCGAACATCATCTACATCGTTGCCGACCAGTGGCGCGGTGACTGTCTGGGGCTTTATCGAAACGCTCATCCGGTGCTGACCCCGCATCTGAACCAGTTGGCGTCGGAGGGGGTCCTCTTCACGCGAGCCTATGCCGACTGCCCGATCTGCATGCCGCAGCGTGTGACCATGCTGACGGGAAGAACCGGTTCCCAGATGCGCTGCCTGACGAATTTCAGAGCGCGTACCGCGCCCGACTTCGATAAGGCAATGACATTGCCGGCCAGGCTGGCTCGCGAAGCCGGCTATCAGACAAAGGGCATCGGCAAGATGCACTTCGCGCCTGCCCGCTCACGCTACGGGTTCGAGCACGTCACGCTGCATCCGGACGACTATCTGTGGTGGCTCGAGGATCACGGGTACGGCGGCGCTTTCCGGGGGCATGGCTTGGGCGGCAACGAAGTGTATCCCGCCGTTGCCGTGACTCCGGACAAGTACTATCACACGACCTGGACGATCGACGAGGCGATCCGGTTCATTGACCAGCGTGACCCGGACGCGCCTTTCTTCCTCTATCTCGTGTTCGAGGCACCGCACAGCCCGTTTGACCCGCCGGCGCCGTACGACCGGATGTACGACAACTTCACCATCCCGGATCCGGTCCGTGGCGATTGGTGTGAGACCGACAGTCCGTCGATGTTCCGCAGGCGCAGCGTCGGCAGCAAGTGGGAGCATCTTTCTCCGGAAGCGATCCGTGAATCGCGCCGGCGGTACTATGGCCAGATGAGCCAGATCGACTATCACCTGGGCCGTCTGTTCGGGAAACTGAGGACGCGCGGGATCGATCGGGAGACCGCGATTGTCTTCACAGCGGATCACGGCGAATGCCTCGGTGACCACGGCCAGTTCTCCAAGTTCTGCTTCCTGGAATCCGCAGCGCGCGTTCCGCTGATTATTCGAGGGCCGGCCGGCAATCCCGATTTTCCTGTCGCCACGGAACGGAGCGGCCTCGCTCAGACCGCCGACATAGCCCCCACACTTCTCGCGCTCGCCGGGTTGTCCCAGGACGGCGATGCCGAGGGGCGGAGCCTTTTTCCGCTGCTGGCGTCGGACGACGCGTTCCGGGGCCGCATCGTGTTCGGGGAAACGCCGAGTACGGCAGCTGCGTTGTGCGAAGAACTCAAGTACATCTTCTACAGAGCGGGTGGCACTGAGCAGCTTTTCGACACGAGGCGTGACCCTGACGACGCCGCCAATCTCATTACCGACCCGCGTCGTGCGGAGGATCTAGGGAAGCTCAAGAAACGCCTTGTCGATTACCTCGCAAAGAACCACAGCGACCTTGTTGCCGGCGACACGCTCTGCGCCGGGCCGGCGGATTTCGATTCCAGCCAGGAGCGCGCTCGGAACCCGCTCGCCTGTCGCGGCCCGATGCGGGGCGGGATGGGATACTGACCGAGCGCAAGCCGGGAGCACGTGGAGGTGAAACGGGACGAGCCGCGCACATGCCGGCTGGCCGTCACGATCACGGGCCAGACCGGTCCGCAAAGCAAGCCCGCGGCCACGACAATGCCGCTCGCGGTGCCGGTCGTCCAGTCGAACGAGAGCAGCCCGATCGCAACGTACAGGAACATCGATGTGGCGAGCAGCACGAACATGGGGTCCCGAAACGAGAACGGCGCGGCCTGTTCGTCCGGCGGCTGCGTTGGGGGCAGGTACTGCAGGGAGATCACGTAGCCGAACGCCTGGTAGCGGGCGTGCAACGCGTCGGCGATCGTGGTGATCAGCGGCGGGATCGCGTTGGCCGAGAGCGCGAACGCGCTCAGCGTCAGCAGCACGCCGATCAACGGCAGGCGGGATGTCTCGTCTCGCATGGTCGGATTCTTGCCCGTCAGTTCCGCAATCACAACGTCGGCATCCGCCATTTTTGGGAGAACGTCATCCATCACGACGTTGGAGCCAAAGGCATCATCACCCCGCTCGCAAGTCAGCCCGCATTTCATCTCGCAGACCGGTTTCACGAAATCCTCATAGACAAGTGGATTGTGCATGGTGAATTGTGCATGGTGAATTGTGGATGGTGGGTGGCTGGTGTCGTACTCTTCCATCGTACTCAACGATCGATCCGGCTCGGGAACGATGGAAGAGTACGAGAGGAGAGTACGAGAGGGGAGCGCGTCAGCACGGAGGCCTCAAATCAAAGTCTCCCGCGCCCTGGCGCGGGGGACTTTGCGGCAACGCGCCACGCATTCTCGAGAAATGCGTGGCGCATCCCTGGCTGCGCTTTGCCCCGCGCCTATTCGAGCCACGCGCGTGCGCGGAACCAGAGTGGGGCGGTGACGGCGTCGGGCACCGTGTAGACGAGAGTGGCGCCGGTCCCCGCGAGCCTGTCGCACCCGGGCGTGACCGACCATGCGCCGGCGACATTCTCGGCCGGGCACTGCTCGATTGCGTAGTAGCGGGTTTTGCCGGTATACCCGGCGCCCTGCGCGGCGATGGTCGGCACCAGGACCGTGATTTTACCGCCTACGATTGTGGTCACGACGGCCAGCACCCGGTCGGGCTGTTCGGGGTCGCCGCCGATAATGTACTCGTCAATATTCGAGAACCCGTCGGAATCGGGGTCCGCGTACGGGGCCGCGCTCAGGTCGCCGGCGGCGAATACGGTTTGCTCCCACTCGTCGTCGAGCAGGTCGGTGTCCGTATCGTCGGCGGGCGCGAGCGGATTGCTCGTGAACGTCAGTTCCGCATCGAACTTGAGGTCGCTGCTGGCCAGCGCGCCGTTGAAGACCTGCACGGCGATCACGTTTTTGCCGGGCAACAGGGCGGGCAGTCCCGCCCCGCGCAGCAGGCGCAGCCACTGTCGCGGTTCGATCTGGTCATCGGCGAGCTGGTTGCAGGGCAGGAACGTGCCGGGCGAGCCCGGCACGTTCACTCGACCTACCTCCTCGCCGTTAATCCACAGGATGAACCCGTCGTCGTACTCCGCGGCGAGCGTCGCCTCCGCGACCAGTGCCGGCGCCTGCACGGTGAATTCGCGGCGCAGGAACACGGACGAGTAGTTGTTCTTCATATCGCCGAGCGTCGTGCCGAACGGGCCTTCGTCGGGGTCGCTGCTGTAGCCGAACGGCGCGTCGCCGGTCGGCCAGCCCGCATCCTCGAAGTTGACGGCGCGCCACGCGCGCGCCGGCTCCGACGCCTCGGCGCTGCCTTTGCTGTAGGCCCAGGCACCGCCCTTGTCGAGCGCGGTTTGGCATGTCCGGATCATGAGCGCGTTCGCATAAGTGTAGTATTTCTGGTCCGTATCCCGCGCGATCGTGAGCACGATCTCGCCGTCGGCTCCCGGATCGATTGCGGTATAGCGCGTGACATAGCCCGCGCCGGCGTTATAGCCGGCGTTATAGAAGGTCGTGTCGTCCTGCGTCGCGTCCGTCAGGATCGTGACGCCCGGCGTGCTCGCGTTGACGAACGAGCCGGCGCCGGAGAGCGTGCCGCGGTGGTGGCGCGCGTCGGGGCCGGTATAGCCCACGTAGTTGCGGTCGCAGTACACGGCGAGCTCGTACCGCAGGCTCGGGTCCAGCCCGGAGAGCGTCAGGGTCAAGTCCTGGTCGCCGTAGCCGATCAGGCCCTGGCAGTCGATTTTGCCGCCGAACACCGCGTCGGCCTGCGTGCCGGCCGCCGGGTCCGTGCCCTGGCTTTCGTGCATGCCGCCGCCGCCCTGCACGGTCAACGCCGCGCCGCGCGCCTCGCCGGTGTAGTAATCGACCAGCGCGCCGCAGCGCGCGCCGCCGGCGAAGCTGTTGGTCGTTGTCCAGGTCGTGATGTTCCCGGCGGTCTGTCCGGTGATCCAGCCCAGGTCGTTGTAGGCCGTGAACTCGGCGGGCGCCGTGTCGCGGGTCGCATAGCACACGTGCAGCACGGCCGCGCCGCTCGGATCGCCGTCATACGCCTCGGCCGTGCGCCGGCCGTAGCCGCCCTCGACGATCAGGACCATCGCGTTGCCGCTCGTCCAGCCCTGCCGGTTCACGACCTCCTGCACGACTGTGCTGAGATCCCGCGTGCGTTGGGCAGCGCCCGCTTCGCCGACCGTGTCCCATTCCGCCGGCATCCACGGTACACAGGCGTCCGTCTTCGCGCGGGCGCTGATATCGTAGGTCGTCGAGCTGAACCCGGGCGCGTCGTCAATCGCCTGCGCGCGGATGCGTACCGACATCTTTCCGTCGTAGGTCTCGTCCGCGGTGAACTGCACGTAGGCGTTCAGGATGGTCGCGCCTTGCGGGATCGTCAGGTCGCGGAACCGCAACCCGACCAGCTGGTCGTCGCTCCCGCTTTCGTGTATGAGTTCCAGGTCCGAGCTGCTCCGGTGCATGCTGCCGTCGACGACAGACTCTTCGGCATCGTCGGTGCCGGCCGCGACCTGACGGGTCACGGATCCGGACGCGAACCCGGCGGCGGGGTAGGCGGCCGCCACGGCGAAGAGCTGGACGGCCGCTTCCGTGTCGTTCCGGACGAGCCGGATCTCTTCGATCGGCTTGTGCGGGTACGGGTTCACCCATTGTGCCGCATACAGCGCGTTCGGATCCTCACGCGAGTCGCCGGGCAACCGGTAGGTACCGAGCACGCGGTAGGCGTGCGGTCGGATGTTGCTGATCAGCTCACGCGGCAGGATATTCCAGGAATGCGAGATCGGCAGCTCGGCCCTCGTGCCGTCCTCGAACACGATCTCGTAGCGGCCCAGCTCGATGCCGAACATGCTCTCGATCTCGCGCCAACGCAGCAGGAACGCGTCGCGCGCGGCGTCGTCGGAGGGCAACTCGTCGGCGTGCAGGAAGTACAGTGCCGCGGCGGTGCCTTCCCACGAGATCGTGTGCGTCTCGTTCGGCTCCGCGCGCACGCATGCGCCGTTCGGCAGAATCGCGAACGGTATGCCCGCGGCGGCCGCGGGCCCGGCCGGCACGTCGCTGACCGTGCTGTTCGCGGCCCATTGAATGTCTACCGGCCGGACAGCGGTCGATGCGCAGGGCGCGGGCAGAATCGCCGTTTTGCGCAACGCGCACGCTTCGCGCGAGGCCAGGTAGCTGGTCGACAAGTTCCACCGGCTCCGGTCCCGGCTCACGTTCCACGAGAACTCCGCGCTCTGGATCAGGCCGAGATAGCAGTAGGATTGCGAGCCGCTGTCGTCGATCTGCGAGATCCAGGGGCGCTTGATCCACATGCTCGCCACGTTCCCGCAGATGTACGGGCTCTGGAAGATGTCGTGCCCGTAGGAGTTGCCCGGCATCACATCGGTGAACCCGTATTCCTTGTTGAAGATTGCGCTCGAGCCGTGCACGCTCGCGCTCCAGTTTACGATGATCACGTCTTTCGGGATCAACGGTACGGCAAGTTTCGTGAGGTGCGGCGCGCCGCCGCCGTGGCCCTCGATCAACTTGTCGCCCCACATCATCGTGCGGATTCCCTGTGGTTCGAGCCAGTCGTGCAGCCGCGTCACCCAGTTCCCGAGCTGTTCCCATTTTTCCATGTCGTCGCAGCCGCAGTTCGGTGCGTCCGGGTCGCCGCTCCAGTTCACCTCGTCCATGCCGATATGGAACATGGGCGGGTCGAAGATATCGATCAGCTCGCTGAACACGGCGGTCATCACGGTCCACGTGTCCGGGTTGCAGGTGCAGATCGTGTCCGTCGAGTCGTGCCATGCGTATTCCGGATAGGGGATCAACAGCCAGTTCGAGTGTCCCATCGAATCGACCATCGGCACGATATCGACGAACCGGCGCTTGCAGAACGCGTTGAGCGTTTCGAGGTCCGCGCGTTTCCAGGCATGTGTCGATGCGACGCCCGGCAGGCATTCGAACTGGTAGGCGTTGCGCACGTGCAGGATGATCGTGTTCAGCTTGTTGCGGATGAAACACTCGTCCAGGAATTCCAGGAACGCACCGAGCTCCGTATGCGGGTTCTGCGGATAGCCCCATCTGGTGTTCGGCAGGATGATCATGGCCGCGCGTGTTTTCAGGGCCGGCCAGTCCTCGATGTCCACGCACCGCGCGCGCGGCGCAGACGCGGAGTGCGTGGAGTCGGCGAGCACCTGCAGGAAACTGTAGATCCCGTAGGAGAGCGCGCGGCCGTCGGCCGCGCGGATCTGCGCCGCGCCCGTCGAGATGTTCAGGTGGTACCCTTCGTCCGGCAGGCCGACCGGCTCTTTGCTGAGCACAATGCTCGTGCCCGTGCCCGGCGTGTTCGCCTGTTCGAGCCGCAGCCCGTACCGGCGCTGGAACGCGCGGTCCAGGATATCGATGCAGTTTTGGATCTCGGGATCCTGCAAATCGGCGCTCACGATCCGGGTCTCGGGTGTGATCGGCATATGGCCCGAACCCTTTGTGAGCTGTTTCGGCATCGGGAACACGGCGGGATCCGGCGGGTCGGGGAACGACGCGCGCGTGAAGGCGGGGAACCGGTAGCGCACGAGGCTCACCGCGCTGCCTTCCACGACGATGTCGAGCGTCACGGTCGTGTCGGCGGTGATACTGACGGACATCGGTACGGTCACCGGCTCGGAGCCCGGGCTGAACGTGTAGGTGAACGACTCTTGATCCGTCGAGCCCTGGTCCGTCGCAACCGATACGGTCACATCCGCCGAACTCTCGCCCGGATCCGTCTTGGGCGTCAGCATGATCCCGTACTCGCCCTGCGCGTACTCCAATGCGAGCGGCTTCTCGAACGGCAGCGTGCCCTGCGCACTGACCTGTTCGAGACACGCGTATTCATGGTCGGGCAACAGCGAGATGCGGTCCACGCGGAATGACTGCGGCGGGGAGCCGCCGAAGTACAGACGCCGCAACCCCGGCAAGTTGCAGCTGCGGTGGTCCGCATTGTAGAAGGCGCCCCGCGACAAGATGAATTGGCGCCAGTTTGTGCTGTCCAGGTCCAGCTTGTCCGAGAACGTGTTCGGCGACGGACCGTCGTCTACCAGGATGAGGGTCACGCTGCTCGCGGAACCGTCACCTTTGATCCACAGACTGATGAAGTCCCAGTCGTGGTCGCGCCAGGACGCGCTGCTGGGCAGGTCCGGGCTGATGATGTTGCCGCCGTCGCCCGATTCCCCCTCGTACCAGCAGTACATCGATTGCGCGCCGAAACGCCAAGTGCCGCTGATGCGGAATAGACATTCGCCGCCCTTCCATGGGTTGCCGTGCCAGCCGTCCACGCCGTCCTCAAAATCGAACAGCACGGTCTCCAGCATGCCCGGCTGTTGGGCGTGAATGAGGAATTGACCGGAAAGAAATGCAATGCTCGCGGCCAGAACAAGCCGCTGCCACACGCGTCGCTTCTGCATAACGCACCGCCGCTCAATTTATCGCGGGATTGTTCGCCCCTACCGCCGAGCCATCCCACGGTCGAGATGCTCTCGCATCTCTATCTCTGCCGAATTGGCCCGCAACTCCCGTCCCATATAAACAGACAAGCATTACGACATGTCGGTTTACAGGCTAATAGTAGAGCGTGCAGGAGGGGCTGTCAAGTATTATTCGGAGGAAAATGGGGGTTGATTTCCAGGCGGCCAACTCACTCAGTGATAACCCTGAGACCGTGCGGCCGTGTTGGGGGAGGCGGGGCGGGGGTGAGTCCGGACGCCAGTGGATGCGGATAGGTATAGGGAATCCATGCGAACCCATCGGAGGGCAGGTCCGGCGGGCGGAGGAAGAAGTCTCTTTCTTCCTGCAGGCACCCGGCCCCGCATCCTTCGTACAGCGTGTATTCATCATCGACGCGGGTCAGCGTATTGTCCCAGACATACGAGGTTTCGACCCTGTCGCAGCAGCCGTCGGTGGTCCCGTTACAATTGTTGGAGTAGGTGTAGTCAGCGGGATAGCCGTTTTCTTCCGTGCATCGCGGCCCGTTACTGTTTTGTTCACAGACCAGTTGGATTGCCTGCTTGACCTTCGCGTCGGGATCGACGGCTGTGACCGTATTGCTTGCGAAGATCACGCTTCCGGACCGTATCCTGGCGAAGTAGCTGAACGAGCCGGATCCCTCCCAGCTCATGTTGTTGCAGTAGATTTCGTAGGCTCTGCCGCCGCGATCCAAGGCGAAGTCGTAGTTGTACTCGCCACTGCCTTCCACGGAGCTGGGGCAATCCCCGTAGCAGCATGAGTGCGCATCGATGACATCCGTATATCCGCCACTGGTTTCGCTGAACACGAAATTGTTGTAGCGGATCACGACCTTCGCCGCGGTAAACAGAGAAACCGGATGGTGGCATTCGTTGAAGACGTTGTCTTCGAAGAAGACATCGTAATTGGCGCTTCCGAAGTAGGGGCGCCAGTCTGTCGGGTAGGTATTGTTGCCATAGGCGTACCACTGATAGGTGCCGTCGTAGAGCACTTTCCTGAAGACGCAGTGGTCGACAAGCATGTTCGATGTGGCGCAATAGATGGCCGTTGGCCCGGCGAAGTTTTCCGTCACGATATGGTGGATTCTCGCGTTCGCCGCGCCGGCGATGGCAAGGGCGCCCCGCCCGGAGCCCGCGGAGTAGCCGTCGCCCCGGAGCGACATGTTGCCGAGTTCTTTGAATCCGGCCCCGACAAACCGGAACATCGCGTTCACCGTCTGGTTGCTGGGCGCATAGCCGATTTTCGTGCTGTTCGTGCCCTGGCCGATGACCCGCAGTTCCACGTTCCCGACAACCTTCGTGACCCGGTCGCCGGCCCCCCACGTGTCGAACGCATCGCAGGACGGAATCGTGACGGTGCCGCCGTCCGAGGCGATGCAGGCATCCACGGCCGATTGGATATCGGATGCGGAGCAGCTGCTTGCGGCCTGGTCAGCCGCCTGTCCGCCGCGCCCGCAGACGAGCACGCTGATCACTGCCGCATAGACGGTTTTCCTTGATGCCGCGATCATCCTGCCCATTGTCTGGTTCCTCCCTTTGCCGCTTGTCTGGCGTACGGGCGATGTTACGCGCCCGGACGTCGCGTGCCAAGCCTCGTCTCCGTGCTGAATCCAGAGGCCGGGAGCAGCGACCGTCGTGCCGGCAACGGATTTGTTCCGGCATCGTCGATTCTGCGAGGCTCACGTCAGGGCAGCGAATTCCTGCTCGACCGCCTCGAGCACCTCGTCGGCGATCGGGTAGCAGTGTTCGTCGGCGGGAAAGACGCCGGTTCGCACCTCCTCGGCGTACTGCGTGAAGGTCTCGCGCATCAACGCGTTCACGTTCTGGTAGCGTTTCGCGAAGCGCGGTTTAAACGTGTCGAACATGCCCATCACGTCGGGCGTAACGAGCAGCTGTCCGGAACAGCCGGGCCCGCCGCCGATGCTCATGGTCGGCACGCGCAGCCGTTTCGTGACGTAGGTGGCGAGTCGGGCGGGCACGGCCTCGATAATGATCATGAAGGCGCCGGCCTCCTGCAGCGCGAGCGCTTCGCGCACGACTTTCCGGGCTGTCTCCACATCCCTGCCCTGCGCGGTCAGCCCACCGAGCGCGCCGATCGCCTGGGGATGCAGGCCGACGTGGCCGACCACGGCGATACCCATCTCGACGACGGCCCGGGTCTTCTGGATGTGGTTGGGGGTCGCTTCGAACTTGACGCCGTCGACTTTCGCTTCGGTGACGAACCGGGCGGCGTTGCGCATGGTTTCTTCGACGCTGTACTGGAAGGAGCCGAACGGCATGTCGGCGATGACCATGGTGCGTGTGCAGGCGCGCGCGACGGCCGCGCAGTGCAGCACCATCATGTCCATGGTCGCGCCGAGCGTGTTGGGGTGTCCGTGCACGACCATGGCGCAGGAATCGCCGACGAGGATCATGTCGATCCCGGTATCGTTGATCTGCCTGGCGGTCGGGTAGTCGTAGGCGGTCAGCATCGTGATCGGCTCGCCGTTGTCCTTCATCGCCTGGATCGTTCTAACGGTGTGCTTCTTCTCGGTCATGGTCTCATCTCCTGTTGCTTGGGCTTGAGCGTGCCCGGGGTGGCGCCACGCATTTCTCGAAATGCGTGGCGCCGTTGCCGCAAAGTCTGCCGCACCGGTCGGCTTTCCCTGATCCGTGTCCATCCGTGTTCATCCGTGGTTCCTCCGGGCGCCGTATCGCAGGTCCTCACTTCAGCGCGAAGATGTTCTCCTCGATGAACCGCCATGTGGCGAGGTAGTCGCCAGTGTTCATGAGCTTGGCGATTCGGGCGTGGTCGATTGTGTCGAGTTTGGCCCAGATCTTGTTGGTGAGCCGGCTGTTTGCCTCGAACGTGCCTTGTATGTCCCAGCGGGTGGGGGAGGTGTCCGAGGTCAGGTAATCGGCATAGCCGTACCGTTTCAGGTAGTAGAGGAACTCGACATACTCCAGGAAATGGCGCGTGCCGCAGAAGTAGTCCCAGTCCCAGCGCCCGTCGTTGTCGTTGACGTGCACGTAGTACGGGTACCGGCTCTCGGCGAGCAGCGCGACCGCTTCGGACGGGTTCTCGTTGCCGTACAGCGAATGTCCGAAGTCGAGCGTTACGCCCATCTGTTCGCACTGGATGTCGTTCAGCAGGCACAGCGCCTTGGCGGCGGTGTCCACGAAGCAACGGCCGCGCGTCTCGCTCGGCTTGTACTCGACGAACAGCGGGATCTCGGGGCGGTAGGCGCCGGCCTCGCCCAGCGTTTCGACCAGGTGCCGCCATGCCCGCGCGTAGTCGTGCTGGAAGCAGAACTCGTAACCGTCGCCGAGCGGGCAACAGGTCACCTTGTCGGCGCCCAACTCGGCGGCGAGGTCTTTGGCGCCCTTGAGAATCCCGACGGCCTTCGCGCGCACCTTGGGCGCGCGCGCGGTCAGCCCGCCGTCCCGGAACTCGGGCGCGCTTTTCACGTTGGCGTTGACCGCCGCCACCTGAAACCCGTGCTCTTCGAGCAGCGGCCGGATCTCCTTGGCGTGCTTGACTTCGTACGGATAGACGATTTCGACGCCGTCGTACCCGTCGATCCGGCTCGTGAGCGCGAGCTTTTCGGACAGGTTCAACGGCGCGTTGTACTCATGGAACCGGTCCTTCGTGCGCGACAGGAATCCCGTGATTATGGCCATCTTCGGCATCGTTCACGCCTTCCCGGGCGCGACACCCGTCACTTGGCTGACCCGCGCGAAGAACGCGCGTTTCTGGTCGGTGTTGATCGTCCAGTTGACCGGCACGGTCTGGAACCCGCTCAGCGCCTCGCAGCTTGTCTCGCGCGGTTTGCTCTTGTACTTGCAGTAGGCGTCGCCGCCCCAGGCGCGGTCGCCGCCGAACCCCTGATCGAAGTAGCCCCAGGAGACGCCGTTTCTCCAGGCGACATCCAGGTTCGGGATTCCCGTCGAGTCCTCGTTGATGACTACGGGCTTGGGGTTCGCCTCGAGCTCTGGCATGGCCAGCACCTGACGGAGCCCGGCCTCCAGGCCGTGCGCCCGGTTCCCGTTACCATGCAGCAGCACATAGTCGTCGGCCTGCAACAATGCCGGCGAGGGCAGCGCGTGGTTTCTTGCCGCGTTCATCCCGCCCTGGCTCAGCGAGATCAGGAATTCGGGATGGGATTCCTTGAGGCGCGCCACGAGCTCGTGACAGTTCTCGGGCGCGAACAGCGCGAGTCCCGTCTTGTTCCAACAGACCTCCGTTTCGTTACAGACCTCGATCAGAATGTTGCGCCGGCCGGTCCCTTCGAGGAACCGCAACGCCTGGTCGGCGGCCCGCCACAGGGCCGGTTCGTTTTCGAGTTTCAGGATATGCGCGGCATAGAACAGTCCCGCGATCACGACCATGCCGAGCTCGTCGGCCTTTGCGAGGACCCGGTCGATCCGCTCGGCGTACGCGGGTTTCACGTCGCCGGCCGGCGTGAACCCGTTGTTGTCGTAGGTTGTGTAGATCTCCTCGGAGTAGAGCGAGCCGCCGCCCTGGAAGTTGATGGTTAAGCCGAGCACGCCGTGCGCGCGCCAGGCGGGGAGCGCCGCGCAGAAGTCCGATACGTTCCGGTCGGGATCCCATTCGTCCGTGTCCGGGTACGCCCAGAACTTGCGCGTCTCGGCATTCGCGTCGTCGAACGTCGCCTGAACGGCGCGCACGTTGAAGAGCAGGCCCTCGATTCGCTTGCCCTCGAACGTGCGGTTCTCGTACGTCGGCTTGCCGTTGATCGTGAAATCGCGGCCGGATATGCCTACCTCCGTCATGCCGGCACCTCCTCCTCGACCGCCGTCAGAATCCGCTCGAGCAGATCCGGGTTCGCCAACTGGCTGCGGTCGCCGCCGCCCCGCAGGCGGCCCGGGCTCTGCACGACCACCAGCTTGCTGCTCGGGAAGACCGTCGCGTAATGACCGCCGGCCCCGTTCGCGGTAAAGGCCTCGCGGGGCAGGTTCGGCCAGATCTTGCCCTGATCGTTCGTCCAAATGCCGTGTCCGTACATCCACTCCGCCTCCGGACAGTTCGCCAGGATGTCGGGGGCGGTGACCGTGATCTCGCGCATCCACTGTTCCGGCACGACCTGCGTGTCGGACCAGCGGCCCCAGTTGCAGCAGAGCCAGCCGAACCGGGCCAGGTCCAGCGGCGTCGTACGCACCTGCGTGTAGTAGCCGAACACATCGAGCCGTGCACCCGCATGCAGACGATCGCTCAGCTTGGCCGTTCGGGTCAGCATGTATTCATAGTCCCAATCCGCGCCGATCGGGCCGGCGATCTTCTCTTCGATCAGGCGCTTGAAGCCCGGTGCGCCCTCCGGGTCGTTCGCGTCGTAAAGCCCGTAGATTTTTGCGAGGGCATGGGTCAGAATGTTCATGCCCCAGGTCTGATAGTTGAAGACCTGGCCCGGCGCCTCGCCCGGTTTCATGTAGCCCGAGACGTTGCAGATCAGGTGCCGGAACGTGATCGCGCGGTTCGCCTCGAACGCGTAGCGGCCCGGCTTGTTGCCCTGGCCGTCGGCCACGTCCATCATCTCGGGGTAATAGTCGAGCACGCGCTCGTCCGCCGAGGCGAGCTTGCCCTCCGCGATCACCGCGCCCAGCACGCAGGCATACACCGATTTCGCGGCCGAGGCGATCGGGAGCTTTGGATCCGATTCCATGTGCCGGTCGTGCTCGAGCACCACGCGCCCGCTGCGCACAACGACCAGGCGGCCGCCCTTGGCGCCCGTCTGCTCGTCGAACAGGGTCACCGCCTGCTCGAGCCGCGCCGGATCCATGCCCGCCTCCGCGGGCTTTGCCCGTTCCCAGTCCCGTCCGGGGAATCTCCCTGTCTTCACGTGTGCCTCCTCTGAACTAACCTGGTCGACCGGGGGCGATCGCCCAGCGGCTCAGCAGGAGCTTCGCCCTCCAGCCGCTGGGCACAAGGGGAATGGAGGGCGAGGCTCCTGCCGAGCCGCATCTCGCCCATCCGTCATGCCCCTCAACTCAACGCCGTTCCTTCCCGCCAACCGCCGCCAGGCTCGCCTCGATCGTCAATGTCGTCGCCGCTACGCCAAGCTCCTCGAGCTGTCGGACCGTCCGCTGGATCAGCGCACGCGTGCGCGAGGTGTGCTCCTCGACCGCCTGCCGCGCCGCCGCCGGCTGCCGGTCCCGTAAACCCTGCAGAATGGCGCGGTGCTCCGGTAACGTCTCCGTCATGTCCCGTAGAAGGCCCGCAATAAGCGTGCGGTTCAGGACCTGGAAAGAATCGTCGACCCGTTTCACGAGATCGCTCCCGCACAGGCTCATGAGCCGGTTGTGAAACGCGATGTCCGCCTCGCGATACAATGCGCGCTGCCCCTCCGAAGCTTGTCCGTCGAACGGCGAGAACAGCGCCTCGAGCTCGGCGAGCTGTTCGTCCGTTACCCTGCGCGCGATGTCCTCGACAACCAACGCTTCCAGGCTCGCACGAAGCGCAAAGAGATGGTCCAGCTCGCCGATCGTCAGCTTGTGTACCCGAAACCCTTTCTGGGGGGTCCGGTCTATCAGACCCTGGGACTCGAGCTGGTGCAGCGCCTTGACCACCGGTGTCCTGCTCAGACCCAGCTCCACAGCAAGCTTCACCTGGTTTAGCTTTTCGCCCGCACACAGCTTGCCGTTGATGATCAAGGCGCGAATCTGCTCGTACGCCCACTGCGTCGGGTCCGCATGCCCGTTGCCTGTCTTGTGCTTCGCCGTCTTCATTCTGGTTCCGTGCCCCGCCTCTACAAGATGCATGCAGAAAAGATATCGAATGAATGCATTCTAGTGCGTGGGGTGATCTTTGTCAAGGGGTGGCGGGGTGCAAAGCGGGACTTTCACCGCAGGCGGCGGGCACAAGGGCATGATTTCAGGGGGACCTCGTTGTTGCCCTCGTAGAGCTCCGCGATGGCGTTGTCTGGGTCGAGCACGAGTTGGCGGTCGGCGTGCGGGCCGGGCGGCAATTCGAGTTGGAACGACGTACGTTTCGGGAACAGATCCCGTGGTGCGGGCAGCGGCCCGAGCGTCTGCCGGACGAGCAGCTTGCCGGAGCGGTCCACGACACCGACCACGACGTTTGGGACATCGGCGCCGCCGATGTTGTGGACGGTGCCGCTCAGTGTAGAGCCGTTGATCGTCACTTCACGCGGGGTAATTGCCAGGTCCGGCCGCTTATGGATGGGGTCGAGTTTGCGGGTCTGTGTGAGTTCGAGCACGGTCACGGCGTGGGCGGGCAGTGAGAGCGGGATCCATGTGTCTGGAGCTTGCCGAGAAAGACACGATCGGTGTACTGCTCGGCCTTGGTGTACATATCCGGGAATCGCAGGGCGTCCCGAATCGTGTCGATCGTGGCCTGCCAGTTGCGCGCGCCGCCGCGCGGCGCCTTGCCGAGCCGGGTCGGATCGCCCGCGACGTAAGCAGTGGTCGCGGCGTCCTGGGCGGCGAGCTTCCGCAGCGTGTCGCCGGGCAGGGCGTTGTCCAGGGCGCCCAGCGCATAGAGTTCGGACAGATGCGGGCGGGCAGGGTGCGGCAGGACGCCGTCGCGGAAGCAGCGCAGGTACGGCTCGACATAGCGCGCGTCGCCGGTCAACGCGTAGAGCCAGACGTAGACCGAAGAGGAGCCGTACCCGATATGCAGCGGCCAGTCGTCTTTGCCCCATTTGCGGACGTCGCCGGAGAGCACATTGACTTCAGTCGGACATCTATGCGGCTCCATGAGCTTCAGCCAGGTATCCGCCCATTCGCGCGCGAGTTTTAGGGCGGCGTCGCTGCGGTTGTAGTCGGCATACTGCAGCGCGGGATGGAACATGAGTGCGCAGGCGGATCCGTCGCGGGCGGGCGCGCGTGGGGCCGCGAGGTCCTTGTGCCCCATTTTGCGCCAGTCCCGGAAATGGCGGCGGCCGTCTTCGGTGCGGATGGTGAGTCTTTCGAGGTTGCGTGCCGAGACCATGCAGCGTTCCAGATAGATCGGGTCGCCGTAGAACCAGCGTGCCATGAGCGCGATGTGATTGAGCCCGTCTTCGTAGGCGTGCAGGGCGTCCCAATCGCGTATGTTCAGGCCTTCGCGCAGCGTCTCCTTATCGGCAAGCTCCGCGAGCCGCGCGGCGGCGTCCCGGACACGGCGGCCCACGCCGTTGGTCTCGAACAGCGGCAGATCGGCGAGCTGCTGGTAGAAGTCGGTATCGTCCTGCACACTGCCGCCGAGTTCGCCGGTCGGCACCAGTCGTTCGTCCATCCACCATTCGGCCATCCGCCTGAACTCGAGCCAGGCGAGCCGCGGGTACCAGGCCCATACCGGCACGCCGTCGGGTGGGGTCGGTGGCGGCGGAACCTCGACGAATAGGATGCATCAGTCTTGTTCCCTTCGCCTTTCCCCGCCTACAGCCGGCATTCTTCGACCGGCACGCTTGCCGCCGCCAGCACGCGGTCGGCGCAGCCGTAATAAACGATGTACTTGCCGTCAAGCTCGACCGCCCCGCAAGTATAGACGACGTTCGGACAGTAGCCTTCACGCTCGTAGTCCATCTCTACGGACAGGATCGGCTCTTGTTGCACCTTCAGGATCTTGGCGGGGTCCTCGAGGTCGAGCCACATCACGCCGAGCGCGTAGCGGATACCGGGCCCGTCCGCTTTGCCGTGCCAGAACAGGAGCCAGGCGTCGTCCTGCCGGATCGGCGTGGCGCCGAGCCCGAGCTTGCGGCCGTACCACGAGTTCTTCTTGCATTCCCACACGAGCTTCGTGTCGTGCCATTCCTGGAAGTCGCGTGTGTACGAAATCCACATGTTCGGCTGGTACCGGAGCAGGAAGCAGTAGTCCGCGCCGAATTTCTCAGGGAACATTCCGGCCGTGCGCATCTCGTGCTCCGGCTGCAGCACGCCGATCTCTTCGTATGTTCTGAGATCGACGGATTTGTAGAGGATCACACGGTCGCCCCAGCGGCTGACGCCCGCGGTGGTGATATAGTAGGTATCCTCGACGCGCGCGATGCGCGGGTCCTGGATGCCGTGCTCGCCGAACGCGCCGCCCGGCCGGTGCCGGATCACGGGGTCGGGCAGCCGCTCGTCAATCGTGAAGCCGTCCGAAGAGATCGCGAGCCCGAGACTGGTTACCGGCCATTTCGAGAAACCCGGCGGCTGGCGTTCCTCGAAGCCTTCCGCGCGGTAGAGGATATGCACTTTGCCCGCGTGCTCGATCGCGCCCGCGTTTGAAACGTTGTGCGCCTCCCAGGGATGGTCCGGGATCGGAGGCAGGATCGGGTTGGCCTTATATCGGGTCAGTCTCACGTCCTTCATTCTTGCTCCCGCTCATGAGCATGTTTCAGTCGCGTTCGCCGCGCGGGTCGCGCCAGACGGGGACCTTGCCGGTTTGGAGGCGTTCGCCGTCGGACAGGTTTTCGGGGCGGCCTACCAGTCTCTTTGCCAGTTCCAGACGCCATTCTCCGAGGAGCTCTGCCGTCTTGGCGTCTTGCGCGAGGTCGTGCAACTCGAACGGATCCTCGGTGCGATGGAAGAGCTGCTCCTCGCCGGTGATCGGGTTCCAGACGTATTTCCACTCGACGCTCGTCAGGGATTCGTACGCGTTGGTGGGTGCGTAGCAGGGCGCGTGTGCGTGATGATAGTGCGTGCGCCAGTCGAAATCGTCGCCCGCCAGGAGCGGCAGGAAACTGGTTCCCTCGACGGTGTCGGGGATCGGCACGCCGGCGGCTTCGAGAAGGGAGGGCATAATATCCTCCCATCCGACCATGGCCTTCTGTTCGGTGTTGCGCTCGCGTTTCATGGCGCTCGGCGGCGCGACGATCAGCGGTACGCGTGCCGACGGGTCATAGGCGTAGGTCTTGCGCCAGAGATGATGGTCGCCGAGCATTTCGCCGTGATCGGACGTGAAGACGAACCATGTATTGGCCACCGTGCGCGCCGAGGTATTGGATGAAACGCCCGATCTGCGAGTCGATGTACGCCAGGTACGCGTAGTAGCCGGCACGTGCACGGTGATTGAGTTCCGGCTTGAGCCGGCCGCGCCATGCATTGATGTCCATGGGATAGCGCGCCTCGCGCGCGTAATGCTCGGCCCATTGCCCGACGAACGGCTGGGGGATGTCCTTCTGCATGAACAGGTCGAAGAACGATTGCGGCGGGCACCAGGGCGGATGCGGACCGTTGAACGACAGGCACAGGAAGAACGGGCGTGTCGGATCCCGTTTGTCGAGCCGGCGCATGGCCTCGTTCGTGAACCAGGTTTCTTCCATCTGTGTTTCCGGTAGATGGTTGGGCCTGCTCATCCACGAGTTGCCGTGTACGCCGTGCGCATATTTTGGGCGGACAAGCCCGGTCTGGGTCTGGAGCCATTCGGCGTAATCGGCGGGAACGACGAGTTCCTCGAAACCCAGGCGCAGCCGGGGGGGATGGAAGTGGGTTTTGCCGACGTTGATCGTCTGGTATCCGGCCCGCGCCAGTTCGCCGGCCAGCGTTTTGTCGTAGGGCCAGTCGTGTCCGTCGCGATAGCCGAGCATACCGTGCGTGTTCGGGGTCATGCCGGTCATCAGCGAGCGGCGCGCGGCGATGCAGGAGGGGCATGCGGTGAAGGCGTTTGTGAAGGTGACGCCGCGCGTGGAGAGCGAATCGAGATGCGGCGTTTCCGCTACCGGATGCCCTAATCGTCCGAGGCTGTCCCCGCGCCAGTGGTCGGTCAAGATCAAGACCAGGTTCGGCCGCTCGTCACTCATCGCTTTTTGCCTCCTGTGCTGACGCTGAAATCATAGAACCGGTTCACGCCCTCGCAGCCGGTGATGCCGACGTAGAATGTGCGGGGCAACGCATCTTCCGTGTAGCCCAGAATCTCTTGGCCGTCAACGGACACGGTGAGCAGCGGGCCGTTTCCGGTTCTGTGGATTTTGACGGCGAGCGCATAGCGCCGGCCCTTCTCGAACGGCTTTCGCACGAACGCGGCTTTGTGCCACCAGGGCTGTTTGCCGGTGGGGATGTGATGCCAGACGGTGATCCCGCCGTCCCACAGGATCACCTCCCAGTGTTCGCCGTGCTGGGGCCGGCCTTGCGCGTCCTTGTCGAGCCCGGCCGCCATCACGAGCAAGGGCGCCATGCGGTCTTCGAATGCCAGGGTGGACCGAATCTCGAGGCGTGAGCCCTTGACCTTTTCCCTCAAGACCATGCTGGTATACGTTTCCGGTGCACGCGAGGTAAGCAGTTCCTTGGCCGTCGCGTCGGCGGGTATTGCGTTCTCGATGTGGTCGTTTTTCTGGATCCAGGTCCCGGCGTGATCCCAACGCGGGCTTTTGACCAGCAGCCAGTCGTTCGAGTTCCAGGCGCCACGCTCGAATGTGCAGCGGTAGTGCGTCTGGGGCTGCGCCGGAGCATGTACGCTGCAGAAACACAGGCACAGGGCGGCAAGCAGGACTTTCTGAAGCGTCTTCATCGATTCGCACGTCGCGCGTTTGATTTTGAAACGCGGATCCTTCTGAGTTCAAGCGGTTTCAGCGTGAGGCGGCCGGCGAGTCTTTTGTGCCCGGCCCAACCCATGCCGAGTGCGGCGCCATCGAGCGCCCATTCCGTTCGGACGCGTTCGTTTGCGAGATTGGCGACGAGTACGAGCGCTTCGCGCGCGTTCCAATACGCGGCGCATGCGGTCTTGGGATGGGTGCTCGCGCCTTTGCCTTCGCCCGGCGCGGTGTGGCGGCGGTAGGGGGTCGGATCGAACGCGGCCTCCTTGGCATGGAACGCCTGGATCAGCCGGCCGGTCCCGCTGACACCGGCATGGTGAAGCAGTGCGCAGAGCGCGACGCGGCGCAGATCGTGCTTGTCGCGCTTGCCGCGCAGCAGGCTGCAAATCTGGCGCGGCGCGATGTTCAGGAAATGTACATGCGGCGTGAACATTTCGGGTGAGACAAGTCCGAGCGGCTGCTCTTCGGTGAGCACGAGCGATGCCAGGTTTTCCGCCGGTAGATTCGGGCAGCCGGTCAGGTGCAGGTAGACTTCGCCGTCGGGCCCGACCCGGTCATGGCTCCATTCGAGCAGATTCTGCAGGCCGGCCTGGTCCCAGTGCCGTTTACCGTCCGGCATGTGTGCGGGGTGGCAGCATTCGAAGCCGGCACACCAGTCGTAGTAGACACCGCGGAACGGGTGTTTGCGCAGGACGAGGTCGATGTTGCGCTTGAGTTGCACGAGCCATTTGGTTTTGAGGCACATCTGCGCGCCGAACTCGTTCCTTCGCGCGAAGTTGTGGATCATCGCGCCGTCGGGCTCGACCATACGCCGCCAGTCTTCGGCGTGCCGCTTGAAGGCCGGCGCCTCGGGATGGAGCTGTTTGGTCGAGAAATAGGGGGTCAGCCGGATCCCGGCCGCATTCGCGCGCGCGAGCAACGTTTCGAGCTTGGCCATCTCCTCGGGCGGGTAGGGCGGGTAGACGCCGTCGCGCCAGAAGACGTCTGTACCGAACGGGTCGCCGTCGTTATGCACGCGCATCAGCGTCACACCGGCGTTGCGCCAGGCGTCGATGTCCGCTTGGGTCGGCCACCGGTTCTCGAACCCGCGCCCGTTTTGGAACGTGCCGGTCGTGCACGGACGGAGCGGTACGATCCGTTCGCGCACATGCGGCAGCGCCATGCGGAAGCCGAACCGATAGACGCCTTCGAGGTGCTGGTTGGGCAGGTTCGCATCGAGCGGACAGAACCGGACCTCGTATCCGTCGAGGTCCGGGCGGTAGGCCAGATAGAACTGTTGCCAGCCGGGCGTAGCGCGGCCGACCCCATCCCAGCCGCCGAGCGCGTCGCCGAGCGCGAATTCGATGCCTTCGACGCCGCGCTCGAGCAGCAGGATCGAGAGCGGGAGGTGCCGGCGCAGTTCCGCCGGGCAATCGGACCGCTTGCGTCCGCCGCCGAGTTCCCGCCAGGTCCGCACGTTATTGTGGCCGAGCGGGTATCCGTCTTCGGCCGTGGCCGGGCGCAGTGCGTAGGCGTCCATCGCAGGGTTCAGGATGCAGGTGCCGACCTGTACCTGTGCCACATCGGTCACGCGCCGGCTCACGCGCAGCTCGACGGTGTGCAGCGCATAGCCCCAAGGCCGGTACACGACAGAATGCCGCACAGAGACGCCTTTCAGCCGGCGCCCGTCGCTGTCGGCGAGGCATTGCGTGAAGCGCAGGCACGGATCGCCCTGCTTTTCCGTCAGGCTCACCCGTGTCGCGCGCAGGCGGTCCGAGCGATAGGCATGATAGGGGCCGCTCTCCCGGATCCCGATGCCGGTGCATTGCGGGGCGACGAGCAGGTTCGTGCCGCGCCCGAATCGGACGACGGCTTCGGTCAGTTCGCCGCCGCGCGCGAGGTCATGGACCCACCGCGTATACGTGTTCTCGACGACGATCCGGTCCTTGTCGCGCCGCGCCGTGTACGGCGCGGGCTTGGAATGGAACAGGCTCATGGCAACTCCTTTCAACGGCGGGCAGCGTGCCGTTCCCTACTCGAACGGCCCGCGCAGGCGCACGACACGTGTGGTCATGCTGTCCAGTGCCGCGCCACCCGCCTTGGGGTGAAGTGCCAGCGTGACCTCATTCTCGCCCTGCGCCAGATCGTCGGAATCGATCGGAACCGTGCTCTCGCGCGTGTCCAGTTCGAACGCGCGTTTGCGCGTCGCGCCGTCTGCGCTTTTCAGACGCATGCGCACCGTGTAGTCCTTCAGGCTTGCCTCCCCGACCAGCGCCCGCACGGAGAAAGCCGTGGTTTCCCCGCCGTACAGATACCGGCGTTGCGGTGTGACCAACAACAGTTGATAGGGCGCCTTTCGCTCCCGACTCATCTGGCACAGCACAAGCCCCGTCCGGTTGTCCAAGACCCGAACGCAGCCGCGCGCCTGCGCGCCGCGCGCGGCGGTCGTGATCGTCGCCGTCACTTGCGCTTGCGCATTGGCCGGCAGTTTCACCTCCTTGCTCCACGGCGCGGGGCCCGTCTCCGGCCGGCCCGGCCACGCTTCGACCTTCACGGTACGCGGCGCGCCTGCCGTGTTGTGCAGGACCACGGGTATTTCGTTCGCGCCGTAGAAGAGACCCGCGCGCAGACGCGGGCTTTCCAACGCCACGGAGTACTTCGCGAAGTCCAACGGGATCCCTTCCAGTGCGCCCATAAACTCGAGCGCTTTGCCGGAGCCCGGCAGCCCCCACGTGCTGGCAATCCCGTTGTGGCGCGGATACCAACGCATCAAGTTCAAGCCCATCGTCGGCCCGCAGGCGGGCGTCAGTTCCAGTTCCGCCCACGGCACGGCCATCTCGATGGTCCAGGCGGCGGTGCCGCGCGTGACCGCGCTGCGCACCGCGCTGTCCCATTTCTTGTCGCCTTTCTTGGCCGGGTCCGCGTAGCGCAGGTCCAAGACCTGGTTCGCCGCGTTCACGATGACCTGGAAGACCGGCCCGTCCGGCGGGCGGGGCTGCACAAACAACTCGACTCCGTCGTCGCCCCAGCCCCGGTCGTGCGAAGGACAACTGGCCGTGAGGAGTTTGTCCATCTCGGGCTCTTGGCAGACCCAGCCCAGGTACAAGCACGACGCGTCATAGGCCAGTTTCACCGTCGTCGGTTGGCCCTTGCCGCGGTCCGGGCGCAGGTCGATCTGAGCCGCCTCGGTCCACGCCGCATCGTCCAGCACGCCGTCCACGCGCGGCGCAGGGGCCACGCGGGCCGGTGCGATGCGAGAGGTTGGCACACCCGCACCAGCCTTTGCGACCAGCACACACAAGATGCACGCAACATACAGATCTGCGCTTCGCCTTCTCACGGTTTGCCTCCTCTGGAAATAGAAAATCTCAAGCGCTAATGAACGCGAATGCACGCGAATTGTGATTTGATTGGCGTTCATTAGCGTGCATTCGCGGTTCCATGTTTCTCTTCATCGTTTTGGTTGCGCCGTCGCTGATTGTCCCAGCCCCAGGATTGCTTGGGCCACGCGCCAGCGCAGCCGGTCATAGTCTTCGGGCGAGGGCAGCACGGCGGTCGCTCCGCCGCCCGCGTCCGCGCCGTCGGCCAGCTTGATCCCGAACGGCGCCAGGCGCCGAACATCGGCCAACGTACGTTTCGCCTCCGCGCGCGCCGCGGCCGAGCCGCGCTTGCGCGCGAGCGCCTGCTCGAGCAGGCGCAGGTACAGATAGTCGTCGAGTCCTTCGCGCGCTTCGATCAGGCCCGGCGTTGCCAGATGCGCGGTCGGCGTATAGAAGGCCATGATGTAGCGTGCCTCGCTGATCGGGCTGTACGGCCGGTCGTTGTGCGCGAAGTAGTGCCATTGCCAGCGGCCTTTTGCGCCGAGCACGTAGGCCTGATAGCCCCAACTGTAGCGGCTTGTGCCGGAATTGTAGCTCCACAGTTCGTGCCCGCCCTTGCGCGCCGTCTCAATGATCCGCTTGGACTTGTCCCAGAAATGGGTCTGCGTCACATCGCATGCCGGCACGAGGTCCGTGTAGTCTTTGGCGCCACCCGTGTCGCTCATCAGGGAAAGGGTTGTGCGGATCGCGTTGCCCGCGCCTTCTCGCACGATGCGGCAATATCTCAGTGTGTCGTCGTGGTTCAGATTCCACACGTGCAGACCGGATTCGCGCACCTCGTCCGTCAGCCATGCCAGCAGTTCCGGGCCGCCCTGCGCGCGCACATGTTCGCCGAGCAACCGGAAGAAGGCGCCCGCGCGTACGCGATAGCCGTCCGATCCGAACGGCCATTTCTTGATCAGTTGGTTGTGTACGCCCTGCAGGAAGACGCTGCCGACCCCATCCATGCCTACGCGCCGCGCAGCGGCCAGGTCGCGGTCGAGCGTCGAGAAATCGAGCGCGGCCGGGTCGCCCGCCGCGAGCTTGTCAAAGTCCAGGATTCGGATGGCATCGCGAGCGGGCTGGAACCCGTTAAGGTTGAACGCCTTCATGAGTCGCAAGTCGCGCTCGAGCCAGCGCTCGGCTTCCGGATCGTTCGCCGTGCCCATACGATCGTAGAACAGCTTCTTGCGCGGGCCCCAGTAGTAGTAGCCGGCGGAAAATCCGACCTCCGTCAGGGTCGGCAGCCGGAAGGGCAGGACCCGCAGGCGCATCGGAAGATCCGTCGCCGGCTTATCGGCCACCGAGATTCTGACGCTCCCGGTGTATATGCCGGGCCGCGCGGCGGCCGGCGGCCGAACGGTGAGATAGAATCGTCGATTATAGCGCGCGTGTCCCTTCACGCGGGACCAGGGCATCAGGATCATGGGCCGCGGCTCATGGCGCGGCCCGGTCGGATGCCAGCGATACCGGCAGCACTCGATCTGAACCGAGGAAGCGGGCAACGTGCCGGCCGGCCCGCGCAGCTCGCCCACGTGCACAGCGATCTCCCCGAGGTCCTCGAGCGGCAAGACGGTGAACGTCGCCGTCTCCGCCTCGCCCTGCGCCGCAAACAGCTCCAGCGGCCGCCCCAATTCCGCGCGGCGCGGCGCCGAGCCGATATCGACATTCGAGAAGACGTGGCGTGAAAACACGAGATAGCCGCGCCCGCGCTCCGCCGTTGTCAGGTCGGGAAGCGGTTCCGGGTCCGGCACCGCGCGCCGGAAATAGGTGCTGTAGAACTCCGCGCGCCGATGCGCATCGACCTGCTCCAGCGCGGCCGCGCCCGCCGCTTGCCGCGCCGCCGGATAGACGACGAGCCCGAAGACCTGCATTTCGTTGCTGAACCCCAGGCGCAATGCGCCGTTCACGGATGCCGCTTCAAAACGCTCCGTCCGATACAACTCCTGCGCCCAGCGTGTCCACACGCATTCGGCGGGGTCAAAATCGTGGTTCCAGTCCTTGAAATAGTAGTCCTCGGAAAGGAACCGCTTATGCGTCCAATCCAGCCGTGCGACTTCCTGGCCGTTCGCCTGGATCCGGTAGCCGCGGAAACGCAGACGGCCGCTTTGCCAGCCGTCCACATAGGCGACCACCCGGTACCGGCCCGCCGGCAGGTCGATCCGGAACGACGCCTTGCCTTTGGTCAGCAGGAAGTCGCCTGTCAGTGCGTCCGGCGCACCCGGGTTTTCCCGTTTGCCGCCTGCGATTGCGCCGTACGCTTCGCGCACGCTCCCGGCTTGCTCCCAGCCGTACCCGCGTTCCGGCGTGTACGTCGTCTTGCGCGTGACCTGCTCGAAGCCCGCCATCAACGGCGTCCGGCTCGACCCGCAATCGAACAAGCGGATCCCGGCCGGCTCGGATGCCGCCTGCAGCCCGCCGGCGCATAGGATAACGGTACCCGTCATTACTCGTAGGATCGCTTTCATGGCCATGCGCCCTCCTCTCTGAAAATCCTGTTTCTGAACCGCGGACTGACGCGGATGGACACGGATTCTTTTCAGATCCGCGTTCATCGGCGTCCAGCCGCGGTTCCTGACGATCTACGGCCGTCGGCTCGGCAGTGTTTCCACATAGCGGCCCCGTGTTGGAGCAGGTTCTTGGATTCAATCGCTTTCACAAGAGTATTACCGCCCGCGGCCGGACTTGAACGCGCGCGTTGCGTTTTTTGTTTCTCCCGTTGAATTTCGGCTCGCCCCCGGTGGGGGGGGCGCGACGGAGGCGTTCAAGCCAGAATACGCGGTTCGCTGAGACAGCCGTGCGTGGAGCAGCCGAAAGCGCATCTACGGCTGGGGACCAAGTATGAACCGGGCACGCTCGTGTCGAAGCATCTCAAAGGGCGTCATGCATTTGACTTTGAGCCCGATGCATGCGTCGGGGATCTTGATCCTTCTCTGCGACGCTGACGGCACTTCGTGTGTCACAACCGTATGCTTGCTAGCGTGTGCGGCTGCTACCAAGTAGTAGTCGGCCACCTGGAGGAAGTTGCTGATTGCACCTGCGTCATAGCGGCCGCCGGTACTTGCCCAATTGCTGACGGCGGCGAGAGAGGGAAGAAGAGAATCATCAGGCGGCAGGAAGAAGTCCTTACCGCGCACCTTTGCCCATTCCGACAGGTCATCCTCCACAGCCTCCACCTCGTTCCCTACCTTCTCGACGCTGTAGACGCGTTTCGCCGCGTTCTGAACGATGAGCCATTCCCAGAATGCCGGGCAGAAGTCGAAACCGTAGTGCAGGTTCTTCGCCCTGATGAACACGTCGGCGTCGAGCAGGTAGGCCATCACCCAATCCCCACGCTGCGTCCCAACTCACGGAACGTAGCCATCTTCTTCACGCCAAGCATGCGAAAGGCTTCTGTGAAGCCTGTGCGGCCCTCCAGAGCACTGCTGACTGCGGCGGCGACGAACCGTTTGCTGACGCGTGCAGCCTGCGTCCAGTAGAAGTTCCCGCCGGCACCCTTTGGGATTGCGCGCAATCGCTCAAGCTCGCCCCGGTAAGCCGTCCACAGCTCGTCTTGCGCCAAATGCCCGGCGTCGTAAATTCTGCGGAGAATCACCAGTGTGCTGACCTTGAAACACCGCGCCAACCGTGTGAGTTCATCGGCCAGGCTTTCGCGCGGTCGATATTCATCGCGCACAGCCCGCAAAGGAACAAGCACTTCAGCGGCCACCTGGTTGCACCAGATTTCGACGCGGTTCGACGGCGAACACACCGGCTCCACATCCGAGAGGCCCGTTTCGCCGAGCCAGATATGCGCCAGCTCGTGAGCCAGCGTGAACATCTGCGCCGACTTCGTGTCCGATCCATTGATGAAGATGAGGGGGGCAAGTCCGTCCGCAAGGGCGAAGCCCCGGAACTCCTCAGGATCGAGTTTCCGGTGGTTGTTGCTTCCGACTACCCCGTTCACCATGATCAGCACGCCGAATTCGTCGGCCTGTTCGGTGAACTGCCGGAGGGCTTCTGCCCATGTGCGCATGCGGCGACGCGCCTTAATATCGAAACGGAGCGCCCGGCGGATAGTCTCGGCGACACCCTCGGTTTCCTGTTCGACGTTCGCTGCACCGACGAAAGGACTGGGTCCCTCACCCATCGATCGGGCGTAGTCGCGATACCATTCCTGCCGTTGCTGGCAGATATAGATCGTGTCCAGTAGATCGGGGCTCGGATGGTCGATGTAGTCGTTGCCTACCGTTCGGAAATCCGGTATGGGAACTTGCTCGACCGGCGGCTCGCGTAGGAAGAGGTAGCCTATCGGCGCGTGGACGGTACGCGCGAACTTCTCAAGCTGTTGCAGGGTTGGCTTCTTGTCGCCGCTTGCCCAAGCGGGGAGTTGAGGGATCTTCTCAGCGAGTTCTTGCAGTCCGAACCCGGCACGTTCGCATGCCCAGCGCAACAACCCAGGTTGGACTTCTACCCGCAACATCGAATGCTCCCGCGTGCCGCGTGCTCTGTGTCCCCAGGTTACATCAAGGGGATTGGCTTTGGCGAGACAGAATCGCCGGCAGCCAGCGATGACGCCTCGTACGGTCTGCGCAATCTCTTGGGACGTTAGGCGCGGATCGGGTTCACATGCCGTCGAGCAATTCGAGAAAGGCGGCGGTGGCCTCCTGCAGCGTGCCTGCGAACCGGTTTGTTGCGCTCAGCAGGAATGTGCCGCTGAACCCGGCGCAACGGAGGATCGAGACAAACTCCTTGATTTCCGCGTTTCCGCGCGCGAGCGGCTGGAGTCGCCCGTCGCACGTCATGTCTTCGATATCGAGCTGATCCATGAACTTGCGGAACCTTGCGGCGCCGGAGGCCAGGAAGGGCCGCTCGCCGAGCCGCGCGAGATTGGCCGGGCTGACGGTCAGCCCGGCGTGGGGCTGCGTTGCCCGCAACGCGCGCATGGCGGCGCCCACCTGCGCGCCGGTCAGGTCCGTGTTGACGAACGAGACCGCCAGACCCTTGCCCTTGGCGCTTGCCGCGACGTCCGGGGCACGGGCGGTCAGGGGCATGATCAGCCGCGGAATGCCCTGCGCCTTCAGCAGGTCGAGCAGCTTGTCGCCGGCCTCTACGGCGGCGCGGCTGCGCAGCGCGCTCACGGCAATGCCGGCTTCCCTGAATTCGGCGAGGGCTTTCTCGAGCCGGCTCGGAGGCAGCAACCGAACCGGTTGCCCTTGAATCACGTCGAGCTCGACCGTATCGATGCCCGACGCCTGCAGGTTCTCGACCATCTCGGGCACGTAGCGGCCGGCCAGGTTGGCCGCCGCGGCAACGGTTGCATGCTCGGCCTGAAACCGGGCCCGGCTCAGATCGGCCCGCTGCCTGACGCAATCCGCGCAGTTCGGGTTGTCGCACAGCGCGAAGGCCGGATCGTTGCTGCCGCGCCGCACGGCGATATCGATGAGGTCCTGACTCTTGATCAGTCGCACCACGGCTTTTCCGAGCCTGCCGACTTTCATCTTGCCGCTCTGCCGCAGTGCGCGGTCCATCCCGATGAAGTCGCGGTGTGGCCCGGGAAAGAACGGCCAGGATTTCGTGACGCTGCCCTCCGGCGTATCGAACGTGAACTTGCGCGTCCGCTTCAGGTACGGCAGCCGCAGCATCGCTTCAGCGGTGTGCAGCGTCGTGCTGCGGTCCTGGTCGACGCCCAGCAGGCATACGTAGCCGCCCATTTCTGCGATGCGCGTATACGGCGTGCCCTTGCCGTGTACCGACTCGGCTTTCCAATGGCCCTTGCAGATCTTCCGCGCATCTTTGCCCAGCGCTGCGACTGTTCCCGTCGGGATCACGCTGACCACGGACTTCGGGTGGTTCCGCACGAGCTCGGTCAGGACGCCCAGCTTGCCGAAGACCGGGACGACGATCGTGCCGTCCTTGCCCAGAACCGTCAGGAACGCATCCAGCAGCGTCTGCGCGCCGCCCTCGACATGCCCGATACTGGCCAGCGAGCTGTGCACCATCACGACGGCGCCCTTCTTCAGCCCGAGCTTGCGCAGCCCGGCGACAAGTTGTCTTTTCGTCATATCGGCTCTCTGGTTGCCCGACCCTACTGTACAGCCGCTGAGATTGTCTTGTTTTGTCTTCGTTCAGGCCTGCGGGCCAAACAGGAAGTTCAGTGTATTCGTATTGGACACGCGTTGCCGCGACTCGGGCGCCAGTATATCGAGCGCAGCCTTCTCGTCCTCGTACGTGCCTTTGAGCCGGAAGTCCTCGAACGTTCCTTCCTCCGACTGGCGGCGGCGCACGACATACGCGTAGGCCGGCGTGTCGGAACCCCACACGATGGTGTTCGGGTATTGCTCCGCGAGCGCGCGCATCACCAAGCGGTGATCGCTGTAGTCGGCATCGATCCGTTCCTTGGGGCCGGCCACGATCGGGCTTTGCGCACAGGCCAGATCGACTTGAATTTTCAGGGCGGAGCTATCGACCCACACGTTCGGTGCGGTGTCGGCGCGATCGAGCAGTGCTTTGTTGAACCCGATGCAATGCGCGAGGCAGAACCGAAGCCCCGGATACGTTTCGATGATCCGGAAGATGTCTTCCGCATAGGAATAGCCCTCGGTCCGGTCACAAACGGTATGAAAGAGGATCGGCCAGCCGCGTTCCGCGATGAAATCCATGAGTGGCCGGCCCTCTTGCTGCAACGCCAGGGCCGGGGTTTGGCACAAGATCGGCGAAACCTTGATGCCGTAAATCGGGTATTCGGACGACAGTCTTCTTAACGCCTTGAGTTGCGCAGCCACCGCGTGTCCGGGATGGATGCAGAGGAACGGGAGTAAACGGTCGCGCAATTCCGGACAGAAGCGATAGACTTCGTACAGTACCATCGCGTTTTCCGCGGCATAGGGCGCGGGACAGAGCGGGTTGGCGGCGGGAACCATGCGCCCTTCGATCAGGGCTGTCGGTTCGAAATACAGGTCGGGCGCCAACGGGAACACGACCGAGACATCCACCCCGCAGGCGCGCTGACGATACACGATCCCCTCGACGGTGGCGGCATACGGGAATTCGAGGCGGGCCAGGTTCTTGATCGAGCATCCGACGTGGTTATGAACGTCGATCGTTGAGCCCTGCAGCGAGTTACGGTTGTGATGTGGTGTTGTCATGTCGTGAGGCGGTCCGGACGTGTTCGCTCTACGCCATGCCGGCGCCGGAGTCGACTGTCGACAGCGCCGTCCGGCGTTCGCCGACTTTCGCGCTGTAGTCCTCGGCCACCGGGCCCGAGACGGTCAACAACGAGTTGAGCACCTGCAGAATACTCGCGGGCACGCGCGGCGTGACCGGCCCGTGCGCGGCCAGGCGCGTGATGAAGCGTTGCCAGGACACATCACCGTAGGCGAACCCGTCCCAGAAGCTGACCAGTTTGGAATTCTTGAGGTCGCGCGGCCCGATTGTGGCCGCCTTGGGCGGACAGGCGGCGATATCGCCCGCGCAATTCGCGTCGCAGAACAGGCTGTTCTGGCACTGCGTGATCGGGTGCAGCTCGACGATCCGCGCACCGGCATCCAAGTAAGCCTCGAGATCCTCGCCGAACTCTTCGCACAGGTGCGGCTCGAAAAAGGCGATGTGCCCGGCCCACCCGATACCGCCGTAGCAGATGTCGGCGCCGCCGAGGTCTTCGATCATTTTCGTGTAGTCGTTCACGTTTTGCGTGGACGGGAAATGGATCTGGTCGTCCGGCATGCGTAGCGCCGGATCGATCCGGTCGAACAGGTCGTGGTACATCCAGTACTGGAACCCGCCTTTCCAGTCTTTGGGCGCGGTCTTACCGTCCTGGTCGGCGTACTCGTCCATGTTGAAGGTATGGACGTGATGGCACGGAATGCGCAGATGATTGAGCATCTGGGCCACCAGCGCATACTGCGGGTTCGGCGCGGGCAGGATCAACACATGCCGTCGGTCTTCATCCAGCGCCCGTTTGATGCCGGCGACGATGTCGAGCAGGTACGAAAACGCGAACTGCGTGGGATCTTCGATGATGCGAATGCGGAAGTTCCTGTTCGGGTGTGTGCAGAAATCGGCCTTCTTGACGGCCCGTACCCGGTCCAACACCGCCCGATCCTTGAACGGCAGGAATTCCGATGGCTCAAAGGTGAATGTTCTTTTGCTCATGCTGCGGCTCCGTTGTTACCGTATGGCGGACCCCTCCGAATACGGTTCTTGGATTCAATCCGGTCTCTGTAAGAAGATTACCGGTTCGCGCCGGAGTTGAACGCGCGCAGTCTCCTTTTTTTTGGGAAATTGCCCGGTACGAGTGCTCGGAACGCCGTGCGATCCAGCGGTTCGATGCCATTCCCCGCTGGTTCAACTGAATCGTTCCGGCTCAGTCGAGCTCCGCCACGAGCCGGCAGGGCAGCTGCGTGACCTTTGCCATACGCAGTGGGAATGCGGTCACCTTTGCGGTCGGCGCGGTGAGCTCGTGCAGGTTGACGGGGCAGCAGACGGTGCTGATGCCGGCGCCGAACAGGTCTTGAAAGACGCCCTGCGGATCGTCGTTGCTCTCATACACGTCGGAAACGAAGAGGTGCACTCCGGTCCGGACGATCCATTGCACCGCGTCCTTGCCGAGATAGACGCTGCGCTCGCGGATCTCGTCGAACCGGCGCGTACCCAAAGCGTTGAGGACCAGCGCGCCGCCGCTGGGCTGTTCGGGGCAGGCAGTCTGCAGCTCGGCGGCGGAAATTCTGCCGGAGCCGTCGGCCCGGTCAAGCCGCAGCACGACGGCAGGTACGCGGTAGAGCCGCTCGATCGGCACGTTCAGCGCGTCCGTCCCGTCGTCGGTCTCCTTGATGTGGCCCGGGAAGTCGATATAGGTTCCGGCCATTGACCCGTGCGCGAACCGGTAGACCATACCCGTATAGGACACCGCGCCCATTCGGATCGGCCATTCCTCGAGGCGTACCGTATCCGGATCGCGCGGCTTGCCCGTAACGGGCAATGTCAGGTCGATACAGCGCATGGTCGGCCGTCGTCCCCCTTCTCCGATGCCGATGCCTGCCGGCGGCTTATTGCTCGAGCCCGAGGATCGCCCGTGCCCCGCGTCAGTCCACCCGCACGGCGGGCGGCGGGCGCCGCGCGGAGACCGGCTCGAGCAGTTCGATTTCGTCGACCCAGAGCGTGCCCTGGGCCTTGTAAATGCTGATGTTGAGCCGGCCGAATCGGGTCTGGCCCGGTGTCGACTCGCTGTGCGCGAACGTGCGCCAGGCGCGGCCCAGCTTGCGCTGGGCAAAATGCAGGCGGCTGGGTTTGCCTGCGACCGGTTTCTTTGTTTCATCCAGGAAATTCAGTCCGACGGAGAACAGCCAGCCGTCCCGCCCCTCTTTCCGGCCGCGCGCCCGCACACGCAGCGTGTAACACGCGTTCGGCCGCAGCGTGAAGATCTCGGAGGTCAACATCGCGCCGCGTCTGTCCTGCTTGTTGGTATCGAGTTGCACGCAGCGGTTCCCGCTGTACGGCTGTTCGGTGCTGAGACGCCCGCGAAACAGCGACCAGCCGCGCGGCGTTTCGCCGCCCTGTTCGAAGCCGCCGTTGCGCGTCCGAAAGAGGTTCACGTCCGTCTCCGGCCACGCGAAGTCTGCGACCGGTCCCGCTTTGGCACGCGGCGCCACCCAGTAGTGCGCCTCGCTCAGCGGCGCCAGATCCGCGGCCAGCCGGAACGCGACTTTCTCCAACCTGCCGCGCGTATCGAATCGTACGAGACACGGTACGGGTCTGCGCCCGGCCTCTGCCACTACCTGCACGCGCTTGCCGTTGCCGAGCGCGTTTTTCGAGAGCCGGCCCAGCGGCGAGTGTGCGGGGATTTCCGCGACGACAATCATACCGGCCGGCCGCAACCAGAAGCCGGACTCCACGACGACGCGAACCGTCGGGCTGCGCGGAGTGCCGGTCGCGTGAGCGACCGCCACGCCGATGGCCGACGCGATCAGGGCCGCACAGAGAACACGGATTCGGATTTCGAAATTCGGATTTCCTTCGGATTCGCGTGTTTCGAGCTTCGTCATTTTGCACTGACCGCCTCTCTTGACACCTGCGGGGCCGTGGCGCTTGTTTCGGTATGCGCCTACGTCAGTGCCGGCAGTGCTTCTCGCTGCCGGACTCCAGCGCGCCGACGTCCGGTGCGCGGTCCGCGTAGACGTAGGATACCGGCGCATCCTGTTGCCAGGCAACATTCCGGTCGACGCTCAGCACGTTGCGTTCGCGGTCGATCTTTGTGATGCGGACCCGGTTCCGGCCCACGACGATCCGATCGCCGGGGACCAGCAACGTGCCGGTGCTCGTGCGGAACCCGGCCGAGAAATAGCTCACGTCGTCGACCGGTATGCTATGCCCGCGCCCGGCTTGTGTGGTACGGGCGAGCGGCTGACCGGCGTCGATCGCGGGCGAGCCGGGCATGAGCCGGAAATCGGCGTGTTCGGCATCCACGAAGCGGACCCGCGCGATTGTTGAGTGCGCGTCATAGCCGGTCTCCGCACGATAGCGCGCGAGCGCGGCGGGCTCCGCGATATCGAACTCGAGCGGGTCCTTGCGGCCGACCCGCACGCGCAGGGCGCCGGCGGTGGAATGGTAGATGTTCCCGTCGACCCGGCCGGGCTTGTCCTGGAACGAATTGATGTATGCGCCGTTGCCTTTCTGGACCAGGTTGTTCACGAAATGGTTGTTTGGGCTGACCCCGGGCGTGTAGGTGTTGCCGGATACGACACTGCCGCACTTCGAGACGTCCGCCGCGTTGTCGTAGAGCGTGTTGTGGACCAGCACGTTGTGCGTGGCGCCCGGCGGCGCGCCCAGATGATAGTGCCGGCCGCCGTCGACGAGCACGCCGCGCGACTGTTTGTCCGCGCCCTCTACCTTGCGGGCGGGTCCGCCGCCTTGGTAGTGCTGGTTCTTGTTGTTGTAGACGAGGTTGTTGCGGAAGAGGATCCAGTGACTGTGCGAGACGTGGTAGCCGACCCCGTTCTCGTGGAGCCGGTTGTTCTGGATCACGCCGTCGATCGTCTCGTCCACCCAGATCCCGCGCTCGGCCCAGTTGGCCCAGGTCGAATTCGCGTAGCAGTCGTTGTTTTCGATCCAGATATTGTGCGTGTTGCACTCGATCTGGATCCCGGCCACTCCGCTGTGATGCACCTTGTTCCCGCGGATCAGCACCCCGTCGGTGTTGTAGGTGCAGATGTTCTGGCCGCGCCCGACCGTCTAGGGGCCGACCTCG
>Ga0272441_10002658_pt1 | contig 35766 bp, 28 predicted proteins | sample SSMProp6N_FD_193582 | JGI IMG/M metagenome (GOLD analysis project Ga0272441, IMG submission 193582) | Marine sediment archaeal communities from Little Sippewissett salt marsh, Falmouth, MA, United States - SSM-Prop-6N | ecosystem: Environmental > Aquatic > Marine > Wetlands > Sediment ...
GCTTCAATGGGGCCACGTCTTTTCAGACGTGGAAACCTCAGCCGAAAAGGGAAAACCGCCGACGCTTACAAGCTTCAATGGGGCCACGTCTTTTCAGACGTGGAAACAGAATGGGGATGACAAAGATGACTGAAGAAGTGTACTATGCTTCAATGGGGCCACGTCTTTTCAGACGTGGAAACATTTCAATCTTGAAGTAACATGTAAAAGTTGTCGTAGCTTCAATGGGGCCACGTCTTTTCAGACGTGGAAACGGTAACGGTTTCTTTTTCGTCATACACCGCCCCCGTTACGCTTCAATGGGGCCACGTCTTTTCAGACGTGGAAACAAAACATGACAAAAAGGTATTACGAACCAACCGGAAGAGCTTCAATGGGGCCACGTCTTTTCAGACGTGGAAACTATTCTGTCCAAGTTTTCGGATATCACAATCGGTCTGGCTTCAATGGGGCCACGTCTTTTCAGACGTGGAAACGAGTGGATAAAGTTTTGTAGGGAGCATGTGGTATAATGCTTCAATGGGGCCACGTCTTTTCAGACGTGGAAACCTAGTTTCTGCTTTGTTTCCTTTCCGGGTATGTGTCCAGCTTCAATGGGGCCACGTCTTTTCAGACGTGGAAACGATCACACGGGCCGGGCGGGGTTCCTCGTCCGCAAGTTGCTTCAATGGGGCCACGTCTTTTCAGACGTGGAAACGTTTTGTTGGCCACTGCCCCGGGACTTGTATCTGCAAGCTTCAATGGGGCCACGTCTTTTCAGACGTGGAAACCGGATAGCGCCTTCCGATCCTGAGCCGGCTCTCCATGCTTCAATGGGGCCACGTCTTTTCAGACGTGGAAACGCATCCTCGCAGAGAGGATGAACCGAAAAAAGGAGGAATGCTTCAATGGGGCCACGTCTTTTCAGACGTGGAAACTAAAATGAGACGACTTAACCCACTTCAAGAGTTCATATGCTTCAATGGGGCCACGTCTTTTCAGACGTGGAAACAGGCTGAAGATTCAGATGGTGAGGACACGGTTGCCTGTGCTTCAATGGGGCCACGTCTTTTCAGACGTGGAAACTGGTTCACCTGAACCGCTTGCAAATTCTGCATCTGGCTTCAATGGGGCCACGTCTTTTCAGACGTGGAAACGAGAATCACAGTAAAAGGAGGAATCCTTGACGTCAATTTGCTTCAATGGGGCCACGTCTTTTCAGACGTGGAAACTTACTCAGCAATCGTGACGAATTTTACGGCAATGACACGCTTCAATGGGGCCACGTCTTTTCAGACGTGGAAACTGAAGACAATTCAAACGAGGCATGGTACGGGGAGAACATGCTTCAATGGGGCCACGTCTTTTCAGACGTGGAAACTTAAGTCGATCCGATCACCCTGGTCCTTATTATAAGGGTTGCTTCAATGGGGCCACGTCTTTTCAGACGTGGAAACATATAAAACAACAATTGGTAATGAATCTTATATTTGGCTTCAATGGGGCCACGTCTTTTCAGACGTGGAAACGAAGAGGAGAAAGTTACAAAATTTATTGAGATAGATGCTTCAATGGGGCCACGTCTTTTCAGACGTGGAAACGTAAAAACCGTCCTCGGCCAATCGTGCCAATCGTTGCTTCAATGGGGCCACGTCTTTTCAGACGTGGAAACTATTCAAGCCAAACCCTCGCCTGAACGTTCCGCTTCCTGCTTCAATGGGGCCACGTCTTTTCAGACGTGGAAACTCGAGAAGCTGGCCAAGGATCATCTGGATAGTGACGCTTCAATGGGGCCACGTCTTTTCAGACGTGGAAACGATATACCCCGAACTTTTGAAACTTAAGGGGAAGTCCGCTTCAATGGGGCCACGTCTTTTCAGACGTGGAAACGTTGTGATCCTGTCGGCCCGGTTGGACACTCGAAGCACCGCTTCAATGGGGCCACGTCTTTTCAGACGTGGAAACGTGATAAGTTTAACCCTGATCTTTGTTTTAGTTGTATGCTTCAATGGGGCCACGTCTTTTCAGACGTGGAAACGAAGACGCTCTCGAAGGGTGGAACGTCGAGGAGGCTGAGGCTTCAATGGGGCCACGTCTTTTCAGACGTGGAAACGCCGTGGAGATGAAAACATGGAAAAATGGCATAAAACGCTTCAATGGGGCCACGTCTTTTCAGACGTGGAAACCAGCACCAAGGTCGTAAAATATCAGGAAGTGTAACGATGCTTCAATGGGGCCACGTCTTTTCAGACGTGGAAACTTCGATGTACCGTTTGCCATCGGCGTTAAGGACATATGCTTCAATGGGGCCACGTCTTTTCAGACGTGGAAACGGCGCCTCTAGGCACCAATGTGGGTGTTTTACGAGGTGCGTATATCAATTTTTGATCGTTTTTTTTCGAGCGCCTCCTTAGACTTTATCGTTTCTCGGTAAACATGGTTGATATAATTTCAATTTTTTGTCATGTCCCATCTCGGAAAAAATAGTTTTCGAGGACTGTCGGGCACAACCGTCGCCACCGGAGCGCTCGATTGGTTCATATGATATGCGCTTGTCTCTTCCTCGGCTCCGGAGGAAGTCCAAAGAACTCAAGGCTGTCCTCCCCCCGACCACCCGCCGGACCCAGATTAGCCATCAACACCCTGTCCTCATCGTGTTTGATCACGTCCACTATGGCATCCTCGAGCAAAGCCTTCTCCTTGAGTGACAGTTCGCAAATGAAAACGGAATAATGCATGGCATCACCGAACCCCAACATGGTCCGATACATCACAGAAAGGCGTTTGGGATTGCATACATCATAACTCACAAGGTAAAGATTCCTCATACCCCTCACCTCGTCATGAATCCCGGATACTCCGGGATCTCCCCGGATAGGTACCTTCCGATCAATCTTGCCTGAACCTCCAACACCCGGCGGTAGCTGATCTTGTAACCAAAGATGGGATGAGTGATCGTCGTATCAAGCCTAGCTTCGAATGCGGATACCACCTTCTTCCTACAATCATTCGACATGGTCACGGCCCCTGCCCGCCGCGTGAAATCGGTTTCTTTCACCTCCCGGTTGTTTATCAATCGAACAACCGTGGAATCACATATCAATGGCCGGAACTCTTCCATCAGGTCCAATGCCATGGCTGGTCTTCCATACTTGGGACTGTGAAGGAAACCCAGGTAAGGGTCGAACCCCACGGCCAGCAGCGTCACCGTCACATCCTTTACAAGCATTGCATAAACGTAAGACAGCATCGAATTTACCGGGTCAACGGGAGGACGCCTATTCCGATTGGTGAAATCAAACCCGTAATTTTGATCATCATCAGTCTTTATTAGCCTCCCGAACCTTGAGAAGTATACCTGAGCGGCAGCCCCTTCCAGTCCCCTAAGTTTTTCCAGGGACCGGGATTTTTTCACTCTGGACAGGATAACGGACAGTTCATCAAGTGCAACGTCCTGCTTGTCTGGAAGATTTCGTCTCAAGAACGTTCTGCAGTTGGCAACCTTCGCCTCGATCATCCCCCTGGCAATGATCAAGGATCGGGATGGATCGGACGCAAGTTCGTACTGTTTAATGCGAAGCTCCACGTTCTTGTGACTCATCCCGTGGGTGATACCATAAAACCAGCCGCCGTATGAAAAGTGGCAAACGGGTATGCCGCGCTGGCAAAGCGTGTGCAACGCTTGCGGTGTTACCGACACGTTGCCAAAGGTCGCAAGTTGCGACGTTTCCATCAACCGCACCTTTTCCAGGGACATTCTTCCCTTGCGAATATCAAGCCGGTCCCCCGATTTTCCTATCGTGGTTCCCTGTTCCATCACGTACACAGGTAGGGCATCGTCCCTTGCTGGAACAAGCCTGCGCACATCTGTTCTGTCCGATCCGGGATCGCCCATTGCCGAAACCTCGTCCGGAAGACAGATACCAACAAGAGAACACCTGGGACATTTCGGGCTGTCCGTAAGCGGTGGAGGGATCACCCCGCTAGAGACACATTCCCTGAACTCGCGTATAAGTTCAACAGTGCGTTTCACCAGGATATCATCGAAATCCACGGGCACCCGTCGTTTTGACCCGGCATAGTACACTATCCCTTCTTCACATTCGTATCCGTTCTCACGGAGGACCAATGCCTGGGCGCACAACTGGACCCGGTCGGGTTCCCAGGCACCCTCGGCGATGTCCGGCGCTTTTCCCTTCTTGTAATCAACGGGTGTTGCGACCTTGCCTTCTCCCTCCATAACATCTATTATGGTCACCAGTCCAATTTTTTCACCAGACAGGTAAACGGATCGGGCGTGGAACGTTTCCTCTTCATTCGCATCATCTGGGTCGGGTGCCTTACCCTTCCTTTCATCCACGCGCCGATGGGTCGTTTTGCCCTTCACCGTGTCATGGCTTTCCTCGAATTCGGCGTTAACCCACTCCAGGTAACCGAGCCTGGGGCAGTACGTATACTCGTTTAGCATACGGGCCGGTACCAACTCCGGCACATCCCTATTCACATCTTCAGACATTGTTTTCCTCTCCGATTTGCTTGTGATTCGATCAACAGCGGGGCGGCTCCCAAAAAAGCTCACCGTCCCGCCCCGCCGATAGCCCTTCCCCCGGCAGGAAGGCCCCGGACCGAAACAGGGTGCGTGTGAGAGCCGGATTTCCGTTCTTTCATAATGTTACGATATCTCACCTGAATATTTCTTCAGTTTGTTGATCGCTTTTTTAATGGCCCTGCCTGGCGGTTTAGCCCAATGATGATCAAGGATGTTATTCCTGATTTCATTGAATATCTCTCTTTTTCTATTCTCATCCTCCTCTTCCCATTTACGAACGATCTGGCCTATTTGTTCAATATCTGTTATATCATAACCGCACCTTTCAAGCCAGAGTTCTCCGCCGCTTTTTTCCGTTTCATGAATGAAACGTCCGTACCCAACGTTTGTCTTGGCTCCCGCACCGGACTCCACCAATGCCTCCATCAACCACTCTTTTACCTTCCCAATATCATCATCTGAATCTTCTTTTCGGGGTATCAGACCGAACAGGAAATCCTGTCCGTCGTCCACTACAAGAAACGGGATCGGGGTGGGATCGTGCCAGTCGCCTGGCACTGCCCCACCGCCGGCATAATAGGGGCCATAATGAGGCGTCATGACATCCGCAACAAGCTGGACAGGAGAACAGGGTATGGCATCCAGAAAGATCACGGACCCGGTACCTCCGTCTTTTCTCCTGTCATCCGGTCCGAATATCCTGTTGATATCCTCCAGTTCAATCTCATCCTTTTCCATAAGCGTCCTGGCATGGTCCCTGACCACCCCCTTAACACTCGTTCCGGGGATGTACGGCGTACCGAGCGTGTGATGCCATGTGAACCCGTTCTCCACCGGGTGGTTCCTGCCCAGACCTGTCACGAACCTTCCATCCGTTCTTAGGAAAATGTCAACACCGGAGTTTTTGTTTGTCAGGTTCTTCCTCCTCTTCAGGGCTATCTCTATTTCCTCTGCATTCCCTGCCGGTTTACCCGTGACAGTCATTATCCAATCGAGTTTCCTGTTTTCCATTTTCCAGGATTGCCACCGGTTGCAGAACTTGTCGTACCAGAGACCGGTGTTTGACCCTTCGGGCATCACATCAATTCTTGAATGGCCTTTGTACAACGGAATTTCACTCATCATTTCCACCCTTCTCAAGATATGCCCTGGCAAACTTTTTCAACCATTCGAGATAGGCGAGGGATTCTGCCTGGGCAAGAACGTATTCTCGCTGGCCGTTTTCCGTTATTGCTTCCATGAGGTCATTGCTACTATCCGTGAACGCTCCGCTATTGTGGCAAAGCCAGTCCTCCATGATGTTGTACAGATGTTCATGCCCAACGTCTTTTTTGCATGAAAGCTCATATGCCATTGCCTGACCAAGCCCGTTAATGACGATCGATGCCGGCAATGATTCGACGTAACTTACGAAGTTACCGTATCGATCCTTTTCCAAGGATTGTAGTTCATTTACCTTTCCTAGAGCATGTCCCGCTCTCCTCTGTTCAAGCGTTTCCGGAACCACGGACATCACTCCCCGATCTTTTTCATGTTGAACCATCCCTGCCCCACGGTCTCGTTGCCTCCTATCTGTATGTACGGCATCTGTTGGATCCGGCGGGTCAATTTCCCGAGCATATCCGGTTTCCTTTCCATCACTATTGTGTAGAACACCGAGTCGGTGGGCAGAACCTCTTCATACCACAGATTTTTGCTTGCCTTGGTATCCCTTTTCAGGACGTTTCTTGCATTCACACCAAGTCCGTACTGGGCGAACCACTTGAAGTCATCATCACTCAAGACCACCAGCTGATCGTCCAATCTACCGGCAACGTCTTGGTTGGGAATAATCATCTTTAAAAGGTCCATTATCTTCTGATCCACATTCCCATCTATCTCGAACTCACGCTCCTCCAGGAACAACTTCCCATGAGATTGCCCCAGGCCTTTTCCATCAGACAAATCAATATCGTCCAGGATGGATATATCCCTGGCCTTTTCAGGGTTGGGTGTCGTCCTCATAATGTCACGTTTCAATCTCTCTAATATATGTGGACAGGTCAACCATTTGTAGCTGGAGGTCAGGCTCCTTACCGGGAGCAACAGGAGGCGTCCCTCGCTGAACACAACGTTGCCGGCGTGACCGTCGTTTTCCGATGTCCCTTCCTTGCCGAAAAGCAGGGTGGAATCATCCTCATCCCTGAACGCTTCCCTGAACGAACCTTTCAGCCCGGTGCCGGGGATTACCGGGTAGCTTGTTGTCGATTCCCTGGCAACGGGCAGGTCCACAAAACCACTGGACCGACCCGCGCCCACATGCACAGGCGTTTCTGCTAACATTCCTATCATCATGCTCTTCATTTACATCATCTCCTTACCATTTTCCAATCAATATCTGGCCCAAGCCAAATTCTGTTCCATGGCCAATCCTCAAACCGTTCAGATCTACCGGCGATATGCCCTCATCGGAACTGCAAAATAACACCGAACCGGCCCTGAGGTGCGGCATCAGGGGAAGGGGGCCCTTTCTGAAATCCCACCCTCCGATCATATCGGGCCGGTCGACGCAGGCACTCACCAGTTTAACATGATCCGGGAGCCCGTCGATGCAGCCATCCTGTTCAAGTGAATTTATCCTGGCCGGCGTTATCAAAACCACAACAAATTCATTCAATGTACCCATACCTCCGGGTGCTGCTGGGAGTTCGAAATCATCCGTCATCCTGATGAAAGCGGCCTTCGATTCGCCGCCCAACATCGTGGCCCCTTCGATAACCTCCTCGATCCCATCAATACCGGCGACCATTCTGACGTCCCTGTATTCAGGCCCGCCCGTATCACAACCAAGCCTGACGAATTCTCTGGAAAAAAGACGGCCTTCTTCCACGGTCAGGTTATCAATATTTCTTTTTATCCCCACGCTGAATTCGTGTCTCCACACCTTTTCCCGTGCAATGGGTTCGATCCCGGAAATATCATCCTCCCAGAGAACGGTTGCCATATCCGAAGCTCTCAGATAGCCTTGTATGTTCTTCATACCGCCAATATCGTCTTCCAGGACCGGATACAGGACACTGCCCATATCGCTCTGAACCACCTGTCCAGGCCTCAGCCTTCTGAATTCATCCCAACCACCATCTTTCTTCTTTTGAGCAAGCAGGTTTGAAGGGACCGTAAATATCAGATCACCGCCTGATTTCAGATAAGGACCGAAGAACCTCAACGGGCCCAAATCGTTCCCATCCCCAATCTTATCGATTATTTCCCGGTTCCATTTACCGCCAGTCCAACCCATCTTCCTTGCAAGGGCAGCCCTCAATGCACCGGCCACCGTGTAGGGTGATGGCGGGAACACGCTCTTGACATCATTTTGAGTTTCATCCATGTTATAGGGCCGTCCGTCCCTGAAAAAGAGCGTGTCAACTGGTTCTATTTCGTAGTACTTCATTCACTCGCCTCCCTTCCCAGACAGGAATCGGACCAGGAACCAGCCGTCGATCAGAAATTTCGATTTTCCGTCCCGGTAGCATAATTGAAGGATTGGTTCTAGCCTTTCTACCGCATTTTTCGCCGTTTTCCTATCGATATTATCGTCCCTGGACCGGACCATATCAGCCACGATCAATGATTGAAGATCAAGTTCTGAGTCAAACATCACAATGTCCATCTCCTTGCCAGGTTGCCAGTCATGAACATTCGTGAGCAGGGAAAGAGATTCCCTCACAGAATAAAGGAGCGATGAGGAGAACGTCTTTTCGTCATCATATTCTTTCAATGCGTTATTGAATGTCCCCATCATATCCCATTTTGAAACCCACTGCAGATATTTGCCGCTGCCCTTTAGAACGGATACAGCTATGCTGTCTCGTCCGTTTCCATCCTTGGCGACATCGTCCAGAATATGATGGGCCTCATTGTAGACCGACTGCAACGGCTGATGGTAGTGAGAGTATACCAAACCTGCAGAAACCGTTGTATCATTTATCCCTATGCCGTTGAAAGAAGTAACATATTGATCGTACAAGTTGTTGGCACAGGACATTGCTGTATCCATGGGCAGCATGGCAAGAACGTCATCGCCTCCGGCATAGATCGTCACACCATTGTGTTCCCTTACAATGTTTGGGACAGCGCCGCCAAAATCTGACAGTGCCCGGCTGATCTCTGTTGTCTTATCGGGGTTTTCCTTTTTCTTTTTTCCCAGGCTGTCGCCGTCCATTAGAAGAAGTGCATAGTAAACGGATGGCGAATGCTCCAGGTTTGCCAGTGATTTCAAAAGATCAATTCGTGAACAGTCCGGTGTTTCATTCAGGGGAGTGGCCTTATCACTTCTTAAAAGATCTTTAAAAAATAGGTTTCCGTCGAGCTGTGCGTATTTGCCAATACCCTCCAGTCCCATCATCTTTGGAATGTCTGGCCGCATGACATCCTTTCCGCATTTTGACGCCATGGCATAGTGATCGTCCAATAAATCCCGTTTTTTTTCATCAAGGCCTTTCAACCACGGAACCGCGGCCATGTAAACAGTGGATGGCCAATGCGTTGTGCCCAGTTCGATACCGATCGCCTTCTTCGACACCTTTGGGAAGAACCTTTTGATAAACGCGATCGTGCACAGGCGTTCATCTTGATTGAGATCCAGTTTTCCCGATTTTCTCCGGATCGCTTCCCAAAAGCCATCCTGCTCTTTTTTATGCCTGAATCGAATAAAGCCGGAAAGCTCCTGTTTGTCACCCATAAGGGTGCAATGGTCCCCGCCCTCCTCGGGAACGTCCTGCCGTCTCCAATTCTTCCGGGCATCCATCATCTTTTGATCGCCGACCGTCCAGCTGAATTCCCAGAATTTATTCAACTGCCTGTCCCAGATGGCCCGAGTTCCATTTCCGGTTTTCACATCTTTCAAATACTCGTCCCAGACAGCATCGGCTATGCGGTTCCAGGCTTTGTCGAAATATTGTTTTGCATCATGAGCAACCTTTTCCGGGTTTTCACATTCAATTTTGAACCGGTTGGGAAGTGATCCGAGAAGGTCCCTTTTTTCAATTTCCAGATTGCCATCTGTTCTGATCAGATTGATCAGCGCATTGTTTGAAATGTCGGGTTCCGATATTTTTTGGCCGCTGGCCTTTTCGGCACCGACCATTGCACATCCGGAAAGGTATGATAGAAGAAAGGATCCACTCCACAAATCACGGGTGCGCCTGGCCTGCACAACAAAACCCTGGACGGGCCCTATCGTGACATTCAGGGTGTTCATATACTGTCACCCCCGATATTTCCCAAGAACTCTTCAATAGGTCCGTACCCCCTTCCATGTGGTTCATCATCGCTGTCGGTGAAACGGGACTTCATGAAAGTACACACCCAGAAGAACTCGTCATCGCATTGATGAACATGGATCATCAAAGGACTCCCTCTTCTATTCTTATTCTTTTTTCGGGGCAGACCAAAACCATCTCTGTTCTCAATGTTCAATGATTTTAGGTGGTTTCTGTATTTTTCGCCGATGTCTCCAAATGCAATATCAGGGTCATTGAAGGATGGCCCAACTACAATTTTTGTTTCTGATGATATCGCTGAATATTTTGGCAATCCATCATGGATTCGGCATCTACCGATTATGTTCTTCAATTCGTTTTTGTAATTATCTCTTGAATCTGGTATATTCCAATCCATATTATTTTCGATAATCGATATGCTTCCCCAACCTTTCCTTGAACGAGACCCGATTCCACCGATCAATGAAAAAACTTTAATTGTATCGATCAGAGAATCTGTTTTTTCTCTTGCATATAAAACCAGAGAGAATTTTGAACCTTGGTTAATGAATTCTCGAAAGACACCTGATCTGTCCCGGCTTTGGTCTTCGGAGAGACCGTATCCAATATAGGATTTCCATTCATTAACATTCCATTTTTTTCTGATTCGGGTTTTTACAATATCGACGTTCTTCAGGTGGATTTTTACTTTAGACTGTCCCACATTCTGTTTAGAACTTCCAAAAATAGCACTTTCATTATCAAGTAGTTTATTCGAATCGTTTTCATAATTCAAAGCCCTCCACCAGAACCTGAGCGCACCCTTGATGCTGGGAACCCTCAGTTCAGCCTTCGTCTGGTCCGCACCCGATATGAACATCGGCGTCACAATATTGAACCTGGCCTCAATCGTGTCCATCTTCATCACCTTTTTCCATTGCTCGAAAATATATCTTCATACTCAATAAGTTCACCAACCACGAACGGATTTTCCTTCTGTTGGGACATTTCTCTTCTGTCAATGATGACGACCTTTCGCGGGTCTTTGCCCATCATCTGGGCATTTTTAGAAATTCCTTCGGTCAGCACCTGCAATGTGGTGGTGCCTCCCGTAAGGTTTATGATTATTTCGTCGGAATCGAGAAACGCCCTAGCATAGTCGTTAATCAAATCATCTAAAACCCCTTTTATTTCATCAAACCCGGTGTGGGGATCCTTGAGCAATATAGGTTTCAGCATTTGACCTTCATAACCCGCTACCTCGACAATCTCTTCAATCGTTTCTGCCGCATCAGTCGATGTGACAATCAATAATCTATCGGGCTGAGTTAAACGCAGTGCCGAAAAGAGAAGACCCTTGGAAAGTCCTAAGGGCGTTATCAACAGTTTTCCACCACCCCCACCGGTATACGGATCCCAGAAATCATCCGATTCGATCCTGCACTTCATGTCACTCCAAAGTCCACGGATTTTATTTATTTCACTTTTAATGTCAACGTTTTCTTCTGTCATCTCAGTATGAGCAACGTTGTTTCTGGATTTCGCGATGGAATCCCACAACGCGGCCAGATCCTTCTTATCGTCCTGAAGTATGTCATTTCGCTTTTGCCAATTGATTGACCCCAGTTGCCTTTCTATTGGTGATCTGGAATCCCTGTTCAACCAGGAAGCACCGTCGCCCAATCGAGCGAGTATACATCTGCTTATCATCCATTCACGCATGAGCCGCACTGCATTGACGTAGTGGCCTGATTTGAAATAATCATCCACAAGACCGGCCTGCCGATATATTTCTTTCATATCAAGTGGATATGTCGTTTTCCAGTTTCCACCTGTTCTTACTGTCCGGGGTATCATTAACGGTTCAAGTGAATTCGCAACGTGATCCAACAATTCACGGGCGAGGGGTATTGGAGTATCTTTACCACGGCCAAAAACTGTGTCTTTTTTTCCTGCAAACTGCATACAAAAGCTCTTTGACGAGTCCCCGAGACCAAGCGGCATCCCGGTTCCATAGTATTCATCGAAAAGGTCTATTTTGTCAACAAGTTTGACTGCCTCCTGGGCCAAACGATTATCTTTATCCATTTTATCAGAAAATGATTTGACCATTTTGACAAACTGTGATGCTCTCCTCTCTTCTGAAAAAGACCTCACTGCATGGAACCAGTCGACCATTCTTAGAAGCAATGTGATGTCAACGAATGGTTTCTCATCGGTCGATGATTCCTTCATACCGTAGTAGATGTTTTTAATGTGGATGTTTTTGAAGGTCTGTAGATATAGAGCCGACGTAAACAGAAGAAATGGAAAATGCCTCAAACCTTGAGTTATATCGATCGTCAAATCACAATCATCCGGAACCGATTTCAGGATTGTATTTACGATCTTCTCAATCTCTTCGCCATTTTCCCCATCCGGAATTGAAATCGTTTCTATTTCGATTTTAACATCCTGTGCATCGATTTCCTGTTTAAATTTTTCAAATGATTTATCCTTTGCACCATCGGTCAATAGCAATAATACCTTTGACGGTTTGTTGTCAAGAAGGTTGATTAGTGCGGATGCGGAGAAGCTACCCTCTCCAATGTTTTTTTCTAGCCTATACCTTGTTTCTTGGGGTTCTATTCCTATTGAAGTCAAGATAAAATATTCATTGTTTTCATCGCTCATTCAAAATCCTCCCGTTCAAACACCTTCCCGCACATCACGCAGATCTGTAGTCTCTCGTACTTCCGTCTCATCCTGTGCCGGCAAACCTCTTCTCGCCCCTCCTCGTCCACGCCCAGTATCTCGAACATTGCATCCCGGGCGAACTCGTTGAAAGAAATGTTGGCCCCGTCCTCCATGTCGATGTTATGCGTGTCCCATCCGCTATTAATCAATGACGGCACCCCTCTTTTTCCACCTCTCAAGCTCCATCCGACCCGCCTCAGTCAGCCTGTATTTCTGAAGGCGGCTGTTCGGTTTGTCTGGGATGGTCATCTCTATCAGTCCCGATTCGAGGGCGGGAATAATATATTCCTTTCTGAAATGCTCACGATCCTTCAACCCGATTTTTATCATGATTTCCGCCCTGCCCATCGCCTCGGCCTCTATTGCTTTCAGCATTTTGACTTGCGGGGCCACTTGCGGGGTGACTTGCGGGTTGACTTGCGGGGTGGCCTCTATGGATTCGGTTGCCGATTGCCTGTTGAACACCACTGTGCAAAACCCGGTTATCTCGAAGCGCATGGGTGCCACGCCGGCGTCAAGAAGCGCCCTCCTCATTCTCAGAATTCCGGAGCCGACCCTCTCCACCTCCCCAAGCCTGTGGAAAAGATCCGCAAGCAGTTTGTTCCTCCGGACACTCTTTTTTCCCAGGTCCGCCTCCTTCATCCCGGGCGGCAACTCTCCGGGATCCGATATCTCCACCCTGTCTCGGTATATCTCCACGGATATGTTCGCACCATTGAAATGATAGTCCCTGTGGATGACGGCGTTCAGGACCGCTTCCCTGAGGGCGTCTTCCGGAAGCTCAAGTATCTCTCTGCGGACCAGGCTCTTGATTTCGTACCTGAGTGAAAGATGCTTCTTCAAAAAGACCATTGCCTGCTCGACGTTGTCCATGAGGTTGCCGTTCTGAATCTTCCTGTCCAGGATGTTTACCTTGTCGCGGCCCTGGAATAGCATGCAATCAACAACGGCGTCCATATGAAATCGGGTGGGTTCCTTCCCAAAGAACAGGACGCCTGCGTTGTTGAACACGAGGCTGCCGTCCGACCTGCTCGCGACCCCGAGATTGACGAGCAGGTCGTCCGTACCCATCCCTGTATCGGAAAGTGATGCTCTGACGCAGAACCGCCGAAACGCATCTTCATCGAAATCTTCGGGATAAAGGAACCTCGGGCATGCCTTTTCGTCCCACAGCACCTGGTTCGTCGAATGGAGGAAACGGATTATCTCGTTCCGCGACATTTTCTGGGTGCAGGCGCCGCTCCTGAGGAAGAACCCCTCCGAGCACGAATGGGGTTTTTCCGGGCCGTCCGGCACTTCAAGCATGATTATGTCTATTCCGTCTCCTGTCTTAACGGCTTTCGCCTCGACCGGGACCGGCGGGTCGCAGTTGCGTGCGATGGACTCGATTCTGGCCAATGCGTCGTTCACGTTCCGGACACCGACGGTTTTCCCGTCATCCGCAACACCTACCAATATCGTTCCACCGCCCGAGTTCGCGAAGGCCGAAATTTCCCTGGCAAGGGACGATGCTACTGCACGCTTGAACTCAATGAACTGGCCTTCGGGGCCCATCAGGATGAGGCTCAATTCCCGTTTCATGGCCGCCTCCCGCTTTCACGTTCCGATGGCATCACTTTCTGCATTCTCCGATTCCGGCCCCGCCTCCGGTACGAAGAGGCCGAGGCCGAAGTGGGCGCCGTAGCCCAGTGCGATCGGCCCACGAATGGGTTCGGAAAATTCTATTCTGAAACCGTATCCCATGTTGGTGGCCTTAGTGCCTCCTCCCTTTTTTCTCTCCCTCCTGAAATGAAGCCATCGTGTCCAGTGACCGGCCAGATCCGTACCTTCTATCCGAGTGGTTGACTCCGGTCGTGGGAAACCGTTCTTGACAAGAAGCCTAATCAATTCATGTTCAGGACTTCCTATCTGTAGGCCAGTATCATCTTTTTTTGCCACTCCCCTTCTCGTTGTTTTGGGGTGACGGGTCGGTACGAAAGGTGTCCTGGACAGCCAAACATTAGATTCACCCATCACCGGTGACCTTCCGGAGTAGGTATCTGTCCCTCCGAATTCCTCCGGGTTGCCGGTACCCACAAGGATCAGCCGAATATCATGGCCGCCGTGACCCCAAACCTTCTTCAGCATGTCAAGTGCCTTCCTTTCCCGCATACCAAAGCCCATTGGTGAGAAGAGGGAAATGTGGGTAATTTCTCCCCGTCTGCCAATGCCGTGGGAAGGATTTGATTCGCACAGGATATGAGTGTGTTCGTGTCCGGAGAGGGGTTGTCCATCTTCCTGGCGACCCGTGAACACCGGAGAACTGTCGGAATACTTCACCAGCGACATGTGGACCCTCTCGGAAATGTATATAGCCTCTGTCAGCCTGGGAGGGACCTGACTGGCTACGGCATACCTTGCCACCGTGGGTCTCTTTTCCGTTATTTTTCCACCAGAGTAGATACGTTTCATGTCAAAACAATCAGAAGGTCTTAGGTACTGGACCCATTTGCCACAGGGTGGCTGGCTCCAACCGTCCTTTTTAAGTTGCGAAGTCTCTATGCAAAGGGCATCCTTTTTACTTTTCAGAGCCGTAAGCCTTCTTTTGGTCTTTGGATCGCTCTTTTCAAGGTAACCGTGAAGCCACGAAATGTATTCATCTTCGCCCATGGGCAATAGAATCTCCGTGATCTCCATGTTCTTATCCGCATGTTCCAATTCTCTGGAATCCAAAGGATAGCAATTGGGTTTTATCGGTTCCATGCTAATGTCCGCTTCCACCCACGATTCGGCCCGGCCAAGATAGGACATTCGTCTTAAAAGTGAACTTAGAAACTTCTTTTCATATTCGTCTAATTTGGTGTCTGGCCATGATACCAACAATACGTCATCTCGGGAAATGGTGGCGAATGTGTCAAAGATTTTTGATGATTTTCCCTCTTTATAAAGGGGCATGTAATGTCTTGTGTGGCCCATGCACGCATCCGGCAGTTGATAGACCGGTGGTGCTGATATCTTCTCTATTATGGACAACAGCGTTTTTTCATCACCTGCGTCCCGTCCTTTCATGTGGTAGGTCGCTATCAGGCTTCGAACGATTCTCCAGGGGTGTGGTGGCCATTCAACCGTACCCTCGTTTACCTGCCTGTTCCAGGGAGTGGCGTGATAGCGTCCCGCTATGAAACGGAACCCAACCGTCAGCATTTCAGCACCTACTCAGTGTCATCGATCTCTGGCTCTTCCTGCTCCTCGTCTTGTCCCTTTTTTCCCTTTTTGCCTTTGCCTGGTTTGTATAACACTTCCGTTATACTGGGACTCGCAAATTGGCCTTCGCACGCGATGATGGCCGCTGGAAGTTTCTGTTCCAATTCATCAAGTTCGGGAAGTGAAAAACCATCCGGTCGTGTAACCGTAACATTACCGGAAATTTCCAGGTCGCAAGCGGTTCTCAGCCGCAACCCATCTTTAAGTGTTTTTCGTATCTTATAGAATGCCAGCATAAGAATGAGGTCTTCTACCTCTTTTTCGAATCCGTAGCCCCGGATCTGGGAGACATCGATGTTGAAATATACTTTAATGTCCCCGGTGTACTCGTCCCTGTGAAATGGCACATGGCCAAATCCCTTCTTCGCGTCACCCTGGGGGTCGACGTGGTCCATCTTCACCCCACCGCTCGGAGCAACGGTTACATTAGTTGCCTCAATGAACGCCGATAATGCTCTGGGCAACCGGAGTCTACCGCCTGCAAGGTCCTTTTTTGCTAGGAACACCCCATGTAGAAGTGTATTGGGGTCATATTTCAAGAGGGTACGGGCAAGTTTCCCGACGTCTACTGCGCCCTTTTTCATCGCATCGAGTTCGCCTTGAAGTAAATTGAAGAACGTCTTATCTTCACTTTCTAGTATATAAGGGCTGTTTATTCTGTGTGATTCCAACATCGAGTTGGTCACAAAGGCCCCTTCTTCGTCTTTTACCACCACATAGGGTAATCCCGTCAAGGGTTCCGCGAGATCGTTCTTTCCTTCATCCCAGCACACCGTTTCCATCCGGTTGGCCATGCTCTGGGCCGATTCCACAAGCAGCATCTGTCTCCCGTCCGCCGTCTGATATGTTGCGGCACCCAGGTCGGGGAAGCCAGTCGGTTGGAATCGGGTTCCCTGGACAGGTTTCAGCGGCACTTCGATCAATATCCTAGGTTCGTTCTCCAATTTGCTCATATCCATTTTTCTCACTTCTCCTGTTCTGTTTATTCTATTCTGCATTTTTCTTTGGTCTTGATACCATTTTAATGAACTCATCCATATGCTTGCGACGGACTGGAAATAAAAGCGCTGCGGCAATACGTTTGGACCTTGCCTGCGATATGGAATGATTTAACCTCACGGGTGAAACACCGGAACTTCGAAGACGTCTCAATGCAAGTTCCATTGCCCTCTTACCATCACCGCCGGATGCCAACCTGTGTATCTGTGGGATCACAGGTATCTTTTTTCCGTCAATATCAACGTCTGAATGACATATTTTCATTAACATATATGACGCGTCCGGCATCATGGATTGTTCTGAATCCCTGTCGCGAATTTCTATCATCCCATCCTCACGCCAGTTTATCAGAATCATCCCCCAGAGCAGATCGATAATTTTTTCATCATTCACACGCCCTTCGATGAAATCTGCAATGTCACCGGGGTGAACGTACCAGGCGGCCCTATCGGGGAAATTCTCACATCCTTTCTGCTGCGCACGGACAAGTCGTCTGTACATTATGGAATTCAAAATAGAAGTCAACTCTCCCGATGTTCCCACGGCTTCGTTTGCATCTCTGTTTTCCTTGAATTTAAAAAAGGGATTCGACCCTTCAATGACAGGTTCGATGTTGCGTCTAATGGAAAAAAGGGATTCTCCGTACCTCCCGTAAACAGATGAAAGCCCTGCCGCCAACCGGAATTCAACGGTCCCATCATCACACTCCTTCAACCATGTCTTTGAAAGATACGGGACGGGTTTTAGTTTTGTCGCCCCCCCAGTCCAACTGGAGCTATTTATCATTTCTTTTTCACAATGACCAAGATTGATTAGGACTGCCTGCATTTTTAACGGGCTCCTAGATGTGCAAAGGTCAAGTATCGCTTTGTCGAGATTTTTTGAAACACGTACTATTGAGGCTGGGGTTTTATCAGTAGAAGATTTCGTTCTAAATATATTCAACCATGTATCTATTTCGTTTATTAGGTCCACTTGGGGTTGACGCTGAACTTGGAATCGTCCTATTGGAGTAGCGAAATAGGCCAATCCATTCCGCACCATGAATCCATATCGGTGAAACTCTTCTATTCCCCTATCTACGCCAAGTGTTGCAATTGATCTTGCAAAATCAATCCCGGTTTGGGAATCTCGTCTACCGATTACTGAACGCCCTTCGGTGAATATCGTTTTCAGTTCCAAACTAGATGTAGGCCTTTTCCAAATGGGCATCCATATTTCAGGCCTGGAATTGGATTCGTCATCTTTTGAAGAGCTTCCGTATCCGACCGCAACGGTTCTGACAGAAAAAGGATAGCTTAGTGTTCCTACGCCAACGCTTTTCATTTTTTTAGAGCAGGCCGATGCGAAAAAAAGCGCGCCCTCGACCATTAAAATATAATCCCACGGATTCATGTTGCTATTAGATTCGAATCCTGCCTGGGCGTTTGCTCCACCGACGGCACTTGGGAAAAACTGTCCGATCGCATTGTTATCGAGATCGTTGATTGTATCAACAAACAATGAATTTCTGATAAATATCCTTGATCTTTCATAGCTATCATTGTTTACTCCAACGTAGACACTAAGGTTTTGCATGAAGTTTTTTGAAAAATCCAAACGGCCATCATTGCCACCAGTTCCAAGAATCGGAGGATATTTGGCCCCATCATCAGTAAGAATGTAAGTAGCGTCCAACCACCTAAGCGCTTCCTCGCTGAATTCATTCCTACAACGTAAAAGAAGTTGTTCCTTTTTGCCTTTATCAACTTTGTCCTTAATTCCCATTTCAGCTCTGATTTTTCGTGCGACCGTTATTGTATTGCGATATTCTTGATATCGGATAGAAGTGCTATTTGCAATAGCAACAATGGCATCTTGATAATCCGATGGTCCAAAACCACTTCCGCCGTTCCATGGAGATACTATTGGTGTAGGTCTATATTCTTCAAGGAAGAAGGCTAACAGGTTCTCATCACTCATATTCGTGACAATATGGAACCTATCATTCTTCCAGTAGCCCCTTGCGTCAGGGTCTTTCTGTTCCGATACGAGGCGAAGTATTCCGAGCGCTTTCAGATAATGGGCCAATGGAACGGGGGTGCAGCCCTTTAGCTCAATATCGTTCAAGCTTGGACCCCCTGCGCGTAGGAACGAGAAACATACCAATCAGACGCTCTCAGCATCGATTCAAGAAAACTCAACCGGTACGGCCCGTATTTATCTAGAAGGGCCAACGACCGTTCGAGCCAACTGCCCTCGCCCAGAACCATTGGTGAAAGGTCTAGTCGTACCTCTTTTTCCGTAATACCTGGAACCGGAGGAAGCCTGTCCCCATCCCAAACACCTCGAGCGAAAAGCCTGTCAAGTTGTTCTGGTTCGGTCTCATCGGGGATCGACCTTATGGATTGTCTTACCTTCCCATGATGAGCCGCGATGAGATATCCCGTAAGATCCGAACCGGGGCCGCTGGACCCGTTCATCTCAAGCCAGGCCATTGCCGAGGCAAGCTCGTGCCGGAAGTATTTCCTAACCTTTCGGACCTCGTTGCCTTCTTCATTCCGGTCTATCGTGAAATATTGCATCCATCCATTCGGCCTGTCGGTCTTCGCCCACAATTCGTTCGTCGTATGCATTTTGGATGAATTTTCCAAAATCGCGTTTTGAAACGCTGGGTGGGATTTTCCCACATCGTGCCACAAGGCCGCCTGGGAAATGCACTCAAACTCTTCGTTTGGCAACCCGACATTTTTGGAAAACTTATCCAAATAGTTTTTAACATCATTGCAGTGCCTGGTTATGCTAATCCACCTCTGACGCACACTGTTTTCCTCACTGCCTGTGGATTCGTTCTTCTTTGTGGGATTCGAAACGAATAGTACTTCCACAGGTCCGTCTCTCTTTTTCCATTTTTTTCCAATCCATCCAAGGTCACTACGGTAACCCCCACTCATGGAATCGATCAACAGTATGCTTCCAGGAACAATTCGGTCACTTTTTCGGACCCATGTCTCATCCAGGTGATCCCAGTACCAGATGGCATTGGCATTTTTTTTCGAGAAATCATTTATCTCCCCCACCGGGACACTGCACAGTTCGTTTCTGTCCGGTGCGGGCATGTCCTTGTCAGGTTCTCTCTCGGATATTTCCCTCCAGAACACCTGCACGTCCTTGTCGTCACCGTCCCGGACGTATCTTGAAACGTCTATGTCATTTCCCGTAAGATCTGGTGTGGTGTCGAACAGTTCCAAAACATCCTTTCTGCGTACAACGGGCCTTACAATTTCGGGTGGTGTATATTCGACTTCTGCAAGACCGTCCGGAGAAGCATTATCAAGTTTTTCAAGGACTGCTCTGGATATTTGAATCTCAGAATCGTCATAAGGCGAAGAGTGTCCCTCTTCGATATCCATCCAATGTATTGTCGAATCGTCGAATTCTCCGTATCTGTTGCATCTTCCGAATCTCTGAACCATGGATGACCAAGGTGCTATCTCCGTGATCAGGACATTCGCCGAGATATCCACACCTGCTTCAACGACCTGCGTGGACACCACAATTCGGTCACCGTTTTCATGGAGTTTTTTCAATGATCCGGCCCGATCCGGTTCCCTGAACCTGGAATGGATAAGGGCGGTATTTGAGGGATTCCGGCCATTTTTGATGAGTTCGCCATAGATGGCCTGGGCCCGGCTTACGGTGTTCACTATCACGAGGGTCAACTCTCCCTCCTTGTGCCTGTCAATTATAAATCTTTCAATATCTTGAACATAGCTGCCTTTCGATGTCTCTTTGTCGAGTTTTATCATGGAATTTACAATTTCCTTCTTTGCTCCTTTTCTCTTTGTGATTTGGGAGGTCGTATCATCATCTTCTCCTAATCCGATCCTATACAAGACATCTTTTTTCATATCAACCGTTTTTAAACGATTTTCATCCACTGTGGCGCTCATCCATATCGTGCCCGATGGCCCGTATGTCCCCAACATATTTCTAAAAGCATCCATCTGGGCACTCGTTTCAACCCCCACCCCCATTAACTGTACCTCATCCATGACCCACAGGCAGTCGTTGTTGAGGAGGCCGAAGTGCACGGGCCACCGGTACCGGCTCATCCCGTATCCCCGGTTCAGTGCCCGGCTCAAGAGCATGTCCTGGGTCCCTATGATTATGGCGTCGCGCTCAGGGTACATGTCCCAGTCGTCACGATCTTCGCCGCCCATTAGGACGGTGACGGCTATCTTGTCGGGGTGTTCCCAGTTCGGTTCATAATCTGTGACGAACTCGATGCCTTCCTTGGGTTGAACGTACGCCGCACCGTTGAGGAGCCCCAGACGGTGCAACCAGTTCACACAGTTGTCCCGCGTCTGCTCCACCAGAACTCGCATGGGCAGGCAATAAACGAGCCGCCTGGGGGTCTTATCACGGGTTTCACGGTCGGCGAACCTTCTCCGCCACAGCCACGCCAGCACCACCCCGGCCGTCTTCCCGCACCCTGTTGGTATATCCACCACTTGCGGCAGTTTCTCTTTCAGTGCAAATCGTTCCTGGTACGGGTAAGGTCCCTCTTCTATGCAGGTTGCCCGTGAGAAAAAATGTCCAAAGTCATATTGATCGCGCATTTCGTCTCCCCCCCTCTGCGGGATGCCCGGGGGCATCGGGGCATGATGGGTCTGTGGCACTTATATTTGTTGTGCAACAGATTGATGATCCTTCAAACTATTTAACGCTCGTAAAGGGGGTGGGTGAAAGTGGCTTCGCAGCGGTAACAACAGACACAGGACGGAACAGAAACGTTGTTACACTCCCATTTCAGTGAGAATAGAACATGCTGTCATGCGCGGGCCCTACCTTAACACACCAAAAAGGGTGGGTGAAAGTGGGACCCCGACTGTCCAAACCATGGTTTTAGCGGACGGTGGTCATGGCGTTGTTCGTTATCAAACCGTCCCATATATTTAATAATGATATTCTTTTGGGGCCTTTACATGCAGTACTGCCCCAACTGCAAGAGGCCCAACCCCGATACCAGAGAAGAGTATCCGGTCGGGCCCTCGGGTGAGCCTGAGCGCAGGTGTGTCCACTGCGGGGTGTCCCGGCCCCGACAGTTCTGGGTCCGCACTACCGCGAAGATCAAAAGACAGCAAAAGAAGAAGGCATCCGAGCCAAAAAGACCCGGGGGAAGGCCGCCGAAGAAAGACAGGGAAAAGAAACCAGGACGACCCGGGGGTAGGCCGCCGAAGAAAGACAGGGAAAAGAAACCAGGACGACCCGGGGGCAGACCGCCGAAGAAAGACAGGGAAAAGAAACCAGGACGACCCGGGGGAAGGCCGCCGAAGAAAAAAGAAGAGAAGGTATCCGAGCCAAAAAGACCCAGGGGCAGACCGCCGAAGAGGGAAATGAGAGAACCGCGCCTGCCGAAAGGAACTATACCAAAGATGGACAGATCCGGAAAACCGATAACGCTCACCGCCGGGAGAAGGAAGGTGCTCGATCACATCACGGAACATCCCGGCCACAACTACTCCGCCGTAAGAAGCGCCGTCGGTTTGCCCACGTCATCATTCCACAACCACGTTGAATATCTGCTGGAAAAGGAGCTCATAGAGAGCCGCACGGTCGGGATTTACAAACTGTTCTATCCGAAAGGCGGCGTGGACGACGGGGGTCCTGTCCTGGGCCCCAGGGAACGGGAGATGCTCCGTGTACTCGAGGAACGCGGTCCCATCTATTCGCGTGAGTTCGTAAAGTACATGGACGTGTCGGTTCCCACGGTGATGCGGCTGTTGAACGGGCTTGCAGGGAAGGGTCTTATCGAGAGGGAGAGAATGGGGAGGAAGACCCTGGTCTCGATCGTTAAAAAATAAAAAATAAAATACCGGGCTCCCACCTGCCCGGGGCCGGTTCAAGACCGGATCTACTGAACCGGTTCCAGCTGTTCCAGGAGCGCGCTGACCATTACCTGTATCTCCCTGAGGGAGGTAACTGTGCGGTCGATTACCTCTTTGGGCATGTTCTTCATGCTGTAGGGGTTGAATGTCCTCAGGTCGTCGCGGATGCGGTCGCAACGGACCGGCTCCGGTTCGTTCATGGTCTCGACGGGGAGTTTTTGGGGCTCGGACCCGACCTGCTCCTCAAGTTCGGGGACCGGTTCCAGTTCCCGGAATTCCCCGTCCAACCAGGCAACCTCATCTTCCAGAATATCTATCTCCCGGGCGACCTCGTCCATCTCCTCCCCGGTCGCGGACCTTTCGACCGACCGCTTCGCCTCTTCAAGGGATATCTTGTCGTTAAGCAGGTCGTCTGTTACATCGGGTTCGGCGGTGTTGACCGTTCCCGCCAGCGTCTGGGCCCGGTCCCGGGTCAGCTTGTGTCTCTTGACGTAAGCAAGAGCCCCTGCCCGAAGCCCGTTATCCGTAATCGAGTTCAGTTTTGAAAGGGTGGATGCCGGGATCCTCCAGCCGCGCTTCTTTCCCTTCTTCTTTCCGGTCGATGTTCCTTCGACGATCTTCCCAACCTCTTCTAGCAGATCGGGTTTGAGGCCAAGAAGTGGCAGCTGCTGTGTGCGCAGGGTGTTGACCGTGTAACCGGCGGAGTCGCAGACCCGTTCGGCGGTTTTTTCCATTTCCCGCACCAATTGGTGCGGTATGCCCAGGTCCCACGCTTTCCCCCGTTTTTTACTGTCCAGGTAGTTTATGAGGGTGACTGCACCGTTTGCCAGCTTTTCGAAGCCCTCTATTTGGGACAGGTGGTTGTTGAGGTCCTCCACTATCCCCCGGGCCTTCTCCACGTCATCGTGCCTGGCCGTGGTCTTGTGCTTTATAATGCCTTTGTGATAGGCGCCCGTGTAGCTGGTATCGACCTCTTGAACCTTCACCGTGTTCCTGCCGAGGGCCTCCATGGCCCGCAACCTCCGTTCCCCGTCAATGAGCAGATACCTGTGGCCGTTGGTGGGCCGGATGTTATTCGGCACGTCGGGGGCGGTTATGGGGACAACCCACAGGGGTTCGATCTGTCCACCGTGCTCTATGGTCTGCCGGAGGTTGTTCAGTTCTGCCTCGTCGAAGGTCTTTCTCGGTTGGTTCGGATTGGGCATTATTTGTCCGAGTTCGATCTCCATCACGTTGTTATCCTTCATTTCCTTCTCTCCCTTTTTCAATGTGACGGCCCTGCCGTCATGTCACAGAACAGACCCGGGGTCTTTAAAAAGCGATTTGGGAGGGGGGGATATATCCACGGGTTATATGCAGACGACGGACCGACGACCGATGGCGTGATACGGGTGTTAATTGGACGTTACGGGGGATGAGGGGGGATATCTGACACGTTTCAACCACGGAGAAAAACCGGGCGGACCCGGCTTACCGTGACGGAATACGGGGGCCGCACCCATCGACCGGGCAAGCCTTTTATCCAACCCCGCAACTGCAAGTGCCCATGCTCTGTTTGGGAATAGAGAGCACCGCCCATACCCTGGGGATGGGATTGGTCGATGGCAACGCCACCGTCCTGGCCAACGAGTTCGCGGTCTACAGCCCCGCAACCGGGGGCATCCATCCAAGGGAGGCGGCGGACCATCATGCCGCGAACGTGGGACCGCTTCTTCGCAGGACGGTTGAAACCGCCGGGGTCAGCTTCGACGATATCGATCTGGTGGCATTTGCCCGGGGCCCGGGACTGGGACCCTGCCTGCGGGTGGGGGCCACCGCAGCCCGGACACTGTCCCTTCAGCTCAAGGTACCCCTGGTGGGGGTGAACCACTGCGTGGCACATCTTGAAATCGGCAGGGCCATGGGGGTTCATGACCCCACCCTGCTCTACGTGTCCGGAGGCAACACCCAGGTCATCGCCTACTCCAGCGGCAGGTATCGGGTCATGGGAGAGACCCTGGACATAGGACTGGGGAACATGCTGGACAAGTTCGGACGCGAGGTGGGACTTGACTTTCCCTGCGGCCCAAAAATTGAGGAACTGGCCAGGAGTGCTGCCCGGAAGGGGAGCGATCTTTTTGATCTGCCGTACTCGGTGAAGGGAATGGACGTGTCATTCTCCGGTATACTGACAGCGGCGTTACACCTTCACGAAGAGGGCGGGGCTCTGGAAGATATCTGCTTCTCACTGCAGGAGACATGCTTTGCCATGCTGGTGGAGGTGGCGGAGAGGGCCATGGCCCACCGCAGCAGCCAGGAACTCCTGCTGGGCGGCGGTGTGGTGGCCAACAGCAGGCTTCGGGAGATGGCGGATATCATGGTCAAGGATCGGGGCGGCATCTCCTGGGTGCCTGAAAGGAAACTCTGCGCTGACAACGGGGCCATGATAGCCTGGACGGGGATACTCATGCACAACTCCGGCACCACCACTCCCGTTAAGGAATCCGGCGTGGACCAGCGTTTCCGCACCGACGATGTGGAGGTGACCTGGCGATGAGCGAAAGACCGGACACCGGGAAGACCATCGCCATGGGAGCGGAGGCACGGCTGGTTGCGGTGGAATGGAACGGGGTATCTCCTTTCTGCAATGCCCTGTCGAAGATCAGGGATATCAAATCCTATCGCCACCCCAAACTGGACAGGAACCTGCGCGTGTCCAGAACCCGCGCGGAAGCGAGACTGCTTCACAGGGCCAGATGCGCCGGTGTTCGAACGCCCGTCATACTGGAGCTGGACCTTCCCGGGGGCATCATTACCATGGAGAGGCTCTCCGGCAGGCCGCTCATGGAACTGCTGGAAGGGATTGAAGATAAGGGTGATGGGGGTGAAAGAAGAGAGATCCTTTCAGAAGTGGGAAAGTCAATTGGCAGGCTCCACGGCGGCGGGATGGTCCACGGTGATCTGACCCTCATGAACATCCTGGTAGAACGCAATGATGACGATGGGGTGGAGGGAAGTGGTCAGGGGGAAGGTGGCGCTCAAGGGGGTTGTGGCGATGGAGGTTGTGGTGATGGAGGTTGTGGCGATGGAGGTTGTGGCGATGGAGGTTGTGGCGATGGAGGTTGTGGCGATGGAGGTTGTGGCGATGGAGGTTGTGGCGATGGAGGTTGTGGTGATGGAGGTTGTGGCGATGGAGGTTGTGGCGATGGAGGTTGTGGTGATGGAGGTTGTGGTGATGGAGGTTGTGGTGATGGAGGTTGTGGTGATGGAGGTTGTGGTGATGGAGGTTGTGGATGGGAGGTTGCACTCATAGATTTCGGTCTTGGATCCGTGGGGGACGGACCGGAGGAACAGGCGGTGGACCTGCACGTTCTCATGGAAAGCCTGGAAAGCACCGGGGACCGCGCCGGGGATGATTTCGAGATGGTGTGGTCCGGCTATGCAGATGCATTTAACAGGAGTGATGAGGTTCGGGATCGATTGGAGAGCCTCCTCAAACGGGGCAGATACACCTAAAATTAAATAACGGAGTACCAATTCTCGGTTCTCTTTATATAAAGAGGATGGCCAGACGCGTCTCCCGACGTCCAATTTCTGGGAGACTCTCGGCCAATACTGTCTCACGTGAAAGCCATGGCACTTGGACAACCCAGTATCAAAGCGAAGGATGATCCATCCTACGACGATGTCGTTGAAGCGCTTCGACAGGCCAGGATGCGCATCGACGAGGCCCGGAAGATGAGGCTTGATGTTACGTCGGCCATGGAACTCCTCAAGAGGGCCCGCCCTGCCTTGGAGAAGAAGGACTTTGAACTTGCCTACGGGTTGGCTGTCCAGAGCGAGGAGGCGGCATGCAAGGTCATGGGCCCGCAGCGGGCCAAGGCACTTCTCACCTCCACCTGGGAACGAATCAAGTCGCTGGGTGAGAGTGGGATGAACATCCGCCAGGCCGAGGCCCTGATAAAGAAGGCCCGGACCTCCATGAAGGTCAACAACTACGAGAAGGCCATCGATTACATCAAGGAGGCCGAGGATCTCATCGCCGCCCAGACCGAGAGCACCCAGGAATCGGTCATGGAACTTTATCAAACGGTGAATGAGAAGCTACAGTCCACCTGGTCCAAGATACAGACCTTCAAGGCCAGGGGAGGGGATACCCGGGAGGCCGAGGGTCTTTTCCGCCAGGCCCGGGAGATCGTCAAGACCCAGGATTACCGCAACGCCCTGGCCTACATCAACAACGCCGAGAAACTTGTATCCTCGCCCGAGGACCGTCTCCGGGAGGACACCGAGCATTTGATCACCAACATCCGGGGTCTGATAGACGATACCAAATCCCTGGGCCTGGACAAGGGCGGTGACAAACTACTCCTTAGGGAGGCGGAGAAGTTTTTGGAAAAGGCAGAAACGGAGTTTGCAAACAAGGACTTCAAGTACGCCCTGGCCGACGCGGAGAAATCCCAGACCTCCATAGATCAACTGGAGGACATGTGTAAACGAAAATCCGCACCGGACACCATTTCCGAGGCGGACAAGACCATCAAGTTCGCCAAGGAACAGGGAATAGACATCACCTACGAAAAAGACCTGTTCAAACAGGCCACCAAGGCATTCAAGACCGGGGAGTACATCAAGGCCCGTAACCTGGCAAAAAAGGTTCTAAACTCCCTGGAAGACACCCGCAAACAGCAGGAGGTCCTGAAGGTCTCGGTGATAATCACCCCCGTGGCCAACATAATTGAGGACCTGAAGGTCATGGGCGGGGAAACCTCCGATCTGGAGAAACAACTGAAATCCGCCGAGACCTCCCTGGAGAAGGGTCGCAACGATGAAGCAAAAAAGATCGCCAAGGCGGTGGAACAGGATGCCCGAAAAAGACGTGATCAGCACATTCAAGAGGCCACTGCCCAACAAATGAGAAGCCTCCAGGAATCCCTGGAGAGCGCCAAGCAGTCCGGTCAGGACACGGTGCTGCTGGAAGAGCTGTTCAACAAGGCGGAGGAGAAGTTCAACAAGTTCAAGTTCGACGAGGCCAGGGAATACGCCCAGCGTCTGGAAAAACTTCTTTTGGGGGATAAGGAAAAGAAGAGGGCGGACGAGGCCATAGCAGCCCTTCGCAAGAGCCGTAACCTTATACTGGAAACCGACAAGATGGGGCTCAACATCGACGAGGCCAAGGAGGTCTTCAAGAAGGCCGAACCGGCCCTCAAGTCAAAGGATTACGATCGGGTCATCAAGCTTGCCAATGAGGCGGAGAAAAGTATAAAGGAGGTTCGAAGCGGCGTTATAATGAAGAATGCCCAGGACCTTCTGTCCCGGGTGGAGGCCTCTGTGGAGGAGGCCCGCAAGAAGGGTGCCGACACTTCCGAGGCTGACAAGCTCATTGAGCAGGCCAAGAGCGCCATGGAGATCAACGAGCTGGACATGCTGAACCAGTATCTCAACGAGGCCGAGGATATTACCAAGAACCTGCTTACCAGCGCTCAGAAGTCAAAGATGGACAAGGCCATGGAGATCATCCGCAAGACCCGCAACGTTCTCATAGAGATACGTTCCATGGGCGCTGACATTTCCGAGGCGGAGAAATACTTCAAGCAGGCGGAGCCGGCCCTGAGAAGGCATGATCTTGACGAGGTCATATCCTTTACATCCAAGGCCCAGGAAGAGGCCCAGAAGGCAAAAAGCGCCTATCTTAAAGGCAAGGCCAACGATCTGATCGGCCAGACCCGAAAACTCATCGAGAAGGCGGAAGGTGCCGGGATCGACACCTCCCAGGTACGGTCAAAACTTGCCGAGGCCGAAACCGCTCTGGAAAAGGAACTCTATTCAAAGGTCAACGAGATCACAATCGAGGCCAACAAGATGGCCCAGCAGCTGGCATCCGAAGGGGCCATGAGCGCCGGCAAACGAGCCGTTGAGGGCCTCAAGCAGGCCCGTGGCAGGATACTGGAGGCCAAGAACCTGGGTCTTTCCATTCAGGATATCGAGGAGCTTTACAAGAAAGCGGAGCCCCTCCTGAGGGAGAAGGACTACGACGGAGTCATGAAGGTCATCCAGAAGGTTAATGATGGAATAGACCAGCACTCTGACAGCCTTAAAAAACAGCAATCGGTGGTTGATGTTTCAGACCTCCAGCACCTCATCGAGGAGGAGGAGGGCAAGGGAAGGGACGTCACCAAAGCGAAATCCCTGCTCGAAGAGGCCCAGAAAATGTTGGTGGAAGAAAGGGTGGATGAGGCTGAAAAACTGGCTGAGGAGATCCGCACCGACCTCTCGAGCGAAGGGGACAAGCAGGTCTGCGCCGATGCAATAGAATCCATGAAGGAAATAATCCCGGATCTGAAGACTCTGGAACTCAACACGACCGACATGGAAAAATACCTTAAGAAGGCCGAGGAGTTCTTCTCCATGGGCGATTTCAACAGTGCCATGGAACTGGCCCGAAAGAGTATGGCTGAAGCCTCTCAGGCCCAGAAGACCGTTCAGGTACGGGACGCCATGGAAGCCTTTCAAAACCTGATAAATGAGACCAGGGACAAGGGAGGGAACACCGCCTCCATGGAAGCGATCTTAAACGATGCCAGCATGGCCATGAAGACCGGTGATCTTTCCAAGGCCCTGGAACTGATCGACCGCGGCATGAACCAGGCCAGCTAGGCCACGGCCTGGGAAAACGGTTTTAACCGAACCCACTATTGATGGTCTGGTCAACAATGCCCCCCTGTCCCTTTTGCGGCGAAGAAATACCGAATGGAGCCAAATTCTGCAGATTCTGCGGCAGTCTGATCCCGGTTTCGTCCAATCCCGAAGGCGGCAATGATCAAAAAAAAGATCAAGACGGAAAGGCGAAAACATCCCCGGCCCTGCAGACAAGGATAATGTCCCTGGAGGTTGAGGGAAAAGCACCGGAACTTGAAGCCAGATCCGATGGAAAGGGAAATGATGCTTCCGGGGGAAGGAAAGAAGGGGAAAATAACGGAACCGGGAAGAATGATACGGATTCGGGGAAAAAGGGGCCATCAAAGGACAAGGATATTTGGGAAGATAATGGGAAGGATGCAGCCCGGGAAGGGCGAAAGAAGGAAAGGATGGAGAAGATCAACCGGCTCAAGGGCCGATTGGAAGGGCTCAAGAAACGTTCGGAGGAATACAACCGATACACCGCCAGCGGTTTGGGGGAAGAATATCCCCTGGAGTTCAACTACGATGCAAACCGTGATCCACCGGACGGTGGATATGATAGGGGAGAAAGAGGGAACGGGGAGGGAAAGGGTGCAGAAAGCGGGAGCGACGGGAAGAATGGTCCCAAGGATGGGGGGAAAAACGGAGCGGGGGAGGAAAACGATGCAAGCGGCATCCAGGGTAAGAAATCGGTGAAGTTCCTGCCTATCCTGGACCCGGGTCACGCATACATGCTAAAAGAGGGTAAACCCCACCTGTGCTTTCAGATACTACACTCTAACGTTGGAAAAGATCGATGGGGCCTGTGCATAACAAGGACCAGCCCCAAGAGGATCGCAAAGGAGTACGACCTTTCGGGTTCCAGGATACTCTGGCTGACGGACAGGGAAAGTACCAATGTTTCCGTGATCCCCCCTTCACTGGAGAGGATCACCTACGATTTTCGCCAGGACCTCAAGGATAAAAAAAACGTGGTGTTCTTGCTCGATGGCCTGGAATATCTCATATCCGTCAACAGCTTTGGAGCGGTGGTCCAGTTCGTCAGGTACCTGGTGGACGATTGCGCAGAATACGATGCTTCCCTTCTGATTTCCATCAATCCCGATGCCCTGGGCACAAAAGAACTTAACATGCTGGAGAGGGAACTGGATATTATCGACCTCCCCCAATGAGCCTTACTGAGTTACCAAGGACCCGTTTTTCGGGTCGGGCAGTGCGATCTCGTTCCTCGGCGCCCCGTTCTATTCGCCATTTAACATCCCGTCCGATCCACCATTTGACCCTTTTTAACCACTCTCTTAACCATCCCTTAACCATCCCTTAACCATCCCTTAACCATCCCTTAACCATCTCTTAACCACTCTCTTAACCACTCTCTTAACCACTCTCTTATCCACTCTCTTATCCACTCTCTTATCCACTCTCTTATCCACTCTTTTAACCCCGTATCGGACACCACATTCGCAGGAAAATGATGATCAGGCCTACGGTATCACATGGGTTTTAGGGCGATCGTCCTTGGCACAAGGGCCATCTTCACCGCCCACTGGACCAACTCCTCACGTTCAACCCATCCCCGGCTCTTTACTTCCACAACGCTGCGGGAGCTGTTTTCATCAAAGTCATCCTCGGTGCAGGTGAAGGCGGGCCCGTACCCCCTGGTCTCTCCGCCCCTCCTGTCGATGATCACGGCGGCACAGATCATGATCATACTTGCACAATCTCCATGACTGTCGCCGTTAACAACACCGTTCCCGTTACAATAACCATCCCCGTTGCCAACACCATCACTTTTACACCCGTGATCGTACACCAGACCGGACTCGACCCCCACTGCCACATCCGCATTGGTCTGTTTTATGGCATAAAGGGCCCTTGCCCTGGCGCCCTTCATGATGCCGCTTCCGGTTGGCACACCCTCATTCTCCCACTCTACCGATATCAGTTCCACGGACGGCGCCCATCCATCAAAGGCCCGTCTTACCCCCTCCAGCTTGGCCCGGGATGCGGACCCCACCGCCACCTTGAGGACCCGTTCCTTTCCATCTTCATCGGTAAGGCCAAGGCGCACCCTGGTACCCTTCACGGGCATTCCGTCACTTCCCACCACCGTATCAATGACATGGACATCCAGGGGATCGAAACCCCGATCTGTTCTTTCCCTGTTTATTTCCTCAGCAATTGGCCGGGTCTCCGGGGACACCACTATGGCATCGTACCCTTCCTCCCGGGCGGACGGACCCAGACGATCATTTAGGGGACTCACCACCACCGGTCCCGAAAAACCTCGGGAGGAAATGTACTCCCTGATGGACCGTTCCCTATCAATGTACGATGATACCTTCCCTATTCTCCCCCTGACTGCCATCTCATCACTGGTGAGACCCACGTACAGTTCCGTGGACAGCGCCATTGCCCTGTTCAGAAGAGTGCGGTGGCCCCGGTGGAGAGGGTCGAAGGTGCCCCCCACGCATACCCTCATGTTCTGTCTCCACCCGTATTTCAGGTCAATACCTTGAAAATGTCGTAAGCCTGTATTCCTATGCCCTGGGGTTCAACAGATCGCCTGTGCCGGGTTTCATGCGTTTATCATGGAAAACACGTACACCATGAAGATCAGCACTATGGCCCCGTACATCACGTACATGTAGGTCTTTCGTGTCTTTACAAGCTGGTCAAACTCCTTTTGGCACTTATCAGAACATACCTTATCGGAAAGGGGTACGGCCCTGCCGCACACATTGCAATGGGTATGCTGGTATATCTTTCCCGCCGCTGGGGGGGTTTCCTTCCTTGACATGGGTTGCCTCCGGTTTCTTCCTGTGAAATACCTTCAATCCTTACCAATAAATCCTGACTGCCATCTCCTCAATTTTCGGTTGCCCACGGTTCAATCCCGGATCACGGTCCCCCTGAAATCACCGCCGGCAACGGCCCTGCCCAGCTCCTTAAGATCGCGGCCGTTCACCACGCACAGGGTAATGCCCGATCGGGCGGCTATCTTGCATGCCAAAGGATCCACCACCTCGTGGGAACCCGCCTGGGACCTGCCCCGGGATGTGATATCAAGAAGTTCCGCATGGCTCAAGCGTTCAAGGGCCTTTGCGCCTGGATCTTTTCTGGGATCCGCCGAATACACGTGGTCAACGTTGGTGGCGTTAACAAGACGGTGGGACCTGGACCTCTCCGCCAGGAGAGCCGCCACGGTATCGGTGGTATACCCGGGACTCACCCCGCCCATCACAACTATGGGAAAGGATGCCGACAGCGTCAACGCCTCATCGTAGCTTGTGGGGGGCACCGGGTTGGAAACACCGCCCAATGCGGTTATCAGTATCCGGGCATTGAGTCTGGTTGCAGCGATCCCTATCTCGTCCAGGGTTGCCTCGTCGGACCCCAGCTGCCTGGCGATGGCAATGTATCTCCTGGCCAGGGCCCCTCCTCCCACCACCACCTGCAACCGTACATCACCGTCAAGGCTTCGGAAAACCTCCGCTACCTCTTTAAGATACGCCGTGTCATCGTCATCGGTTATCAGTACCGATCCGCCAAGGGATACGACCACGTTTTCCATGGAAGGCCGCATCGGTTCCAACTGGATAAATGTTTTCGGACGGGGATATTTGGCAAGTCAGGCAACGAGAGGGTTACGGGTGTCCCCGGGAACGGTTATTTCTTTGGTGGCCGGTTCGGTCCCTTGCTCTCCTGCAGGGGTTTTGAACGGAGGGACTGGCCGCGCACGGCGGGCCGCATCTGGATGGGTTTCACACTCTGGGACATAAGCCTCTCCTGGCGAGCCATCTCCTCGGCCCTGTCAAGTTCCCGGTCCATCTCATCCAGCTCCCTGTTCTCCTCATCACGGATGCGTTTCATGTACATGTACATGAGGCCGAGTGTTATCAACAGGATCGTAATAACCACGATGGACAGCAGAACCCCGCCGGGGTGTTCCTTGATTTTTTTCCACAGATCCGATGATCCGTCGCCGCCCTGGCTGCTCCCGGGATAGTCATCCGGGTCTTTGGGGTCAGTCCCTTTCTCTTGTTCCTGAAAGTTGGTGAAACCGTCACCGTCATAATCGCCTGCTGGCCCCTGGGCCCAGTTGTGAAAATGGCTCAGTTCCCATTCGTCATCGAGCCCGTCACCGTCCACATCTGGTTTTGTAAGGTCCGGGTCCACAAATAACCTCATGGTCGCCGTGTCCGAAAGTCCATCCAGATCCTCCACCACCAGGGTGATTGTGTAGTTGCCGGGTTTGGGAAATGTATGTTGTATGGCCGTGTCGAATGACTCTGTTGACGAATTATCATGGCCGAAGTCCCAGCAGTATTTCAGTACATCGTTGGGATCCGCATCCCGGGCCGTGGCCACGAACTCGACCGTCAGGGATTCCACCCGGTCCCTTCCGTCCTTCTCCACCAGCTTTTCAATCTGGGGCGGGTCCTGGTCCCTCTGACACTGTATCACTATCCTGAAACTGTCCATCCTTCCCGATACCCCATTGGGGTCCTCCATGACCGTGACGTATCCCACCGACTGATCCTGGGACACAGCCGACGGGTCAAAGATGAAAGTGGCAGGATTGGAATCAATATCCCCGGAAAGCTCCAGGCCGCTCACGTTGGTTGTGAAGTACAGCCCGGATTGCAGCCCCGCGGCCACGTCGGCATCGAATGCCTCCACCACCACCTGGGTGGGGGTGTCTTCTGATACCTGTATTATCTTCTGGGAAAGTCCCTCCACCGTCTGGTCGTCTATTGACACGATCACCGGAGAGTCGGCCACGTTTCTCAGGTCCATCTCCACCTGGATATCCGCGGACCCGCCGGACGTGCCGTCCTCTACCGTGATTGACTCGCTGTGGTTGCCCAGGTGTTCCCAGGTCACCGTGAAGTTGACCCATCCGGAATCCGGATCTATGTCAAAGATGTCCGATCCGTCCGTGAAGGTCAGCCTGTCCCCGTCCCCATCCACTGCCATCACCTGGAAGGATACCTTCTCTCCCTCGTTTGCCACGAGCCCGCCATCGGGCAAACCGTTGGAAAGGATGACCGGGGCGTCCGGTATGTTGGCAACGGATATGTTGAAGGCGTGGATCGTCTGATAGATGTCCCCGGTCCCCTTCTCCTGGGCCACCACAACAACCGGCTGGGTGCCCGACTGGTTGGCCAGGGGGTATGCCGATAACTGTCCATCCGCCCCATCCATGTCAAGGTTCAACAGGCCGGTGTACTGGTGGTCAGTCAGCTTTTTACCTATCTTGATAAAGAACTGCAGCTCATCCCCGTCCAGATCATCGAACACCGTTGTCATATCCAACTCCGCAGGAGTGTCTTCCTGGATGTCCCACACCGCGGGCGCCGTGTCAAGGACACGGGGGGCCCTGTTGTACATGGCTACCTCCACATCCCGGTATTCCATGGCAAGTCCCGTGTCAGGGTACTGCTGGAGATCCTCTGCGTAGATACCGACGGTGTAGGTCCCGGGTGACACGTCTTTGGGTATGGCAACCTGATGGGTCCACCATCCATCCCCCGCCGCGGAATCTCCCGCATCCCCCGTGTCCTTCATGGATCGGTTGCCCAGGCCCATGGATTCCAGATTTATGCGGACCTGGTCAATGGCATTGGGCTGGGGGAAATCCGGATCCACAACGTTTGCCTCAATGGTGAGATAGGTGATGCCGTCGTTGGGAACGGGTTGCGGACCTATGCGGACCTCCCGTATCTCCGGGGGGCTGTTCCTGATCGATGGGGTGGATGTGTCTGTTCCGATGGCAACGGTCACCGGGAAAGAAAGCACGATGGCCATTAGAACGGACACGATGGAAAAAGAACGTAACCTGGATACTGGCAATGGCTCCCCAGTTGAGATTAATCCCAGGCAATAGATAAACCTTTTTACATTCATCTTGGGAAGTGCAACGTGACCGGGTCTGGGTCTACCTATTCCCCGATATCGGAAAAAACTGGGTTTTCGATCCCCAAAAATCTCACTTGCATTTCACTTGCTCGAATCCTCGAACATGGAACGATACCCTTTACGGTCTATCGTTAAAAGACCGCCACGATCCATCTCCACCACCAGGTATCTGGAATCATCGTCCGGGTCTCCTCGGTGAAGGTCGGTGTGGATAAAGACACCGTCATGGCCTTTCCTTTCAACAAATGGGTTCATCCTCAAAAAGAAAGCCTTGCTCCTTATTTATATGTTTAGCAGATTGATCGTTGTCGGGCCAAATGTTAAATAGACCGGAGTTTGGCGAACATGGCACAAACCAGTGAAGGGGAAAGGTAAGGTGAGTGGGTTAGGTGAGTGGGTGAGGCGAGTGGGTGAGGCGAGTGGGTGAGGCGAGTGGGTGAGGCGAGTGGGTGAGGCGAGTGGGTGAGGCGAGTGGGTGAGGTGAGTGGGTGAGGTGAGTGGGTGAGGTGAGTGGGTGAGGTGAGTGGGTGAGGTGAGTGGGTGAGGTGAGTGGGTGAGGTGAGTGGGT
>Ga0272441_10002659_pt1 | contig 35761 bp, 55 predicted proteins | sample SSMProp6N_FD_193582 | JGI IMG/M metagenome (GOLD analysis project Ga0272441, IMG submission 193582) | Marine sediment archaeal communities from Little Sippewissett salt marsh, Falmouth, MA, United States - SSM-Prop-6N | ecosystem: Environmental > Aquatic > Marine > Wetlands > Sediment ...
TGTCTGATATAATAGATGGAGTAAAATCATCTATGTCATATGTTGGAGCAAACAATCTAGATGAATTTAGAGAAAGCGCAAGATTTGTTCGTGTTACTCAGGCTGGTATGGTTGAAGCTAGGCCGCATTTAATGGAGGGAAAATAATATGGCTACAGATATGGAGAAAAAAGATAGTGTTAATGAAACATGGAAGCATATTAATAATGTTGGAAAATTCATAGATAAAATAAGAGATGTCCTTGAAACCAGAGCTTTGGATCATGATGTGTCTAAGTTGAAAGAACCCGAGTTGGATATATTTGCTGAATATGGTCCCAAACTTGAAGATACTACATATGGAAGTGATGAGTATAAAAAATTTCTTAAGGAAATGAAACCAGCATTGGATCATCACTATAAGAATAATCAGCACCATCCTGAATATCATAAGAATGGAATAGATGATATGAATCTGGTTGATATAGTTGAAATGTTTTGTGATTGGCTTGCTGCTGGTCAACGTCATAAAGATGGAGATGCTATGAAGTCTATAGAAATAAACACAGATAGATTTAAGATATCTCCACAGTTAGTTTCTATATTGAAAAACACTGTTAAGTTGTTGGAGAAGTAATATGTACATATATGATATTGGATATGGATCGTATGAAGAATCTCAATATTGGCAATATATTCACAAAGAGAAGTTTACAGAGAAACAATTGAGATTAATCGTAGGAGATTGTATTTTTGAAGTGATTGAATATCTTTCTAGGCTAAAAAGAAGACCTACAAATAGAATGAATTGGGTTCATTTTTTAGAGGATGGTCCAACGTTTCAGGATATTATGTATACACCAAGATTTCATGATGCTTTAAAAAAGAGAGGATTTAAGCCAATAGAGATTGAGGCAGAAACTCATGTGTTTGGTTGGGCTTCGTGCATTAGAAATAATTGGAAAGATCCTGTTGATTCTTCTGATTCTACTAGGTTAATTATAAATAGATTGATGAGAAAAGCAAGAAAAGAAGGTATATATATTAAAACTATTAAGAAAGAAAGAAAGAGAATGAATGGAAAAAAATATATAGATGAAGAATATAAAGTTTCTAGAAAAGATAAAAAGGGGTCAAAGAGGAAAAAGTAGTTATGGGAGCGGGAGGATCAAAAAAAAGAGGATTTGGAGAATTGAGGGATAGTATTTGTCTTTGTTGTGATAAAAAATTTAAGACAACCAATCCAATAGGCAATAGAATATGTCCTGATTGTTCCAGGAGCAATAAGGATATTAGGTGTTTAAAGAGGCATAAGTTTGTGGTAAAAGAATGATTTGTGTACTTTGTAAAAGAGATGTTTCGAAGATAAGTGAACATCATTTGATTCCTAAATCTAAATCTAAGAATAAGAAAGTAAGAAAGATGTTTTCTAAAGAGCATATTAAAAAGAAGATTGGCATATGTAATCTTTGTCATAATAATATACATATGGTATTAACAGAAAAAGAATTGGCATTTGAATACAATACTTTGGAGAAATTAAGAGAGCATCCCGATATGGCTAAGTTTATTAAATGGATAGAAAATAAGCCAGATGGTATAAAAATTTCGTTTAGTCTGAAAAATAAAATATAATAATTTTTGAATAATATGATATAATAATAGAAAGGCGTCATCAGCAAGTGGGGTTGCGGGTGGTCTCCAAAACCACTGTCTATTAGGAAGTTCGATTCTTCCGTGACGTGCCAAAAGAGGAGGTTCGAATATGAAGAAGAAAAAGAAAGATAAGAAGTATTGTGAGTGTCCCAGGTATCCTTATGATGCTTTTTTTGCAAGAGATGGGAAATGTAAACGGTGTGGAAAAGAAATAAGGAACGTGAAATGACAGAAAAAGTAAATGTAGTATCTGACCTACAAGGATTGATTGATAGGCAGTTTTCATATATGCCTTCGATTGTAAAAAAGGAAATGCATGAAGATATGCTTGTAAGAATGGGGGATTGGTTAATTACACATACTTCTTGTGGTAAGAAATCAAAGAATAAATCTATTAAGCACATGGAAGAAATAGAGGATTTTTTTCAATCAAGAAAGATAGACAATCCCTTGATGGATCGTGTTTCTAATTTATTTGATAGAATAGAAAAATGGAGTAAAAAGTAATGTCTAGATTATATCCTATTGAATATCAACTAAAGCCTCATTCAGAAAGATTATTTTGGGCGTTTTATGGTGGAACTAAAAAAGATGCTGAAGAGTCAGCAAGAGATTTAATGTGTTCATTGAGGTATGAAAGTGGATTTAAGAAGGCTAAGGTATATTTTAATGGAAAGGCTTTGAGGTTGAGAAAACATGATGTAGAAATTTTTAACACTGTGGAGGAAAAAGATGGACAATAAAAAAAGACAGAAGTGGCTTGAAAAAAGACGAAAGAAAAATGAAACAAAGAGAGCAAGGAGAAATGAAAAAAATAAAAAGGGGAGCACTAAAAAGAAACAAAAGGGACCTTCTCTGTTTAACACGGTAATGATTCAAAGTGTAATGAGGAAGAAAGAAGAAAAGAAAAAGAAGCTCGAACAAATATCAGATGAGATAAATATTGTGACTAATTGATGGTGGAAATATTGGTTAGGATGGAGAAAAAGAACAATGCCCTTTAATAGTATAGATGATGCAATTAAAAAACATCCAAACTTAAAGAAGTATAGCGCAAAAGCACAGCGGGCTTGGTTGTCTGCTATAAATTCTTGTTTTGATAGTGGAGGGGATGATTCAAAGTGTTTTCCAATAGCGTATTCAGCTGCTAATAAAGTTGATGGCAAGAAAAGCTCCAAGAAAGATATAGCACGGGAGATTGTTGATATTGCAAAAATGTTAGAAGAATAGCTATGTCAAGAAAATATACTAATTGTTTAAGTTGTGGTAAGAAAGTTTCCAAGAATTGTCATTTTGGTTATTGTAGTTCTTGTAGGGACAGGAGTGGAAAAAATAATTCGTTTTATGGTAAAAAACATACGAAAGAAACAATAGAAAAAATAAAAAAGAAGAATTCTATTATATCTAAAAACTTATGGAAGAATGAGGAATATAGAAATAGGGTAATTTGTGGAGTGTCAAAACCAAGAAGAAAGGGATTTTCTAAAGAGCAAAGCGAAAGGGTTAAGAAGTGGTATGAAGACAATCCAGAACAAATAAAAATAAGAAGTGGGGCTATGAAAAAATCTTGGCGAGAAGGAAAAATTAATTATAGTAATACCAGAATAAATAAAAGCAGGGGAGAGAAAGAATTATTTAATATGGTAAAGTCTGTCTGTTCGGATGCTAAGTTCAATCATACAATTAAACTTGGGGGAAGAAGATGGGTTAAGCCAGATATTTTTATTCCTGATTATAATATGGTTGTTGAATATTATGGTAATTTTTGGCATGCTAACCCAAAGATGTATAATAAATATGATGTTATAATAGATGATGTTACTGCGGGTCAAATATGGGATAAAGATAGAAATAGGATCAATGCAATTGAAAATCTTGGATATCTTGTAGATATAATATGGGAGGATGACTTTAAAGATGGAAACATATCTTTGATTGGATTTTTGACCGGACTTGATTGGGAGACTTGTTCTATATAATATTATTAAGTTAAATAAAAGGATAGATATTAAGATGAAGAAGGCAGCAAACAAAGAAATATTAGATTCGTTGTATTCTGCAATGGATGTTTTAATAGAGAATGTATCAATTTTATCTTCAAAAATAGAATATATTATTGAGGAATATGATAATAACAATGATGCTTCTGTTCGTAGCTTGTCTAGTTTGTTGGTTACAATGGAAAAGCTTTTGTTTGAAACCCAACGTGCCAATGTTTCTGTGTTGGGGAATATACCAAAAATCAGAGAACAAAACGGTATTAAATTAAACATAGAAGATCCTACTGGTTTGTTGTTTAGAGACGCATATGATTTTCAATCGGTGTTGTATAATATACCATTAAATATGATAAGATTGGGGGATATGATACAGGGTAGTTTTTTTACTATGTCTAATGATGAAATTAATAAATTGAATGAACAAATAATTAAGGACGTGAAAGAGGCTGAAGAGCAGTTTGAAAATGTCAAGGAAACTCTTGGTATAATAAAAAAGGAACTGAAGAAAAAAGATTATAAAAAATCTGTGTTGGTTTGATATAATTAGTAGGAGATAATATATGTTTGTTAGAAGAAAACTTGAAGATGATTGGCTTGAGTGGATTTTTGTGTTTATTTCGCTTATTTTTGCTGGATGTATATTTTATTATTTCATGAGATAATAAAAATGAAAGATGTAGAAAAACTTGTGGATCGTATTGTAGCTATGATAGAAATGAGAAAGCTTAATTTAAAAAATCACAAGATGAACATAAAAGAAATTATTCAAGGATGTATTGAGGAGTATTTAAGAAACAGAGGATTGAAAAAGGAGGATTAAAAATGTCGCATTTTAGTGTAATGGTTAAGATTCCCTCTGGTGGTAATGATATTACTCAGGATGAATTGATGAAGACTCTTGGGGAGATAATGGCTCCATATCAAGAGAATAACATGGATGATTGTCCTAAACAGTATCTTGAATTTAATGACGCTGAAGATGAGTATCGAGAAAAATGGGAATCTGGCGAGGAAACCGTTTTGGAATGGTATTCTAAGAATCATGTTGAGATTAGTAGGGATGATTATGAGCGTCTTGCAAGAGATGAAGAGGCAACTATAGAATATAATGAACCGTTTGCTTTACCTGAAATTGGTAAGAAAGATTCTGTTTACTATTTTAATAAAGATACAAGAAAGCGGTCTGAAATTTTGTATGTTGAGATTGTAGATTCAATACGTCATGAATCTACGGAGAAAAAATCATTGTGGTATACAGTAAGAGCTAAAATTGTTGATTCTCCCAAAAAAATTCCCATAAGGGATTATTATAAAACCTTTGAAGAGTATATAGAAGATTATGCTGGATATCACAAGGATGAAAAGACAGGTAAATATGGTTATTGGGAAAATCCTCAGGCTAAGTGGGATTTTTGGCAGTTGGGTGGGAGATGGCCCGGTATTCTTAGGGTTAAAACAGATGAAGCTATACGGGGCGGTGCTAGTTGGATGATGGGTGTTTACGAGTACAAGGAAGGAGCCGCAGATTTTGCCAAAATAAAGGATATTGACTTTGAAGCAATGAATGCTGATGTTGTAAAAAAGGCAAATGATTATTATGATAGAATGGAGAGATATCGTGATATTTGTTCTGGTAAGATAAAAGAAGAGAAGGAAGATGCCTTTTTGTTTCTTGACATGCGTAATGCATTTGAAAATGAAGTGGCACACAAAGAAGGTGAAGGAAAAGATTCTAAGTTTGTAATAGATGTATCAAGAGAAGAGTTTCTTGAAAAGTATTTGTATATGTTTGAATTTAAAACGTGGGCTGTAATAGAAAATGGACAGTGGTATGAAAAGGCTCAAATGGGATGGTGGGCTTGTCATAATGGAACAAAGGAACAAATTCAGGAATTTGAAAAAGGATTTTCAAAGAGGTTTCTTGAGAATGAAGATCCTGAAACGTATATAGCAATTGTGGACTGTCATATATAGGAGGAATAGAAAAATGATAAAATATGAAGATGGAATAGCAGATGTATATTTAATAAAGTGGCCTGGTTTTGTTGTAGAAGGTAAAAAAGTAACAGAAGAACAAGCTGCTGAAATTTTAATCAAAACAGATTGTCATATGCCTAATTTTAAATATGCAGGAAATGATAGGGGTTTGAGTAAAGAACTTAATGCTATATGTAATGTTTCAGAAGATTATGATTATGATAAAGAGTGTGAACTAAGAGATAGAATGGGAATTCTTGAAATTGATCTTCTTGCAAATAGTCAAATAGTAAGTTCATATATTGGTGGTCCGCATGGATGGTGTGATTGGGATGGTAACATTAGAACATCTGGTGACAACATAGGAAAATGGCCTACGGTAAAGTCTGTAGCAGAAGAGTGGCATACTATTGCACAGGCATTTTCTTATCTTGATTTGGAATGTTGGCTTTTCAATCATGAGTCTGGATATGTGGAAGGTGTTGGAAGTCCCGGTCCGGTTGTTAAGTTTGTGGTATCTTCTGGTAATGTTGATGTTAAATTTCCTGATAAAAACGAAAGAATAATAGTTACTGAAAGGAATATAGAAGCAGAAGCACTTTCGATAATGTTTTTGTCAACAAGAAAAAGAGAAAGCGGAATAGAAGTAGATGAACTAATAGAAAAGATGAAGAGGCTTTATGGAGAAATACCACAATACAAATAGTAATACAATATGGGTTGAATTTGAAGAAGATCCATGGATTATATCAGATACGCATTTCTTTCATCGTAATATCATAAAATATACGGGGCGTCCATTTGAAACCGTAACCGAGATGAATGAAGCTATTGTAAAAAATTGGAATGATTGTGTGGGAAAAGATGATTTGATATTACATCTTGGTGATTTTGGATTATCAAGTTCGAGAAATTTAGAGAAAATCATAAAGAGACTGAAAGGAATCAAGTGGATTATTATTGGAAATCATGATAGAAGTAGAAATTGGTACGTAAGTCGTGGATTTGATCGTGCTGTTAAAAAGCCTTTGGAGACAAGAGATTATATATTTTCACATAGACCAATATTGCCTTGTAAGAAGATAAACATACATGGTCATATGCATCAAAAGAGAATGAGAAAAAGGGGATATATCAATGCTAGTGTTGAACATATAGATTATAGACCAATAAAATTGAGTGATTTGATAAAAAAATTTGCTGATCGTATATAATTTTGTAATAATTCTTTTATATTTTGTGTATAATAGAATGGTAAATTTGTTGGAGAGTTAATGATGTTTGGTAGACAGGACAATTTGGGGACGAAACGAGATAGTAGATCCAATACTATATTTTCGTATTTACGAGGTATAGTCATTGGATTTAGGCTCCCGATTAGTATATCCTGTCGGACCTTAGAAGAGAACCAGACACCAAACGCATATTCAGCCCGCTAAGGTCCTTAAAACAGGATCAAAGGCGGGCAGAATTATATGGTGTACTGGTTTTTTTGTGTCTATGTGAAAAATATTATATAAAAAATGGCTTTGAATATGATATAATAGAAATAGGAGATATATATGCATATTACAGAAGTTAAAACGAAGGATGGAAAAGAGTTTAGTGGAGTTCTTTGGGAATTTAAACCTGTGAAAAACTATTTTACTATAATAGATGGGGATGATTCTATTAAATTTAGTTTTGATGATGTTGAGAGCGTGATAACCAAGGGAGAAAGGATATCTAATGGGATAATAGGAGATCAAGACGAAATAGAACGCGCTAGACAATATCTTATTAAAAGTAGGGAATATAGTAGTAAGCTTGGTTGGGATGATGCTCCGATAAAGAAATATGATTGGGAATAGTATGCGGGTGTGGCGAAATTGGTATACGCGCCGGTTTTAAGAACCGGTACTCTTAGAGTTTGGGAGTTCGAGTCTCCCCACCCGTACCAATATGTTGTGATGCTCTTTGATAATTTTTTTATATTTTGCCTATATATGGGTTCGATTGTTTTTTTAACAAGGGGGCTTATATATGGGCAATAAAAGAAGGGTTTGGGATAAACAGAAGCTTTTTGATGCTGTTAAAAATAATCACTCTCTTGCTGGTGTTTTAAGAGAATTGGGGATGAGGGTTGGGGGTGGAAACTATAATACTATAAAAAGTGCAATTCGTGAGTTTGGGTTGGATACTTCTCATTGGGATGCAAAAAAAGCTAGTGGTGTGTCAACTGGTGGTAGAACAATACCAATGAAGGATATTCTCGTTAGGAATTCTAGTTATAATAGTACAAATACTTTGCGAAATAGGTTAGTAAAAGAGGGATATTTTAAGGAGGAGTGTAATAGATGTGGTTTAAGTAAATGGCTTGGGAATAAGATTCCATTAGAATTGAATCACATCAATGGAGATAGAAATGATAATAGGCTTTGTAATTTAGAAATTATATGTCCTAATTGTCATGCTTTGACAGAAAACTATAGGGGTAGAAATAAAAGAATAGCAAAAGAAAGAAGGTATTGTAAGAGATGTGGGAATGAAATAGGAAAAGGAAGAACTGGTCTTTGTAGTAGGTGTTATTTTTATAGGAAGTTTTATAACGATGATGAAAAATATTGTAAAAATTGTAAGATGAAAATAAGCAAGTGGGCTAAGAATGGTTTGTGTAAGGGTTGTGCTCAGAAAAATAGATATGGAAACCTTAATCGTCCATCGGGAGAACAACTATTAAAAGAAGTAGAAGAGTTAGGATATTGTGGAACTGGTAGAAAATATGGTGTAACTGATAATGCTATAAGAAAGTGGTTGGGTATTAAAAAATAGAATAGGATAGATAATCCGAAAGATTGCTGGGTAACGGAACTAGTCTTGAAAATTAGCGGCCCCTTGGGTGGCGTGAAGGTTCGAATCCTTCTCTATCCGCCAAAGAAAGGAGTTTGATATGGATTATAAGATTGTTTGTGATGGAAAGCTTATTGCCGAGTTTCTTCATGCTCAAGATAGAGATGTGTGCATGAAACTTTTGCAAGAGATGTATTCAGATTGTGAGTTTGTTGCTCGGGGTGATGATGATGATTGATAAGCGCCTCTGGCTCAATAGAATAGAGCACAAGGTTCCGGACCTTGAGATTACAGGTTTGAATCCTGTGAGGCGTACCATGAAGTGCCTGTGGCTCAATTGGACAGAGCATCTGGCTACGGACCAGAAAATTGGGGGTTCGAGTCCTCCCAGGCATACCAAATAGAGAATGGTGTTCTTTGAAAATTAGGATTCAAGGTGGTGTAACTCAATTTGGCTAGAGTGCAGGATTGTCTATCCTGAAGTTGCGGGTCCGAGTCCCGTCACCACCGCCAAAAATACCGTTATAACGGTAAAAAACATAGAATTTTTGTGTGTATGGGTATAAAAATGTTCATGGATGTAGAAAATTACTGTTATAACAGTAAAAATGGTAGGGTAGCTCAGTTGGTAGAGCACCGCCCTGAAAAGGCGGGTGTCAGCAGTTCAATTCTGCTTCCTACCACCAAAATGCGGTAGTAGCATAATGGTAGTGCGTCTGATTGCCGGTCAGAATATCGGGGTTCGATTCCCCGTTACCGCTCCATCAGGGCAAATAGCCCCAATTGTTTTATTGAGAGTTCTATTCTCTCTTTGCCCTTATTGCCGGTATAGCTCAGTTGGAAGAGCATAGCTTTGGTATAGCTAGGGTCATGGGTCCGAATCCCGTTACCGGCTCCAATTAGAGCCAATGTAGCTCAATTGGAAGAGCGTAGTCCTCATAAGACTAAGGTAGTGAGTTCGATACTCACCATTGGCACCAGCCGGTGTAGCTCAGTTGGAAGAGCACATCTTTCGTAAAGATGATGTCATGAGTTCGAATCTCATCATCGGCTCCAGAACTAGGTGTAGCTCAACTTGGAAGAGTGCTGCGTTTGGGGCGCAGATGTTGCTGGTTCAAATCCAGTCACCTAGACCAAAAAAGAAGGGTGTCCGAATTGGTTAAGGAGGCACTTTGCTAAAGTGTTGAGGGTTGAAATAAATCCTCTGCAGGTTCGAGTCCTGTCCCTTCTGCCAAAAAAGGAGGTTGGAATATGAATAAAATAGTTGAATGGTTAAAGGATTTTTGGGAGTATAATATAGCTTGGAACTATAGGTCTTTTACTAGTTATATAAAAAATAGATTTGTTAGAAAGCATTATCTAATTAAAACAGGATTGAAAAAAGGTCAGTGGTATGATACAGATACCAGAATGTTATATGGAATGATGAATTTGCTTGTTGAATATATAGATAAAGAAAAGCCGTTTGAGCATATTAATTGGGATTATGATGATCTTCATAGAAGCGCAAAAAAAGAATTTCTTGAGATAAGAAAATGGTGGGATAACTATGAAAACAGATGTGAAGAAATTGAGAAATCTTTGACTGATTGGTATGAAGAAAGGTTTGATGGTGCAAAAGATTGTATGTTGGATAGGATTAATGAAACTCCAACACCAGAATCAAAAAGGTTGTTTAAGATACATAATGAGATGGGAAATAAGTTGAATGAAGAAGAAACTGAAATGTTAATTAGGTTGGTGAAGATAAGAAAGTGTTTGTGGACGTAAACAATAAGTGTCGGTGGCAGAGAGGTTGATTGCGCGTGACTGTAGATCACGAGGATTATATCCCACGGTGGTTCGAATCCATCCCGGCACACCAAAGCAAGTAGGTAGTTAGGTAGGTTTTGAGGCAAGTAAGTATGGAGGTAAGAAAATGATTGTTAAGTTTATGTATAACGATCCAGATTATCCTACGTGGGATGTATATGGAGATATTGAATCTTATACGGTTAAAAGGGTTAAGTGGTCTGACTTTGACAATATAGATTTATATAGAAAAATAATTAACGAAAAAGATGAACAGTCTAATGGTACTTTGGTAATATTGAGATTTAGAAATGGACAACATAAAACACTATTAACGGCATATAATGTATATGCCTGTGCTGATAATGGAGATACTATTGAAAAATTCTAGGTAGATTGAAACTACCTACTTGCTTATCATTTGGAGATAATAGAATGGATAAACATCAAGAGTTGTTAAAGAAATTGAAAGAAAACATGTCTGAATTAGAAGATGTGTTAAATAGGGCGAATCATGTTGCCGTATATGAAGATTTTATATATAGATTTTATCATTATTCTTTTAAGGTATATTGGGTTCAGAGTATTACAAAAGAAATTGTTGATGTGTTACGAAAATTGTCACCCGATGGTAAAATAAATAGTATGTTTGAAAAGATATTTAATGAAGGAACTGGTAAAGAATGGAATATGAAGCATAATAAAAATTGGATGGAAAATACAAGACCTATATTAGAGGCATATTTACATGCTAAATATTTTATTGAAATGGCGGTAAAGTATGGTAAGGAATTAAAAAAGGCTCCATGTTGTTTGCCGTCTGGATGGGCTGGATTGTTATATTTTTATAATTTGAGATAGGGCCGGGTAGCTCAGTTTGGAAGAGCGTCACTCTGATACAGTGAATGTCGGAGGTTCAAATCCTCCTCCGGTCACCAGAATGGTCAGGTGCCCGAATTGGCTAAGGGGCGGGATTGCAGATCCCGTATTTGTGGGTTCAAGTCCCACTCTGACCTCCAAAGGGCTTGTGGTGGAATAGGCAGACACGCAACGTTGAGGGCGTTGTGCCTTAAGGCGTGGGAGTTCAAATCTCCCCAAGCCCACCAAGATATGGGGGCATAGCTCAGTTGGGAGAGCACCGGTCCTGCAAACCGGATGTCGGGGGTTCGAATCCCCCTGCCTCCACCATATGAGTATTTGGTTTCATGGAACGCTGAAAGAAAATGCTGAATTGATTCTGAAAACAGGATTCAAGGTGGGGACTAACTTTGCCAAGCATTTAGAAAGTTCTTTGACAATGGGCGGTAGTTATGTGTTTTGGGTATTTTTTGAAAAGGACCCAACAGAGTATTGGGAATATATATGCAGAGAACCAATTGGTCCAGAAAATATTTTGTTGTTAAGAAAATATAATATAGAGAAACTTTATGATAATAAAGAATTGGCAAAACAAATAAGATATGTAAATTTAAAAGAGCAATATGGAGATAATATAATATGTTGCAATACATGTAAAGGAAAAGGAGAGATAAGCAATAGAGAGTGGGATGAAACAAAAAAAGAAAGTGAAGAGAAATTTAGAGTTTGTCCTGATTGTAAAGGATTTGGATTTTTGCGGCTGTAGCATAATGGTAGTGCGGTAGCCTTCCAAGCTATTTATGCGGGTTCGATTCCCGCCAGCCGCTCCAGAAAATATTATATAATATTGAGTATTGAAATTGATATAATAGTAGAAGTATAAATGTTCTTTGATAATTTATTATACAAGGGTGACGGCGGTGATAATCAGGTTTAACTCCTGTTGACGCTGGGTAGTCTTTGAGCTATTGCGTTTGGCTGGTCGAATCAGTAAGCCACGTCACTCTATTATGGGCGATTAACTCAATTGGTTAGAGTGCTACCCTTACAAGGTAGAAGTTTGGGGTTCGAGTCCCTGATTGCCCACCAAACATAGGATACGAAGTTAACCCGGTAATGAAATTAAGAGGCCACTTAATTGAACCGTAACTACTTACGATCCTATATGGGGGCGTAGCTTAGTTGGAAAAGCATCTGACCTTTAATCAGAAGACCGTGGATTCGAGTTCCACCGCCCTCACCATAAAAATAGTTTGATATTTTAATATTACATAGGAGTATTAGATGAGAATATTGATTGCTCGAATTAAACTTTGGTGGCATTGTTTGACGCATTTGCATTGTGAAGGAGAAGATGCATTAATAAAAGGAAGAAGAAAAATGGGGGTTAATAAAATATATTGTGCTAGTTGTGGTAGAGTATATTATGAGCGTTCATAGCTTAGTTGGAAGAGCATCCGGTTCTTACCCGGAAGGTCGCAGGTTCGATCCCTGCTGGACGCACCAAGAGGGTCACGCAACGCGAGGGTTGAATGAACCCGAGTGGCGGGTGGGTAACAACGGGTAGTACCGTGCCCTTATACGCTCGTATGGTCTAGTGGGAGGACAGCAGGTTTTCAGCCTGTTAGCGGGAGTTCGATTCTCCCTACGAGTACCAATGAGCGCCCGTAGCTCAGTTGGACAGAGCAACGGATTTCTAATCCGTAGGTCGCAGGTTCGACTCCTGCCGGGTGTACCAATGAGCGCCTATAGTTCAGTAGGAAAGAACGCTGGTTTCCTAAACCAGAGGTCACAGGTTCGAATCCTGTTAGGCGTACCAAGAGATAGAGTCCCTTAGCTCAAAGGAAGAGCGTTTGCCTTATAAGCAAGTGACGCCAGTTCGATTCTGGCAGGGACTACCATAGATGCCACTGTAGCTCAATGGCAGAGCATTCGCCTTGTAAGCGAAAGGTTGTGGGTTCAACTCCCACCGGTGGCTCCAGAAAACCGGGTGGTTCAATGGTAGAACGGCTGACTCTGGATCAGCAGATTGAGGTTCGAATCCTTGCCTGGTTGCCAGAAGGAGGATAAAATGAAGATGGTAAAAATTTGGTGTGAATGTGGTCAATATTATGCATTGACTGAAATACAATATAATGATTTTGAATATGGTATATGTGGAACATTAAATTGTATTAAGTGTAAAAATAAATTGGTTCCGATGGATAAAGAAATTAATTGTCTAGTAGAAGAAGTGGATGTAGATGGAGAAGATCCTGGATGGAATGAAGTTTTGTGGATTAAGATGGTAAAAAATATAAGAGAGAATAAAAATATTGGTAGTAATGTAAATTTGGTTATTCCTGGAGATATGAAAATAGTTTAGCGGGGTGTAGCTCAGCTTGGCAGAGCACCGGCTTTGGGAGCCGGGTGTCGCATGTTCGAATCATGTCACCCCGACCATTGGATTTTTGTTCTTTGATAATCTGCGGTAGCTCAATGGTAGAGCGTCTGGCTGTAATATAATAGTTGCAGCTTCTATGGGAAACCATAGTTGAAAAACCGGGTGAATTCAGGGGAACCTTAGTTTGATGTTTATCAAAATGGCAACCCTGAGCCAAGTCTTGATTATAGATCAAGAAAGGTGCAGAGACTAGAGTTTTATGCTCGTACTCTTTTATTAGAGGAAGCGCCCGGCACCTAAGTTGAAAAATATGGTGATGATATAGTCCAAGCTCAATAGAAATATTGGGATAACTTGTAACCAGAATGTTGGAGGTTCAAGTCCTCCCCGCAGAGCCAAAAAGGAGAAAAGTATGACAGAATTGCAAAGGTTTATGAATGAACTTGGTGAGTGGGCAGATGCAACTTTTGGTGTTAATAGGAACCCAAGAGCTGTTGTGGCACACTTAAAAAAAGAAGTAGATGAGTTGTATGATAATATTTATGAGTCTGAGGAATATGTTGATTGTTTAATGTTGCTTCTTGATGCTTATAGGAGATCGGGTGGGACAGCGGATGGATTAATAGAGGATGCGTTTAAGAAACTAGAAGTATGCAAAAAGCGTAAGTGGTCAGAACCAAACGAAGAAGGAATAGTAGAGCACGTAAGAGAATAATATGGTCCCGTGGCGGAACTGGCAGACGCGCCAGACTTAGGATCTGGTGCCTTCGGGCGTGGGGGTTCGATTCCCTCCGGGACCACCATAAGATCGTTAGATAATATAGGAGGTAAGTAAAATGTCTGTTGTGGTGTTAGAAAGTAGTAGTGTATTACTATTGAACAAATCTTATATGCCAATAGAGATTGTGTCTCTTAAGAGGGCATTTTGTATGCTTTGTTCTAAAATAGCAGAAGTAATTACAATAGAAGATGGAAATTATTTAAGTTATGATATAGAATCATGGTCAGAGATTTCTTCGTTGAGAGTAGAACTTGACGAATTGAATGATACTGATGATATAGTAAGAACACCAAGTATTAATTTTCTAGCACCAAGAATACTAAGAACGGTTGATTATAATAATATTCCCAAGAGAACGGTGAAGCTTAATAGAAAGAACTTGTTTGCAAGAGACAAGAATAGTTGTCAGTATTGTGGCAAGAAATTTAGTACAAAAGAACTTAATATTGATCATGTTCTTCCTAAATCAAGAGGAGGTCGTGAGACGTGGGAAAACCTTGTGTGTGCTTGTTTGAAGTGTAATAATAGAAAGAGTAATAGAACACCAGAAGAAGCAGGAATGAAACTAATAAAAGTTCCAAAGAAGCCAAGGTTTAGTCCTCTTATAAGGGTGAAAATAAGAGATAGGAAATATAAGTCTTGGGGAACTTTTATATCTGATGCTTATTGGAATGTAGAATTAAAGGATTAATGTTATGAAATCCAATGTGATAAAATTTCTTAGCAATAGTCTTAAGATAGGAAATGATGATATGCAATTGCTTGTAAGTGCAATTGATAAAAATGGTTGGGATGAAAATAAATGGCTGAATGATGAAGTGGTCATGTCTGTATTGGATAAAATACCATTTGATATGTGTCCTGTATTAATATATCGTGGCATAATAAAATTGATGGATCGGTAAAAAATATTACAATCATATCATATTTTAGTGTATAATAATATATATGAAATTTGTTATTGTATATACTAAAGGAGCAACAGGAGATTTGACATGTCAGGAAAATTATTGCCCGCTAGATTTGATCATGATTTAGAATTAGATATTATTGATGTAGTAGATAAATTTAAACATATGAGGGGAAATAGAAAAGTAAACGATGATGAGATTAGGCTAGTAGAAGAATGGGTTAGGTTGACTAGGGTGTATAATTCATTTATTAATTTAATTATTAAGGGGCTTATATCTATAGATGTAGTTGAAGATGGAGATTTAGCATTTAGCCTTTCTTCTACTGGAGAAGAAGTGGCTGGTACAATATTTGAAAAAGAAAAAAATGTCTAGTGTAGTAAAAAAATTAGCAAAGAAAGAATTGATTAGACCACCATCATGGATGTCTGATAATATTTGTTATGAATGTATTATGGGGAGTGTCGCATATGGTGTGTCTAGTGATACTTCTGATGTAGATCTGTATGGATTTTGCATACCTCATAAGAATGTTGTGTTTCCTCATCTTGCTGGTGAAATTTTGGAGTTTGGTAGACAGAAAAAAAGATTTAAACAGTATCAACAACATGGTGTTGTAGATAAACAGGCAGCTGGTGGAAAAGGAAAAGAATATGATATAACGATATATAATATAGTGAAGTATTTTCAGCTTTGTATGGAATGCAATCCTAATATGATAGATTCTCTCTTTGTTCCCTTTGAGTGTGTTTTGCATACTACTCAAATTGGAAATGTGGTAAGAGAAAATCGGAGATTGTTTCTTCATAAAGGAGCGTGGTTCAAATTTAAAGGATATTCATATTCACAAATGCATAAGATGAAAAATAAAAATCCAGAAGGTAAAAGAAAAGAGCTTGTAGAAAAATACGGATATGATACTAAATTTGCTACACATGTGGTTAGATTATTAGGAGAAATAGAACAAATTCTTATTGAGGGCGATTTGAATCTAAGAAGAAATCGTGAACAATTGAAGTCTATTCGTCGTGGTGAGTGGTCTGAATCTGATATTGTTCAATATTTTACCACAAAAGAAAGAGAACTTGAAAAACTATATACAGAAAGTAAGTTACCTCACAGTCCAGATGAAGGAAAAATTAAGGAACTTCTTTTGAATTGTCTCGAAGAACATTATGGTTCAATAGATAATTGTATATCAATTCCCGATAAATCAACGGAGGCAATTCAACAAATCAAAGAAATTGTAGATAGGTTTTAATTCAATGGGAGGATGCTTAGTAATGCAATGGAACAGGTTTTATCGTATTTATGTGGCTGGGGCATATAGTAATCCTGATTACCTTAAAGTATTTGAGAACATGCGTAGGGGAATTCAACTATCCATAAAGGCGTTGTCATTGGGATTTGCTCCGTTTTGTCCATGGCTTGATTATCAGTATCCTTTTTTTGGATTGCCTGATGCTAAACTATTAAAGAAAGAATTAAATGGTGTTTTAGAAAAAATTGAATTGGGGGAAATAGACATATCTTTATTACAGGCATATTCTATTGCTTGGCTTGATGTTTGTGATGCTGTATTGGTAAATGAAGGATGGGAAAATTCAAAAGGAACAAAAGCAGAAATAGAAAGAGCAGAAAAATTAAACATTCCTGTATTTTATAGTTTGGCTGATATGGTATCGTATTTTATAGAGAAAGAAAAGCAAGAAAAAGATAAGTTTAATTTAATACAAGATCCGTTTGATCGGTTTGTTTCTCTCGTAAGGGATCAGTGGGAATATGGCGGGAAGAAATATGCTCTTGGTGGAAGTAATGAAAGAGAAAGTACAGATGTGTTGTTTGATATATTTGGTAAGGGCTGGTATTTTGGAACTTTAAGTAAATATTGTAAAAGATGGAATAACCTGGGGAGGGAAAAAGATGTTCTTAAGGTAGGTTGCTATTCTTATCTTGGATGGCTCAAGCGTGGTTGTTTTAGAGAGGATATTCCTGATACTCCATTAGATACTAATATAGAAATGAAAGCAAAATATTTTATGGAGTATATTAATAGATATAAAAACGCTGACATGGAAGAGTATAATGGAATGAATATGGATGATGTGTTTAATATATTATCAGATTTGAATAATAGAAATTGGATAGATATTACAGAGAGAAATTTTCTATCTATATTTCATATATGTTTTAATCTATGGTTTGAAAACTATATTGATGTGACAGATCACGATACAGATACGTATAACGAGGAAAAATAGATAATATATACAAATTCAATTTCAATATGATATAATAGTAATCGTGTAATTTTGTAATGGAGATTTTTCTAATGAAGGGATTAACTGGTGTTGTAATATCGTTTTTTATTTTGTTTGCTTTAGGAGGAGAAAGTGGGAGAGCAGATTTGTCTTTTACCGCAGAGGAAAAATCAATTGAAAAAAAGATAGAAAGTTGTATTGTAAATGGAAATGATAATCTTTGGATTATATCAAAAAGAGTTTATGGTGTTGGTCACAAGTGGAACTTAATATACCAAGCTAATATGAATAGAATTAAGAATCCTAATGTATTAATTCCTGGAACCGAGTTGATTATTCCCGATGTGAATACTAAACTCAAGAAAAATATAGAAGTTGCTCCTCCTGGATATAAATATGTTAAGACTGTCCGAGCGCATTTGACGGGATATTGTCCGTGTTCAAAGTGTTGTGGTAGACACGCCAATGGAAGAACTTCTATAAATAAAAATGCTTGGGTTATGAATGGATGTGCCGTTGACAAAAGAGCAATTCCTTATGGTTGGATGGTATATATTCCTGGTAAGGGGTTTAGAGAATCTGACGATACCGGTTCAGCAATGAGACGATCTTGGAGAAGAGGTATATATCATATAGATGTAAGATTTAGATATCATCATGAAGCAAGGAGGTTTAATAAATGGATGAACGTAAAGATATATCAGCCGATAGATTAATATTAATATTGGCAGAATCCGAAGGAAAATCTCCAGTGGTTAATATTTATAGGTCTAGTTTTGATAAAACCATAGAATCGTTTAATAATTGTTCGAACATTCCCGGCAACAAAGGGCGTATGACACTGATTGATATATTATATGGAAAAGATGGCAAAGAAACCAATACGGCAGTATATGTTAAGCAATTTCCTATTAAGAAGTTAGAAAAAAATTCAGGTGAGTATAAATTAGGAGAAATAAAAATATAATAATGGCTTGCTTATATGATATAATAATAGAAGGATGAAAAGTAAGTAGGGGCAAGTTATGAAAATAGGATATGAAAGAGCGGATCAAATTGAATCAGCAATGAGGGCTGTTGCTCCGTGGATAGCAAGTGATAGAGATGTAAAGATAAAGTATCACGGAGGAACAAGGGTTAGTGCTGATATATTTAAGAAGATATTGCATCTTCCTCGTTTTGGAACTCTTGATAATGATTCTCTTATGAAATATCGTGCTTGGCTTTATCATGAAGCTGGTCACATAAGAGAAACAAAACTTACCAAAGAAGAATATCCTAAGAAAAAAGCTTTACATAAAATATTTAATTCTCTTGAAGATATTCGTATGCAGAGAAGGGTTGCGGAAAAATTTGCTGGTGCTGGGATGGCGTTTAGGTTTGCAACAGAGTTTTATAATAAAGAGATTGGTAAAAAAGCTGCAGATGGACAAATTAATACTCCACTGTGGGAGTCCACTGTTGCAATGGGATTTCAAGCTGATGGGTTTATCCCTTCTTGGAAGCTATCCGAGAAGGCACAGAGATATTTTGATTTGGCATATCCTATATTTGCAAAGATTAATGTTGCTAAGTCAGCACAGGATGCTTTGGAAATTGCAGAGAAAATATATGAAATATTAAAAGAAGAAAAACAAAAGGACAAGGATGAACAACAGGAAGAGCAAGGTGAAGAACAGCAGGAAGAGCAAGGTGAAGAGCAGGGTGAAGAACAGCAGGAAGCAGTAGAGACTGAGATGGATGGGGAAACAACAGAAGAAGATGAGTGGGATGATGAAGATGATTCTGGGTCTGATAGCGAAGATGAATCTAAATCTGATGGCGAAGACGAGGGCGAAGATGAATCTGATGGTGATGGTGGCTCTGGTGGAAACAATAGCGATGATCAAAGTGAAAAATCAAACGAAGTAGGTGGCAATAAAAATAAAAATTCCAATAGTGAAGATGATTCTGAAAATGATGGTGAATCCGATAGTGAAGGTTCTGATGAAGATGAAATAGAAAATGAGTTGGACGAAGAGGCAGAGGGTGATAGTTTTGAAGATAAGCTTGCTGATGAAATAGAAAATGCTATAGAAGAACTTGATCCTCTTGATAGAGAATATTATCCATGCAAGGATAATGATGTGTTTGATGTACCTAATATAACATCGGTGAATTGTGAGCAGTTTAGACAAAGAAGGCAAAGGGTTGCTGCTAGTATTATGGGAATGTCAAGGGCATTGGAGCAAGCCCTTAGAACAATGTCAAGGTGTAGAAAAAATCCCAATAGAGAAAGTGGTAAGCTTGATATGAATAAACTTGTAGATGTTGCCAAGAGCCTTAGCAGTAAAGTATTTTATAATGAAACAGAAGGAAGAAATCTTGATGTTGCTTGTTCTATAGCAATAGATGAGTCTGGATCAATGAGAGAATATTTCAATGTTCAGTTGCTTGCGATTGCTCTTGGTGAAACGCTGAATTCAATTGGTGTGCCGTTTGAAATTGTTGGAGCAACAACAAAATATTTTAGTGGTAACAGAGGTATGCCGCCGTTGGATGGATTCACAAGAACAAATCCTATTATATATAAATGTTATAAGACGTTTATGGAAAATTGGATGAGTGTGCGTCCTCGAATAACCATGACAAATTGCCACAAGCATCATATTGATGGTGAAGTGGTTGAGATGCTTGCAACAAGATTGTCACATCGGCATGAAAAGCGTAAGGTGATTTTTAGTTTGAGTGATGGATTGCCTCAGTCTGGGCATCGTGGTAATATAGATGAATTGATGGCAAGGAATTTAAAAAGGGTTTGTGAGAGAGCGAGAGAATATGGTATAGAGGTATATGGATTTGGACTAGAAACAATGGAACCTGAAAGATATTATGGAAAAGACTATTTTGTATATTTGAATAATATTGCAGAAATGAGCAGTTGTATGTTCTTTAGAAGGTTTGCAAATATAATAACTAAGGGATGTGTGAAAATATAGTGGGCAAGTTATGTTAATTTGGAAACAAATAGAACAAAAGAAGATACAAGAAAATATTTCTCATGTTAATAAACTGAGAAGCGAAATAGATAATCATATTGGGATCATAATTAATGATGATGTTGATAAGAAATCAAATTCAAATGTAGTAGAAATAGATGGTGTTAAATATCATCCTCACATTAATGGTGGTGGTTTAGTAGCTGAGACAGCTAGGGTTGACGATACTGTTTTTGTAGGTGTTAACGCAAGAGTATATGATAATGCAAAAATATCTGGCAATGCAATGGCATATGGTAATGCAAAAATATCTGGCAATGCAGAAGTATCTGACAATGCACTTGTGGGTGGTAATGCAAAAGTATCTGGTAATGCAAAAGTATATGGTGATGCAAAAGTATATGGTGATGCAAAAGTATATGGTGATGCAAAAGTATATGGTGATGCAATGGTATATGGCTATGCAAAAGTATATGGTGATGCAATAGTATATGGTAATGTAAAAGTATATGGTAATGCAAAAGTATATGGCTATGTAGAAATATTTGGTAATAAAAATATTGATATGTAAAAATAAAATATAATTTTAAGGCTTCAATATGATATAATAATAGAAGGATGGATTTGGTAGTAAAGTAATATAGGAGAGTAAAATGGAAAAGGCAGATGTGAAGATAAACCAGAAAACCCTGGTTGCCATTAAAAAGAAGATTGATGAAATTCTTGATGACCATAGTGGATTGATTGAGGTTGATATTGATAATTCAATAGTTGCTGACATATATCCTTATGTTTCTAATGCGTATGTTCGTCGTAATCTTGCTAGAAAAGGAATATTTATTAACATAAATAAGACCAGAAATATTATTAAAATAAATAAATATGGATTTAACGGCAAGGAAGAACCCAAAAAAGATAAGAAGAAACAGGTAAATAGAAAGAAGCAAAAAAACCATACGTTTATGCCTCCGTTTTTTCACGAGGATGTTCTTTCGATTATAACGGATGATGTGCCGGTTAATCTATGGTTTGTTGGTTCAACCGGATCAGGAAAAACTGCATATGTGGAATATCTTTGTGAGACTCTTGGAAGAAAACTTTATCAAATAGATGGGCGTAGGGATTTGGATAATTCAAGCTTCTTTGGTTCTCCTACCGTTAAGGTTGACAAAAAGACAAAGCAGAACTTTATTACATGGCAAGATGGAAAAGTTATAAAGGCAATGCAGGAGGGATTAGATAAAGACGGAAAAGAGGTTGGTCCTCCTGCTATTTTGTTTATAGACGAAGCGGCTTCTATTCCTGCTCACCTGATGATAGGATTTAATAGGCTTCTTGGTTCTAAAAAACCCAAACGAGAAATATCTATAGATGGGGATGGGGGCAGAACCGTAGTGAGCCATAGTGGAATGAGAGTTATTTGTGCCGCTAATACAATAGGTCGTGGTTTAACGGGTCTTGGTGATGCAGAGTATCATGCTCAGGCAGATGGTCTTGATTTGTCAACCCTAAGAAGGTTTGGTGCTGTATTTAAATTTGGATATAGCGATAGGGCTGAGAGAAATATTCTATATGAAAAGGTAGTAGAAGATGATATCATAGAGAAGATTATTAAACTTCGGGATGCGTATCGTAGTACCATTAAAAACGGTAGAACATCAACTCCGTTTAGCACAAGAGATATTGTTGACATTGCAGATCAGTATAGGATTCTTGGGGACTTATCAAAGGCTTTGTATTATTCTGTGTTTACAAAATTACAGCCCGAAGAAGTAGCTGTGTACAATGAACAAACAATGGCTGTCCTTGGAACTGATATATTGCAGATGGTTGCTGGCAATAATGACATGGATTATATGAATTAAGATATGGAAACCAATCGACACTTAATATATGAGATGAAAGGGAAAATGGTATGGGCTACCATTCCAAAGAGATTTGGAGGAGGTAGAATATCTGGTATTGTAGATAGTGTCTCGCGTGACGTGTTGGGTTCAAAAATAAACATGGTATTAAGAAGTGGAAATAAATATATATTTAAAGAACCAAGTGTAATAGCAAAATCAGATAACAATATAGTATTTTTGTATGGAACGGATCACAGTCAAGAATCCGATGACAATTTATTTTCTGAGTTGAGAAGAATTGGTGGTAATCTTAACGTAGCAATAAAGAATATTACAAGTAATGTTTTTTGTTCTATTGAATTTAAAATGAGGGATGATGATGATAAAGAAAATGTTGTACCAAAAAGCAAAAGAAGGAAAAGTAAATCTGGTTCAAGAAAACCTAAATATAAAAAGAAGGTTAAAGTCAGTAAAAAGAAAAACAAAGATGGATCAAAAAGGAACATTAAAAAGAGTAGAAAGAAAATTAGGAAGAAATGAAAAGTGTCCGTGTGGTTCTGGATTAAAGTATAAGAAGTGTTGTGGAAGAAAGTAGGAGGTAGATTATGAAATGGATTGCTTGGCGAGTTTCTTGTGGTGCTGGATTTGTTAAGTTTTATGGTCAAGTTGAGAAGGGAGATCTGGCTAAGATAGGAAAAGAAAGTATTAAAATATATAATCCTATGGTATCTAAAGCGGCAATGAAACCATCTGAAATAGAAGGTGGCTCTCCTAGTGTAGTTGTTAGTACTACATCTGTTTTAGATTTAGAGGACTCTACTGATAATTATCAAGTGTTTAATACATCTTGTTTTATTAATTGGCAGGTGATTAATGTTTTAAAGCTTATTTCTTCTTTGGATGACGTTGCTAAGGAAATTAATCAAAGAAGAAATGATGTTAAAGGAGTAGAAAAAGAAGAAGGTGAAGAGGAAGAAAAATAAAATATAATTTTAAGACCTCAATATGATATAATAATAGAAGGATGGAAATTAGTATTTTATTTAGGAGGTAGTAAGATGGATAATGGAAATTTTGATTTGGGTGAGTATAACAAAAAGCAGGATGAGTATCTTGGTATGACAGTTTGGTGGGAGGTTGATCCTTGTTGTATTTCTTTGGAAGATGTTAATTTTGTTTTTGATAAATATGGATTTGAAAAAGATTCAATAAGAAAGCCCTCTTGCAAGAAGGCATTTAGTCGTGCTACGAGTGCAACTGAAAAATCACACAAGGGTGTATTGGCAAGACGGATTGTTGATGTGCCTCAGAAGTCTGTGGTTGGTGTAGTGGGCGAGGTTGCAAATGAGGAATCTGAATCACTTACATATAAACAAGAAGCGACGATTAGGCTCAACAAAGAAAAGCGAACGATTGAGTCTTATGGTGATGAATCAATAGGTAGTGAGTTTAGGAATAGCTACGAGAAGTATCTTGATGTTGTAACAGAAGCGGATCTTCGCGCTTTTGTTCGTAAGATGATAGAGAGCAATGATGGAATTCGTCTTAGGCAAAAGGGTCTGGTGTATTTTATTCCGCGTAAGAACGAAAACAAAATAATGGATCTGGATAAGATGCTTCGTGAGATTAAGGTTGGAAAACTTGGGCTTATGAGAGTTGTCAACGGTGTTCGTGAAAGAAAAGAGACATGGGATAGTTTTGCAGATAATATAGAAGAGAGGGTAAGTGAAACTCTTGAAAAGGTAAGCAAGATTGGCAAGAGGGCTGGTTGTCTTGCAAAGCATGAAGATCGAATGAATGAAATTAAAAAGATGGCTGATGCGTATATTGGTCTTTGTGAAGAAGAAGAAAAAGTTGAAGATATACGCAGTATGCTTGAGAATGCTGGTAATAAGATAACGGAAAAGATGGCAGAACTTAACGAGGTAAAGTAAGCTATGTTGTATAATAAAAGGTGGATGTCTGCTGAAAAGAAAGTTGATGAAAATTTTAAGGGGAGTTTGTGGGAGAAGATGGGATATGAATCCCGTCTTTGTCCTTTTTGTGGTGCTCATCTTCGTAAGGGAATATGTTTGAACGCTTGTCATTTGAATGCTAGGTTAAAAAAGAAGTTCAATAACACAATGGTTGAAATTATGGATATTATGGATAAGGATGATGACAATGAGTAAACTATCTGATATTAAAGAAGTGTTAGAGTCTAAGAAAGAGTCATTGAGTAAAAAGAAAACAGAGAATGAGATTCTTGAAGAGCATATGGTAGAAGCAAAAAACAAAGTAAAGCTTGCGGCAGAAAAACTTGAGATTGGAAAAGATGCTTTGGTGTTTTTGGAAAATGTAGCAAACTCAAGAAGAAATGTAATGAAGGATAAAATACAATCTGTGATTACCGAATCGGTAAGGCTTATATATGGTAATAACTATAAGGTGGAACTATCATATTCGACAAAGAACAATCGTAGTTATATGGATATAGAGGTTGTCAAACAAACAGAAAAGGGAGAAGTACGAAGAACAATGGAAGGAATAGGAGGAAGCGTAAGTGATTCTATTGCGGTTCCACTAAGGCTTCTTGTTATTTTGGGATCATCTGAAACGTCAAGGGTGTGTATATTGGATGAAGGATATAAGCATGTTGATCGTAGACGTATAGAATTGGTTTCTGAGTTTGTTAAGGATATATCTCACAAGCTTGGTATTCAAATTATTATGTGTTCACATCATACGGCAATGATAGATAGGGCTGATAAAGTATATAAGATTTGGGATGATAATGGTGTTGCAAGACAGGCACGGTAGTTATGAAAGTAATACAATATATTAAAGAGCATGGAATACAATCTCTTAAGGAAGAGTTGGGTATTAATATAAGAGACTATCCTGATAGGGTTGTGTTGAATTATAGTCAAATTGATTCTCCCAAAAGAGATCCTATAGTAAAAGAATGTCGTGCTCTTATATTGAGAAAGCCAGCGTGTAAAGAAGATGATTGGATTGTTTTAGTAAGGGCTTTTGATAGGTTTTTCAATCTTGGGGAATGTCCTCCGGCAGAACAAAAACAAGAAAGAGCGTTGATTCATCATCCTAATTTGGTTGTGCTTGAAAAACTAGATGGCAGTATTATGAACATATATCATGAAGCAGGAGAGAGATGGAATGTTGCGTCAAGCGGAATGGCTTTTGCTGAGGGTCCAACACCACAGGGTAATACATTTAGAGATGTATTTGAAAAAGCGATTAGAGATAAGGTAGAGAACAGATTTAAAGGATTTGATTCTAACTATACTTATATATTTGAGATGGTATCCCCAGAGACAAGGGTTGTGACGCCATATCTAAAAGAGGATATATATCTACTTGCTGTTCGTAGCAGAAAGTCAGAGGATAATTATCGTGAGTGGTCATGGGAAGACGTAAAGCAATTTGCTGAAACAGATGGCTTTAAGATTCCAAGAGAATACAAATTTAATACGCTTGATGAAATATTGAAAAGCTTTAGGAGCTTGGGTGAACTTGAAGAAGGATATGTGTGTAGGTTGGATATGCCAGATGGTGTGTTTCGGGTGAAGATTAAGAATCCTAAGTATCTTGCAATAGCGCATTTGAGAAACAACGGAGCAATATCAAGAAAGAGAATTGCTCTACTTGTAATGCTTGGCGAGTATGATGAATATCTAAGTTATTTTCCGGAAGATAGAAAGTTCTTTGATCCATATATTAGTGCATATGGTGAAATGATAAAGGTGATTAATGGATTAAGATCCAATCTTGATATAGAAAACCAGAAGGATTTTGCTCTTTCTGTTAAGGATAGTCCGGTTGCTTCGGTTATGTTTCAGCTAAGGAAAGGAAAAGACCTTGAGGATATATTTGAAAACTTAACAGATGATAATAAGCTTAGAATATTGGAGAATTTTTTGTCATGAAAGATATAGATGTAGGGAGTTTAATGGAATATGATCCTATAACAAATAAAAATAGGTGTATGGTTTGTAATAAGGAATATAGTTATCCTTCAGGATGTTATAATCACATTAAGAAGAAACATAAAGAAGAGGTAATTAAAGTAAGAGATGTTAGAAATAAAGTTCCATCAAATATAAAGGCGAAAATAGCAGTGGCGGCATCTGGTGATGGAACCTGGTGTGCTTATGGTGATTCTAGTTTTGAAGATCGTGATGTAAAACAATGGGCTTTGGATTCGGTTGGAAAAGATGCTGATTTTATGTGGGTTGAGGTTGTGATAAATCCATCTTTGACGGCTGTTGAAAAACTTATGCTACAAACACAGGGAATTACAGACACCACACAGTCTGTGTGTGATAGAACCAATATTAGTTTTGAACGTGCCAAAGAAATAGTAGATAAGTACGTTAAAAATAATAAGATAGATATTCCTAAAGTTAAGAAATAGTTTGACTCTTTCAACATATCTGTAATAATTTTTTTATATTCTCCTAATAATATAGGAGATTTCGTGTTTGTGTAAAAGGAGTCTATAGATGATTAAAGCAGATGATTATATTACCCCAATGGTAGAGTTGGCATTTCATATTAAACCATTACATGAAAAATACTTATCGCAAAAACTCAAGAGACAATATAAGTTATTCAAGCCGTTGGTTAAAAAAGGTAACAAGACATTGATGATAAAGTTTATTGGTCGCAAGGCTAAAAATGAAGAAATGGCTCCTCAAGTTGGATTTGAATTAACATATGATGTTGGACAGGATTTATATAATATTAAGGCGTTTTATTCTCCAGCCTATCCAAAAATAGATATAATGGACCCTGAATGGAATCAGAAACCTATGCCAAAGTGGGAAGAACCCATATGGGGCAAAACACTAAGAGGAATGTTTTTTGATGATTTAGAAGATCCCGCTAAAATATACTATGATTTGATTAAGAGAATTCCATCTCATATGTCTAGTAAGAAAATTGCAAGTAAGGAATATGTTATTTGGGGTATACCCGAGGGCAAATCAAGTGATGAACTTTTGTTGACTGAGGTTCAAGGAAGGAAAATTACAAGCAGGGGAATGGCAAAGAAATATGCTGATTTGTTGGAAAATAAATATGGTGCAAGGAAAACAAGAATACAAGAAATTGATTTAGAGGGAGAATTTGATTGGATGAAGATGATAAGCAAAAAACAAGTTGCGGAAGAATTGGTGAAGATAGCTAACCTACTTGTTTCAAAAGATATACTTGTTGCCTTAATAGATGAAAAAGGAAAAGTAATTAAGCGAAAGGGTGAAGTCATTGAAGGACAGGGTATATTTGATTCTTCTGGAAATGAATATGCTGGTGGATTTGATAGAAATGGTGAGTGCTATGGAAGCTATGTAGATTCACGAGATTTTGTTTTACTTGGAAATGGTAAAAGAACAAAATACAAAGTTGGAGAGAAATATCCGGAGATAGTTTAAATATGAATTGTCAAGAAATATCAAATGAGTTAATTAAAATAGCTAAGAGTATAATTGCTTTTGAACCAATTTTTAATGTAGATGATGCAACTGAAATTGTTCATAAGATAGAATCTCAAATTAAAGCACCATATGTTTATGCTGAAATGTCAACTCTTGGTGGAAAAAACAGGGCTAGTGTTATAATTAAGATATCGTTAGATCCTAAGTCTGAGTGGGAGAATAATATATTTCATAACTCAAGATATTTTATGATACATCTACACATAGATGGTGTTATGGAACAGTTTACAAAGTCATATACAATTCAAAAGAAACTTAGGAAGTCTAGGGTAAAAAGCATTGATGATGCTATAAAGAGGTTGAATAAATATATTTCTATGGTTGATTAGGAGAATTAAATGAACAACAAACAAATAGTACAAGAATTGGTGAAGATAGCTAAGAGTATTGGTGCGATTGGTCCTTGGAATTTTGATGAAGCAGAGGAATATTTGTATTATATCAAACATACGCTTATTCCAGATTTGAGAAGTTCGGGAATGAGAGAAACTGCCAAGGATTTTAGTAAGTTAGCGAAATTAATTTACAATAGAAAAATGGATAGAAGTTTCGCAAATTATCTCAAGCGCACCTTGATTCCAGATCTTTATGATTCGGGGTATGTAGCAACAGCAGAAGATTTTGAAGAAGGCGTACACTGGATGGAGGAAGTATCGTGAACAATAAACAAGTGGCACAAGAGTTGGTGAAGATAGCCAGGGTTTTATTATCTAAAGAAAAGGCATTGGATGAACTAAATGGTGCTGTTCAGTTTGTTCCTAAGTATAATGGTATTTCTTTTGTTGTTGCAGATGATGGAATATATAAACGTGGTCCTAACCAGTCAGAAGCTTTTAGAGACGTAAGACTTCAAGATGTTGTTGGTGAGTTAAGGCTAAGAGATGAAGATGATGTAATTAGTGTAATACAAAACAATTGGAAGAGTAAGAAGAAAATGATTAGGGAACTTAAGAATACTGGTAGGTTTAAAACAAAGATATTGTAGGAGTTTTAAATGAATCAAAGATGGTTATCCAAAGAGTTAATTAAAATGGCTAAAGAACTGGTAGCTAGAGATAGTCTGATTGACTTGGTTGTTGACCAGGGTAAACTAGGGCGGTTGAAAAACCAAATGGATGAACAGACCTATGGTTTGATGGTGGAAGTATATGATAGGTTGGCTAAAGAATTGGAATTAACATCCAATCAAAGGGAAGCACTAAATAGATTGCGGTCAAGTGCAGAGGGTCGTTTTAAGTCAGAAATGCACAGGAATAACATTTTCAAGGCGGCACATGCACTAGGAATAAAATTGCCTAGTTCGATGTTTTAGGAGGATTTAGGGTGAACAAAAAACAAGTTGCAAAAGAGTTAATTAAAATGGCTAAAGAACTAATAGTTTCTAGAACTCCACAAATAGGTGACAAAGTTCGTTTTATGTCTACTGATGGTTTGATGACGGTTGACACTATTTATGATATATTTGGTACTGAGATTGAATTAGACAAGACCGAACAGACTTTTGACAAACGAAAGCACCACATGAAGTGGAGGGGCAATCATTGGCTTATAAAGTAAAAGGCAGAGGAGGATTTAAGGTGAACAAAAAACAAGTTGCACAAGAGTTAATTAAAATGGCTAAAAGACTTATTGCTTTTACTCCCGAAGAAATAGACTATGGAAGTAATGGTCCAAAAACACTTTGGGGAAAAGCCGATTTTGGTTATAAACTAGACAAGGGAGTAACGTGGTACACTACACCAAGTCATGGTGGTTTAGCTGTTGCTGGTGGTGTGGCAAAAAGGTTTCTTACTCCAGAGGCAATAAAACAGGGTGAAACAAGGGGCGGATATGTTTGGTTTGAAGAAGACATAGCCTATGTTGTAGCGTTTCTTGAAAATCCAAAGTGGGAAAAGGCATTAACTAGATTGGCTGGTGGAAGTGTTATGTCACCATCAAAGAAAATCAAAATGATTGAAAGATGGATGCCTGAGTATTTGGGTCTAACAAAAGAAGAAGAACCTGATGATAATACCGTAACTATAAGGGTAAACTCTGCTTTACAAACTCTTGTTTCTGGTGTGGTGGCTGGATATACGTCAAACGATCATGTAATTATTTTCTTAAGTGATGATTATGATGGTAGAGGAAATGTTCGTGGTCCATATGAGGATATAACCAAAATAGTTGGAGATGCTGTATGGAGTTTAATTTGTAATAAATATAGTGATGATGCACTAGAGGAACTTGGTTGGACAAGTCAGCAACAAATAAAGCAATTGGGTTATTTAAAGAAGTTTAAATCAAAACACAGAGCGTCAAAAACAAAAACATCAGCGATTAAATCTCCTTATTATGATATAATATTGGCATTACTTAAAAGGGCTGGAAGAAAAAATATAGATCCAAGACATGTGGAGGCATATCTTAGAGAGAGTTTTAGAACGCTAGACAATCTTAATTCTAGTCGTATGTTAAGGGAGATAAAGGATATCATTCCAGTAATAGATGATGATCCAAAAATGGCTGAAATGTTGGCTAAAACCTATGGATTATAGGAGGTAGTTAAATTGTTTGTTCAAAGATATTTTAATTCAAACCTAGCATCTCAAGAGCTTGTTAGAATAGCACGATTAATAGAAGATGATTTATTAGAGGGAGCATCTAATCGAGAAGCAAGAAATCTTGTGAACAAGTTGCTGTCTAAGGTAGGAAAAAGTTTATATAGGGATGATAGCTGGAGGGGAATAAAAGAGATATGGGATGTTCTTGATGATGCCGGTATAGATTATCATACCACAAAGGCAGAATATAAACATAATGATGATGGTATTCCAAATGCGAAAGAGTGGAAGTTTGAAATAGAGTTTGTAAATGATAAGGGTAGACCTACAACTTTGTATGGAACGGCAACTGCGTGGGGTGCTGGTTCTGTTGAAGATCCTTTAGACAAATATGATGTTACGGTAAATGTTTTTTAGGATATAAAAATGAACAGAAAACAAATAGCAAGAGAGTTGATTGGATTAGCTAATAGATTGGTGGGAGCAGATAAGCCTTTAAGAATTAAACGTACAAGGCGAATTGCTCCCGGCGAGTATGAGATTATTCGCAGTGATGGGCTTAAGTTGTCATTAAGTAAGGACGAGTATGAGCGAAATCTTTGGTGGCTATCTGACCCGAAAGATTTTAATGCACCACGAGAAGATGTTTATTCGGTTAGACAGGCTAAGAAAGTTGCTCTTGAGTGGGGAGTTTAGGAGGATACAATGAATCGTAAACAGGTAGCACAAGAATTGGTAAAGATAGCCAAAAGTATTGTGGCAAATGGCAAAAGTTATAACACGCAGATGAATGTTGGTAAAGCAAAATATGTGGTGAATTATCACGATGGAAAGAAGACACACGGAGATGGTAGTCCGTTTTATGACGTTGCAATATTTAGTAACAAGAAGGTGTTTGCGGATTTTGTGAAGAATTTAAAAAGACAGGGCTACACGGAAGAAAGTTAGGAGGAGAGTCTAGTGAATCGTAAACAAGTGGCACAAGAGTTGGTGAAGATAGCCAAGAGCATTACTGCAACTTCGGTGGTTAATGTAAAGGAATTCGAGGGTAGGTACGAAGACTTTAGAAAAGAAATAGGGAGTATATTATATCAAGCCATTGAAGATGCCAAGCAGGTCATAAGGCAAAAAAATTATGAAGATAGAGACTTAGCCGATGTTATGTATCAGCGGGAGAATTTAAGACCAACTGAGCATAAATTTACCGATGAGGATAAAGAAGTTGTGAGGGAAGAAAGCAAAAAGAGAGACGGGGTTAAAAAAGATATTGAATCTCTTATAAAACTACTCAAGAGACAGTTTAGTAATTTTAATAATTAGGGAGGATTCTCGCTGTGAATAACAAAAAAGTAGCGCAAGAACTAGTGAAGATAGCAAAAATAATAAGTGCGGTTGGTTGGGAGCCTGATGAAGTAGCGGATTTTCAAAAAACTATTGAGTTTTCAAGAGAAAAATATAGGAAAGCTCTACAAAAAGGATTGCAAAACGCAAACAAGCATTTGGGTTTATGGTTTGATACTGCTGATATACTAAAGCGTGGTAGTGGTAATCCTAAAGATGGAGAAGAGTATGAAAAAATAGTAAAGTGGGTAGATGCTTCGGTGAATTTACAAAAAACTTGGTATAATATTTTTAGAACGAGCTTATACAAATAAGGAGGATAGTGTGAATCGAAAGAAAGTAGCAGAAGAGCTGGAAAGTATCGCAAGGGATTTGATTGTTAATAGTGATGATGAGTGGTTGGACCAAGAAGATGTTCAATTAATTTGTCCCACTTGTGCAAAAGTAATGAAAAGAAAAGGGTTTAAGAGGATTAAGGCATCTTTGGTAAGAAAGGCTTTGGGTCGTGGTTTTGGACCCGGTGGGATGGGATTAGGCCCTGGTGGAACATGTGTGTGTCCCGAGTGTGGTGAAGAAGTGGAGCACCAAGTAGGAGTGGCATGTGTAGAATCGAATTGTCCATCTTGCGGCTCTAAGCTGATTAGAAAAGTATAGTGGGATATGTTTTTAATAGGCGATTTAGGTTTTTGCTATCTGAGATAGGGTGGCTATATGTCTGAAAAATCATTAATAGCTCAACAGATAATTCAACCAAAATTGGTTATGTTGTCTAGGCGCGTATCTCCGCATTTGTATAAGTTTTTAAAAGCTTATAATAAGTTTGTTGAATTTATTCAGTTGGTTACATCAGGCAAATATGAAGGAAATGCACAGGAGGAGTTTACAAACCTAGTTGAACAAATACAAGGGATGAGACCAAAAATAAAGAAGTATGTAGACAATAGTACATTTATTGAGTTTGGAAGATTTGCAAATCGCCTTTTAAGATCAGATATTCTTAGTGAAGACATATCTAAAATAAAAAATAGTGCTGTGTTTAGATTGAATATGATAAGAGTAACAAGGGTATTAACATCAATGGTGGAGGCTGTTATTGCTGCTGTAGTTCCAGAAGGAAAAGATTATTCGGTTAGAACTAGAAGATTTAAGGGTATTCCGGTAAATTTCTATAAGATGAAAACCCAAAAAGAAATACAAATGGAACAACAGGACCAGAAAATATCAGAAGAGATTGCAAGAATAGATAACATCAAGAAAGTTAATGAAAACAAAGCGGAAGAAAAAGCATTAGATAATGGACAGGTTCTTGATCGTGCTCGAATAATGGGCAAGGTGGTTCAAATAGGAATGGCACCAGAAGATAGTGATTCAATGAAAGAAGCACTAAAGGAATTTGATAAAGAAAAAGAAGTGTTGAGTAAGCAGAAATCAGGCATTTCAAAGAACGTCAAGAGATTAAGAGCGCGAAGAAATAAAGTTGCTAAGTCTGATATTGAAAATAAAGAGCAGCTTTTGAATGAGATAGACAGCGAAATATTTTCCAGAAAAGAACAAATTGCTGGTAAGTTTACTGGTGGTTGGGAGGATGACGGGGGAAATTCTGGCAAATGGGAATTAGTTCGTGAGTTTGGAAGGGTTCCTGGATTAACAGCACAGGAATATGAAGTAGATCCCAAGCTTAAGGGTGTTGTTGGTGGATGGAGTGCAAAAGGAGTAGATCTTGACAATCCTAATAAGATATATAGATTACTTGTTAACAAAAAAGGAGTTGTAAAAGGAAGGGATTTGCCCATTGTTGGAAGATTGTATCTTGAAGGAAAAAATATTAATGGTTGGATAAGGGTTGAAGCTAAGAGAAGAGTTAATTTCAAACAAGGTTCCATGAAAGAACAAGGGTTGGATCAAAAACTTGCTGTTACAAAAGAAAAAATGAATGACATAAGAGACACTTTTGATAGGTATGTGTATACTCCAGAGGGTGAAGTTGTTCCCATGCATGATTGGATGAAAGATACTGTTCAAGAAAAGCGAGAACAACAGGGGTTGGAAAATGTTCATAAGATAGAAAAACACATGAAAAAATATGAAGACCAAATGGTAGAAGAAGGTCTTGTTGATAAAATCATTGAAGAAGGCGCTGGTATTCAGTGGCTTGCACTTACTGATGATAAAGTTCCTAAGAACGTTGCTCTTACAAAGATGTTTCCTGTTGTAAAAATAGGAGAACGTGATGTTGTTGCAGATGGTGAATTCAAGGGCGTTCCTCTTGATGTGTTGGTTAATCAAGCAGATAGATTAATCAAGGGAACATCTTTTGTAGTGACTGAGGGTTCTGGATTACAAAAGATGGAAATGAAAAAAGAAACAGGAGAGATGGAATATCTTGTGCAAAGTGAGCCATATGTTACTGTAAGTGGCAAAGGTGATTTGATGATTGTGTTGCCAAAAACAACAAAGAATATTAAGTCTAATCCTATCTATAAAGTAATACAAGAGATAGCAAAATATAGTCAAACCGTAAGGTCTTTAATGAAGCCCGGAGATGAAGAATATAGTGTGAGAACGATAGTGCCGGTATCTACTTTTATTATATCTCCGCAGGATCTAGATGATATAAAAGATAGAATAGGCTCTTTATCTATGAGCAGTAGAGCGGCAGCTATAATGAAAAAGTATTATGATAAACGTAGAGAAACAAAAGAGGCTCTACTTGAAGAACAATATGGGGATATACTTCCGGAAACCGTAGAAGGATTTAAAAAGATATATGTTGATGATGAGGGAAACGAAAAGCCGTTTGAGTTTAGATCATTTCAAAAGAAGGCAATTAGTTTGTTGGCTAAAAAAGGAAATGGCTTATGTGGTTTAGATACTGGATGTGGTAAGTCAGTTGTAAGTATAGCCACACTATTAACATATATAAAAGATGGAACACTTGATAAGAATGGTAAAAATGGTAAAGCATTGTATGTTGTTCCTGCATCATTAAGGGGGAACATACCAGCGGAGATAAGAAAGTTTTGTGAGAATCCCGATGATGTTTTGAAATATATAGATATAATGAGTTATGATGATTTTAGAGAAACGGACAATTCTGAAATAGAAAAATATGGTACTGTGTTTTTTGATGAAGCACAGGCTTTGAAGAATGCAATAGGAAAAGGAGCATCTAAGGTTGGCAAAAAAGCACTAAAGTTAAACCATCCTCATAAGGTATTGTTGACCGCATCCGTTCTTGAGAAGAGTCCCGCTGACCTATATAATTTAGTAATGATCGCAGACAATACCTATAATGTGGATGAAGAAAAGGCAACAAGAAATAGAAATGAGTTTCTAAGAGAGACTTGTGAGATGGTTGGTGGTCGTCCCGTTGCCGTAAAACAAACACAAAGTTCAATTGATAGAATGAGAGATTGGGTCAAGGCAAATGCTTTGTATGTTGATAAAAGGGAGGTTGCAGAGGAGATTAATCTTCCTCCTGTTACCGATCCAGCAGATCAACCAGTTGCAATTCAAATGGCTTCAAAACAAGAAATGTTGTATAGTGAAGTTGCTGATGATATGAAAGCAACCCTTAAGACAATGAAGGATAAATATTATAATAAGGAACTAACCATTGCTCAAATAAAAAATGAAGTTACAAAGAGTAATATTATGGATAATATTATTCGTCTAAGAGAAATAAGTAATGATCCTGAATTATATGTTAAGAAACACGAAGCAAGAAGATTGGCAAAAGAAAAATATGGTAAGACCATAGGTGAACTAACAACAGAAGAAAAGAAAGCAATTGACAAAGAAGTAAACAGTGTTGTTGAAAAAATGGATAGTCCTAAGATAGAAAGATGTAAACAAAGTGTGGGTGCTAAAATTGCAAGGGGTAAAAGAGTTGCTGTTTGGACCGATCAGCCATCGTTTGCTTTAAAAACAGGCATTGAATTGTCTTTGGATTTTCCTGGAAAATATATTGCGGTATGTTTATCGGATAGAATAGATATATTTACTTCTGATGGTAAGGTTTCTAATTATGATGGTTCTTCTGTTGGGAGGGTGTGTGTTCCCGTTGAGGTAAGTGAAAAAGAGAAGTGTATTGGCAAGGCAAGTTTTAGAGCAAGTACTAAGTATCTATATC
>Ga0272441_10002660_pt1 | contig 35759 bp, 31 predicted proteins | sample SSMProp6N_FD_193582 | JGI IMG/M metagenome (GOLD analysis project Ga0272441, IMG submission 193582) | Marine sediment archaeal communities from Little Sippewissett salt marsh, Falmouth, MA, United States - SSM-Prop-6N | ecosystem: Environmental > Aquatic > Marine > Wetlands > Sediment ...
CAGGGAAGCCGCCGTCGAGCCTACACGGACGTATTCACGGCGTTTTCCGGAAGAAGTAACCCGTGTCGGCGGGTCGATTGCCCGACGATAGCTGTTAAGTCAGTGCCATTCGGGTTAACCGGCTTTTCATCTTTACGAGCATGCCGAATTCATTACCGCTGACATCGCGTCTGTTGCAGCGGCACCCGGGATAGAGCCGACCGATCCGAAACTGCTTTGCCGAATATTGCATGGATTTGCTTTATCGGGCCATTTGTATCAAGGTATATAGCGATAAACCCTTCATATTCAGTAAAATAAGAAATACTACTTCTAACAGTACTATTTGCATGAGGCATTCAATACGTATGAGTAACGATTCTGATTTCGAAGTTCACACTTCATCATTGCTGGGCGCTGAACTGGACAGCGAGGAAATCAAGGCATTGGCAGGCGTTATCAGCATCAAGCATCTCAGCGACAATGAAATTCTGATCAAGGAAGGGACAACCGATGATGCGCTGCATATCGTCATCAAAGGCCGCCTCGCAGTAACCCGGAATACAGGTGGTGACGAGTACGTCACCCTGCACACCCTGCGGGCCGGCGATATGGCAGGCGCGATGGGTTTTATCGATGGCACAGAACACAGCGCAACGCTCAGAGCACTGGGGGACACTGATGTCTATACGTTGACACGCGCTGAGTTCGAGTCGTTGATTGAGAGCCACCCAGCGCTGGTGTACAAGGTCATGCGCGCCATCATTAGATCGGTTCACACGACCTTGATGCGCATGAACCGTCAATTCGTCGAGATGAACAACTACATCATGAAAGAACACGGCAGGTACTGAGACACGCCACCATTTCAATCCTCGAAACACGCGTTATGGAATCACAAGAAAAGTTCAAACAGAAACTTCTAGCCCTCAGAGACGAATACAACAGGAAGATCGGTGCTCTCGATGCTGATGTTCACCACAAAAATGAACCCGTCGAAAAAGACTTCGCTGAGCAGGCGACTCAGCGTGAAAATGACGATGTGCTGAATGCGCTGAGCGAAGACGCCAAGCAGGTCGTTGCCCAGATCAACGCTGCGCTGCAACGAATCGAAACCGGGGACTACGGCATATGTGACGAATGCGGTGCAGAAATCTCTGAAAAGCGTCTCGAGATCGTTCCCTACGCTGCTCTTTGTATCAAATGTGCCGAGAAAGCGGACTGACCCCGCTGCTGCCCCACTTAACCGAAAGTTCTTTCGAGCGAACGTCATGCGCGGAAGATAAAGACGCACATGAATAAAACCGATATCTCCTTATGCAGCGCAACCTGGATGCAGCGCAGCGAAATCCGGGATGCAATATCGCAAGTGCCCCCACGGATTACGGTTCACGCCATCCGGGCTGCGCACTGATCTCGAATTTGATCTTGGTCGTCAGAGCAAGCGCATTAGATAAAGGCACTAGCAGCATTTCATCCATGCTCGTGACATCTATGCCGGACAGCAGTAGGCTATACCCGTTCATCCCGATTATTCGGCAAAAAGTCTCGATCTGGAGAATAAGCTTAGAATGAAATCATTGATACAGGCCTTCTTGATATCGCTGGTTGCAGTGACGGCCATGCTTCCAACAACGTCACATAGTGCACCCGGGTCGCGTACGGGCCAGTGGCAGATTTCTCTGATCCCCAGTTATACCAATGCGCAATCCATAGCTTTTGAAGGCGGTGCTGCTGCGGATATCAATGCCCATTCCGGCTTCGGCATCGGTCTGGGCTACAACTTCAGCGACTTCCTCGAACTTGAACTCGATATTGGCAGTGCAAATGGAAATTATACCGGCACGCGCATACTCGATGACGGCAGTGGCACGGCACAAAGATACAATGGCTCGTTCTATACCAGCCACATGAACCTGGGCCTGACCTACAACTTCATCGCATCACGCCTGACGCCGTTCATCAAGGGCAATCTGGGTCTAACCTATGTCGATTCGGGTATTCCCACGGGCAATCTCGGCACCGTATGCTGGTGGGACCCCTGGTGGGGATATTTTTGCGGGCCCTATGCCCAAACCTACACGGCCAGTGAGTTGAGCTACGGGGCGGATCTTGGGCTCCGCTTCGACGTGACGAGCAAAATATTTTTGAAGGGCTCGATCGGCAAGTCCTATATCGATTTCGACAAGAGCAGCACGACTGATTTCACGGTCTACAAGTTCATCGTCGGCTTCAGCTTCAAGTAAGCGAACAATCCCAGTCAATCCGTGTCGAAACGACAAAGATTAACTGAAAGGACCGTCATGACACTCAGAACGATACTCGCCGTCGCGCTTCTTGCGTCGGCCCCTCACATTCAGGCCCAAAATGATAGACTCGAAACTGCGACCTTTGCCGGGGGTTGTTTCTGGTGTATGGAGCCGCCGTTTGACGAACTTGACGGCGTCGTCTCCACAACACCTGGCTACATCGGTGGCGACCAGCCTGACCCCACCTACGAGCAAGTAGCCTCTGGGACGACCGGTCACACGGAGGCTGTTCAAGTCGTTTATGACCCTGCAAAGATAAGCTATGAAGAGCTGCTGAGGGTATTCTGGAGGAACATCGATCCGACTACGGCGGACGGCCAGTTTTGTGATCTCGGCAACCAGTACCGCCCGGGCATTTTTTACCACAACGAGACACAGCGGTCCGCGGCGAAGGAATCGCTCAAATTGCTCGAGCAAAACAAACCGTTCACACAGGCTATCGTGACTGAGATCACCGCCGCGACCACGTTTTACCCAGCCGAAGATCGTCATCAGGATTACTATCTGAAGAATCCACTACGTTACCGATACTACCGATTCGCCTGCCAACGTGACCAGCGACTCGAAATGCTTTGGGCCGATACGGAGCCAGACCGGCCGGGATGTAGCGCAAACAGAGACAGCTATTAACGCGAATGTTGCACGAAGGCGGACGAAGAACCTCGGTAATTTATATATTTATCAATCGCTTACCCCTGATTCACCGGTCTCATCCATGAGACGCCCCCTAGCCCGCATTTCTCACCAGGCGGCGTAGAGAACTGATAAGGCGTTGGGTCTTCTGAGTAAATTCGAATAGTCGAAAGTACAGTGTGTTTGTCGACAGCGGCTATCACGGTTCAGGCTGGTCTTCTACTGCCCAAGACCGTAGGGTGCGCCGTGCGCACCAGAACCGGCCACCGAACAGAAGATGCGCGGTGCGCATGGCGCACCCTACGGTCTCTTCACTCAAGCCGTAGCTATGGCTACGCTTTTCGCTCCTGAGCGGCGCTTACGAACACGAATCCTGCGCCTGTTCCCGTGATCCTGGTGAGAAACGCGGGCTAGGGGCAAGCTGGCAAAATATCTTTCCCGAAGATTTTTGTCAGCTTGCCCATAAAATCCGAATCCTCCGTGCAAGATGCGCCGCAGAGCACGGCTTCAGACTACGAAAAGCCGGCGCTTTGATGTAGAATAGCGCACTTATTTTCCAGCATAGATGGCTTAAATGACTGAAATTCAATCATTTTTCTGCGCTTACCGCTCATCTACGAAAACGACAGTTTATTAATGTGCAAGGCTGGCTTTTAGCCAGCGTGTTTACCCGGGAGATACCAGATGATAAAACCTCATGGTTCAGACGAACTGAATCCGCTGTTCGTATACGACTCAGCAGAAAACGATGCTTTGCAAGAAGAAGCCGAAGGTCTTGCTTCTATACTGGTCAGCTCAGCCACCGCAGCCAACGCTGTGATGCTGGGTGCGGGCTACTTCAATCCGTTGACCGGCTACATGACCAAGGCCGATGCGCTGTCGGTGGCCACTGACATGAAGACCAGCTCGGGCCTCTTCTGGCCAACACCGGTTCTGAACCTGGTGCAAGACGCGCACAACATCAAGGCCGGCGACCGCATCGCGCTGAAAGACCCCAACGTCGAGGGTCATCCTGTAGTGGCGGTTATGGACGTGGAAGCCGTCGAAGAATTCACCGACGATGAAATGGCATTGATCACTGAAAAGGTCTATCGCCCGAACAGCGATGAAGCGCACCCCGGTGTCGATGCTTTCAACGCACAAGGAAAAATCTGCCTGTCGGGTCCGATCAAGGTGCTGAATTTCTCCTATTTCCAGACGGAGTTTCCGGACACCTTTCGCACTGCAGTCGAAATTCGCAACGAAATTGCCGAGCGCGGCTGGAAAAAGATTGTTGCATTCCAGACGCGTAACCCGATGCACCTTGCGCACGAGGAACTTTGCCACATGGCCATGGACCGGCTCGGTTGCGATGGCCTGGTCATCCACATGCTGTTGGGAAAACTGAAGCCTGGTGATATTCCAGCGCCGGTGCGTGATGCCGCGATACGCAAAATGGTCGAACTCTACTTCCCTCCTAACAGCGCGATGGTTACCGGTTATGGCTTCGACATGCTCTACGCCGGTCCGCGTGAAGCCGTGCTGCATGCCGTATTCCGCCAGAACATGGGGGCCACGCACTTTATCATCGGCCGCGACCATGCCGGCGTCGGGGACCACTATGGTGCCTTCGACGCGCAGACGATCTTCGATGAGGAAGTACCGGCCGATGCGCTGGAAATAGAAATCTTCAAAGCCGATCATACTGCCTGGTCGAAGAAGTTGAACAAGGTCGTGATGATGTCTGAAGCGCCGGATCACGAGAAAGACGATTTCGTTCTGCTCTCCGGTACCAAGGTCCGCGAAATGCTCGGACAGGGCATCGCACCGCCGAAGGAATTCTCCCGCCCGGAAGTGGCTCAGATCCTGATCGACTACTACCAGAGCCTGAACAAAGAGACCGCCCCCGCCTGATCGCGGTATTCAACTCGACCTAAAAAGCGGCGTCGTCTTCGCACAAGTCGACGCCGCTTTTTTAACGCAAAGGCGCAAAGACGCAGAGGCCGCAGAGTATTTTTTGGTTTTTCTTGGTTCCGGGCTGCCTGGTGGCGCAATGCCTCCAACAGCGAGTGTCCCCGCGTTGAATACACGGAGTGCCAAGATGCAGAAAAGGAAATCTATTCAGAAGTTTATTAGCCAATAACAAGGCTTTATCTTAGCTTTGCTGCGATTGAATTCGATCTGCAACAGCTCAAGCATCGTAGATACACATCGGAATTTTTTGCGTTCTCTGCGTCTTTGCGCCTTTGCGTTGATTATTTGACTTCGGTCTTGGCACGATCGCGACCTCGTCACCGTGTTCGATAAGCGTACGGCTCTGCAAACAGACGATTGACCGCAACCTGAACCTTCCGCACGGCGCGATCAGATAGTCCCTTCTAAGATATTGAATAAACGAAAATTTTTTAGTGCCAGCACCATAGGGAATTCCTATCGCGATAGTGACATGTCTGTTTGGAAAAAACTCCACAAAGGGCTATCGTACACCGGCTGCCTTGGCGGTACCTTTGCGCCACGCTGTGGCTACCCCTATAATACGCGCCCAGTTGTTTGCGTTCGGGAACATTCGAGGGAACGCGGTCAGGGTGTCAACCAAAATCGGGGCGACTGCGTTAAACACTGCATCCATCGAGTTTTGACAACAACAATTCGCTTGCTGCGGGGCAACAGGCTTTTTCAGATGCTGCCAGAGGATGGAAGCCCTTGCACTGCTCATCACAGTTGCTCGAGCGAGACACGTTTTGAATCTGTATCGAGATGTTTGGTCGAGCAGATGACGATCAGGTGAGAGTCATCATTCGAGAACATTAATAACGCCAGGCCGAGATTGCCGAGCACTAGAAAAGGCAGGAAGAGGCACGCAAGGCTTCATTGGACGACGGCATTGAGAGCGCTGCCAGTTGACGGAGGCATAAACGCATGAATAACAGCGTAAAGGTCGGCATCTTGTCCGACACCCACGGCCATCTGGACGCACGCATTGCCGATGTGATCCGAGACTGCGATCATGCGGTTCACGCGGGAGACATCATGGGTGCTCACGTGCTTGAGCAATTACAGCCCCGCAAGAGCGTCATCGCTGTAGCGGGCAATAACGACCACCCGGCGATCTGGGATCAGGACGAGGCCGAAATCGTGGCTGCACTGCCAAGAACCACTGAACTCGTGCTGCCCGGCGGTACCGTCCGAATCGAGCACGGCCATCGCCTCGGTGGTTTCCCGGAGCACGAACAACTGCGCTGGGATCATGCTGACGTGAAAATGGTCGTCTACGGGCACACGCATAAACGCATCATCGATCAACAGGCTGAGCCCTGGATCGTGAACCCCGGCGCCGCCGGCCGGGAAAGAACCAAGGGCGGACCGTCCTGCCTGATACTCCATGCCAGCGAAAGCGAATGGACGATCGAAACCATCCTGTTCACCGATACCGCAGCGGCGCAAGAAAAAAGCATCTTATGAACACTTGCCTGCATTTCGCACCAGGCGGCGCGGAATACTGATAAGGCACTGGTTCCTTTGATGAATCTCGGATGGTCGATAATTTAGTGTGTTTTTTCAAGCATGCCTATCACGGTTCAGACCAGTCTTCGCTTGCGCGAGAGCGTAGGGTGCGCCGTGCGCACCGGAACCAGCAACCGAACTGAAGATTGGCGGTGCGCATGGCGCACCCTACGGTTTCTTCACCCAAACCGTCGCTTTGGCTATGCTTTTCGCTCGAGAGTGGCGCTTACGAACACGAATCGCGCGCCTGCTACCGTGATGCCAGTGAAAAATGCGGCTTAGTATCTACGAATTGACCGCAGGAGCGTGAGGGTCGTACCCGTACCTGCGATCAAGACTGTGGCTCAAATGCTCACCTTCATTTCACCAGCAACCGTCAATCGCAAGGTTGCAATACCGATCACTGATCGTTTCTAATAGTGACGAACGCGCCGCCGGCCAGATTGATCAAAGTGCAGTCCGCGCCCGCGGCAATCCTGTTTCATTCAACATTGATAAGGAATCCGTGACATGAACAAGAACTCGCCAACCATTGTCGCTTTATTGCTGTTCGCTTCGGTCTGTGCGCAAACCTTTGCAGAGACTTCCGATGGTGTCATTCGCGTCAAGAGTCAGCATAGTGTTGTGGGTACGGTTGCCAAGCTGGAATCCGCCCTCGAGAGCCAAGGCATGACGGTCTTCGATCGCGTATCGCACTCGGACGGTGCTGCCAACGTTGGCCTGGAACTCAGACCCACCGTGTTAGTGGTATTCGGCAATCCAAAAGTCGGCTCACCACTAATGCAATGCCAGCAGCTGGCCGCATTGGATCTGCCCCAGAAAGCCCTCGCGTACGAAGATGCGGACGGCCAGGTCTGGCTTGCCTACAATGACCCGCAATACATCGCCCGCCGACACAGCGTCACCGGCTGCGATGAAGTCGTGAACAAGATTTCCAAAGCGCTGGCAGACTTTTCCAAAGCTGCCACCGAATAACGGCTGGTCAACCGGGGTCAGAGAGCAATTGATTCTTATATTAGAATCAATTGCTCTCTGACCCCCTTTACTTACTTACACCTCTTCAGGAGATCGCGCCATCCCCTGGTTTCATTTTCAAGTGTGAACAGCGGTCGCTTGGCGATGCAGGCCTGCTCAAGCTTTTTATAAAAGGCTTTGTCAAATTCCGCTTTCAATAACAGTTTCGCTAAGGCTTGTTCATTCTCCACTGGATAATAACCTGCATAGTCCTCACCAAGCAGGCCTCTGGATCCCTCGATATCGGACGCAATGACTGGGACGCCAGCGACAATGGCTTCCGAGATCACGTTGGCACCGCCTTCCATCCGCGATGGTAATACCAGCACGTGGGTGCGTCGGTAAACCTGTCTGATCTTATGATGTGCTATTTCGCCATGCCACACATAGCGCGGGTTGACTCGCATTTCAGCTCGCGCCAGATCGGCCCATTCCGGCGTGTGCGGCTTGCCATAGTGGTGCACCTGTATACGACTTTGGGGTGGAAGCTCTCGCGCTGCAATTGCCGGACGCATCGGGTCTTTCTCATCGCGCAAATGCCCCATCACCGAAACATGAAAGTAACGCTTGTACGGCTCACGCTTACCAATCGGCTCGGCCGACTGGTGAATCACAAACAGCTTGTGGCGTTGATCTTCCGGCAGCGTATTGCCGATTAAATCATGCAAGCCGACCAGGTAGTCCGCCAGGTGGATGGATCGCAGCGTGGTGTCAGGGTGGCTATGGATAAAACGGTAGGCATCCGTTCCGGTAATGGCCACGATCAGTGGGTGATCTGGAAATGCATCGGAAAATTGTTGAATGGACTCGGCACTACGCCAGGCGTGCAGGGCCAACATCAGATCCGCTTTCTGGCCGGTGTATGTAACAGCGATCTCAACCGTGTGCCCCAGTGCCCTCAGTATGCTGGCCCATCGCGAAGCTGTTGCGCGATTACCCGCTCTTGACTGCGGGGGTGCCGGTGTGATCAGAATAATGCGCATGGCTGTCGGTTAATAAAATATAGTAAAGCTGTTTATGGCGCTTTCTTTTTGCAGCGGTAGCTGATCCAGAGCACCCCCGAATCACACGGACGCTGCGTATCGAACCGCTGCACTGTTTTGAGATGGTTCACAGGATGCAAGCCGGCCTGATCATCTGTTATTCTAGTCGTGGCTGAATGCCAGCAGCCGAAACAAGCGAATAGGTATGCAAAAACTTAATCCAAATACTATTGCAAATCAACTCGAGGACGCACATCAGCGTACGATGGCATTGATCGATGGGCTCTCTGATCAACAATTGATCGGGCCATTATTGGCCACTGTCAACCCCCTACTCTGGGAGATCGGTCATGCAGCCTATTTTTACGAGTACTGGGTACTGCGCCAGCACATGAAAATGCCACCTCTACGCGAGGATGCTGATGATTTGTACGATTCGATCACGATCGCGCACGATGATCGCTGGGCCTTGCCTTTGCCTGGGCTGAAACAGACACTGGCCTATATCCAGACCGTCGAGGAAAAGATCCAAGCCTGCCTGGCCGATGGCGATGACCCACAACGAGACTACCTCGCGCAATATGCCGTGTTCCATCATGATATGCATAATGAAGCGTACACCTACACCCGCCAGACACTGGAATATCCCGAGCCACAAATAGGCAAAGCAGAACACGGCAATCTGGACGTAGGTGGTCTTGAGGGGGACGTCAGCATTCCGGGTGGCGCCTTCTTGCTGGGTGCTACACAGCATGATGGCTTCGTATTTGATAACGAAAAATGGGCCCACGAAGTTCAGATTGAGCCGTTCGGTATCGCCAGGGCGGCAGTGAGCAATGGCGACTATGTGAAATTTGTAGAGGCCGGTGGTTACACTAAACCGGAATACTGGGACGATGACGGCTGGCAATGGGTCAGGCAAGCAGGACTCAAGCATCCTATCTACTGGCGCCCCGATGCGGATGGCTGGAAGACCAGAAAGTTCGACCAGTGGCAGCCCCTGCCGATGCATGCAGCAATGATCCATGTAAGCTGGTATGAAGCCCAGGCCTACTGCCGCTGGGCCGGCAGACGACTGCCTACTGAAGCCGAATGGGAAGTGGCCGCAGCCGCTGAACCGACGGCCGATGGTCAAGCGCTGGCGAGGACCAAGCGTCACTTTCCATGGGGTAATGAGGCACCGCGCCCGGATCAAGCGAACCTTGATGGCTATGCGCTGGGCACTGTTGATGTCGGCGCCCATGCGGCAGGTGACAGCGCTTTTGGCTGCCGTCAGATGATCGGCAATGTCTGGGAATGGACGCAGGACACGTTTGCACCCTATCCCGGTTTTGTTCCCGATATGTACCAGGATTACTCTCAACCGTTATTTGGTATCACGAAAGTATTGCGCGGTGGCGCCTGGCCCACGCGTGCACGTATGATTCGCAATACCTGGCGAACCTACTACGGACCCGAGCGTAACGATGTGTTTGCTGGATTTCGCACCTGCGCCATAACCAGCTGATACGCACCGATGCATCCAGTGTTACCACCTATGCATTTGACGACATCATCCTATAGCCGCGCAATATCGATGGTGGTTAGCAGCATGAAAACGGCTATAGTGTCTTAGCGGCTCGGCTTTTGTCTCCAGCGAAATGACGTTGATACCGAAGACCCAGACTTTAATGGCACTTTTTTAGGTATAACAGGATCGTAGTAGCGTCATTGCGAGGAGCGACAGCGACGTGGCAATCTTGCTCAGGCGCGCGACTCAGAAGATTGCTTCGTGCCTCGCAATGACAGCATGAGCCGAACATGTCTTAAGCAAGCGCCTTTCGACCCAGAATACTATTATGCAAAAAGCTAACGTACCCATTGTAAAAGACCTTGTGCTGATCGGTGGCGGCCACGCGCACGTTTCGGTCTTGAAACGATTCGGTATGGAGCCTCTTCCCGGTTTGCGCATCACTTTGATCACGCGCGATATTCATACCCCTTATTCGGGCATGTTGCCGGGCTACGTTGCCGGACACTATGACTACGATGACTGTCATATCGACCTTGGACCGCTGGCGCGATTTGCTGGTGCACGCCTTTATCATGCCGAGGTCGATAAACTAGACCTCGAGGAAAAGCTGATTTATGCGCCTGGACGTCCACCCATCGCTTACGATATTCTGTCGATAAACACGGGTTCGCGCCCCAACAGCATCAACGTGCCCGGTGTTGATGAACACGCCCTTGCCGCCAAGCCCATCGATATTTTTCTGCAAAAATGGCAACAGCTGGTTGACAGAGTGCGTGTCTTTGATGGTCCTGGTCCGTTTCGCATCGTCGTCGTGGGCGGCGGTGCGGGCGGCGTCGAACTTGCGTTGTCGACCCAACTGCGCCTGCAGAATACTCTAAAAGCCGCGGGCAATGATCCCAGTCAACTTCATCATACGCTGATCACTGCCAGTGACCGTATCTTGCCGACGCACAATGCCGGGGTAAGAGAACGTTTCGAGCGTATCTTTGCGGAGCGAAAAATCGAGATCAAAACCGGTGCGCGGGTGAACGAAGTGACGGCGGACTGTGTGCGCGCCGATGATGGCAGCTCAATCGGCAGCGACGCTGTGATCTGGGTCACCACCGCGTCTTCGCCGGGCTGGCCCGCGCAATCGGGGCTTGCCGTCGATTCGGGAGGCTTTATTCAAGTCGATAAGCATCTGCAATCACTCTCGCATAAAAATGTATTTGCCGTCGGAGATGTGGCCGAGTTGCGCGATCCCCGGCCGAAGTCAGGGGTATTCGCGGTTCGACAAGGACCGATACTCGCGGACAACTTGAGAGCCGCGGCGACAGGCAAGGCCTTCCGTCCTTATCGAGCACAGCGGAACTTTCTGGGCTTGATCAGCACCGGCAATCAATATGCCGTCGCGTCGCGCGGCAATTGGTCCTATGAATCGCGCTGGTTGTGGACCATGAAGGACTGGATCGACAGGAAATTCATGCGCAAGTTTAACGAACTGCCCGACATGGAAGCGGACGCGGACCCGACACTCGCCACAGGTATTGCTGATGCGGCAGCCATCAAGGAGTTGTCGACCCTGGCCATGCGCTGCGGCGGTTGCGGCGCCAAGGTCGGCGCTACCGTGTTATCCCGCGTCATGCAGCGTTTGCCCGACACACAACGTGATGATGTCTTGATCGGCCGCAACGCGCCCGATGACTGCGCGATGTTGAGCGTTCCCGAAGGCAAGGTCATGGTGCAGAGTGTTGATTATTTCCGCGCCTTCATCGAGGACAGCTACACCTTCGGCGCTATTGCCGCGAATCATGCGCTGGGCGATATCTTTGCCATGGGGGCCGAAGCCCAATCAGCGTTGGCGATAGCAACCGTACCTTACGGACGCGAACGCATCGTTGAAGAAACCTTGTACGATGTCATGGCGGGCGCATTAGATACGCTGGAGCCTACCGGTGCTGTCCTGGTTGGCGGCCACTCCAGCGAAGGTGCAGAACTGTCGTTTGGATTGAGCGTCAACGGCTTGATCGATCCCAACAAGGTCTGGCGTAAACAGGGGCTTCAGCCAGGTGATGCGATCGTACTAACCAAACCGGTCGGCACCGGGACGCTGTTCGCCGCCGAGATGCGCGCAAAAGCCAAGGGCCGCTGGATCGATGCCGCGATTCAGACGATGCTTGTATCCAATCAACAGGCAGCCGAGTGTTTGCAACGCTATGGTGCGACAGCATGTACCGACCTCACCGGCTTCGGTATTGTGGGCCACTTGATTGAAATGACTAAGGCGTCTGAGGTCGATGCCGTCTTAATCATGGAAGCAATACCTTTATTAAACGGTGCCCTGGAAACCGTCAAGGCCGGTATATTGTCTTCACTGCAACCACAAAACCTTCGCTTGCGACGTGCGATCCAGGATATTGAACAGGTCTCAGCGCACCCTGCATTTCCATTGTTGTTCGACCCACAAACAGCTGGGGGCCTGTTGGCGGGTGTGCCGAATGAACACGTTAGCGCCTGCATCGATGAGTTGCATGCAATGGGCTACTCAGAAGCTGCCATCATTGGCAAGATAGAACCGCTATCGAGTCAGCAGGCACCGATTAGGATCGGCTAACGGCCACGTCGAGCACCTGTTTCTGCCGGAGGGGAAACGAACCTGTCATTGACGGTGGGCAGCAAGCGCCCCTGACAGTGAACGTTGTCGGGCTAAGTCCGGGACATGAATGTGTTTTCTTGCCGGTTTAATAACTTCCCTTCCACTTTTGATGTCATTCAAGATGGGCGGCAACCCGCGACACAAGTGGGCATGGGTCAGTCGGCAGTGACAGTCTGCAGTGCGTTCAATAATGCCCGCCTGTTGCGTTCAGTGCTGAGGGCATAATTGTGGCCGCGCTCGAGGGTGATTAACTGTTTCGGTTCCTGGGCTGCGTCATACAGTTTTACTGCATGATAGTAATCAATGATCTCATCTTGCTGGCTGTGCAGAATGACCGTCGGTATCGGCGCCACCTGATCAACGGACTGAAGCGGGCTATAGCTGTTGTTCACCGTTTTTGAAAGCGGCCATTGAAACAGCCAAAAGACCCAGCTTTTTGCCAGCGCATCCTGGGCGATGTCGTGATAGTCACTGAATGCCGCGACTGAGACCAGAGCCGAGATCCGTTCTTTGTACTGACTGTTTGCAGCCGCATGAATCGCCAGGCTGGCCCCGAGACTCTGCCCGATAATGCCAAGCTTTTCCTTGGCCGGCATAGCTTCGAGCACATACCCAATGAGTAATTCCATGTCGCCAACGATCGGCCCTAGCTCGGTCTCGCCCTCTGATTTTCCGTATCCCCGGTAGTCAAACAAATAGACATCGTAGCCGTGCTCGGTCAGCCAGTATACATTCGCAAAATGCGTGCTGATGTTTTCAGCGTTGCCGTGAAAAAACAGCAGTGTGCCTGCCGTCTGACCCTGCGCAAACAACTTCCAGCCGTGCAAGCGGATGTTACCTGGGGTTTCGATGTAAAGGTCTTCATAGCGGACACCGAGGGCATCCGGTGTTAGCACATGCTCTTTCATCGGATAGAAAATATAATGGGTGCATCCCGGTAGGATCAGCGTCGACAGAAAAAATAGAATGCGCATCTTTGTCATTGTCGATTGGGCAATGAGCTTACCTCCAAAGTTGATGCGTCTTCTCATGAATAAATTATTCCGATAAATACGATAAATAAGTTAGAACCCTGCTGCCTCAGATCGCAAGTTATCAGATGAGATCGTGCACTGATATAAAAGCGACATCATCATCAGTGGTTTCGAAGTTTATAGGGTGTGCCGTGGGCACCGAATACACGTTGAGACGAAATGGTGCGCACGGCGCACCCTACGTTCTAAATCTCGCTAACATGCAATGGTTCAACGAACACGCAAGTTTCACGAGATTGCCACGTCGCTGCCGCTCCTCGCAATGACGGCATAATCTTTATAAACCGCAAGTGGCCATCGCCGGCATCAGCGCCTGATTATCTCACTTGCACAGCAGTGGCGGATTGGCTAACATCACCGCTGACTTTGTCAGGATAACCAATAATTAAAATGATCGGGAGACAATAATGAAAAGAATAATGGCAGGTTTGACCCTTCTCACAGTTTCACAAGTCGCTATGGCCGGGGCAGCCGGTGGCGATGCCGGCTGCGGCTGGGGGAATGCACTGTTCAAGGGCAACAACGGTACAGCAAATCACGTACTGGCGGGCATCACCAACGCAATCTTCGGCAACAATACCTTTGGCATGACAACCGGTACCAATGGCTGCGACACCTCCGGCACGCTGGGCTACGGCGGCACCAGTGCTGTCAGTGCAATCATGGATGAATTTTCTGAGGACGTCGCGCGAGGCGAAGGCGATGCTCTGAAAACCGTAGCTGTGCTCTATGGCGTAGAACCAGACGACCGCGATACGTTCGCCCGGGTTATGCATCAGAACTTTGCCGTCATCTTTCCGCATGAAGATGTCACAGCTGACAAGATGATCGCTTCCATTGAAGAAATCATGAAAGCAGATCCAGTTCTTGCGAAGTACATCGATTCCTGATCGATTTATCAGCAGCATCGCCAAGAAAAGCCCTGCATCAATTTTGCAGGGCTTTTCTTGTTAGTAACCCGCATTTTCTCACCAGTCGGCGTTGGGCATAGATGGAGCGTTGGCTCATTGAAGAAAAACGAAGATGTTGGCAAAGACAATGCGTTATTCAAGCAAGCCTATCACGATTCTAGCCGATCTTCGTTTGCGTAAAGTCGTAGGGTGCGCCGTGCGCACCGCGAATCTTCAGTTTGGTGGCCCGTTCTGGTGCGCACGGCGCACCCTACGGTTGCTTCCATGAAAGCGTAGCTGTGCTGTGGAGCGGCACATACGAGTGCGAGCTCGCCTCCGCCCGCTCCTGTAATCCTTGCGAGAAATGCGGGTAAAACCTGCGCATGCCATACGTGTAATCCTGACGATAACCGGATCCAAAACAATTTTTTGTCTAGATGCAATGATCTTCAGACGTGTAAAGGCGAAAGTTGCAGTGATATGTTATTTGTTTGTCAACGCCTTTATAGCACCGTTTTCAATTGTCTATGCTGCTGATGACGGGCACATTGCCGAGCTGCAATCACGAGCCCGGGAACAGCAAATATGGCGCAGCGAAGAGTGGCTCAATTTGTTGCACTACAGGGACGTTGGCGATACCGGCGAGAATTTCGCGAGCGAGGTAAATGATGATCGTTTTTTCATTGCCACGGACGGTAACACCAATCCTGGAGCCGAGTTGCTTGCAACCATTGCCGCGTTTTACCGGACGGATATCGCTGGCGATGAACACGCGCAGTGCAAGTATGTCGCGCGACTGCACTGGCTAGAGCAGAAGCTCGCGATCGATACGGCTTCACTGCCTGTTGTCCGCTGTGACCAGTACAGCGAGTGGCGCAAACACGTCCGCTCCGATCAAGTCACGCTGGTCTTTCCGGCTTATCACCTGAACAGCCCCTCTTCGATGTTCGGGCATACGCTATTGCGCCTCGATGCCGCCGTGGACGAAGGCAACGCCAGGTGGCTTTCGACTGCAGTGAATTTCGGGGCCAATGTAACCGAAGATGACAATTCGATCCTGTATGCCTATAAAGGCCTCGCCGGCGGTTACTCCGGCAAATTCGTCACCGACCATTACTACAAAAAGATCCAGGAGTACGGGCGCATCGAGCACCGTGATATCTGGGAGTACCGGTTGAATCTGACCGCTGAGGAAACCGAGCGCATCGTGACCCATCTCTGGGAACTGCAGGATATCAATTTTGATTACTATTACTTTGATGAAAACTGTTCCTACCGCCTGCTGGAGCTGCTCGAAATTGCCCGCCCCGGCGTTGAACTCACAGACCAATTCAAAGTGACTGCGATACCTGTTGACACGGTGCGTGCAATCGAAAAAGCCAATATGATCGAAGCCAAGACTTACCGGCCATCACCCGCAACGGCTTTGCAGCACTTGCTCGAGCAGGTGCCCGCAGAAGATCATGATCTGATCATCGGGTTGTCCCTGGATGTCACCAGTTCCAGTCAGCCGCCATTTACGGCCCTACCGGCGGGCAGGCAACGAGCGATCGCCGACATCGCCTACCAGTATCTGCGCTACCAGCAGACCGGTAAAGAACGTGATCCTGCGATCGCCAAACGCAGCCACCAGTTATTGCTGCTGCTCAATAGCTATCCCATGGACATTGCTACAAAAGCAGCTGTCGACAAGCCGGTCTCACCGGAACAGGGACACCGCAGCAAGCGCGCAACGTTCGGCCTGGGGCGACGGCTTGATAACAACTATGCCGAGCTGGGCTTCCGGATGTCATTTCATGATCTTGAAGATAACGCCAAGGGATTCCTTCGCGGCGCGCAGATCAACATCGGCAGCGTGCAAATCCGCGCCGAAGAAAATGAATCGGTCAGCCTCTATCAACTGGATCTGGTCGACATATTCTCGGTGACGCCGCGAACACGCTTTTTCAAGCCGCTATCATGGAAAGTCTATGCCGGCCTGGAAAGGCAGTTGACCAAGGGCGTCGACCAGCTGACAGCCCACGTCACCGGCGGCGGTGGCGGCAGCTGGCGGCTGTTGGAAAACGGCCAGATCTACGCATTGGCCACAGGCCGACTCGAATTCAACAAGCAGTTGACGCGCGCGGTCGAACCGGCGCTCGGCTTCGCAACCGGCATACTGCAGCATTTCGGTCGATCGACCGCACATCTGGCTTTTAGCGGCGAGCATTTATTTGACGGGCTGTATCGCCTGCGCGCAGCTTATACTCAGAATTTCGTGATCACGACCAACCACTCAGTCAATCTATCCGCAAAATACGAATGGCAGGACGTTGATGAGTTTTCGGATGTGCGGCTCAATTACCAGTACTATTTCTGACAAGGAGGGCACTTACTCAAAAAAGACACGGGCCCTGCCGTAATTGCGAAGGGCGAAGCAGTCTCTTATACGCTGATGCAAAGCGGCAAAAGATCGCCGCGCTATCGCTCGCGATGACGCAATTTTGCTCGTGTTCGTGCTTAAGACAAGCAACCCAGCAAACCGAGGATCCGCGGTGCGCACGGCGCACCCTACAGCCTCGCGTCGCGATGGCTACGCTTATCGCTCCTGTGCCCGCCCCCTGATTTTGGCTATTAATGCGGGCTTAATACAGCCCCTGAAACGGGATATATCGCACAGGATCGCCAACATGTATCGTCATTGCCGGTTCGATGATCGCCAGGCCATCGGCCCAACTGGCTGAGCTCAACACGCCAGAGCCCTGGTGTGGAAAAAGTTCAGCATAGGCGCCATGGTCATCATGCCGGACGCGCACACGTAGATATTCCTGGCGTTTACCGCCATTCCAGTCAAAACCCGAACGTAGCGACAACACCTGCGCATCGGTCATTGCTGCACCTTGCAGCTTCAGGATCAGCGGGCGCGCAAAAATCAGGAAGGTCACGAACACCGATACCGGATTACCCGGCAAGCCCATGAACAGCGCATCACCTACCCTGCCGAAAGCGACTGGCTTTCCGGGTTTCATATTGATGCGCCACATGTTCAGCTCGCCAAGCTGCTGCAGTGCGACGCGGACATAATCTTCCTCACCGACCGATACGCCGCCACTGGTCAGAACAAGATCCGCATCCACAGCGGCCTGCTGCAACACGTCCAGCGTCGCCTCCAGCGTATCCGGCACAATACCCAGATCGTTAACGGCGCATCCGATCGACTGCAGCAGCGCATTCAATGTATAGCGATTGGAGTTGTATATCTGGCCCGGCGCTAGTGGCTGACCGGGTTCGACCAGTTCGTCGCCAGTGAAGAAAGTGGCCACCTTGAGCTTTCTGCGTACAGTGACGCTCTGCTGACCCACCGATGCGATCAAGCCCTGATCCTGCGGACGAATGAGGGTGCCCGCTCTGAGCACAACACTGCCAAGAGCAATGTCTTCACCCGCCCGGCGTATGTTCTCACCCACGACCACCGCAGTATTCACAATCACCTGATCGCCTTGGGCTTGGCAGCGCTCCTGCATGACTACAGCGTCCGCACCTTCAGGCACAGGCGCTCCGGTAAATATTCTCGCCGCGGTGCCGGCATCGAGCTTATCGCCGGTCCGGCCCGCTGCAATGCGTTGACTGACTTTCAATGAGCGGCCAGCTTCAGCGCAGTCAGCACTGCTGACCGCGTAGCCGTCCATCGCGCTGTTGTCGTAGCCCGGCACGGCGATCGCTGCGCTCACATCCTCTGCGAGCACGCGCCCAAGACTGTCCGTCAGCGCAAGGCTTTCGGTCTCAGGCACGGGCGCGGCTGCAGCCAGCATCAGCGCAACCGCGCTATCGACCGGAATCAGGTCAGAAGAAGCGCAGGCATCTGCTTCAGACGGGCGCGTTCTATCCGTCATTTTTCCAGCAACCGCGGCATCAGCTCGACCATGTTGCACGGCCGGTTGCTGTAGTCCAGCTGCGGGCCGATGACGTCGTCCCAACCGGTGCGGCAGGCGCCGGTCGACCCTGGCAGGCAAAAGACGAAGGTACCGTTCGCGACGCCGCCGAGCGCGCGCGAGGCCACTGTTGAGGTCTTGATGTCCTGGTACGAAATCCAGCGGAACAGTTCACCGATGCCCGCGATCTCCTTGTCCAACAACGGCGCAACCGCTTCAGGGGTGATGTCCCGGCCGGTCAAGCCGGTCCCGCCAGTGCTGATTATCGCAAACACCTCGGGGTCAGCAATCCAGCGTGACATCACTTCGCGAATACTATAAATGTTATCGGGAACGATGACCTTCTCGGCAAGCGTATGGCCGGCTTCGGTCAATCGCTCGACCAGTAGCGCACCGGAACTATCGGTCTCTTCGGTTCTGCTATCGGACACCGTCATAATCGCAATATTGACCGCTATTGGCTCACGCTCACTCATCATTCACCTTCCCAATTTTGACTTAAACCTGACTAGCCTGACTGCAACGCATTATTCCATTATCATGATCGATTAGAAAGCAGCCGATGAAGCGTAAGGAAAAACAACAATATGGGACTTCCCATCGCGATAGTGATTTAGATATTGACAGCACTGGTGTTACTATGCGTTGATAATGGCCATGAAACATCATCGCGCGAGCACATGAGCACCGGGCGAACATCGGACGACAGGTCCGAGAACATCGCGAAAAGTCTGGTCGATCCGTTCAATCGCACAATTTCGTACGTGCGTTTGTCGGTGACGGACAAATGCAATCTGCGTTGTTTCTATTGCCTGCCCAAGCATTTCAAAGACTTCGAACAACCTTCCCACTGGCTAACATTCGATGAAATCGAGCGCGTGATCGCCGCCTTCGCCGACTTGGGCGTAGCCCGGGTCAGGATTACCGGCGGTGAGCCGCTGGTGCGCAAAGACCTTGCCGGCCTCGCCGGTCGGCTGTACCAGCTGGACGGCATTCAGGATCTATCACTGAGCACGAACGCGGTGCTGCTCGCCAGGCACGCGCAGGCCTTGCATCATGCCGGCGTATCCAGAATCAACGTCAGCCTCGACAGCCTGAAACCTGAGCGCTTTGAGCAGATCACCGGCGGCAGCCTGGAAACCGTGATCGCAGGCCTGATGGCCGCCAAAGACTGCGGCATGGACCCGATCAAGATCAACATGGTCGCGATGAAAGGCATCAACGACGATGAATTCGAAGATATGGTCGAGTTCTGCATCGAGCATGGATTCACGCTACGGTTCATCGAAACCATGCCGGTCGGTGAGACCGGAATGAACGCGAGCAGGCATTACCTGGACCTGCAACACGTCAAACAAAGCCTCGACAGGCGCTTCGATCTTATCCCGGGTGTGATGCCGGGAGGCGGACCAGCCCGCTATGTGCAGGTCAAGGATACCGATCTGCGCATCGGCTTCATCACACCAATCTCCCAGCATTTCTGCGAGACCTGCAACCGCGTGCGCCTGTCCGTAGACGGCACCCTCTACCTTTGCCTTGGCCAGGACCATAAGTATGAATTGGGGCCATTGCTTCGGCAGGGCATCAGCGAAGACGGTCTAAAAAACGCGATCCTGGCTGCGATTGCGATCAAACCTGAGAAACACGATTTTCGGAACCATCCGGGACAGGTCGTGCGTTTGATGAGCATGACGGGCGGGTGACACCCAGGAAAACACGTTCCATTGAGTAAGAAAGTCGACGTCAAACGCAGAGCCTTCTTGCGCGGCGCCTACCTGACACGCGAGGGGCGCGCCGAGGTCAGCCGACAGCAGAACCCGCTGGGGCCGGCACCCCCCTGGCATCAGGGCCTGACGCTGCAGTCACACTGCCCGGGTTGCGCACAACCGTGCGTGGCTGCCTGCGAGCCCGGTATCATCCGGATCCACCCGCAGCACCACAGCCATGCCGGTGAACCGTATCTGGATTTCGCTTCAGCGGGTTGTACTTTCTGTCACGCCTGTGTCGAAGCCTGCCCTATCAATATCGACGCCAGCAACGAGCCGGCGCCACGCATCGGCAAACTGATCCTGGACCGCGCCACCTGCATCGCGTGGAAAGATATCATATGTATGTCCTGCAGCAGCCGTTGCCCCCACCAGGCCATCAAAACCCGGCATCATCGCCGGCCGCTTGTCGACGATGCAGCCTGCACCACTTGCGGTATCTGCATCGCTGCCTGTCCGGTCCAGTCTCTTCGCATCACATCACTCGGACCTGGGCCCTGACCAACAGATACGACCAGCAGATCTGCCAACAGAAACGCAGCACAAACCGATCCATGTCACAGACAAAAGGTCGACAAAAAACTCAAGTTCGCCAATGGCTTATGATTCGCCAAGGAATTATCTAAGATTTGCTGTTTTATTGACGAGATCATATTGAGACCCGGCAAGCTTTCCGCTATGCTGAAAAATCTTTCGATAGCGCGAGAGCATGTCTAACCAAGGGGTCTGAGTGCGAACGGTATTCACTGGACCGCGAGGAACAGCAAAACAGCGTCATCGCGAGCGGGTAGCGCGGCGCTCTCAGTCAGCGTTGGATCACTCTGGAAGAGATTGCTTCTTACCTCGCAATGACCGATGAAATCTTCATGATGCTTGATTAAGCAGCATTGGGGTGAGAGACCCCTTCGACATACACATGGGTACCTGTTATGAGTGATCAATCAAATGACAAAAAAGGGTTTATAGGCCGTATTTGGCAGGCAATTAGTTCACCGTCGCCAAAATATTCTCTGGGCTTGTTGCTGATCGCCGGATTCGTCGTCGGCGTTATGACCGTCGGGGGCTTTAATTACTCGATGGCCGTTACCAACACCGAGGAGTTCTGCGTCTCCTGTCACGAGATGGAGAATTTTGTGTTCTCCGAGTACAAGCAAACAGCCCACTTCAGTAACCGCACCGGTGTCAGCGCCACCTGTCCGGACTGTCACGTGCCGAAGGACTTCGCACACAAAGTGATGCGCAAAGTCGAAGCCACACGCGAAATATGGCACAAGATGCTGGGCACGATCGATTCACCGGAAAAATACGAAGCCAAGCGCTTGGTGCTTGCCCAGCGTGTCTGGGACAAGATGCAGGAAACCGACTCGCGGGCATGCCGGAACTGCCATCAGGCCGACCACATGGACATGGAAAAACAGGAGGAAGAGTCGGCCCTTATCCATGAGGATGCGCTGGAGTCCGGTATGACTTGTATCGACTGCCATAAAGGCATCGCCCACAAGTTGCCGGAGGGGTACGTGGAGTAGCGCGCCCCGCCCGCGCGGGCGTATCCCGGGTTGCGGCTCAAGCTAGCGGGCGCGCAGTACGTTGCCAGGCAATAACCCTGCGCAACGTACAATTAAGCCTTTCATTTTTAAGAAAATTATTCTTGAGTCCGCCGCCCAAATTGGTTATGCTGGAGAACCTTTCTCATGCAGCATTGCCTGACTCATCAACATGAACGCACGCATCGGGACACGAGTCCTCAACAGTATCCAACAACTATGAACGACATTACCAATATCGAACAGGACACATTTGCCGTCAAAGTCGGCCTCGCCGAGATGCTGAAGGGCGGTGCGATCATGGACGTCACGACAGCTGAACAGGCCAAAGTCGCGGAAGATGCCGGGGCCTGTGCAGTGATGGCGCTCGAGCGCATACCGGCCGATATACGCCGAGATGGCGGCGTCGCGCGCATGTCTGATCCCGATATGATTCAGGAGATCAAGGATACGGTTTCTATACCGGTAATGGCGAAATGCCGAATCGGCCATTTTGCCGAGGCGCAGGTCCTGCAGGCCCTTGAAGTCGATTTCATCGATGAATCCGAAGTCCTGACACCCGCGGACGAAGCCAACCATGTCTACAAGCACGACTTCAAGGTCCCGTTTGTTTGTGGCGCGACCAACCTGGGTGAGGCGCTCCGGCGTATCGGGGAAGGTGCAGCAATGATCCGCACCAAGGGCGAAGCCGGCAGCGGCAACATTGTCGAGGCTGTGCGCCACATGCGCGCGTTGGTGAATGAAATGCAGCGGCTGACAACGCTGAGCAAAGAGCAGCTGATGTCCGCCGCGAAGGACATGGGCGCGCCCTACGAACTGGTTTGCTACGTAGCCGGGAACGGCAAGCTGCCGGTACCCAACTTCTCCGCCGGCGGTATTGCGACGCCTGCCGATGCTGCACTGGTTAGACAGCTCGGAGCCGAGGCCGTGTTCGTCGGCTCCGGCATCTTCAAGTCAGACGATCCCGCTGCCCGCGCTGCGGCGATCGTACAAGCCACGACGCACTATAACGACCCTGAAATTCTGCTCAGGGTCAGCCGGGGTCTGCGCGCCGGCATGAAAGGCCTCGAGATTTCGCAAATTCCCGACGAGGAACGTTTGGCGGTCAGAGGCTGGTAAGCGCCGGCAAAAACCCATGGCAAAATCAATTGGCGTCCTTGCTATGCAAGGCGCGTTCCAGAAACATGTCGACAGCCTCGCCAAACTCGGTTTGCAGGCGCGACTGGTACGCAAGTCACCCGAGCTCGAGCGATGTGACGGCCTGATCATACCTGGCGGGGAATCAACGACGATGAGCCTCCTGATCCAGGAATCAGGTCTGTACGAACCATTACAAGCGTTCGCTCAGGACCATGCGGTGATGGGTGTCTGCGCGGGGATGATCCTGATGGCCACCTCAGTCGATGATGACCGCGTGACGCCGCTGAAAATTCTGCCCTTCCGCGCCTTGCGGAATCATTATGGGCGCCAGGTGCACAGTTTCAGCGCTGATATTCAACTCGAATTCGATATCGGCAGCGACAAGCCTTTGCACGCTCACTTTATCCGTGCACCCGGTGTCGCGGATGTCGATGATAGTGTGAAAATACTGGCCCGCCACAGGGACGAAATCATCATGCTCGGCCATGGTAAGCATGTTGCAATGTCATTTCACCCGGAGCTCACCGACGACACCCGGATTCACCAGTACTGGTTACAAAAAATTACTTAATGACCCTCGCTTCTGGATGCAGCTCGAAAGGCAGGACAAGCTTTTTGATGCTGCCAACGTCTCGACATGCCCAAAGACGTCTTAGGCAAAGCAACTGCCTGCAGCTCGAGCCTTCTCTGCTTTAGTCTATGAATACATGAGCTTTTCTGCATCGATGAGAAGCGGTAGCGGGTTAATCAGGCGTTTCAGAAACCAGCGTAAAGCGCCGAGATGCGCGCGCTCGATGTCCTTTGAAGATGTCTTTGTGCAACTTCGCCGCGCGAGCCCGTGAGCTCAGCGCTTGTTTACCTGGCGAACGATTCATGACAAACTTTCAGCCAATTATTGATAAATCAGTTATCAGTAATATTCTAAATTAGCAAACCTTTAAATGTAGGAAGAACTAAATGAAAAAATTGATAGCAGTGTTGTTATGCAATGGAATGTTGGCGATAACGGCGAGCCCTGCCCTCGCGGATGTCGGGGCCGATACGTACAAGTTGGTTTGCTCTTCGTGTCACGAGTCCGCGGTTGCTGGCGCACCAAAGCCCGGTGACAACGGGGCATGGAAACGTCGCGCTGCCAAAGGCAAAGATGCATTGTTTGCCTCGATCGTACAGGGTCGTTGCAAATATCATGTTCAAGAGCTTCGCAAAGACATCTCGGATGAGACGATAAAATTGACAGTGGCCTACATGGTTGACCAGGCAGAGACTCCTCCACGAACCAGCCTGCAAGAGAAAACCGACCCAGCCGATTGACTCCTAATCATGGATCCGAGCGGACCTGGGCACATCGACAAAGCGTTTACATACGTATGATTTAACAAAATGTAACACTCACAGGTCGGCTGATCATGTTAAGGTTCGCACGCTTTTTTCGACAAAACGCTGTCGGTATAAAAAATCAAAACAATTGGGGATACGAGAGTGAAACTAAAAACTTTTTCAGCAGTGATACTTGCTTCGGTTTCTGTTAACGCATTTTCGGGCGATGGTGCGTACTGGACGACGGAAGATGGGGGCATCTTCCGCAGTGCAACCACCGGAGAGTGCGTACGCACGATCACCTGGACGCCGGAACGCGCGATTGAAGAGTGCGAAGGCGAAGCCGCCGCCAAACCGGCACCCGAGGTTGTAGCGCCGGTTGTTGCGGCGCCCGTTGTTGCGGCACAACTGGACAGCGATGGCGACGGCGTCACCGATGACAAAGACAAATGTCCTGACTCACCGCCGGACAAACCAGTTGATGAAAATGGCTGCACCATCGAGAGCGTGGTACTCGAAGGCGTTACGTTCGAATTGAATTCGGCTCAGCTGACACCAGCTTCGAGCGAATCGCTCGATGCAGCAGTCGCGGCGATGAACAAATATGACAGCCTCAGGATCGAAATCCAGGCACATACCGACAGCATGGGTGACGCCGCCTACAACATGAGCCTCTCGGAGAAGCGCGCCGCCAGCGTTCGTGATTATATGGTGTCTGCCGGTATCGCAGCCGATCGGATGGTCGTGAAAGGCTACGGTGAAACGCAACCCATCGCTGACAACGATACCCGTGAAGGTCGCGCAGCCAACCGGCGCGTCGAACTGAAGGTGCTCGACTGACGACGGCGTAGCAACAAATGGCCCGCATCCGCGGGCCATTGATCGTTACCGGTGTTCATCTCTGGTATGCCGCAGGGTGCGCCGTGTGCACCACCGGACCGGCAAGAGCGCCCGGTGCGCGCGGCGCACCCGGTGCGGTTCCGACGCACGGTTCAGAACTTGCCGTAGTACCCTTCTTTCAAGGCCTCATAAAGATTCGCCGCAGTGTGCATTTCGCCTTCGTATTCAATTTCCTGATCGCCTCGTACTTCGATGATCGTGCCATCCCCGAACGCAAAACGATAAAACGTGCTTTCCAGGTCACTGTCCTTGACCAGCACACCCTGGAAAACCGCGGGATTGTAGCGAAATGTCGTACACCCTTTTAATTTCCTGTCGTAAGCGTAGAGGTAGATGTCTTTGAAATCCTCGTACGGAAAGTCAGTCGGAATGTTCGCCGTCTTGGATATCGATGAATCGATCCATTTTTGTGCTGCCGCCTGAACGTCAACGTGCTGTCTCGGTGTGACTTGCGCTGAACTGACGAAATCATCCGGCAAGCGTTGTTCTTCACTATCCGCAAATAGCATCGCCTCCCGGTTCACAAGCTGGCGGTAAGCCAGCAATTCGAACGACCAGACATCCACTTTCTCCTTGCTCTTCTGACCTTCGCGAACAATGTTGCGCGAATAATGGTGGTCGAAACTGGGTTCGATACCGTTACTGGCGTTGTTGCCCAGAGAAAGTGCGATGGTACCGGTCGGCGCAATCGAGCTATGATGTGTGAAGCGAGCACCCACCTCCGCCAGCCGAGCGACCAGCTCGGGATCGATTTCAGCGATTCGTTGCATGTAGCGGCTGTATCTTGCATGCAGCACTTTGCCTTTGATCATATCGCCTGCACGCCAACCGTCGTCCAGCATCTCCGGGCGACGAGCCAGCATTTCAGTGGTCACTTCAAAATCCTGCTCCAGCAACGGCGCAGGTCCTTTCTCCTGCGCCAGCTCGAGTGCAGACTCCCATCCCGCCAATGCCAGCTCGCGGGTCACTTTGTCGGTGAATAACAAGGACTCATCCGACCCGTAACGGATACCCAACATGTTCAGTGCAGAGCCGAGCCCCAGGTAACCCATGCCGTGTCGGCGTTTGCTTTCCATCTCCCGGCGCTGACGCTCCAGTGGCAGACCATGCATTTCGACAACGTTATCGAGCATGCGGGTGAAGATTTTGACGACCTCGCGGTAGGTGTCCCAGTCAAAACAGGCCTTGGCGGTGAATGGCTCACTGATCAGGCGCGTCAGGTTGATGGATCCCAGCAAACAGCCACCGTATGGCGGCAGCCCCTGTTCGCCACAGGGATTGGTTGCGCGGATCTCTTCACAGAACCAGTTATTGTTCATTTCATTGTATTCATCGATCAGAATGAAACCGGGCTCTGCGAAATCATAGGTTGATGCCATGATCAGATCCCACAAGTCTCGAGCCGCAATAATCCGGTAGACCTTGCACGCAACCTGGCCTGCCTGATTACACAGATACCCGCTCGTGATCGGCCAGTGTCGCCATACCACACGTGCGCTGTCGCTGAGGTCGACATCACTGGCAGCTGCCTCTTCGGCCGTCAACGGGAAAGCCAGCGGCCATGGCGCATCGGCCTTGACCGCGTCGACAAACTCACTGGTGATCAATAGTGACAGGTTGAACTGGCGCAGCCGGCCTGGTTCACGTTTTGCCCGGATGAACTCGACCACATCCGGATGACCCACATCAAACGTGGCCATCTGCGCACCGCGGCGACCTCCGGCCGAGGATATGGTCAGACAGACCCGGTCGTAGATGTCCATAAAAGACAGTGGCCCGGAACTGACGACGCCGGAGCCATGGACAAATGCCTCGCGGGGTCTCAGTGTAGAAAACTCGTAACCGATGCCGGCACCGGCCTTCAGGGTCAAGCCGGCTTCGCGAACCTTTTGCAGAATGTCATCCATCGAGTCCTGTATCGTGCCAGAGACCGTACAGTTAATCGTCGTTGTTGTCTGTCCGAGCTGCTGCGAACCGGCATTGGCGATGATGCGGCCAGCGGGTATCGCGCCATGCTGCAGGGCCCACAGAAATTTTTCGTAGCACTCCTGTTGTTTGTCAGGTGTGCTTTCGATATCGGCGAGTGCGCGCGCAACGCGTTCCAGCGTGTCATCGATCGACTGGTCTATGGCTAGACCATCTGCAGACTTGAGCTGGTATTTTTGTTGCCAGATATCGAGCGATGCTGGCTGCAGCGGAATTTGAACTGCGTCCTCGGTTGAGCAGCGCGTAGGCTTGTCGCTACTCATTTTTCGAGACCGGAATAGACAGAAATCCCCTGGGCGTTGTTGAGCGCAATGAGATCAATCATCGCACGAAATCCTAAGCACGCTGTATCGCGACAGAACATGCCTGCTACTATAGACCAAACTGGTGCAACTTAGGAGCGGCTTCAGCCGCGGACTGCCTGGGATAAGCCGTTGACTGCACGGTGGTTCGCGGCTGAAGCGGCTCCTACTGCTGCAATCACCGGTATTCAATGGCAACAGCAATACTGCTAGCCCGCATTTCTCACCAGGCGGCGTAGAGAACTGATAAGCGATTGGCTCGTATGAGAAGACGCGAATGATCGAAAATACAGCGTGTTATTCAACAGTGCCTATCACGGCTCAGGCTAGTCTTCGCCTGCCCAAGATCGTAGGGTGCGCCGTGCGCACCAGAACCGGCCACCGAATTGAAGATGCGCGGTGCGCATGGCGCACCCTACGGTGTCTTCACTCAAACCGTAGCTAGGGCTACGCTTTTCGCTCCAGAGCGGCGCTTACGAATACCATCCTGTGAAGATCATGAGGCGTGCGACCGTTGTCGCACCCGAATCGCATCTTCGAGATCGAGTTCGTCGAGATGTGCGGTCATCTCGCGCAACGCCTGATCGATTTCCGGCAGGATGATGTTTTCGAGTGCGCGCGAGCGCCGCTCGGTGACACGGTATTCGGTGAGCAAGCGGTACAGGTTACCGGACAAACCCGCCTGGATCGCGCTCTTGATGAATATGCTGCAATAAAGCCTGCCGCAACGCTCCGCTGCCGCCGACGCATTGACCGGCGTCGGATGCACGAAGCGATCCGGTTCGGTGTCAATTTCGATCTCAATCAGCTCAACACCCATAAAATTGCGTGAAGACTGCCTCAGTTCGACCACATCGCCGGAAGCGGAGGGATAAACCTGCAATCCATCGAGCCCGTGATATCGGATCGCAGCTTGCATCGCTTCTCTCGCAGCGCTATTCAGCTCGGCCAATTGCTGTGCGATCTGCCGATAGCGATCCAGCTGCCGAAGCAGTTCGGATGCAAGCAACAGGCGTTTTTCATCGAGAAACACATACGCTTCCCTGACCACGGTTTCTTCATTCATCAGTTCGAGCACTGCCGCCCGCGTTGGGGCCTTGCTATCAGCGATCATGCGGTTTCACCCGTCTCCTCGCCCTGACTGATATAGTCCTCGATCTGCTGGTCATTCAACCGATAGAGTTCGGTGGCCGGCAACATGCGCAACAATTGCCAGCCGACCTCCATGCCAGCTTCCAGAGTGCGGCCACCCTGCTGATGAATGAACTGCTTTTCGAAGGCATCACCAAAGTCCAGAAACAATCGGTCGTTCTCGGTCAAACCTTCGCGCCCGACGACGCTGGCCAAGACGCGCACGTGTACCGCGCGGGCATAGGCCGCGTAGAGCTGGTTGGCAAGATCAGGGTGGTCCTTGTGGGTAAAGCCCTCGCCGGTGCCGTCTTTCATCAGACGCGACAGGCAGGGCAGAACCTTGACCGGCGGATAGATGTCGGCGCGATCGAGTTCCCGATCCAGCACAATCTGGCCCTCGGTAATGTAACCGGTCAGGTCCGGTATCGGATGCGTAATATCGTCCGACGGCATGGTAAGAATCGGCAACTGTGTCAATGATCCGGCCACATCCATGATGCTCCCGGCGCGTTCGTACAGCGTCGCGAGATCCGAATACATGTAGCCGGGGAAGCCTTTGCGGCTGGGGACCTCGCCGTGACTCGCTGAAACCTCGCGCAGCGCTTCGCAATAGTTGGTCATGTCGGTCATGATGACCAACACGTGTTTGTGCTCCTCGAAAGCCAGATACTCTGCCGCTGTCAGCGCATAGCGCGGGCACAGCAAGCGCTGCGTGCTCGAATCCGAGGCAAGATTCAGGAACAGCAGCGTGTGCTCGAGCGCGCCACTGGCCTCCATCGCGGTGCGAAAATTTTCTGCTGCATCATAGGGTACGCCAATTGCGACAAACACCATCGCGAATGCGTCTTGCTCGGTTGTCCGCTTGTCGCTATGGCGCAGACGCGCCTGCCGCGCAATCTGAATCGCAAGTTGGTCGTGCGGCAGCCCGGCTCCTGAAAATATCGGCAGCTTCTGCCCGCGCACGAGGCTGTTCATGACATCGATCGTGGAGATGCCGGTCTCGATGAAATCGGTGGGCCGTTCGCGCACCGCCGGGTTGATCGACAGGCCGTCAATGCGCAGCGACTTGACTGCGGCCACCGGCGGGCCCTCATCGATGACCCGGCCGACCCCGTCGAATACCCGGCCAAGCATCTGCGGGCCCACAGCAAAGGTCAACGGTTCACCGAGGAACCGGACTCGAGTATCATTGAGGCCGAGGCCTGCGGTGGCCTCCAGCACCTCGATCGTCAGCGTGTCATCATCGATCGCAGACACCCGCCCAAGCCGTACCCGGCCGCTGCTGTCCTCGACCTCGACGGCCTCGTTCAATCCGACATTGATGGTGCGCTTCAGGAACAGCAACGGCCCCTCCAACCTCGTCGCGGCGCCGTCCGCATAGACGTCAGCTTTCATGACCTTCCGCCTCGCTGCTGGCGCCGCGCGTTAACAGGGTAAAGCCGTGGTCGAGTTCAGCGCGCAGCTGGTCGAACTTGTCCAGATCGTCCTCGCCAATCTCCTCGCCCATTCGCATCAAGCGGCGCATCACCGCGAGTGCGCTGATCGCCTCCAGCGTGATACCCAGCTCGATTGCGTTCTCAGACAGCTTGATGAAACGGGTGATGATCTGCATCATCGCAATCTGTCGCTCGGCCGAGCAATAGCGGTCCGTCTCGGAAAAGGCCGACTGGCGCAAAAACGCCTCGTTGATCAGTTCCGCGCACAACAACACATGCTGCTGACGTGGCGGCAGCGCGTCCTTGCCGATGATGCGCGCCATGCGTTCGAGTCGCGCCTGTTCCTCGAGCAACGCAAGAAAACGCTGGCGCTGCCGCGCCCAGTTCGGGTGGCCATTCTGACTCCAGAAATGACTCAAGGCTTCGACGTCCTGCGAATAGGATTGCAGCGGATGTATCGCCGGGTAGAAGCGCGCCTGTGCACGACTGGCATCAAGTCCCCAGAAGCAATGCACATAGCGTTTGGTGTGCGTCGTCACCGGTTCGGAGAAATCAGCCGATGGCGGACTGACCGCGCCGATGATCGTCAGCGAGCCAACGCTGCCCGAAAGCGAACGCACGTGCGCGGCGCGTTCATAGAAGTCGGCCTGGCGACTGCTCAAATAGGCAGGATAGCCGCCCTCGCCCGGCAACTCGCCCAGGCGTCCGGAAATCTCTCGCAACGCTTCGGCCCAACGACTGGTCGAATCGGCCATCAGCGCAACGCGCAATCCCATATCGCGATAATATTCGCCGACCGTCACCGCGGTGTAGATGCTGGCTTCACGCGCAGCCACTGGCATGTTCGATGTATTCGCGATAATGACCGTGCGCTCCATCAGCGGCCGTCCGGTTCGGGGATCCAGCAGTGACGGAAAATCGTGCAGCACGCTGGCCATTTCATTACCGCGCTCACCACATCCGACATAGATGATCACGTCAGCGTCACACCATTTTGCCAGCGTCTCCTGCAACACCGTCTTGCCGGTGCCGAATCCGCCCGGCATTGCGGCGCGGCTGCCGCAGCCAATCGGGAACATGCTGTCGAGTATGCGCTGACCGGTGAAAAGCGGACCTTTGATCGGTAGACGGCGCAGCACCGGTCGCGGCTGCCTGACCGGCCAGAAGTGACTCATGCTCAGTTCCCGGACCTGCTCGTCGCCGCAATCGAGGATGCACAAGGTCTCTTCGTCGCTATACTCACCGGCCGGCTTGATCGACACTATTCTGCCGTCACAATTGGGTGGCGACATACATCGCTGTAAACGCGCGTCATCACGGTGTACAGAACCGAACAGCGTGCCCCGCGTGACCAGATCGCCCTGCTTGATCAACGGACTGAACGCATACTTTTTGCTGTTATGATTCTGGCCGATGCCCGGCCTGACATAACGCCCCTGTTCGTTCAGTGGCCGAAGCAGGCCGTCAAAGATATTGCCGAGCAAGCCAGGTCCGAGTTTGACCGACAGCGGCGCGCCGGTTGCGCTGACCGGATCGCCCGGTTTGAGACCGGTGGTATCCTCGTAGACCTGAATTAACGCCTGAGCGCCGTCGATGCGGATCACTTCGCCGAGCAGAGCGCGCTGCCCGACTTTGACCGCCTCGTTCATATGCAGCGGCGTTGTTGCGGTCGCGCGCAACACCGGACCGCTGATCCAGTTGATCACCGCATCGTGTTGAACGCTATCAGCCATCGCCGAACACGCCTCGCTTCACACGCGCAATGATCATCGCCTCGATCGAGGCCCTTTGCTGTAACAACCCCTCGAGCGTCGCATCGATCACGGTGCCATCGGCTCTGATGCGGAGCCCGGCTTCGATATCATCCCGAGCCTGGAATATCGGTACCGAGCCAAAGTTGTCGGCGTACTGCTGTTTGAGCTCGGCAATCTCATCCTGGCTCAGACCTGATGGATGCTCGACCCGGGCAGCTGTTTGCCGCAAACGCTCGGCTGCACTGGCCATGGCAGCTTGCAGCCATTGCCCTCTGGCCGGTGGGTCTTGCCAGAGCGCGATCAGCGCTACGCGCAGTAGCGGCCATGCGATATCCAGAATCGTTCTGTCCGCTTTCTGGTGTTGCTGGCGTAGCCGCGTCTGATTACGCGCGGTCGCTGATGACAGACGCAGGCGATATTTCTCGCGCAATGCCGTGATGTGCTTGTGCATATGTGCGCGGCTGCGTTCATGGGCCTGCCTGATGATCGCGTTGGCTTCTTCACGGGCGCGATCACGCACCTGTGCGCAACGTTTTTCGCGGTTCTCCACCACGATCGCGAGCAGGTGTTCGACGGTCTCGGCATCCTGCTCGATGTCATTTTCGGACGCACTCATTCCAGCATACCCAGCTGCTTGCGTATTCTTGAAACGATATCGGGCACATCAGACGTTCCGCGCACATCGGGCACGACCAGCACTGGCGGCGAAATGCGCGCCAGCAACTCGTCGCGCTCGCTGCTGCTGAGATCCTGCACAGCCGTGCTGCCGACCAGAACCAATGACGCACGTTCGCACGCCTGCCGAATCAGTGAAGCGGCATCGCTGCCGTTGGTAACCTGAACGTCGATACCGCACAAGCGAAAACCGGCGGCGGTGACCTCGTCCCCGATAAATTCTGCTACTGACATCGTATCGCCATCAGATGATCCGGTTCAGTATCAGAATGGACACGATCAAACCGTAAATCGCGATGCCCTCTGCGAGCCCGATCACTATCAGCGTGCGACCGAGAATTTCCGGCTTTTCGGCCATCGCACCGATCGCCGCACTGCCGACGTTGGAGACGGCAAAGCCCGCACCCAGCGCAGACAAACCGGTTGCAATCGCTGCAGCGATGAAACCCCAAGAAATCGCACTCTCGGGTAGTGCCGCTGCGGCCTCGGTGGTATCGGCAGCGAACACGGGCGTCAGCCACAGCACCAGCAAAAAAGCCGTACTGACGAAACCCAGATGACCCAACCAGAAGATCAGCTTGATGCGCGCTAGTTTCATATCAACTCCGTATTTTTGTTTAGAAATTCATTCAGGGGTTCATCGCTCATACGAGCGGTGCCGACAGCGGTTTGAACATTCGCCCGTTCGCCTGCAAGAAGCGGATGAAGAACTCGAACAGGATCAAGCGCGTGGTCTGTATCGTCACGACCAAACCTTCCAGTACGATGACGAGGACGTTGCCAAACAGCAGAATCAGCACCGCCAGCACGACAGAACCCACGCTGTCTGCCATGATATTGAACGCGAGCGACAGCCCGGCGTGCGCCAGCGCAAAAGCCCCAACGCGAACAAATGATACGGTATTCAGAACCAGTTGCATCATCGTTTCCAGCAGTTTTGCCACTCCGGTGAGCAAGGCCAGCATTCGACCTCCGGCGAGCAGCAGGTTGCCGACCAGATACCAGGTCAGCGCGCTGACGATGATAAGCAGACTCAATGATGCATTCAGCAAAAACAGCGACAGAACACCCAGATAAAGCCCAACAACCGGCGCTTCGATCTGCAGCCAGCGCAACCACTCGCCGCGCCAGCTCGCCTCGATCGCATTCAACGCCATACCAAGCACGATAATGCCGGCACCTACCAGCAGAGGAACCACGAGCACCGGCAGCGGTTCGGCCACCGGATGCAGCCACAGTGGCTGGACCAGGTCTTCACGCCCGAATACACTGCCGAAAACAAGACCGAACAACATCGCCGAGGCACCATTCGCAACCAGAATACGCAACAAAGGCCAGCGTTTCTGCAACAGCAGACCGGCGATCAGCAGCACGAGACCCTGCCCGACATCGGCAAACATATAACCGAACAACAGTGGCGCAATCAATGCGAGAAGCCGGCTGGGATCGGCCTCGTTGCGCCCTGGCGCACCCAGCAGCCGGGTGAAAATCTCAAAAGGCCTGGCCCAAGGTGGATTTTGCAATACGATCGGTGGTTGGGCGTTGGCAGGCTTGTCGGGAAAGTTCAGGATCGCGTGGCTGCACTTCAATTCCAAAGCCGCGCGCAAACGCTGGCCACCGCTGTCGCTGGTCCAGCCGGTGATCCAGGCAAAGTTGCTCGATACCGGCAGCAACGAAACACTGTTCAGAAACCAGCTCATGCGCTCGATTTCACCCAACGCCTGCGCCAGATGGTAAACCCCGGCCAGGCCATCCAGCTCCGACTGCCCTTGCTGCCGATAGCGCTCGAGTCTTTCGAGGCGTTTGCCGATGACATCCTGCGCTTCCTGCCAGCGCGCCGGCAATGGCGGCAAATGAATGTATGTGTATTTCTTCACCGCCAGTTCCGCGGTCAGCGCATCGAGATCTGAAGTGGTGCCAACCAGCAACAGGTAATCGTGCTCGGCGGTGGTGTACTCCTTTGACAACACGGTCGTCGGGATCGTCTCCAACGCGCTTCCGGCCGGTCGCAGGAACAGTCGTGCATTCAGCGTCGGCCCGGCCGTCGTCAACAGCTGATAGTCGAGCCCGGATGCCTGCTCGGTCAGAAGCAGGTCATACAGCAAACGCAATTCGGCAAGTCGGCTTTTGATGAGCTCGAGTCGCTGTATCTTCGGCTGTGCCCGTTCTTCCCAGTCGTACAGGCAGGACAGTGCCTTGTCGAGTATTTCGGCCGGGCTCCCGCTAAATGGACTCATGCCGCTGTCGGGCTCGGGCCAGAACGGTCGGTAGTGGCGCGCCAGGCGTGCGTATTTGTTGACACGCAACTGCAGGTCCTGCAGGTCGAGGTGCAGGCTTTCGTGGTCGTGCAGCTCCAGTTCGATCGCGCCGGTGTGCGCCAGCGCCTCCAGCGTATCGGTCAGCTCATCGTGCGTCGTCAACAGTTCGAACCAGGTCGTGTAATTCGGACGCATGCTGATCAACGCAGATCCTCCTCGAGCACCTGCCCGCGCTCGAAAAACAGACGCTGCATCAGGTCACTGCGAATGTGGTGCAGATCGATCGCGACCACAAACAGGTAGGCACAGACCGCTGTCGGCTCGAACGCATAACGGCGAAAGATCAGCCGCAGGCGATCGAGCAAGACCTCATAATCCTGGCCCGAGGCCGGGGATTGCTGGGTTGCCAGACGATGAAACTGGTCGCGCATCTGGTGTTCGAACATGCGCAAACCGCGTTCGAAACCCATCGTTTTGGGACGAAGATCCTGCCACTGCAAGAACCAGCCAGACAGCAATGCGCGGCTCTGCTGCCACTCGTCGACCATGATACGGCTGCCGGCACCGCGTAACGCCAGAAGTCTGTCGTTGGTCTGATCCGCAGTGTACGCATTTAGCACGGGGTCGGCTCGCATCCACCCCAATGGTTCGCCGCCGGACATCAGATAGTGCAGTGCCGGCAGGTCCACCAGCGTCTTGAGCCAGCGCACCGGCGCCTGCCAGGCTGACGGCAGCCAGCTCGCGACTTCGTCGACATGATGCCGGTATTTCTGGCGCAAAGCGAGTTCAAGATCGTGACTGCTGTGAATGCGGCTCAATCCCTGCACCCACGGGCGCAATGGTGACTGCTGCGCGGCCTGTAGATAACTGCCAAGATCGTCAATATTGTGCAGTTTCAGCCAGACGTCCGCTTCGGCGCGCGCGCCATAACGTGACTGCACGCGCGCCTGGGCGTAGGCGAGTGTCGACAGACCGGCCATTACTTTTTCCCGTGACTCAAGCCTATGACTCTGGCCTATGGCTCTGGCGTTGAACGCAGCTGGCACAATTCCATCGCCAGCGCCTCGACCACTGCCTGCAGCCCCTCCTGGTCGAAATGCTGGCCGCCATCGAGCCGGAGCTGGTCATCGCCTTGTCTTTCTATCGCCCGGATCGTCTGATCCAGC
>Ga0272441_10002661_pt1 | contig 35758 bp, 25 predicted proteins | sample SSMProp6N_FD_193582 | JGI IMG/M metagenome (GOLD analysis project Ga0272441, IMG submission 193582) | Marine sediment archaeal communities from Little Sippewissett salt marsh, Falmouth, MA, United States - SSM-Prop-6N | ecosystem: Environmental > Aquatic > Marine > Wetlands > Sediment ...
CGCCTGCCGCGTGTCGCTCGGAATACCCTCCGTCGCCTCCCGCGCGCGGAGCACAATCTCGCTCGCCGCACACGTCACGTCCCGCTCGCTGCCCCACACCAGCAACATCGCATCCCCGCTGCCCGCGCGCGTTCGGCGACGCAGATGCTTCCACTCACGACCCGGCAACGTCTCCGAGGCCATGTCCGAGTGAATGATATTCGGCAAACGCGTCAGACACGCAATCACGCGGACGCGATCCGAAAACTCCTTCGCAAACCGCGTCTGCTCCTGCGTCATCTCGTTCAAAAGCTCCGCGAATCCCCGCAACACCACGCAGCGAACAACCTCACCCCGCCCCAACGCCGCGCGGATCGGCTCGTACGTCGTATTCCGAACAACGTGCGTGACATCGTGCGTCGATGTCTCAAACGTCTCAGGCCGCACACCACGCTCGTGCAACATGTCGCGAATGTGCAACAATCTGCACTGGCGACGCGCCTCGTTGTAGATCAGATGCGGGTTGCGCCACAGTTGCGGCGTTCCCTTGATCTCCACGCGCGTGCCCCCCGTAACGCTCACGTTCACGTCCTGCCGACCCGCCCCGTACCCCGTGCGCACCTTCCCCGTGCTCCTCGCCAGCATCCGTAGAATCTGCCCCACCTCCGCGGCTTCCTCCGGCGTACGCATATCGGGATACGTCACCGTCTCCGCCAGCGGCATACCCAGCCGGTCGGTGAGGTACACGCGGTCGTGGCCGACGTCGGAGACCTCCCGGCACGCGTCTTCCTCGAGCCCTAGCTGCGCGATGCCGATCTTCCGCCCCTTGTACGGGATCCAGCCATCCACCCCCAAGATCGTCGTCCGCTGAAAACCCGTCGGGATCGACCCGTCCAGGTACTGCTTCCGGGCAATGTGCAGCTCACTCACGAGGTTCAGCCGCAGCAACATCGCGATTTCCAGGGCGATATCGAGTGATTCGTCATCCATGAAGAACGGCGGGGTGTCGTCGAACTCGTACGTGCAGACGGTATCGCGGTGAATGCGGTAGTAGATGTTCTTCCGCGTCTTCTTCTCCATCAGCGCGGTGCCGTCATACTCGCCAAGTTCCGATAACGTCGGCCGCATATGACGGAGAATCTCGGCGTCGTACTCATCGCTGTACCGCCCCGCTGGACACCGGCAGAACAGCTTCCGCCGCGTCAACAACTGCTGATGAACCTCGAGCCCGACACGCAACCCGATCGACGCGTAGTCTTCGGGTGTCATCTGGTCAAACGGCTTGAAAGACAACGGCATGGGTCGTTCTCTCCTTCACAAGGCAGAACGGCTATTCTACCAATCCGTTAGCGGCACGGCAAAGACCACCGCCCTGCCCCGAAGGAATCCCCCACCCCGGTCGCTACTGCCCCTTCGCCGTCTCCTGTTTGATCCAGCGTACGACACGCTCCTCCAGGACCGTCAGCGGCAACGTGCCCTCCGCCAGCAGAATGTCGTGGAACGCACGCACATCAAACCGCGATCCAAGCTCCCGCTCGGCCTGCTTTCGCAGCGCCCGGATCTTGAGCTGCCCGATCTTGTAAGCCGTCGCCTGCCCCGGCCAACTGATATAACGGTCCACCTCGGTCGTGACGTTGTGCTCGCTCAGAGCCGTGTTCTCCCGCATGAACGCCACGGCCCGCTCGCGCGACCAGCCAAACGCGTGCATCCCCGTGTCCACGACCAACCGGCACGCCCGCCACATCTCGTACAGCAGCCGCCCGAAGTCGTCGTACGGATCCCCGTACAACCCCATCTCCGTCCCCAGCCCCTCCGCGTAGACCGCCCAGCCTTCCCCGAACCCCTGCAGCCACAAGTGCCGCCGAAACTCCGGGAGATCCGCCCGCTCCCGAGCCAACGAACTCTGAAAGTGATGGCCCGGAACCGACTCGTGCAGTGTCAGCGGGATCATTTCGTACTTCGGTCGCTGGTCCAGCGCGTACGTGTTCACGTAGAACGTGGACGACTGCGCGTTCTCGATGTTGCCCGGGTGGTAGTACGCCGTCGTCTGGTCCGGCGCCGCATAGTCCGCAATCGGCCGGACTCCGAACGTCAGGCGGGGCAGCGTTCTGAACAGCCGCGGCAATTCCGCATCCACACGCTTGCAGATGTCGCGGTATCCGCGCACCAAGTCATCCGCCTCCGTGTGGTAAAACCGCGGATCCGTCCGCAGATACTCAACAAACCGTGCGAACAGCGCATCGTCGTCGAGTTCGCCCGCTTGCGGGAACTTCTCCAGAAAGTCGCTCGCGCGGATCACCACCAACATCTCTTTCCGGAGCCGCGCCACCTCGTGCAGACCAACCTCGTGAACTTGCCGCGCCGTCATCGACGTCGTCGTGAACGTGCGCACCGCGAAGGCATAGTACGCCTCACCGTCTGGCAAGTCCGTCGCCGCGATCGTCGCGCGGCACCCGGGGATGTACTCCTCCACGACGAAGTCACGCAGCCTCACCACGGCCTTCCGCACCACCGGAAAAACCTCCGCCTCAAACCGCTCGCGAATCGCTTCGCGCCGGTCCATTCGAACGCCCGGCATCTCGCGCAGGGGCGACCCGAGCTCCTTGAGTTGTCCCTCTTCCAGCAGACCCGCAAACTGCGCCGGGACACCCTGCAGCGTCACCGCCGGCGGCGTACGCCCTTCCTGCAAACCCAGCTTCAACAGCTCGATCGAGTCATCCACCAGGCGCGGAACCTGCCTCAGCCGGAGAAGATAGTTCTCGTAATCCTCCTCCCGCTCGAACCGCACCCCCTCGTGCATCTGCGCGATCTGAACATGAACCCCCCACCGCGCGCCAATCACCATCAGGAAATCGCGGAACCGATGCCGGTCGATCCGCTCCTGGAGCATCCACGCAAACAGGTCGTAGTTCAGCCGGTCGGTTTCCGACAGCTCGGCCGGCTCCAACTCGCGCAGCCGCTCCAGAAAGCCGGCGACCTCACGATGCCGCCGCTCGACCGCCGCCAGACTGCTGTCCGTGATCCGGTCCGCATAGCGATAGTCGCCGCGGGACATCGCCATCTCCGGCGACTCGCGACGCTCCCACTGCGACCAGTCTTCGAACAGCCGATGCAACTCCGTCGCGACGGATTCTTCAGCCTCGGCTCGGATCACGCCCAAACCCACCCACAAGACACAAACGACAGCGATTCGCACATGCATTGAACTTCCTCTTGAAACCCCGTCGAGAGCCAGAACCGGTATGCAGCGGTCCCCGCGCCGATCACGATCGCTAGTCCGGCCACGTGAGCTGCCGGGGCCACTGATCGTCGAAGTCGCTCACACCGGGTTTGCCCTCCGGCCGTATGTGGGCAAACAGCGATTCCTTCGCCTTCTCGTACACCACTCGCCCGTTGACAATCGTCGTGTGAACCTGGGTCATGTAGTGCAGCAGGTCCCCGTCACAAATCAGCAGGTCCGCATCCTTCCCCACTTCGAGCGAGCCAACCCGGTCATCAACACCAAGCACCCGCGCCGCATCAATCGTGATCGTCTTCAAGGCGTCGTCGTTGCTCATGCCCCCGCGGACAGCGAACGCCGCCTCCATGTTCAGGTGAAGCAGGTCACGGCCCGCCAGGCCCCACACCGTGATGGCCGCAGTGTTCGGGATGACCGCCACCCGCACGCCATGTTCACGCAGAATCCGCGCGTTCTCAATCGTCGACCCGTTCGGACGGTTCAGCCGCTCATCGGGCGCCACATCGGCGCGCGGCGTCACGATCGCGGCGGCTCCCGCCCGACCCAGCGCCGACGCAGCCCGCCACCCTTCATGCGCGCCGCGAACCACGAGATCGAAGCCGAAGGTCTGCGCCAGCTCCGCCACGTCGCGCAGCTCCTGCTCCTCGCCCGCCGAAACCATCCCCACAAGCTCTCGCCGGAGGAGCTTGAGGTAACGATCGTACTTGCCTTTGATCCACTCCTTGTCGGGCGGCTTCACGTCGTCCCCCCTCGACTTCTGCCGTTCGTACGCCGCCACTTCGCGCACGTGCGCCCGAACACGCTCCAGGTCTGCGCGGAGCTTCGCCCGCGCTAGCGGATCGCGTGATGAGTACTTCAACTTGAGAAACGCCCCACTCCGCAGGACCATCCCCTCTGTCGTGCCGAAGGTCAGCTTGGCCACGTGGTCGCCCGCGATCGCCGTCGTAATCCCGCCCGCGAGCGCGATCAGCATGTTCAACGAGTAGACGTTCGTCGTGTCCGCCGGATCACCGCCCCCGTGGATTCCGCCGGCCGCCGCGGCCACCAGTCCCGGATACACCTCCCGCCCCGCCGCATCGACTACCTGGCACTCCGCCGGCAACGCCACGCCCGTGCCGATGGCGGAGATCACGCCGTCCTTGCACAAGACCGTCGCACCGTCCAGCACGGGCCCGGTCACCGTGTGGACGCGGCCGTTCACGACCGCCAGCCAGCGTTCCGCGGGCTCTCCCTCGCCTGGCTGCGTCGTCGTCGCCTGCGTCGTGGTCGTGGGCTGGCTCTGTGTCGTGGTGGCAACCGCTTGCGACGTCGGCTGTGAAGCCGGCTGGCTCGCCGGTCGCGAGGCGGGTTGCAACGCGGGTTGCGTCTCGGCGTCACCCAAAACCACCACCGCACCGCACAGCAGCCACATCACCGCCAACAGCCCACGCAGGGCAGACCGCGACGACATCCTCCACACGCTGTGACCTGTCGCGCGCGTCACTCGTCACCCTCCGCTTCGTGCACGATCTGCCCGCCAATCATCACCGCCTGCACGCGAACCGTCGGATCCAGCGGATCGCCATCGAGAAACACGAAATCTGCATCCTTGCCCTGCTCGATACTGCCCAGGCGCTTGTCCAGCCCCAAGAGCCTCGCCGGGTGCAACGTCACCGACTTCAACGCCGCCTCCCGTGACCAGCCCGCCCGCACCAACTCCGCCAGCCGGCCGAACATCTGTGCGTACTCACTCGCCCGATCCCCAACCGGCATCAGCGAGACCTCGCAACCCGCCTCCGAGAACACCCGCACCAGGTGCAGGCGCTCGGCAGAATACGGCACGCGGCCCATCTCCGGCTGCAAGATGATCTTCGCCTCGTCCCGCCCCAACTTCTCCACCACGTATTCCAGGTCCGATTGCCGGTGGTTCCGGGCCAGGAAGTGGTGCGCGATCTCGTGCTTGGCAAGAACCTCCTGCATATGTTCGTAGTCCGACGCATTGCCCAGTTCGACCAGCGCGAAGACCCCGGGCTTCTTCTGGATCAGATCCACCAGCACCTTGTGCGCCGGGTCGATCGGCGGAGGCTTGAAGGCCGGCTCCTTCGCGGGCTGGGTCGCCGCCGGCTTCTCGCCTTCCTTCTCCTTTTCCGGCTTCTTGCCCTTCGCCTCCTTCGCCTTCTTCTCGCGTTCCTTCCGAGTCTCCTCCCGCTTCTTCTCAAACTCCTTCCGCGCCGTCTCGACCTTCTCGATCTCCTTCTTCGCGCGGGCGAGTGCCCCCCGCAACAACCGCTTGTCGGCCGTTACACGCAAATACGCCGGCGACTGAAGCGTGCGTCCATCCTCGTCCCCGCCCGTCCGCACAATCATCGCACGCCCCGGAATCCCCTGCCCCGCCGGCACCAGCGCCACCGCCGTGTAACCGGCCTTCAGAAGGTCCTCATGCGCGTCGGCGAGTGGGAAATACTCCTCCGCCACCGTCAGATCGCCGTGGACGCCGCCTCGGCCATACCTCGGCAGACCGTTCCGGCTGTGCGGGTTGATCAACCCCGGCATCACTACACGGTCACGCGCATCAATCACCGTCGCGCTCAGCGGATACTCTAATCCCTTCCCCACGCTGCGGATCGTCCCCCCGGAAACCACGATCACGCCGTTGCGTACCTCGTCGCCGACGTTCGTGATGACCCGGCCTGCGCGAATGACCACGAAGCGCTCATCCTCGTCCGCCGGCTCCCCCGCCAAACACCGCGGCCCGACTGACCCGGACGCACAGAGCCCCGCGACGGCCACGACCGCGATGACGCGTGCCCACGCCCGGTGCCCGACGCCCGCCACGCCGCCCCGATTCGCCCGTCTCTCCTGCCTGCTCTCGCCCATGCGCTGTCCTTAGAAGCGTCGCAACCCGCTCCGGCCATCGTAGATGATCCGGCCTTTCACCACCGTCAGCACGCACGCCGAACGAGGATCGAGCGGATCACCCGTCCAGATGCTCACGTCCGCCTGCTTGCCCACCTCCACGCTACCGACGTCGTCGTACACGCCAATCGACTTCGCGTTGATGTTCGTGATCCCGCGCAACGCCTCGTGCGGCACCCAGCCGTACCAGCAGGCCATCGCCGCCTGATACGTCAGCTCCTTCTGCGGCGTCACCGGTGCGTCCGTGTTGATGCCCAACCGCCGCACGCCGTTCTTCCACCACCCGTCGGCATTACCGATCATCCGCCGGGCTGTCCGGTCGAAGTGGTACTGCCGCGGCCCGTTGACCGCGTAGGCGTCGGACTCCCGCACGACCGGCCCCAGCTTCCACGCGTCGAACGTGCAATGATCCAACACCGTCCACAGCGCGAACTCGTCCACAAACATGTCCATCGTCGCCAGCAGAATCTGGTAGATCTGCGTATGGACGGTCACCGGCACCTCGCCCCGAAACACCCCCCGAAACGGCTCCCAGATGGGGTCGTACGCCGGCTCCTCAGTCACCTCGCCCCCCTCGTACGCCTCCCACTGGCGATGGTAGTCCAGGGCCTTCTCCATCGTCTGCCGGGTGTTCCAGTTCATGAAACGGCGCGTGTTCCCTCCGAAGTACCACTCGGGATTCCCCGCTTGCGCGACCTTCAGCGATCCTGGCGAGTTGACAATCGCCTCGTCCGGGTTCCGCCCGCCCGTGCTGACCACCGTCCCCATCCCCGCCAGATTCGTCCCGCTCCCAGGGATCAGCATCACCGTCGTGACGCCGCCGGTCCACGCCGTCTTGATCCACTCATTCTCGGGCCGCACGACGGCGCGCGTGTCCAGCCCGGGATTCGTCTGGTAGACCATGTCATTCAGATCAGACCACGAGCCCGCGGCGCTGTGGTTGTGCGCCTCGACGATTCCCGGCACGAGCCAATGCTCGCCAAATGCAAGCTCCTCGTAACCGTCCGGCACCGACACGTCATCCGCCGGCCCGACGGCTTCAATCCGCCCATCCCGCACCAGGACCACCGCGTCGTTGATGACCGTGTCCGCGTCATCCATCGCCACGACTTTGGCGACGTGAAACGCCATCCCCGCCGCCTCTGCATCCTGCTTCGCCGCTCGCGCGTCAGCCGGCTCATCCGCCAGCCCGACATGCCCATACGCCAACAGCAACACCACCCCCAACACCGGCGTCAGCGGCCAACAGAAACCACGCTTCCGCGACACGCTATTCCTCATCCGGCACCTCGCGCCCCGCCACGATCACCCGCTCCAGCCGACTTCCCGCGTCAAACGGGTGCCCCGTGAACACCAGAACGTCGCCGTCCTTCCCAACTTCCAGCGATCCCAGCCGATCATCCAGCTTGTACATCCGTGCCGCATCAATCGTCAGCGCCCGGAGCGCTGCGTCACCGCCCAGCCCCTCACGAACCGCATACAGCCCCATCAGCGGCAAGGACCGCGCGCCGTCCTCTCGATCGCTCTGCAGCGCCACGCGAATACCGCGACGACTCAGGTCAACCACCTGCGTGTACGACCGGCGCGCCCGCGTCCACGTCAGCGACGGTGGCACCACCACTCCCACCTGTTCCTTGCACTTCAGAAGATCATCCGCGATCACGGCCGCCCCCTCAGCCCCCAACAACACCAGCGGCACATTGAACTCATCCACAAACAGCTTCAGCGCCGCTCGAACCTGCGCCGCCGTCTCCACCTCAACCACCGCCGGGATCTTCCCCGCCAGCAACGGACGCAATGGCTCCAACGCCTCGTCCACCTTCGGGGGCGTTGGTCGACCGTCCTTCGCACGCCTCCGCCGATGCCGGATCTTGAACTCCACCGGCCCCTTGTCCGTGCGCGTCGCCTCGATACTGATCTCAAACGACGCCACCGTCAGCGTGCCGATCATGTGGTCTTCGCGATCCAGCGTCGCCCGCACCGACGGCTTACCCACGGGCGTCTCGACCTCAATCTCGAGCGTCACGTCCTTCCCGTCGAGGGTCCCGCTCACGTCCGCCGTCTCCCCACTCGTCGGATCCGACATCCGCCCCTCGATGACCGTCCCCACGAGCCGCAGCTTGATGGTTCCACTGACCGGCTCCGGCAAGGGCTCGCCGGCAAGCGTGTACTCCCACGTGCCCGAGATCGGGTCGCCCGCCGTCTTCTCGACGACCTTCTCCACCTTCGCCGCGGCCTCCCCGTCCTTCTTCGGCTTGCCCGTTTTCCAGTCCGCCAACTCCTTCTCGTACTTCTTCCACTTCTCGTCGTATTGCTTGCCTTTCCCCAGAGCCTTCCGCAACGGCACTATGCCCGTCAGCGGGTCCTTTCCGCGCAGCGAGAACCGCACGCCGCTTAGCTCGCGCGCTACCAGCGCATCGCGATCCACACCGTATGTCTTGATCGCCGCCACCCGGGCGCCATTCGTCGCCCCCCGGTACGGCCCCAGCAGTACCGTCGTCACCCCCGCCCGCGCCACACGCCGACATGCTCGACCGGCGGCACCCACCACACGGTGAATCGGGACATCCGGCGTGACAGCCGACCGGTCACCCTTCAGGCCGAGGTGCCCCTGGGCATCGATGAAACCGGGGGACAGAAAACCGTCCGGACCCGCGTCGATCACGCGCGCCGACCGCGGGTGCGGCACACGCTGGCCAACCGCCTGAATCTTGCCACCTTCGATCAGCACCGCTGCGTCACGCAAAACACGACCGTCGCCGACCCACACCGCGCCGGCTTTGATCACGATGGTGTCGCTCGCCTCGGGCTCATGCACCAACCGCCCGCCCACGTACACCCGGCGAACGTGGCTGCTTACCTCCAGCGGCCGACCACTCAGAACCACCAGGTCGGCGTCTTTCCCGGGAACCAGGCTCCCGACCCGGTTGGCGATGCCCAGAATCTCCGCCGGCACCCGCGTAATCGCCGCCAGTGCCCGATCCGCCGGAATCCCCCCGCGCATCGCCAACGCGCCCACCATCTGCAAGTCTTCCACCCCGTCGTCGCGACGCCCCGCCAGCGCCACGCGCCAGTCCCGATGCCCGCCCCTCGGCCCCGCATCGTCCGCGGCCGCCACAAGCCCCGCCGCCGTGTCCAGCCGCGGCTCCAGAACGTCCGGGTTGTCGCCCAGGTCGGCAGCCGGCGCCCGGTAGCGCTCATCAACACGCACCACCGCCGGCAGCCCCGCTTCCACCAGCGCCGCCGACAGCCGATCCGCCTCCGTCAAACCCACGAGATACGCCGGTCGCCCGTGTCGACGAACAAAACCCAGCGCCCCCTCGATGTCTGCCGCACGCCGAACCTGGATCCGCAGCGGCAGACCGGCCGCCCAGTGCTCCATCAATCGCCGCGCGTGCACATCGAAATCCGATTCCGCCAGCGCCGCCGGATCTACCATCCACGACGTCAGCAACGCGATCCGCTCCTCCAACTCCAGAAACTGACCCAGACGCGAACCCGGCCGCTGCGCCGTCGCCGGCTCGATCGGTACATCGGAAGAGGCGTAAAACGGCCGCTCAACCAAGGGCGGTGGGCCAAACACCCCGAGCGTGATCGTCAGATCCGCCGCAGGCACGAGCACTCGCTCGCCCGGCGGACCCGCCAGCTTCACCACCGCCCCAACGCCGCTGACCAACCGGTGGTCACCCGGATCGAGATGGACCGTCGTCGTTCCGCACGCCAACTGCGCGGCAAAATCCCCGTAGCGGTCGAACGCGTCTACCGCCTCGTACGCCCCGCTCACAGACTCCGCCCCCGGATGACGACCCGCCATCCCGCTGCCGGCCGACACGAAGCCCGGACACACAACCTCGTCCCGCAGATCGATCAGCGGCAAATCCGACGGAACCTCCAGATCGATCCCCACGGCCGCGATGCGCCCTCCCCGCACGATGATCATCCCGTTCTCGATCGGCCCGCGCTGCGCCGCCGTCACCGGATAGACTGCCTTAGCCCGAATCGCGAACGACGGGCCTTTGTCCGCTCGCCGCGCTTCGGAATCCCCCACCGGTCGCGATGCAGCCGGCTGCGTCGCGGGTGTCGTACCCGACAAGCCCATCACCCCCAGCACACCGAACAGAAGCACCGCCCCAGCCGCAGCCGCCAAGAACACGCGACGCCCGCGCACCGCGTCATCACCTAGGATGCACGGTCTCTGCCCGGCGGGTCTGCCCCTCAGGTCAACGGCTCGGTTCGCTCGCCTCACTCCTTCGATCCCCCCTCCCCCTCGCCCGGTCCACTCGTCAGCAACCGCTGCAACCGCACATCCTTCGCACGCTCGTACGCCGGTATCCCGTCGATGAACACGCGCTCCACCACGCTGTTGAAGTCCAGCGGGTCGCCGCTGAACACCACCAAGTTGGCATCCTTCTCCGGTTCGATCGACCCCAGCCGCTTCTCCAGACCGAGCATCCTCGCCGGCGTCAGCGTGATCGCTCGCAGGGCCACATCCCGCGGAACGCCGTGCCGCACGCACAAGGCCGCCTGGTATGTCGGCATCCGCTCCGCGTACGAGTCGTCCGGACCGGGCACCAACGCGAACATCAGCCCGGCCTCGAAGATCGCCGTCGGCACGAACGTCTCACGAACCTCCCCCGTGTGCAGATCCGTCTCCCGGTACATCAATCGCTGCGGCAACACCACCGGCCGCGCCGCCCGCTTCAACTCGCCCACGGCCTTCGTACACTCCCCTCCAAGCACGAGAATTGTGCGATCGAAGAATCCGTTCCGCTTCGCCAGTTCCACCGCAGGCCCCACGTCCATCGCGCGATTGCAGTGAACAAACACCCCCAGCGGCTTGAACAAAGACGCCCCCTCTTTACCCGCTACGCGGACTCGCCCACCGCACAACCGCAGCAGATTGCGATGCTCGTCATCCACGTCCTCCGCCCGAATCAGCGAACGTCCGCGCTTTCGGGCTTCCGCCGGCCCCACGTCCAGTTCCTTCCCGTCTTCCTTCAGCTTCTCCTCGTAACGCCGCTCAGCCAACCGCTCAGCGTAATCACCCAACTCCAGGAAACGTTCCCGCAGCGTGGCCATCTGGACCATGTGGTCAAAACCACGCCGCGGCGTCGTCGAGAGCTTCAGGTGCTCCCCGGGGGCGATCGTCATCGCCGGTACAGTCAGCCCGATCGGCCGTACGACCTGCCCCAGGCCGCCGATCACCGTGTCGTTCCCCGGCATGACGTGGACCGCCGTCACGCCCAGTCGCAGGCAATCCTCGAAGAAAAGCTGCGATGGATCGATCGCGTCGTAGACGTCCAATTGCGGCGTCACCGGGCGCGCCTCGTTCGCCCGATCCAGGCCACGCCACGTGTGCACGTTGATGATCCCGGGGAAGATGACCTTTCCGCTCACATCAAAGACACGCGCGTCGTACGGAATCTCCACCGCCGGCCCGACCGACTTGATCTTCCCCCGCTCGATCAGCACCGTCCCCTTCGCGATCGGCGCGCTGTTCACGGGGATGATCCGCCCTCCCGTCAGCGCCACCCGCTCCGGTGGCGGTCCAGCCATCCCATCCGCCACCGCCAGGACAACGGCGACCATCAGGCCCATCGCGCTTCCGTACTTGCTGCAACCTGTCAACGCACAGCCCTCATCTACGTGGCCGCCTGTCCGAATGCCCTGCCCGCTCCAAGCTCACAAGCCGGCGTACCGGCCTATTCCAACTCGTAAACGACCTCCCCGCCAACCACTACCAGTTTCGGTCGGCTCGTCGCGCTGAGCGGCTCTCCGCTCCAAACCACCAAGTCCGCCGCGGCACCCGGCGACAACTCGCCAACCTTGCCGGACAGCCCGAGCATCGCGGCCGGCGCCGTCGTGATCGACCGCAAGGCCTCTTCCTCGTCAAGTCCGTGCCGAACCGCGACCATCGCCTGCCGCACCAGCCCTTCCTCGTCTCGCAGCTCCTGCGCCGTCAATGCGAACGCGATGCCCGCATCGGCCAGTTGCCGCGGCGTCGTAAGCCGAGGCCGCCGAGCCTCGTCCGTGCGACCCCGGTAACCGCTCGCCGTCATGTACAGCGGCCCAAAGACCACCGGCACGCCCGCAGCCTGCAATTGCGGCAGACAACGGTACGCCTCCGTGCCTTCCTCCAGAATGAAGTTCAGCTTGAACTCCTCGGCCAACCGCAGCGCCGAGAAGATGTCGTGCTGCATCCGCGCCTGAATCCGTAGCGGCACGCGGCCCTCCAACACCTGCTGCAACACGGGCAACGCCGGCGGCGGCGGCGCGTCCGCACCACCCGGCTTCTCACCAGCCTGAGCCTTGGCCGCGTCGAAGAACGCCTTCCGAAACACCCAGTCCACACCCATCCGCGTCGTCGGCCGACGCGTGTGGAAATTCGGCGTCGGCCCGTACATCGGCGGCAAGTAGTTCGGCAGACCCCGCCGTATCGGATCCCCACCCATCGTGGCTTTCACAGCTCCCGCCGCACAAACAACCCGATCCCCCAGCGGCCCCGCCGTCTTCACCACCGCCCCGCGACCGCCAATCACATTCGCCGAGTCGGGCGAGATGTACGCCATCGTGACCCCGCCTCGCAGCAGGCGCGCAAAATCGTTCGACAACAGGTTCAGCGAATCGACCACCCGCCTGTGCGGCGTTACCTCGTACGCCTGGTCCGCCCACGTCGCGTGCGCCGGCTGCCCCGCCGTCAACTTCTCGACCGCGCCGACCGGCCCCGCCGGAAACTCGCGATCCAGGACGCTGATGCTCGGTGCGTCCGGAGCCTCTGGCTGAATCTCACTCAGCGCCCGCCAGAACGAGTACGGCTTCGCACCATGCAGCCAACCCGTCGCGCCTTCGGGGATCCCGAAGTCCACCATGCAGCAGGCGTCAATCAGACCCGGTGTGATCACCCCATCGGGAAGCTCGATCACCTCCGCGCCCGCGGGAATCTCCACATCGCGCCCGACCACCTCGATCACGCCATCACGGATGATCACCACGCCGTGGTCGATCGCATCGCCCGTCATCGTATGCACACGGCCGGCTTTCACCGCGATCACCCCCGGCGGCTCCCCACCCTCGGCCGACACCGGCAATGACAACCCCAGCACCATCAGAAGCATCAGGCCGCAACGCACCCACGTCCGAGCGGCTCGCGCCGCAACCGAACCCGCTCTGGTTGCCAGCGTCTGTCGATTCATGGCCTATCCCCTTGTGTTGCCGTCGCGGGGGCGACGTACACCCGGCATCCCCCGACGTACACCGCCAGAACCCGCGAACGCAGGTCGAGCGGATCCCCCGAAAACACCACCAGATCCGCCTGGTATCCCTTCTCGATGGTTCCGATCCACTTCCCCAAACCCAGCAGCTTCGCAGGCTCGCTCGTGATCGCCCGCCGCGCCGCTGCCCGCGGCAACCCCGCCCGCGTCGCCACACAAGCCCCGATCCGAAGGCTGTCCGCCGGCTGATGGGGCAGCCCGCCTGCCAGCGCCACCGGAACACCCGCCTCCACGAACCGCTTCGCGGCCTCCGCGTCCCGGCGCTCCGCCATCATCCCCAGCGGTCCAACCACGACGCCCTCGACGGCGTCACCCAACTCACCAGCCACCAATCGGGCGTCATGCGTGTGAATCAGCGTCAGCCGCAAGCCGTACTCGTCCGCCAGTTGGACCCCTGCGAGCACGTCCGCGCCGCTTGGCGCCGTCAGCCAGCCGGCCAACCGACCCTCGGCGAAGGCCCGCAACGCGTCCCTCTCGGCCGATGAGTTGCTTCCGCCGTGAACCGCCTCCAGCTTCTCCCGCAGCATGCCCAGCGCCGCGCTCCGCGACGTCGGCTCACGGTCCACCTTGAAAACGCCCGGCGCGAGCGACAGCTTCAGCGGTCCACCATCCGTCAACGCTCGGGCCCCACCCTCCGGACTCGCCGTCTGGCACACCGCCACCCGCCCACCGACGAGGTTCTCGTCGTCCGGCACCAGGCCGAACGTCGTGATGCCCGCCTCCAGTGCGGCCCGAAGTTGCCACGAGTAACGGTTGAACGCGTCACGCGCCCGCACACGCGGCTGAACCGCCGCCGCATGCTCACCCAACGGCCCCAACACACCCAGCCCCGTGTGGCAATCAATTAGCCCGGGACAGAGCACGCCCCCCTCATAACCATCAACCACCGTTCCGGCTGGCCGCTCACCCCCGACCTGAACGATCACACCGTTCTCGATCACCACCCGCCCGCTGCGCCTGAGCTTCCCCTCCGGTGTCACATACGCGTTGGCTTCAACAACGCGAACCACCTGCGCCGATGTCGGGCTGCTCGCGGCCTGCGCCCACCCCATCGCCGGCAACATCAACGCTGCTATCAGCCCAACACACGCGATTCGCCTGATCCGATCCGATTGCATAGCTCGCCGCTCTGCCTCACTCATCGCCATCGGCACGGTAGACCTCTCGTCCACCGATGTAGACACGCTCCACCCGCGCGCCGGGCGCGAACGGATGGCGGCTCCAGATCACGACATCCGCCCGGTTCCCCGGCACCAGCCGGCCGATCTCATCCTCGACTCCCAGAAGGGCCGCCGCCTCGGACGTCACGGCGCCCAGCGCGGCCACCTCGTCAAACCCTTGGCCAATCGCACGCGCAACACCCAGCGCCAACCGCGGCTCCGAGCCGCGCGACGGCAACACACCGCTCCCGAAACACACCGCCACCCCCGCGTCCTGCAAAACCGTCGCCGGCGCCGCACAACCCTGCTCACCCTGCTTCCACTGGTAAGCGAGCCCCGCCGGTTGCGACCACAAGACCACCGGCACGTCCAGCGCCGCCAGCCGCTCCGCGCACAAATGCGCCCCGGTCGCCCCCTCCAGCACCAGCGCGAGATGAAACTCCTCCGCGATGTCGAGCACGTTCGAGATCGCCGCCGGGTCCTGAGCCTCCACCCGCCACCGAAGCTCTCCATCCAACACCCGCAGCAGCACCTCGTTGACGCGGTCCGTGGCCGGCTCCTCCGGCTTCTTCAGCTCCTCTTCCTTCTTGCCCGCCTTCGCCTCCCCCTCCTTCTTCTCGTTCGGCCCCTTCGCCTTCCCAGACGCCTTCTTCTTCGCCGCGTCAGCCTTGGCCTTCTTGGACCGAGCGGCGAGTTGCTCCTCGTACTCCTTCAGGCTCTCTTCGTAATCCTCGCACGCCTCGCGATACTCCCGCGCCGCGATGAAACCTCGCCGGAGAGCTTCGGTCGTCTTCACACGAGCCAGCGCACCGCCTCGCCCAGCCACGGACGAGCACAACGCCGCCTCGCCGGCGAGAACAACGTCGTCCGGGCTCCCGTGCGGCAGCAATCGTATGACGGCACCCAGTCCGCCGGTTCCGTCTGGCACGTGCGCCGGAAGGTACACCGCCGTGATGCCAGCCCGCCATGCAGCCTCGATCTCATCCCGCGCATACCAGTCAAAGGCGTCCGCCGCCCGGGCCGTAGCGACCCCCGACCGAGGCTTACCTCGCAACGTCAATACCGTGTAACAATCGATGAAACCGGGGGTTACGTATTTTCGGCGAGCCTCCACCCTCCGCGCCAGCAGCGGTCGCTTCACTTTCCGCCCCACGGCGCTGATTTTCCCCCCTTGCAGCACCACCGTGCCCTGCCGGAACACCTCTCCCGTGCCCGTGAGCACCGTCGCCCCCTCGATCGCCAGCGGCCGCACCTGCGCGCTAATCAGGTTCGCCCCGCTCAGCCACCAGGCTAGCGAAACCAAGACCGGCCAACGCAGCCACCACGCGCGGGCAAATCGACCAGAACGGTGCTGCGTCACTGATGAGATCATGACATCCCTGTTATCGAACACGGCGCACAGCCCCCCGCAGTGCGCCACCTTTCAACACCTTGCTTCCAATCTACGAGTCAAAGGCCAAAAGTCAAACACACCACCCCGCCCCGTGCAGGCCGTTTCGGCCACCTCATCGCTCCCCAATCGACGCCGATGTCCGGCCCGCCGCACGCGGCGCCCCCGTGCCCAGGACCGCGCGCACCTTCTCAGCCAGCGTTCGGCTCGTGAACGGTTTCGCCAGAAACGCCGTCCCTACCTCCAGCCGCGTATGTTCCGAGAGATAGCTGTCCGTGTATCCGGAGATGTACAGCACCTTCGTCCCCCGACCCAAGCCCGCGATCCGCTCCGCCAGTTCGGGCCCGTTCATCCCCGGCATGACCACGTCGGTCACGAGCAAATCGAATTGACCGCGATACCGCTTGTAGATCGCCAGCGCCTCGTCACCGTTGCTCGCCGAGAAAACGGTGTACCCCTGCGCCTCCAGAATGTCGCACTCCACTTCCCGCACCTCGGGCTCGTCCTCCACGAGCAGCAGCGTGGCGACCGCCGGCCGCTCGCCCTGCCCCCCGCTCCGAGACACCCGCTCCGGCTCGTCAGCCTCCGTAACTTCCGCTACACGCGGCAGATAGACGCGGAATGTCGTCCCCTCCCCCGGCGCGCTCTGCACCACGATGCGCCCGTCGTGCTGCCGCACAATGCCGTGGACAGCCGCCAGGCCAAGCCCCGTGCCCCGTCCAAGCCCCTTCGTCGTGAAGAACGGCTCAAACAGATGCCGCAGTGACGCCCCGTCCATCCCGCGACCCGTGTCTTGAACCGCGAGCGTCACATAGTGCCCTGGCGCGACCGGCTCGTGCGCACCCTCCACCTCCTCGTCAAGGTCAACCACCGTCGTCTGCAGCTTCAACACTCCGCCATCAGGCATCGCGTCACGCGCGTTGACGCTGAGACTCGTGATCATCTGCTGCAACTGCCCCGCGTCGGCTCTGACCCACGCCGGCTCCGAGCTGTGCTCGGTCTCGATCCGAATGTGCTCGCCGATGAGCGGGCGCAACAACTGCGCCGCGTTCTCCGCCACGACACTCAAATCGAGGACCTGCGTGTTCCCGATCTGCTTCCGGCCAAACGCCATCAACTGGCGCACCAGTTCCGCCGCCCGGTCCGTGGATGTGCGAATCCGTTCCGCACAGGCCGCGGCTGGATGCTCGGCCGGCACGTGCTGCGCGATCGACTCACTCTGGCCGAGAATCGCCGTCAGCAGGTTGTTGAATTCGTGCGCCACGCCGCCGGCCAATTGTCCCACAGCATCGAGCTTCTCCGACTGCCGCAACTGCGCTTCCAGAATCGTCTCCCGCGTGACGTCTCGCTTCACGGCCACGTAGTTGACGATCTTCCCGGAGCCATCACGCACCGGTGAGATCAGCGCATCTTCCTGGTATAGACGCCCGTCCTTGCGTCGATTGACGAACCGCCCCGTCCAGGTCTTCCCGCTCGTGATCGTGTCCCACAGCTCGCGATAGAACGCCGCGTCGTGCTCCCCGCTCTTCACGAGGCTCGCCCGCCGCCCCACGATCTCGTTCTGTGAATACCCCGTGATCCGCTCGAACGCCGGGTTCGCGTACTCGATCCGCCCGCGCAGATCCGTGATCACGACGGCCTCCCCCGCCTGCTCGACCGCCGTCGCCAGCCGCACGCGCGCCTGCTCCGCCTTGAGCCGGATGATCACGCTCACCACCTGGGCCGCAATACTCTCCAGCGCCCTTCGCGAGAACGATGGCACCGTCGCCATACGTCGCGTGGCGACGCACAGGCAACCGATCGCCTTCCCCTCGTGCAGAATCGGGACCAGGCCCACCGAGCGGTACGCGCGGCAGCCCGGTATCTGCCGCAACAACGCCCGATCCTCGACGAAGACCGGCCGCCCCTCGATGATCCGCCGGACCTGTGGCGAATCCGGCTCCCAACGGTCCAAACCGCCGGCGGCTTCCCCCGGCCCGCTCGTGTGATGCATCGGCTCGAACGCCCCCGTCTTCGCGTCCGCGATGTACAAGCCCCCGCTGTCCATGTCCGCCACGCGCAAGGCCGTCTCCACGCACACCCGCAGCGCCTCGGCCAGATCGTTCGTGCTCCCCAGCACCAGCCCGAGATCGCGCTGCGCCTCCACCAGTTCGTCCGCCTGCTCCCGGGCCGTGACGTCTTGCGCAAAGAGGATCAGGCCAGTCGTCTGTTCCTGTTCGTCGCGCATCGGCATCGCGACGGCGTGCAGCGTCGCCGGGCCACCGTCCGGCCGGCGAAGTTTCAGCGGTCCCTCCCACTTCCCGTTGCGCAATGACTCTCGCAAGGCCGCCCGAATCCGCGCCGTCGAGATGGAGCCCCACAACGGCATCCCTCGCACATGCTCCCCGACGATCGCCTCGGCGGAATACCCGAACAGTCGCTCGGCGGCCGGGCTGAAGTGCACGACCCGGAAGCGTCGGTCGATCGCCACGATCGCGTACTCCGTCGCCGAGTCCAGAATGCTGTTCAGCGTCCGCGTCGTCCGCTGGAGCTGTTCCTGCGCGCGTTTCCGCGCCGTGATTTCCCGCACAAATGCCCAGATCCCCACCGGGCGCTCGTATTCATCACGCGTAAGCTGTGCGCGAATCTCGATCGGTATCGTCCGGCCGTCCTTCCGCCGGTATTCCTTCTCATAGACGTCCGAGTACCCACGGCCATACACCTGGTCCCGTACGATCCGCTCCTCCATCTCGTGCCACCGCGCCGGCGTGATGTCCTGGTACGTCAACTCGCGGAGCTCCTCCTCGCTGTACCCCAGCATCTCCCGGAACGGCGTGTTGAACTCCACGATCTTCCCCTCCCGGTTCACCATCGCGTACCCGTCCCGGCTGCTCTCGTACAGTTCCCGATAGCGGCGCTCCGATCGCCGCAACGCTTCTTCCGTTCGCTTGCGCTCGGTGATCTCCAGGGCGATCTTCGTCGCACCGACAACGTGCCCCTCGGCATCCCGAACCGGGTACGCCTCGAGGTGCCACGCGCGGCCATCGAGGGTCACACGGTCTACGCTGTGCTGCTCACCCGTTCGCAGGGCGCGCCGAACCGGGCAGTCAGGGCACGGCCGCGACCCATCACCCCAGAGTACGTAGCAGTGCTTACCGGTCAGTTGCTCCCGTGATACACCCGCCCGCTCACAAGCCACGCGGTTCGCCCACAGAACGCGCATTCCCTCGTCGTGGTACACCACGTGCTCCATCAGACTGTCGAGAATCGACTCCTTCTCCTCCCGCGCACCCTCGAGCGCCTCCTCCACTCGCTCACGGCCCGCGATCTCCTGGCGCAATTCCCCGTTCGCCCTACGCAGCGCCGTCGTGCGATCCTCGACACGCGTTTCAAGCTCATCCCGCGTGCCCCGCAGAGCCGCCACCGCACACGCTCGCTCGCTCAGGACCGCCGACAGAAGCAGCGCCGTCAGCGCGAACACTCCGATGAACAACAAGAGCAGCGGTAGCCCCTCCTCCAGCGGGTACCCCCCGAACGGGCCGCGCCCCTGCGCGATCCCCGCCGCCGCAATCGCCGAGATCAACAGCGAAGCCCCGGTGGCCCCGAGCGTCCCGTAGCGGAACGCCGCCCAAATCAGGAACGGAAACGCCGCGTACGCCAGGGAAATATGAACGCGCGCTGGATCCGACAACGCGCCAAACACCGCGTAGCCCGCGATTGCCAACAGCACAAAGTACGCCGCCGCCTCCACCGGCCGCCGTGGCCGACTCTCACCGCGATACTGCGCCACCAGCGTCAGCAACACCGGCGTCACAATCAAGACCCCGAGCGCATCCCCACTCCACCATGACCCAAACACCCTCCCAAACGACGACCAACCCGCCACGCCCATCGCGCAGAGCAAACTCGTACCGATCACCGCCACCACCAGCGGACTCAACCCGACGCCCAGTACCAGCAATCCCAGAACGTCGCGCACCCGTTGCAGCGTCACGTTAAGGCCCATCACGCGCTGCAGCGCGTACGCGGCCAACAGACCCTCGGCCACGTTGCCCACCCCCGCCGCCAGCGAAAGTCCGATCGTGCCACCAGCCGTCACGTTCGCGATGAAGGCCCCCGCCAGCACGCCCGGAAACACCCAGTACCCGCACACCAGAAACGCCGCCAGCGCGATCCCAGCCGGCGGCCAGACGAGCGTCACGTTCGGCTGCACCGTCCAGAAGGACAGCCCCCAACGCGCCGCCACCGCGTACACCAACGCCACCGCGACGACCACCGTCGCCTGCTGCGAAATCGCTACCCAGTTTGCCCTGCGCTTTTGACTTGTCATGATCGGCCCATCGCTACGACCGGCACCCAATCCCCCGTCGTGGCGATGTGACGGTCGATGCAGATGTCGTGAAATGTTCCCGGTCGCTCACGCACCCGCCCGCCGAAGCCGGAGCCATTCCGCCCACTTCGGCGCTCCACTCGGCCATCACTAGACGTCCACCCGGCTGGACGCCTTCACACCCGAACACACCTATTGGCCTTCGCCCTCATGATTTATCGGCATCCCCCGTCCCCGCCCCGCGCTCGCCCTTCACCTCCCCCTACGAAAGCGCGTCCCAACGCGCAATTCCTGCGCCACAAGGCTACCGGCGCCCGCGCATCGCCTACACATCCACCTTCCCTGGCCACCATCACCCCTCGGCGGATGGGGTGCCTCCACGCTGCTCCAGCCACGGCATCAGCCGCCGCAGCCGGCGGCCCACGTCCTCGATCGGGTGTTCCGCATCTCGGCCGGCCAGTTCCTGCATCTGTCGCCGGCCGGCCGCGTGCTCTGCCATCCATTCTTCCGCGAACGTGCCCGTCTGAATCTCTCGCAGCACCTGCCTCATCGCTTCCCGCACGCCGGCTCCGATCACGCGCCGCCCGCGCGTCAGGTCACCGTACTCCGCGGTGTTGCTGATCGCCGCCCGCATCCCGCTGATCCCGCGCTCGTGGATCATGTCGGCGATGAGCTTCACCTCGTGCAGACACTCGAAGTACGCCATCTCCGGTGCATACCCCGCCGACACGAGCGTCTCGTACCCCGCCCGGATCAGCTCGCTCAGCCCGCCACAGAGCACCGCTTGCTCACCGAACAAGTCCGTTTCCGTCTCCTCCCGGAACGTCGTCTCGAGGATGCCCGCCCGGCCACACCCCAAGCCGCCCGCATACGCCGCCGCCACATCCCGCGTGTTGCCCGACGGGTCCTGGTGCACCGCGATCAGCCCGGGAACGCCGAGGCCCCCCTCATACTGGCTCCGCACCATGTGGCCCACGCCCTTCGGCGCCACGAGGAAAACATTCACATCCTCCGACGGGGCAATCCGCCCGAAGTGAATCGCGAACCCGTGTGCAAAACCCAGGTAGGCACCACGCCGCAATGCCCCGCCCACCTCCGCCTCGTAGACCTCCGGCTGCACCTCGTCCGGGATCAGGAGCATCACCACATCCGCGTCCCGCGCCGCTTCCGCCACGCCGCACATGCGCAAGCCCGCCTCCGCTACCCGCGACCGCGTCGCGCTCCCTTCGCGCAGCCCCACGACCACATCGAGCCCGCTGTCCCGCAGGTTCATCGCTTGCGCCGCCCCCTGCGAACCGTAGCCGATGACTGCAATCCGCCTCCCCTGAAGCACGTCGGCTCGTACATCCGTCTCTCGCAACGCATCCACAGCACACCTCCTACACAACCACCACACGCCAGACGGCCGGCGATGCTACCCCCGGCAGCTTGCCGCCGACAAGCCTACGATGCGCTTACGCCGTCCATCACCTGCCCGTATGCTAACGAGCCACTACGGACACGGGCCACAGAGTACGAGGGCCCCGCCGTATCCGAGACTTCGTCACCAGGCGTGCCAACATGGACAACCCCGACAGCTCCCCCGAACACAACGGTCACGCCGCCGCCTGGCGGGCACTCACCGTGCCCGTGCTCAGCTTCGTCCGGCCCGCAGCCGCCGCGCGGAACCTCGTCTCCCTTTCGCGAACCGCGTTCGTCGGCTTGCTGGTGCTTTGCTTGCTGTTTTATGCCACGATCCTCGTCCTGCTGATGATGGAGGACGAGCTCTTGTGGATGTCACCCACAACGGCGGCCCGATTACGGGGTATGGACTCACCGCCGGGCCACCACGCGCTTTCCCTGGGCGACGTCTGGCAACTGTGGCACGCCCACAGCAACCCCGCCTGGCTGAGTCGCGCCGAAATAACGCTCATCCTCGTGCTCGTGCTCGGCCCGCTGGCCCTGCTGTTCCTGGGATGGCTGAACCTCCCCCTCACACACGCTAGCGGATCCATCTGGCGATCGTATCGCCGCGCCGTCCGCGCCTCGTCCTCTATTCTCTGGCCCGTCACGGTCTGCACGCTCGTTGGCGGGGCAGCGTTCTTCGCTGGTCACCTTCCCGTCGTGTATCTCGCTTTCCGCGACGCGCCCGACCTGGCCCTCTTCACGACCATATCCATATCCGCGTGCTTGCTCGCTTACCACCTGCGCAAAACGATTGCCGGTATCCCTCCTGCCCCACCGCCGGCATCGCCGCCGAGACGCTGCGAGAACTGCGGCTACGATCTCACGCATCTGCCGGCCGACGGCCGGTGCTCAGAGTGTGGCACCAACCTCGCTCGATCACTCGATCAGAGCCTGTGCCGACCCGATATCCCCTGGTCAGAACGTCGAAGCCTCGCCACGTGGTGCAGAACCTCGCTGGCCATCATCCTGCACCCCACGATCTTCTACCGCGAGCTGCGGCTCCGCCGGCCGGACGGGGCGGAGTGGGCTTTCGCCAAGCTGAACTACGTCTTCCTGGGCCTCATCGCCCTCCTCGGGCTACTCGCCTGTTCGCTGCTTTCCGCCCTGCGATTCGCGTGGCCCTACCTCTCGCTCAGAGACGTCACCCTCATCTGCGTTTCCGTGGCCCTCGCGGTGCCACTGGGCATGTGCGGTTGTTGGCTGGGACATCGCCTGATGGCGGCCCTCGTCTTCAGCGTCTGGCTGGTCAAGGCTGAACTGCCCGATTTCCGTTGGGCTGCGAGAGTCATCGCCTACGAGTCGGCGTTCCTCTGGGTCCTCTGCGCGTTCTGGGGGCTTCTGACCGCCAACGTCAGCATAGGCGGCTTCTGGATCTCCCAGCTCATCAAAGGGGCCCAGATGGCCGGCCCCGCGTTCGAGGCTCTCCTGTTCTTGGGTGGCACACTGGTCCTCGTCGCCCTCTGGTGGCTCCGCTACCAGACCGCGTACCGCGCCATCCGATGGAGTAACTTCTGATCCCCCGTGAGGCTACTCGACGAGAAGCTGCTTCAACTCCGCGACGTGCTCGGACTCCACCACGATCTGCGACCGGATGAACTCCTCCAGCGGCACCTCGGCCCCCACCCGCCGCAGTGCATCCTGGTAGGCCTCCAGGGCCGCTTCCTCGAACGTCAGCGCCATCTCGAGCGCTTCCTTGGCGTTGACGGACGCCGGCTCCAACGAGAGGTTTACCTCCAGCTTTGGGACGGCGCCCAACGCGCGGATCTTCCGCGCGATCACCTCCGCGTGCTCGATCGTCTTCTCGTAGCCGTTCTTCAGCACCGGCCCCACCACCAGGTGATCGATCCCCCGGACCGCGTGCGACAAGTGCAGGTAGCGAATCGCGGCCTCCACCTCTTCGGCAAACAGGCGACTCAGTTCGCCCACCATCTCATCCTTCGACAGATCGCTCACACGGTGCTCCCCTGTGCCCCCGTGCCACCTGCGTTTTCCCCCAGGCTTTCCGCTTCACGTGCCGTGGGCGCCGATCCCGTCTTCAGCTCACCCTGCTCGGTACCACCACGCCAAGCCTCGACGAACTCCCGGCCCCGCCCCTCCTTCGAATCCAGAAACCGCAAAAACGAGAGCAGTTGCCGCGCCGTCTCGTTGCTCACCAGATGCTCGAGCTTGCACGCGTCAATCTCCGCCTGTTGCGGATCGACGCCCAGCACCTGCGCCAAGAGCCGCTGCATCAGGTGCCGCTTTGTCTTGATCGCCGCCACCAAGACCTGGCCGTGCTCCGACAGCCGCAGATGACGGTTCTCATCCTGCTCCACCAGCCCGGCCTTCTTCAACGGCCGCAACGAGATCGACACGCTCCCGCGTGTAATCCCCAGTTGGCGGGCCACGTCGGAGACCCGGGCGTAGCCCAGGCGGCTCACCAAGTCATCGACCGCCATCAGGTGATGCGCCGCACTGTGGCTGATGATGTTCTGGTCGAATTCTTTCCACGTGTCGACGGTCAAACGGCATACCTCCATCCAACCCGCGCGCCCCGGCCATTATACGCCATCCGCCGAAACGCTGCGCGCCGCCCCGTTCCCTCCGCACGCGACTTCAGAGCGCTTGAAAAGCCGCGTCCATCCTGGCAGAATATTGGACTCAGTCTTGTGGCGATGTTCGGGCGCCACCCGACGTCAGTCGCGATTGCGGGCTTAGTTCGACCCGTTTTTCATCTCCGCCTGTCGAGCCTGCCAACTGCGCGGAGACTCTCGGGCGAGCTGTCGAGAAGCAACGGACAGTGTTGGGGCCAGGAAGCATGTCGCTCTGTGCGTCTCTACGTGCCCAGGCAGCGTGCCCATCGATCTGTCACCGGCGTGCGGCCGGCCCGGGAGCGGATCGTATACCGCTCCGGTCTATAGCGAAGCCGCTCGGCACACCGCGTGTGCGTGCCCCGTCGGCAAGCCCCCGTTAGATGGAGATGCTCATGTCGAGTGCGGTAGAAACCTTCATGCAGGGCGTGATTGCCCGGAACCCCGAGCAGAAGGAGTTCCATCAGGCCGTCCACGAAGTCGTCGAATCCCTCGTCCCCGTCCTCGACCGGCACCCGGAATTCCGCAAGGGCAAGGTCCTTGATCGCATCGTCGAGCCCGAACGCGTCATCATGTTCCGCGTCCCCTGGGTCGACGACCAGGGCGAGATTCACGTGAACCGCGGTATGCGCGTCGAGTTCAACGGCGCCATCGGACCCTACAAGGGTGGACTCCGGTTCCACCCGTCCGTGAACCTCGGCATCATCAAGTTCCTCGGCTTCGAGCAGATCTTCAAAAACGCCCTCACGACCCTCCCCATGGGCGGTGGTAAAGGCGGCTCCGACTTCGACCCCAAAGGCAAGTCCGACATGGAGGTCATGCGCTTCTGCCAGTCCTTCATGAGCGAGCTGTTCCGGCACATCGGCGCCAACATCGACGTCCCCGCCGGCGACATCGGCGTCGGCGGCCGTGAGATCGGCTTCCTCTTCGGCCAGTTCAAGAAGCTCACGCGCTCGTTCGAAGGCGTGCTCACTGGAAAGGGTCGCAATTGGGGCGGCAGCCTCATCCGTCCCCAAGCCACCGGCTACGGCACCGTCTACTTCGCGAACGAAATGCTCAAGACCCGAAACGAAAGCTTCGCCGGCAAACGTGTCATCATCTCCGGCGCCGGAAACGTCGCCCAGTTCGCCGCCGAGAAGGTCCTCGAGCTAGGCGGGAAACCCCTCACCTTCTCCGATTCCTCCGGCTTCATCGTCGACGAAGAGGGAATCACCAAGGAGAAGCTCGACTTCGTCATGCACCTCAAGAACATCAAGCGTGGCCGCATTCGCGAATACCAGCAGAAGTTCTCCAAGGCTCACTACCAGGACGTCGATCCGAAGCTGGACCATAACCCGCTCTGGGACGTCAAGTGCGATGTCGCCCTGCCCTGCGCGACCCAGAACGAGGTCAACGTCAACGACGCCGGCAACCTCGTCAAGAACGGCTGCTACTGCGTCGCCGAAGGCGCCAACATGCCCACCACCCCCGACGGCATCAACGTCTTCCTCGAAAGCAAAATCCTCTACGGACCCGGCAAGGCAGCCAACGCGGGCGGTGTCGCCGTCTCCGGCCTCGAGATGACGCAGAACTCCATGCGACTCGGCTGGTCACGCGAAGAGGTTGATCAGAAGCTCCATAGCATTATGATCAGCATCCACGACAACTGCCACGCAACCGCCCAGGAATACGGCACCCCCGGAAACTACGTCAACGGGGCCAACATCGCCGGCTTCCTCAAGGTCGCGAACGCCATGCTCGATCAGGGCGTCGTGTAATCTCTCATACGACCACGCTGTCCCGCTGAGCGCGCAAACCACGCGATCAGCGGGCGCCCTCACGGACGGCGGACCAGCCCCCTGCGGACCGGTCCGCCGTCCGTCGTTCTGCACCAGGCCACCACGCTCCCCCGGCACGAAAACGAGTCACCGCGGCTTGAATCTCGTACGTTGCGCGCCTACTCTTCAGCCGTCCAAGCGTTTAAGATGCTCTGAAACCTGTGCGAAACATCGCCGGCATGAGGGTTCTCTTGGTTTGAGCCCGGTGCCGGCGGGAACTTTCAAGAGAGGAGTTGGACGATGAATATCTTTGGATGGCTGATCGCAAACCTCGTCGGTTTGCTCGTCGGCGGCCTAATCGGCTGGAACCTGCACGCCTCCGGCCTGCTGGGCTTCTAGCCCGCCGCCACGCCCGGGGCGGCCGCGTACACCAACACCCTTATCAGGGTTCATGCCAGTCGCATGCAACCCCGCGCCGCCCCGGTCGTGTCACCCCCCCCAAGCATCAACCCGATCTTCAGCGTAGCACGCCCCCCATCCTCCCTCCCGACTCTTCGCCTCGGACGCCCGCGACGGTGCCTAGCGCTCACCCTCGAGCTTGGCAGCCTTCTCGGCAGCACCCTCGATCGGGCCGACGTACATGAAGGCCTGCTCCGGGAGATGATCCCACTTACCCTCGCAGATCTCCTTGAAGCTCCGCAAGGTGTCCTCTTTCTTCGTGTAATTGCCGGGGAATCCCGTGAACTGCTCGGCCACGAAGAACGGCTGCGAGAAGAACCGCTCGATCTTCCGCGCGCGGGCGACCGTGAGCTTGTCCTCCTCGCTGAGCTCCTCGACACCGAGGATGGCGATGATGTCCTGCAGGCTCCTGTAGCGCTGGAGGATCTCCTGAACACGTCGAGCGATGGCGTAATGCTCTTCGCCGACGACGCCGGGGTCCAGCGCCCGGCTGCTCGAACCGAGCGGGTCGATCGCGGGATAGATGCCCTTCTCGGAGATGGAGCGCTCCAGGACGACGAAGGCATCGAGGTGGGTGAATGTGGTTGCGGGTGCGGGGTCTGTGAGGTCATCAGCGGGCACATAGACCGCCTGGACGGAGGTCACGGCGCCCTGCTTGGTGGAGGTGATGCGCTCCTGGAGCTCACCCATCTCGGTTCCGAGCGTTGGCTGATAGCCGACGGCGGACGGCATCCGGCCGAGGAGCGCGGACACTTCGGAGCCGGCCTGCGAGAAACGGAAAATGTTGTCGATGAAGAGGAGCGTGTCGGCTCCGGTCTGGTCGCGGAAGTACTCGGCCAGGGTCAGCGCGCTGAGAGGGGCCCGCAGGCGTGCGCCGGGCGGCTCGTTCATCTGGCCGAAGACCATCGCCGTCTGATCGATGACGGACTTGCCGGTGTCGCCGATCTTTGCTTCCTGCATATCGAGCCAGAGGTCGTTTCCCTCACGGGTGCGCTCGCCGACGCCGGCGAAGACCGAATAGCCGCCATGCTGCGTGGCGATTCGGGCAATGAGCTCCTGAATCACAACGGTCTTGCCCAGTCCCGCACCGCCGAAGAGCCCGATCTTTCCGCCGCGGACGAAGGGCACAAGGAGGTCGATGACCTTGATCCCGGTCTCGAACTGCTCGGTCTTGGGGGCGAGGTCGGCGAATTCGGGTGGGTCGCGGTGGATGGGGCGCCACTCGGCGGCGTCGATCGGTCCGCGCCCGTCGATCGGTTCTCCCACGAGATTGAGCACGCGGCCCAGGGTGGCTTCACCGACAGGGACGGTGATCGACTGGCCCGTGTCCTTGACGGGCATCCCACGCTTGAGCCCGTCGGTGGAGCCAAGCGCGATGGCGCGTACCTTGCCGCCGCCGAGGTGCTGCGCGACTTCGCACCAGAGCGTGTGCCGGGTCTCTTCGCCGCTGAGCGACGTGACCACCTCGACATGCAGGCCGTTGTAGATTCTCGGCAGCTTGTCCGGATCAAACTCCACGTCGAGCGTGGAGCCGATGATCTGGACGATTGTGCCCGTGTTGTCGTTCCTCTGTGTCATGGGTCGCTCCCGAGAGCCGAGAGAGCTCGCGATTACTTCACAGCCTCCGCGCCACCGACGATGTCGGCCAGTTCGGTCGTGATCTGCGTCTGACGCGCACGGTTGTACTGTCTGGACAAGTACTTGATGGTATCGCCTGCGGCATCGGTCGCGGCCTTCATCGCGACCATGCGCGACACCTGCTCGCTGACGATGGCATCGTTGAAACACTGGAACAAACGTATCTTCACAGCCTCTGGAATGAGGCTCTTCAGCAGCAATTCGGGCGGAGGCGAAAACTCGAACTCGACCCGGCGGCGAGGCCGTTCCTCCGTCTTGGGCATCTCGATCGGCAGCAACTGCGTGACCACGGGTCGCTGGACGCCGACGCTGTGAAACTGCATGTGGACGACATCCACGCGGGCGATCTCGCTTCGCGTGTACAGGCCCATGTAGCGCTCGGCCATGTCGCTGACACGCGCGAACGCTATGTGGTCCTCGATATCGGTGATCGTCTGGTCCACCCCGACCTTCAGGAAACGGAGGTACCCGGCGCCTTTCTTGCCGACGACTTCCATCGCGGGCGACAAGCCGTCTTGTTCGAGCTGCTCACGCCTGGTGCCGAGCGTGCGAAGAACGCTTGCGTTGTAGGCGCCGCAGAGACCGCGGTTGGACGTGATCACGAGGACCACACAGCGTTCGACGGCCTCGTTCAGTCGCAAGAGCGGATGGTCGGCGGCGGCCTGGCCGCCGAGAGCCTGGATCATCTCGGTGATGTTCCGCGTATAGGGCTGGGAAGCCGTGGCACGTTGCTGGCATTTCTGGAAACGCGCCGTGGCGATGAGCTGCATCGTCTGCGTGATCTTCCGGATGTTCCGGACCGCCCTGCGGCGCTTGATGATGGCCCGCGCTTTTGCCATCGCTTAGCCGTCCTGCTTCGCTTGGAAAGTCTCTTTGAAGTTTGCGACGATTCCTTTGAGCTTCTCATCCATCTCGTCGGTGAGCACACGCTCTTCGGTGAGCTGCTGCCGTACCTCGGCAAACTCATCACGGTAGTGGCGGAGCAGGGCCTCCTCAAACGCGTGCACCTGGTCGAGCGGGATGTCGTCGAGGAAACCGCGTGCACCCGCGTGAATGGTCAGGACTTGGTCCCACACGTCCAGCGGCATGTACTGCGGCTGCTTGAGCAACTCGACCATGCGGCGGCCACGATCGAGCTGCCGCTGCGTCGCCGGATCGAGTTCCGTGCCGAGTTGGGCAAAGGCTTCGAGCTCGCGGAAGGCGGCCAGATCGAGTCGCAGGGAGCCGGCGATCTTCTTCATGGCGGGCACCTGGGCGTTCCCGCCGACGCGGCTCACGGAGATGCCGACATTGACCGCGGGTCGCACACCGGCAAAGAACAGATCCGGCTCCAGGTAGATCTGCCCGTCGGTGATGGAGATCACGTTGGTGGGGATGTAGGCAGACACCTCTCCCTCGAGCGTCTCGATGACAGGCAGCGCGGTGAGGCTGCCACCTGATGTGGCAATCCGGCGGGCTTCGTGGTCGTCTTTTTCGGGAAGGGCGGCGAGGTCGCGTTCGAGCGCGGCTCCGTCCTGGATACCGATGTAAACCTTGCCGTTGACGCCGGCCTTCACATCGTCGGGGGCATCTTTCCTGACGATGATGTGCTGCTCTGCGAGCTTGCAGGAACGCTCGAGAAGGCGGGAATGGAGGTAGAAGACGTCGCCCGGATAGGCCTCGCGACCCGGCGGCCGGCGGAGCAGCAGGGAAAGCTGCCGATACGCGGCGGCCTGCTTGGAAAGGTCGTCGTAGACGCAAAGCGTATCGCGGCCGTGGTCGTACATGAAGTGCTCGGCCATGGCGCAGCCGGCGTACGGTGCGATGTATTGCAGCGGCGCCGGGTCGGCGGCGCTGGCTGAGACCACGATGGTGTAATCCAGCGCACCGTGCTTGCGGAGCGTCTCGACGATGCTGGCCACGGTGGACTCTTTCTGGCCGATGGCGACGTAGACACAAACGACGTCGCCACCCTTCTGGTTAAGGATCGTGTCGATCGCGATGGCGGTCTTGCCGGTCTTCCGATCGCCGATGATCAGCTCGCGCTGGCCGCGGCCAATCGGGATCATGCTGTCGATGGCCTTGATGCCGGTCTGGAGAGGGACCTTCACGGGCTGGCGCCCGGCAATACCGGGAGCGATGACTTCGAGCGGCCGGCGGTGGGAGGAGTCAATGGGGCCGCGGCCGTCGAGCGGGCGGCCGAGCGGATCGACAACACGCCCGACCATCGCGTCCCCCGTGGGGACGCTGAGGAGGCGGCCGGTCGTCCGAACCTCGTCGCCCTCCTTGATGTCCAGGTAATCGCCGAGAACGACCGTACCGATGGAGTGCTCTTCGAGGTTGAAGACGAGGCCGATGGCACCGCTGCTGAACTCGAGCATCTCGCCGGCCATGGCATTCGACAGCCCGAAGATGCGAGCCACGCCGTCGCCAACCTCCAGCACACGGCCGACGTCGGCCACTTCCAACTCGGCGCGGTACTGGCTGATCTCCTCTTTGATGACGGTGGCTATTTCGTCTGCCTTGAAGTTCATTCCTGCGTCTCTCCGCTCAGTTCAGAGCTCTGTGCGACAGCGGGCCGCTGATCCCTGGCAAGCCACAGATCAACTCCCGGGCCCGGGACGTTCAAGACCACGGTCGCCGCGCTCGGCGAGGTGCGCGTGCGCGGTCACCAGGCGTCGGCGAATCGAGTTGTCGTAGCGCCGGTCACCAATCTGCAAAACCAGGCCGCCGATGATCCCCGGGTCCACCCGGTACTGGACAATCGGCTTCTTCCCGGAGAGGGTCGCGGCGACGCTCTCCAGCTCGGATTTCTGCGCGGGGTTCAGTTCGATGGCGCTGGTGGCGAAGACCTCGATCTGCCCGCGCGCTTCCTGCAACCGCAGGTCATACGCTCGCAGCAGTGGCCGCACCAGTGCGGAACGGCCGTGGCGGTTCATCACCTGCAGCGTGTTCAGCACGAGATCGCTCAGGCGGCCGTGAAAGATCGTGTCCAGGCTGCGCTCGCGATCGTCGTCGTCGACGGCGGTCGCGCTCATAAAGGCGGCGAACTGCGCATCGGTCTCGTAGAGCCGCGCCAGCTCCTCCAGCTCGGCTCGCGTCTCGTCCGCGGCATCCGCCGCGCTGGCCAACTCGAGGAGCGCGACCGCGTAGACGTCGGCGACGTCAATGCCCTTTTCGATGTCGGGCGTCATGGCAACCCTTCGCACACGGGGACGACGGTCAGTTCAATGTCTCCCGACCCGCCGCCTTCATCCGGTCCAACGACTCGGTGACGAGCGCCTCGTGATCCTGCGGCGTCAGCTCCTTGCGGATGATGCGATCAGCCACGTCGACCGCAAGTTCGGCGGTTCGACGAAGCAGGTCTTTCTTCGCGGCATCGGTGGCCACCTCGATTTCCCGGCGTGCCCGGTCGACGATGTCGGCGGCCTGCTGCCGGGCCTCTTCCTGCAAACGCCGATTAACCTCCTCGGCATCTCGACGGCCTTCGGCGACGATCTTCGTCGCATCTTCACGGGCACTGGCAAGCTGGGCCTTGTAGTCCGCGAGCAACTGCTCAGCCTCGTCGCGCCTCTTGCGGGCCGACTCGAGCGATTCGCGGATGGTCCCCTCTCGCTCGTTGAGGACGTTGAGCAGAGGTTTCCAGGCAGCACGGCCAAGCACGTAAACGACAAGCCCGAAGATGATCAGCGTGAAGACGAAGTTACCAATGTCGGCGTTGAAGATGTTCTGCTCGCCGGCACCTTCGCTGGCATACGCAGGTGAGACAAGCACCCACAACACAAACCCCAACAACGTCAACGAGAAGAGGTTCCGCGATGGCACTGGTGCGCTCCTTGTCAGGCCGTGCAAATCGCCGGGCCGCGCTGCTGGCAGCGCGGCGGCGCAACCAAGATCAGAGGATGCCCAAGAGGCAGACGACCACGGCAAAGAGGGTCGCACCCTCGATCATGGCCGCCGTGACGATCATCGCGAAGTTGATGGACCCGGCGGATTCCGGCTGGCGCGCCATGGACTCGACCGCACTGCCGCCAATGCGCCCGATCCCGGCGGCCCCACCCATGACCACCAGACCGACGCCGATGCCGATACCCAGACCCTTGAGCCCGATACCGTCGAAGAGGACTGTCTGGGCCGCTACGGCCTCGTGTGTCTCCGCATCCGCGGCTTCCTGGGCAAGCGCCAGGTCAGGCGCAAACAGCCCGAAGCCGAACACGAGCAATCCGATTGCGAGCAAAGCACGTGAGTTGCGCATGAGCTCCATCCTTGTTGCAAGGCGTTACGCGGCGGGGTCGCGCAACTGGTCTTCCAGGTAGCCGCCATCGCATATTCCAGCCTCGTGGCCCGTTACCCCACTTACCGGGCATGGCGTTTTTTCATGTTGTCGCGGTCATTGCTCCGGCCCAGAACCGCCCGGCCGGAGCGCCCGTCTGCGGGCTAGTGCGCGGCCGAAGCCGCCTGTTCGGGTTCCTGCTCGCTGGCGTGCTCTTCGTCGGCATGGATGTTGACCGCTTGGCCGATGAAGATGGCGCTGAGGAACGTGAAAATGAACGCTTGCAGGAACGCCACGAAGACCTCGAGGAAGTTGATCGCGATGCTCCCGAGGATAACCGGGATCGCGATGAGAAGTCCTCCGACGGGCCCAATGCCGTTCCAGGCCATCCCGATAAAGCTCAGCAAAACCGCCAGGAGCACATGCCCGGCGACCATGTTCGCAAACAGTCGCATGGCCAAGGCAAAGGTCTTCGCGAGCAAGCCCACACATTCGAGGAAGGCGACGAAGATATTCAGCCCGGGCGGACCCATCAAAAAGTGCTTCAGGTAGTTGACGCCGTGGATCCGCAGCCCGTTCACGATGATCATCCCGAGCGTGCAGATGGCCAGCGCCCCCGTGACCATGATGTTGCCGGTGGCCGCCCCGCCAATCGCGTGCCCGGGGATGAAGCGCGTCAGATCAGCCAGAGGGATGAGCCCCAGGACATTGCAGGTCAGAATGAAGAAGAACGCCGACCACAGATACGGAATGAATCGATCGGTGTAGGGGCCGAGAGCCGGTCGAGCCACGTGCGTGCGCAGCGCAGCACAGAGGGCCTCGATGGCGTTGTAGATGCCGGTCGGGACAAGCCGCGTAAGCGGATCACCGCTCGCCCGTCGCCTGAGCAGCTTGGGCAGGAAATAGACGAGCAGGGCCGCGGCGACGACCTGCATGATCATCTGGTTGCTGAGAAACGTGAAGTGATCGAGGGGCCACGGGGCGGATGTCTCCGTGTACAGAAGCCGGTGCTGCACGACGTGGGTCAGGGGATTCGTCTCAGCGAGCAGCAGGTTCGTCACAATGAGATCCTTGCAGTGCGTCTCATGAGCCAAGCCACTCCGGCGGTGTCCACGGCGAGCAGGACCAGGTAGCCGATGGCCGCCCACAGTCCCAAGGCGACCTTGCAATCGGGGCGGCTGAGCAGGGCGAACACCAGCAGCACGAGCATGAGGATGAACCGAATCAGCATGCCCGTCAATACACCACCCAGTCGCTGCTGCGGTTTGAGCCTGAGTGTGAGGACGCCGGGTACGAGCCCGATCAGGGCCACCAGCAGCGCCAAACCGACGCCGATGAGCATCCCGCTGACAGCGTGCTCCCCGCCAATGGTGCGCGTGGGCCAGTAGCCGATGGCGACAAGGACACCGGCGGCGGCGATCGAGACAAGGCTCAACCGGGCCAGGAGGCCGGCGACGTGGATGTCAGGTTCGCGTGCCGTTGTCATCTCGCTTGGCTGTTGATCCGCGGCGGGGACCTCGGTCTGACGAAATATTGAACCGCAGGGCCGCGCGTATCAGATTGTAAAGGCCGCCAACAATGCCGAGTCCCGCACCCACCAGAACGCCGACGGGCCCGGTTTCGTAGCGATAGTCGACCCACAAACCGAGGAGCGTCAGTCCAATAACCGATGCGGCAAGCTCGGTGCCCAGCCCGGCGTATCGGAGCAGATGCCGCTGACGGGCTCGACCGGAACCATCGTCACTGTCGGGTGGCTTGCCCATCGGGACACCTGCGTCCTCGCCGTGGCCCTGTCGGCGACGGGCGCGATGTCTGAAAGCGACGATGCCCCTCGCCGGGGGCGTACAATCATCCGCCCGGACACCCCGGACGGCACCGGGACTGTATCGACCCGAGCCGAGGATCGTCAAGCTGACGCCGAGGCGTTGATGCGGATCACCTGGCAGCCAAAACCCGAATCGGGCCGGGGCCGGGACCAATCGCCCGACATCGCGCTTGGAAATGGGCGTTGATTCAGGTATAGGGATCATCTTCTACGTGGCGTATTCGCGGCGCCGCCCGGCGCCGGGTCGATCAGGCTGTCGGATACCTATGGCCGATGCGGACAAACCTCGGCAGACCCATCGCGTGCTCGTGATCGCGGAATCGGAGCAGTCGGTGGATGAACTCACGGACCTCCTTCGCGAGCGAGGAAGCGTGGTCGTGGTTCGTCCGGCAAGCGAAGCCCTGGCGACACTCCAGACCGAGCACATCGACCTAGTGCTGAGCCCTCCCTCGGAACTGCTTCCGGTAGCGCGTGCCGCCAGCCGCGAACAACGTCGCCAGATCCTCGACAGCCTGACCCAGGGCGTGTGCGTGTTCGACCGGCAGGGGCGGCTGGTGTGGTCCAACACGGTGTTGCGGTCGTACCCCGAAGAAGTGGCGGGCACGATGCGTGAGGCATGCGTGAAACTGGTCACCGAGTTCGAGGCCGATCCGTCGCACTCGGCGCGGGGGCACTCGTTCGCCGTCGGGCAGCAGTATTTCTTCGATCTTTCCGCGACGGCGCTGCGCGACGCCAGGGGCAACGTGGACCGCATCATCGCGATGGTCAGTGACGTCACGGCGATCACGCGTTTGCGCCAGAAAATCGACGCGATCGATGCCGCCGGCCGCCAGCTTGTGCAGTTCGACGCCGACCAGACGGCGCAGTTAGATGTCCCCGAACGGCTGAGATTGCTCGAAGAGAACGTGGTCCGGTTCTTCAGCGATCCGCTGCACTTCACGCACTTCACCGTGCGCGTCCTCGATCCGACGACAAACCGCCTGGACACGGTGCTGGCGGGTGGCGTCTCGGAGCAGGCGAAAGAGCTCGAAATCCACGCCGTCCCCGAAGGCAGCGGGATCAGCGGCCGCGTCGCGACGACAGGCGAGTCGTACATCTGTCCAGACATCTCGAAGGACCCGTTGTACCTGCCCGGCTTCGAGTCAGCCCGCTCGTCGTTGACGGTGCCACTCCGGCTCGACGACCGGATCGTGGGTGTCCTCAATGTCGAATCGGACGAGCCGGCAGCGTTTACGGAAGAGGATCGCCAACTCGCCGAGATCTTCAGCCGCTACATCGCGCTCGCACTCCAGATGCTGAAGCTGCTCGCGGCCGAGCGCAGCGAGACAACGGGACAAGTGGCGGCCGACGTTCGGGCGGAGCTGTCGGAGCCGCTGAACGAAATCATCGCGGAGGTGACCCGTCTGCTGCAGAGCGACCTGGAGCCAGAGGCCATGCGGCAGCGGCTGCGGAAGATCATCGAGGATGTCGATCTGGTGAAGCGCAGTCTGCGCGCGGTCACGGAGCCGGTGTCGATCCGCGGGCTCGTGCCCGAGGGCAGCGACACTATCCGAGCGCTCGAGGGCAAGC
>Ga0272441_10002662_pt1 | contig 35721 bp, 36 predicted proteins | sample SSMProp6N_FD_193582 | JGI IMG/M metagenome (GOLD analysis project Ga0272441, IMG submission 193582) | Marine sediment archaeal communities from Little Sippewissett salt marsh, Falmouth, MA, United States - SSM-Prop-6N | ecosystem: Environmental > Aquatic > Marine > Wetlands > Sediment ...
CACAGTCACGAATCGTTGAAGGGAGCACTACGTAATGGGACAAATCACCGGCCTTCGCTGCGTAACCTGCGGCGGCGTCTACGACCCGAATCAGGTGGAATACACATGCCCAAGTTGCGGACCGCGTTTGGGAACGCTTGAAGTCCTTTATGACTACGAGCACATCAGAAAGACACTGACTCGAGATTCGTTCGCCCAATCGGGTCGCGAATCCATGTGGCGGTACCTACCGTTATTGCCCGTCGAATCCGAGGAGTTCATTCAGCCCCTTCAGGTTGGATGGACCCCCGCCTACTCGTTCCCCGATTTGGCACGCGAGCTTCAGCTGTCGTCACTCGTTGTGAAGGATGACGGACAGAATCCGACTGCGTCGTACAAGGATCGAGCCAGTTCAGTTGTCGTGATCAAGGCGCAAGAAAAAGGCAAGCCTGTCGTGACCTGTGCATCGACAGGCAATGCCGCCAGCTCGTTGGCTGGCTTCGCCGCCGCGACGCCACTGGAGACGATCATCTTCGTCCCCAAGACAGCGCCCGAAGCCAAGGTCGCCCAATTGCTCGTTTATGGAGCGCGTGTATTCCTTGTCAATGGATCCTACGATGTAGCCTATGATCTGGCGGCAGAAGCCGCCGACGCATTCGGCTGGTACAACCGATCGGCCGCCGTCAATCCCTATCTTGTCGAAGGAAAAAAGACGGGGGCAATTGAGCTCGCCGAACAGCTGAACTGGCAATTGCCCGACGTCGTGTTCGTCGGGGTGGGAGATGGCTCAGTCATTAGTGGCGTGTGTAAGGGATTCGCTGAACTCCAACAACTCGGATGGATCGACAAGGTCCCACAGGTTGCGGGTGTACAGGCTGACGGATCGGCCCCCATTGCCAAGGCATTCGCGGCTTATGACGGACACGATGTTTGGTTCGAAGACATCGAAGCCGCAACCGTCGCAGACAGCATCTGCGTCGGAAAGCCGCGGGACGTTGTCAAGGCCGTCAAGTCCGTGTCCGCCAATGGCGGGCGATTCGTCACGGTCTCGGACGAAGACATCCTTGCCGCGATCATCAGCCTCGCTCGCCGAACTGGCGTTTTTGCTGAGCCAGCTGGCGCTGCCGCTTATGCCGGCTTGCTGGCATCAGTCAAGGCGGGACATCTGAAAGGACAATCGGCTGCCGTTCTCATCACCGGCAATGGACTGAAAGATGTCTCTTCGGCTCGCAAGGTCGTGGGAAAACCCATCGTCGTCGAACCTTCACTGAAGGCTCTTGAGAAGCATCTAACATGAAGATTCAGTGCACAGTCAACGGCCAGCACATTGAACGCGCAATCGAGTCTGATCTCAGACTGCTCGATTTCATTCGAGAAGTCCTTCATCTCACGGGCACGAAGGAAGGCTGTGGCGAGGGTGAGTGTGGGGCATGCACCGTGCTCATGGACGGCAAGGCCGTCCATTCGTGCCTCGTGTTGGCGATGCAAGCAGACGGCGCAAACATCATCACCATTGAAGGTCTTAGCGAAGGACATGCCCTCCATCCGATTCAGCAAGCCTTTGTAGAGACTGGCGCCGTTCAATGCGGCTTCTGTACGCCAGGCTTCATCATGGCCACCTACGCCCTGCTTCAAGACAATGCCGATCCGTCTGAGGAAGAGATCCTGTCAGGGCTGGAAGGCAATCTGTGTCGCTGTACCGGTTACAGTAAAATCGTCGAAGCTGTGAAGCTGGCCGCGATTCGATTGAGGGATTCAGGATGATCCAACCCATCGTACTTGCCGCTGGGTTGGGCACACGTCTGGGTGCCGTCAAGGCCCTGCTTCTGATTGAAGATCAGCCCGCATTGGCCATCGTCTTGAAGACAATCCGAGCAGCAGGCCTGAATTCGCCCATCGTTGTGCTGGGGCACGACGTCAAGGCCATTCGTGAGGCCGTCAATCTTGCCAAGTGCAAGGTCGTTGTTAACGAACATCCCGAACTGGGATTGAGCGAGTCCATGAAGCTTGGGCTAAACGCGATTGACAAGGATGCCACCGGGGTTCTCGTGTTTCACGTCGATATGCCCTATTTGGCAGCGGCAACCATTGTCGCCGTTGTTCAGAAAGTAGCACGCGGCGTACCGATCGCTGCGCCATCCTATGGCGGTAACCGCGGCTTCCCCGTCTACTTCGACATCTCTCAGATTGATGCGCTAAGCAAGTCTCTTCACGGTGACAGCGGTGGCCGCGACTTCCTTGCTCTACACAGTAAGGGTCTGACACGTATTCCTGTCAATGATCCTGGTTGTGTCTTCGACATTGATCGCCCATCTGATCTCGACGCATGGAAAGGAGAACCGCTGTGCAGTATCAACGAGTAGCCAACGAAAGACAGCTGCTGGAAGGGTTATCGCAGCCAGGTTCCGTCATCCTGTGCGGCGGAACCGACGTGATTGTGAAGATGCGTTCCGGGATGCTTCAGCCGAAGATACTGCTCGACATTTCGCGGGTGGAATCCTTGCACGGCATTCGAGTCGAAGGATCGAGCCTCATCATCGGAGCTGCCACGCTTGAATCCGACATCATTCGTTCGCCTCTAGTCAGTCAGCATGCACCACTGCTTGGATCCGTTCTCAAGCAACTAGGGTCCGTGCAGATTCGAAACCGGGGGACGCTTGGCGGGAACATTGTCAACGCGTCGCCGGCGGCGGATAGTGCCATCCCTCTCCTGCTATACAACACGGAGGTACAACTCGTCAGCCTCGCTGACGAACGCTGGGTACGACTTGAAGATTTCTTCGCTGGTCCCGGACGAACGAAGCTCGAACCAGATGAATTCGTTCGAACGCTTCGGTTGCCAATTCCAGACAGCGGGTTTCAGACCTTCTTCCACAAAGTAGGTAAGCGCAACGCCCTGACGATCGCCATTGCCTCGCTGGGAATGCTCCTAAATCTCGTTGACGGCGTTATTCGTGAGCTTCGCATTGCCGTTGGCTCCGTTGCCCCCACTCCGCTTCGTTTGCGACAGCTTGAAGAGCAACTGGCAGGACGCACTCTCGATACAGGGTTCATTGAACGCGCTTGCGAACTCGTGGCAGCTTCCATCTCCCCGATTTCGGACATTCGCGCATCTGCCGACTACCGCAAGAACGTCATCGGCAACCTGCTGGTTCGTGCCCTGCAAGCCCAGATGCCCTAGTTCTCGAATTGGCTTTTGCGAAACCCTTTCTGCTAGGCTGCCTCCATTGAGGAGGCCATCATGTCAAAATCGCTCATTCTGCGCACCAGTCTTGCGTTTCTGTTGCTCTGCTGTCTCGTCATGTCCCTTAGCGGTTGTTTTCTCCTTCCCAACCGACCTCCCGTTGCTTCATTCGTAGTCCACCAAGGCGTCGATCCAGAAGACGTGTTGGTGGTCGATCTGGACGCTAGCGCTTCATCAGACCCCGATGGCGATGCGATCACCGCCTATCTGTGGACGTTCGGAGCGGGAGAGGGAGATGGCGTTGACATCATCACACCACTGGGATTCTACTCAAAGAGGGTCACCGTCGACGTGCTACGCGTCAGGTATCCCGGCGAATCCACCTACACGATTGAGCTGACAGTGATTGACGAACGGAATGGCGTCTCTGATCCCGTGACGCAAACCATCCCAATCCCCGAGGTTCAAGTCGGCCCAACGCAATAGCTGCTTACCAATCTGGGGATTGCCGCTTCGAGTAGTATGTGATATCAGGGTGTCCGACGTAGCCAAGGGATTGGAACAGGCCCTCGGAAGCGTTGTTCTCGCCTTCGATCAGGCAGGTCACGATCTTGATGCCCAATTCGTTCAACCTCTTCTCAACCTCCAGAAGGAGAGCCTTACCAACACCCCGGTGTTGGTGATCTGGGAGCACGGCCAAACGATTGATCCAACCTTTGCGTCCATCATGCGTGCCCAGTACAACGCCAATCAATGCTCTGTCTGTCTCCGCGCCAAGAAAAATGGCCGTGCTCTGGCCAACTTCGCGGCAGAAGTGCTCCTTGGAATCACGCCCGTGTGGACGGTGCGACAGTCCGGCCGCAGCCCAGATTTCAAGGAGTGCATCATAATCCTTCCGTGTCAGCTCTCGAATCTGCATGCGCCTCCTTGTGGCTCGTGACAGCATATCCGCGTGTGCTTCGATCTCAAGTTCTTCAGGTCTGGATTACAGGCTGGACACGCCTCCCATTTCAAGGGGTCGGACGACCTCACGTTTCCCTCTTGTCACAGATAGCATTTACAGGACACAGGGAGAAGAATGAAGCTACGTGCCATCGTTATTGTGTTGACCTCGCTCGCGCTCGGTACCGCAGCAATTGCCGCCGAGGCGTCACCTGCTCCGTTTTCAATTGGATTCGGTGTGGGAGTTCCCTACGATCTCCCAATCGATTGGACACGTTCTTTCTCCTATCTCACAGCCGAGGCCTTTCTTTCTCAGAACCTGACAGCAGTGCTTGACCTTGGCACGTACCCGCCCGATTTCCCCAACCTATTCGAAGGGACCGCCAGTATGCTGGTCAAGGCGTGGGTGGGACCCGTCAACGCGTTCGCAGGCGGTGGATTCACTCTACAGGCACGCCATGTGGGGACAGCATGGGGCTTCAATCCCTACCTAACGCTTAAGGGCGGATTTCAGATCTGGGTGATAGACTCACTTGCCATTGTCGCCCAGTTCCGCACGCACGAGCCGATACCAATCCACTGGACGTTCGCACCCGAGTTTTCCTTGGGAATAACCGTTGCGCTTGGCACTGGTCGACCCGATCCTCTCGTGTACGACCTGACCACACTGTGGTTGGTCGTGGGGCTTGGTGTCGCCGCCCTGGTCGCCTTCCTTCCTAAGCAGTGAATCCAAGCTCACTCATCTTCAACTTGCAGCCAAAGAAGCAGACTGCTAATCTGGACGTTTGACCTCTTCAATTCACGATCTGGTTGTGCTATACTCAGATTCGCAAAACTTGGGCAATAGAAGACAACAACACTGGGCAGTTTGACTATCTCAAGGATCGGGGGCCTCAGGCCTCCCGGTTTTCTTTCGGTGTATAGATACACGCAGGAGTGGAATGAAAGAATCTGGAGCAACGATCAACCTAAGCAAGAACCTGAGTAACAAGCCGGAAGGCAAGCGCAATCTGGCTGAAGAACGTTCCACACGCTCGGACAATCCAATTCGCACATACTTTGGTGAAATCAGCCGTGTTCCTCTGCTGACACGCGAGGACGAGGTCCGTCTATCGAAACGTATTGAAGCCGGCGACCAGCGCGCCAAAGAAGAACTGGCTGAAGCCAATCTCCGTTTGGTGGTGTCCATCGCCAAGAAGTACCGAGGATGCGGGCTTCCGTTCCTCGACTTGATTCAGGAAGGCAACCTCGGTTTGATGAAGGCCATTGAGAAGTTCGACTACACGAAGGGCTACAAGTTCTCCACGTACGCAACTTGGTGGATCCGTCAGGCCATCCTTCGCGCCATCACCAACCGCTCGCGGACCATTCGTGTCCCTACGCACATCAACGAACTCATTCGCAAGATCTACCAAGTTGAGCGCAACTACCTCAAGGAGAACGGCGAGCTGCCTTCAGCAGAGAGGCTGGCCACTGAGTTGGAAACGACCATCGAGAACATCATCAAGGCCAAGAAGACGGCTCAGAGTATGACATCGCTCGACATGCCGATCGGGCATGATGACGACGGCTCAGTTCTCGGCGACTTCATCGAAGACGGTAACGTGGACTCCCCGGAGCGAGAAACGTTCGAGCACCTTCTCGTTCAGGAGTTGGTGCGCGCGCTTGATGAGCGGCTGACAGACCGCGAGAAACGCATTTTGGAACTACGTTATGGGCTCAATGACTATCAGCCCAAGACGCTAGATGAGGTCGGAGTGGAGTTCGGCATCAGTCGAGAGCGCGTCCGGCAGATCCAGAAGGAAGCGCTCACCAAACTGCAGGATTCTGCCCTCAAACAGAAGTTGGAGTGGTTCAAGCTACTTTCAGAAGCCGCGTAGAACAGACGCTTCAGCCCACCTCGTCGCCAGGTTCTTCTTGATGTGTGCACGCCTTGTTGCTGCATGTTAGAACGCCTGACTTCTCAACGAGCACGCCTTCTTCACAGGCAGGGCACAGCTTCACCGGCCTCTCACTTATTGCATAACGGCAATCGGGGTAGCGGTTGCAGCTGTAGAAGGTACGCCGACGCTTCGTCGAGTACTTCTCCACGATCTCGCCTTCTTTGCAGCTTGGGCAGACGACGCCGGTTGAAACGGAGGCCGTTACGCCACATTCCGCATTCGTGCACTTGTAGTAGCGGCCGTAGCGGCCGGTCTTGAGTTCCATCGTTCCATTACATGCCTCGCAGGGGATGGTCTCACTTGCCGATGCCGCAACTTCAGCGAGAGCCTCGGCCACTACAATGGATTGATCTCCATAGCGAGCTGCGATATCCGGAGGCAGATTCACCGTGTTCTTACAGTCTGGGTATCGCGAACATCCCAGAAAGAACGACCCTTTCCAGAAGCGCAGATCCATCGGAGCGCCGCACTGCTCGCACTCGACGTCTGTTCCAACACTGAACGTCTTGTTCGCTCCTTGTTCGACCTTCTCTTCCAGATCGCTCAGCCGTTTCGAGAACGGACCATAGAACTCGTCCAGCGCATCTTGCCTGGACATTGTGCCCTCCTCGATTTGGTCAAGATCCTCTTCCATGTGCGCGGTAAATTGAGGATCGATCGTTTCGGCGAAGAATCTCTCCAGGAAATCGACCACCATTTGCCCCAGCAACGTGGGGCGCAGACTGCTGCCTTCACGGATCGCGTACCCGCGTTCCTGGATAACCGAGATGATCGATGCGTACGTGCTCGGGCGCCCGACACCTTCCTTCTCGAGCAGGTTGATCAATCCCGCTTCGGAGTAACGGCGCGGCGGCTCGGTGAATTTCTGCCGTAACGCCATCTCCTCGATCGTCAGAGAATCTCCTTTCTTCACGGCTTCCGGGATGACGTTCTCCTTAGTCCGGGAGTCCGGCATGATCTTGAGAAAGCCTTCGAACTTGAGCGTGCTCCCAGCCGCTTCCAGCGTATAGGGTTCCGCGGACACAATGATCTTGCGCTGCTTGTACACGGCCGGCGTCATCTGCGTTGCCAAGAACCGCCGATAAATCAACCCATATAGCTTCTGCTGATCTGGACTGAGGTATGACGAAGCCACGTCAGGCGAACGATCCACTCCTGTCGGCCGGATCGCTTCGTGAGCGTCCTGAGAGCCTCGCTTGTTCTTGAACGACCGAATCTTGGCCTCAAGATACTCCTCACCGTAGTCGTCGAGAATGAGTCTCCGGGCCGCTGCAACGGCTTCGGCCGACACCCGCACCGAATCCGTTCGCATGTACGTGATCAAGCCCGTTGTTCCCTCGGAGAGAGCGATTCCTTCGTAGAGTTCTTGGGCAATGCGCATCGTTCGTTTGGGTGAGAATCCCAACTGCGAAGATGCCGCCTGCTGCAGGGTACTGGTAATGAAAGGAGGAGACGGTTGCCGCCGCCGCTCCTTCTCTTCAACACCGGCCACAGAGATGCTGGCAGCTCGAATCTGAATTTCAGCCTTCTGCGCATCGCTCTCACTTGGTAGGTGAATCTTCTTGCCATCTAGCTTGGTCACAGAAGCAACAAATGGCTCTCCGTTTCGAAGATGGGCGTCGATCTCCCAATATTCCTCCGCCGTGAATTGTGTGATCTGAGACTCCCGATTGCACAGGAATCGTAGAGCGACCGACTGAACGCGGCCGGCAGACAAGCCAGCAAATCGATTACCCGCCAGTATCCGTGAGAGCACCGGGCTGAGAAGGTATCCCACCAACCGGTCGAGAATGCGGCGCGTCCGCTGAGCATCTACTTTGGGAAGATCGATTTCCGACGCCTGGCTCAATGCTTCCAGAATGGCCGGCTTGGTGATTTCATTGAAGACGAGCCTGGAAAATGCGGCCTCGTTCTTGACAACTCGATTGAGGATCGCGAACAGGTCATAAGCAATTGCTTCGCCCTCTCGATCATGGTCCGTGGCAAGATAGACATGTTGCGCATCTTGGGCTGCTGCGCGAAGCTGGGCAAGGTTCTTCGTTCTCCTCGTCTCGAACTTCGGCTCAAATCCCTTTTCGATGTTCACGCCTAGATCATTCTTAGGAAGATCACGAACGTGCCCCTGTGACGAGAGCACTTGGTAGTTCTTCCCCAAGTATTGACCGATGGTGCGTGCCTTGGTCGGCGATTCAACAATGATGAGATCCTTCAATTCCGTAGGCTCCTTTCCGCGGTGGATCATTATACAAGAGCCAGCCACAAGTGCGAGGACATTCCTCGCGAATAGACGGGAGATCGGGCATTGCGCTCAGTTCCCGTGTAGAATCCTGTCAGAGGTGTTTGATGAACTACGTCGTTGTTGAAGGACTGCCCGCCGTCGGCAAGAGCGAGACATTGGAGTTGTTGGCACGTTTCTTCCCTCATCAGGTTCGCATTCTGCCGGAACTTGTCAAGATGATTGTGCAAGACAACGACATCGATCTGTTCCATGATCGAGCTCGATTGGCTGAGGCCATTCGCAAGGCACTTCCAGTGCGGCGACGGCAAATCCATGAGATCATCAACCAAGGCCTACTCTGCTTGGAGGAATCGCATCTCGGGGTGCACTACGCCTATTCGGCCGCATTAGGTGATCGCGACTTCATCGAGCTGTATCCGGCGATTGAGCATGCTCTGCCCACGCCCGATGCCTATCTCCGCATGGATTTGCCCATCTCGGTTTCCCTGGACCGGCAACGTGCACGAGGGACAGCCCGATTCGACATCGACGGCCCGGCACTGGCAACGATGCTCGCTGAGTTGGACCGCTGGCATGAATCGAGAGCGACATCGTTGTGGAAGGTTGATGCCAACCGTTCCTCGGGGGATGTGCTTACCGAGATTGAGGACCTGCTGGAATTGGAGTACGGTGCGCCCTCGTTGGCCAACGAGGAGGCGCTTGACATACTGCTCCTACTGGGACGCCCAGCCAGTGGGAAGTCCGAGTTCATTGATTTCATGAAGCAACTCTCATCGGATCACCGCTCGCGAGAATTCTTCATCTCCCCGTTCGAGATCATCGACGACTTCCCCATCTTGTGGGAGCTGTTTATGCAGGACAACGTCTGGGAACTCGTCGGCTGCGAACGGCGCTTCTCGAAGCAATCTCGCGGAAACTACGCAGTCGCCGACGACTCAGTCTGGCCGTTCTTGATCGAGCAAATCAATCAACGCGTCCTTGCCAACTCCCACTTCGCAACAGCAAGTGGCCAAAGGACACTCATCATTGAGTTCTCACGCGGAGGAACGTCGGGATACCAAGATGCGCTGCAGCGGCTTTCCCCAGACATCCTTCGTCGTGCAGCAGTGCTCTATGTCTCGGTCTCCTTCGAGGAGTCCTGGCGACGCAACATCGCTCGTTACGACGCCAACAAGCGAGACGGTATTCTCACCCACTCCGTTCCGCGAGAAGAGATGGAACGCACCTACGGCATTGATGATTGGCGGGCGCTCACCGGCGAACCCTCTGGCATAATGCGCATCGCAGACATCGATGTTCCCTACGTCACGATGAACAACGAGCCTGAGTCCAAAGTTCCAGAAGTTCTGGCAGAGCGCTACCGCGCCGCACTTGGCCCGCTGTATGCGCTGTGGAACAGAAAGCTAGCCGGTCGGTAACAGCTCCGAGAACACACGGCGGAAATTGCCGCAGCAGACCTTCTCGATTTGCGATTCGGACAACCCGTTCGTGCGCAACAACGGAATGAATTTGGCATAGTCCGCCACCGTATCGATACCGGCAGGCGTTTGTCCGATCCCGTCCAGATCCCCGCCAAACCCGATACAATCCTCTCCGCCTACTCCAATCGCGTGGACGACGTGCCGGGCAACCCACTCCAGAGAAGGACGCGGGATAGCCAGCATCTGCTCCCGAATCTGCTGGCGCTCTTCAGGGCATACCGCTTGGCGCGAGGCCTCAATCAGCGGATGAACTGCGGCTGCGAACGCAGGATCAAGGAATGCAGGAGACAGGTTAATTCCCATGACGCCACCGCGGTCAGCTAGCGTGCGGATCATCCGATCAGTCAGGTTGCGCGAGCTCGGGCACAGTGCGCGGCAATCGGAATGCGTTGCCACGAACGGTTTCTCCGACAAGTTCACAACCTCATTGAAGGCCGTATCCGACAGGTGTGATACATCGACGACAATTCCCAGCTCCTCGCACAGCCCAAGCAAGCGCCTGCCCTGGTCGGTGAGCGGTGTATTGCTGCCAAACGCCGTACCCGAGAAGGCGTTGTCCTGCCACGCGAAGATGACGCTGCGTATCCCTCGCTCATAGAACTCGCGAATCGCCTCAGCCTTGTTTCCCAATGGATCGGCGCCTTCAAGGCTGAGGATCCCGGCCCGTGGCCCACCCGAGAACGCACGTTGGAGATCGCTGACCGTACGAACGATTTCAAGCTCTCCATCTGTGCTTTCGGCCATCTCGATGACAGTGTCAATCATCAGGCAAGCGCGCTCGTATTCGCGCCCAGGGTGCTGCGAACTCAACACAAAGCAGGCAAAGACCTGGGCACGCACGTCAGTCTTGACCAGCTCTGGGAACGAAATGTGCTTGCTTCCGCCGGGGGAGAGAAACTCCTCACCTGCGTCCAGCACCTTCATGACCGTGTCGCAATGGGCATCGAAGAAAGCGTGACTCGAAGCGGATTGCCTTTCAGGATTCATGGGCTACTGCACGTAAGCAACGGCTTCGATTTCCAGGACTGCGTCCAGCGGCAACCTCGCGACCTCGATGCACGACCGCGCCGGAAACGGCTGCGGGAAAAACTCTCCATACACTGCGTTTACGGCCGCGAAGTCACTCATGTCCTTGAGAAAGATCATCACCTTGACCACATCAGATAACGTCGCATGTCCGGCCTCCAATATGGCGGCCACGTTCTCCAACGAGGCTCTCGCAGCTGCTGCCACGTCATCTGTGATCAGCTCGCCGTTCTTCATCGGAAGCTGTCCCGACGTAAACACCAGCCGTCCTGCGGAGACTCCTTGAGAATAAGGGCCAACGGCAGCCGGCGCGTTGTCCGTATGAATTTGCAGATTGCTCATCTAGATCACTCCCAGTTCGCGTCCCACGAGGGTGAATTTCTCAATGGCCAGATCCAGGTCCTCCCGACTGTGTGCAGCAGACAACATCACTCGAATGCGCGCTGCCCCTCGTGGAACAGTTGGGAAGGCGATCGCCGTAGCGAAAATGTCTTCTTCAAACAGCCGTTTGGAGAAGGCCCACGCTGTCGCTGCTTCTCCCAGCATCACGGGCGTGATCGGCGTCTCGCTATGCCCGCAGTCGAAGCCAAGCTGCTTCAGCTGCCCAGTGAAGTAATCGGCGTTCTCCCACAATCGGCGTACCGGTTCATCGGACTCTTCGAGAATCTCAATGGCGGCAATGCAGGCGGCAACGTCAGGCGGCGTAGCTGCCGACGAGAAAAGAAACGGACGTGCCCTTTGACGCAAGTACTCGACCAATTTCGCCGTGCCAGCAATGTATCCCCCCATGACACCGAATGCCTTCGACATCGTGCCGCACTCGATGTCTACGCGCCCGTGCAATCCGAAGTGATCGGCAATGCCTCGCCCGTGACTTCCCAGAACTCCCTCGCCATGAGCATCATCCACCATGACCATGGCGTCATACTGCTCTGCCAGTTCCACCAGCTCCGGGAGTGGTGCCAAGTCGCCGTCCATTGAAAAGACGCCGTCTGTGATGATCAGCTTCTTTGCGATCTGTTTGTCCTCTTCCAGCTGGGTCGCCAGCGTCTCGACATCGCGATGAGGGAAGATAACGCGCTTGGCTTTCGTCAACCGCACGCCATCAATAATGGATGCATGATTTAGCGCATCAGTGAAGATCACATCATCTTTCCCCATCAACAGAGGAATCACCGCGAGGTTCGTGTTGAGCCCGGACTGGACTGACAGCGCCGCCTCCGTGCCCTTGAAGCGGGCAATCGTTGCCTCAAGCTCAAGATGCAATGTCATCGTTCCTGCGATGGAGCGCACTGCCCCCGGTCCGACTCCGTATTCTTCGATGGCAGCGATGGCCGCTTGCGTGAGTCGAGGATCGTTGGCGAACCCCAAGTAATTGTTCGAGCAGAGGTTGAGCCGAGGCTTGCCATCGATGCTGACCCATGCGCCCATCGGTCCTTCGATGGTGCGAATTGTGTTATACAATCCCTTTTCACGCAGGTCGGACAGCGCCTGCTCAATGAATGACAATTTACCCATCGTTCCTCCTTGCCCGTCTATTCAGACTCCGTACGTCCATCTTCCGACGCGTCCCCCACTGGCACGATAGTGTCCAGAAGTGACATCGCGTGCCTGAGATGGGGAATCGTAATCGAGCCGCCGACAACCAGAGCGATCCCTAGTGCTTCAGTGATCTCCTCGTTCGTGGCACCACACCCGACGGCTTCAATGACATGGTGGCTGATGCAATCGTTGCAGCGAAGGACGGCAGATGCCACCAATCCCAGCAGCTCTTTCGATTTCTTGGGCAACGCCCCTTCGCTGTATACATCCTGATCCAGAGCGAAGAATCGCTTCATCGAGAGATCGGCTTTGGATAGTACGCGCTCGTTCAGCTGCTCCCGGCGTTTCGTGTATTCGGCTGCATTTTCCATGAGTCCCCCGCTTCCAAACAACGCTGAAGGATACTATCGACACGCCCCCGGTTCACGTGACGTAGCCAATTCGCTCAGTAGGCGATCCGCATCCGCGAGAATTCGCCGACTCTCAGCATAGGTGAGCACGCCAACCGCTTCTTCAAGCCGCAACCACTGAAAGTCCGTATGCTCAAACGAGAGCGATACCTTCGATCGCTTTGTCTCCGCAAGGTAGTAGGCGACTGTCTTTCCGACTCGCCGACCGTTTCGGCTGACATGATAGCTGCTTGTCTCACGAAAGCCCGCGATCGGGCGCACTTGCTCGATGCTTGTCTCTTCGAAGATCTCGCGTACTGCAGCTGCAAACTCGTCTTCGCCGGGTTCCAACCGTCCCTTGGGGAACGCCCAGTGCCCGTCGCTTCGATGCCGGAGAAGCAGGTAATGACGATCTTGAGGAGTTGTTCTGAAGAGGACGAAGCCCGCCGCGCGTTCTTCGCCCTCTTCACATCCGTTGTTAGGCGATGTCGATTTCATGCTCGTTCTTGTCGTACACCCGCGGATAGAGCCCTAGGCTTCGTAGCTCACGAAGGAGCACCTTGAACGACTCCGGAAGACCCGGCTTCGGGAACTCCTCGCCCTTAAGGATGGCCTTATACAGCTGAATACGCCCGCGCGTGTCATCGGACTTTACGGTTAGCATTTCCTGCAACAGCGCCGACGCACCATAGGCCTCAAGCGCCCACACTTCCATTTCGCCAAGCCGTTGTCCGCCGAACTGCGCTTTCCCTCCCAGCGGTTGCTGAGTGATCAGTGCATAGGGCCCTGTTGATCGAGCGTGTATCTTCTCGTCAGCAATGTGCTCTAGCTTGAGAATGTACATGGAGCCGACGGTGATCGGGCGGAGAAACGGCTTGCCCGTACGGCCGTCTCGCAACACGACCTTGCCATCGTAGTTGTCTCCCTCTCCCAATCCCGCTTCCTCTCGCGCGTCATGCAACTGGTTGAGGATATCATCCTCTTGAGCACCATCGAAAATGGGAGTCGCGGCAAATTCATCTCGAAGCTGTGACAGCCATCCAAGATTCGCTTCGAAGATCTGCCCAAGATTCATTCGCGACGGAACACCCATCGGATTCAACACAACGTCAACCGGTGTACCATCAGGCAAGAACGGCATCTCGGCAATCGGTCGAATCGTTGAGATAACACCCTTGTTCCCGTGTCGTCCGGCCAACTTGTCACCCTTCGAGATCCTCTTACGCTGTGCCACGAACACCTTCACCAGCTCGTTGACGCCGGCATCCAGTTCGTCGCCTTGGTCGCGAGAGAACTTCTTCACTCTGATGACCTTTGCCGTGCCCGCAACAGGATGCATGCGTAGAGACGTGTTTCTCACGTTCCTGGCACGCTCCCCGAAAATGGAGCGGAAGATCTTCTCTTCCGGCGTCGGTTCTGACTCACCACGAGGTGTAATCTTCCCCACAAGGATGTCCCCTGTGCGAATGACCGTCCCTTCACGAACAACGCCATTCTCATCAAGGTTCTTGAGATCCTCTTTGGAGATATTGGGGATATCAGCTGTGATCTCCTCGGGGCCAAGCTTCGTTTCCTCGGCCTTAACTTCGAACTCCTCAATATGGACGGAGTCAAGCAGGTTCTCACGCACTAGACGATCCGAGATTACGATCGCGTCTTCATAGTTGTAGCCATCGAACGGCATGATCGCAACGAGGAGATTTCGTCCCAACGCGAGCTCTCCAAAGTCACTCGAAGGCCCATCAGCCAGCAGATCGCCCACCTTAATCTTGTCACCTTCAGACACAACCGGCCGTTGATGCAAGATCGTGTCCTGATTGGAGCGCTCGAAGTTGACGAGCCGATAGCTGTGCTTCTTGCGCCCCTTCTTGACTACGATTTCCTTTGCGTCAACAGACTCCACTACGCCTTCTCCCTCGGAAACAAGCAGCATCCCCGAATCCATCGCTGCCTGACGCTCCAGCCCAGTCCCCACTCGGGGAGCTTCAGGTCGCAGCAAAGGCACCGATTGGCGTTGCATGTTCGCACCCATCAATGCACGGTTGGAGTCATCATGCTCAAGGAATGGGATCAGTGCCGACGAGATCCCGACCAGCGCTTGAGGGCTGACACCAATGTAATCCACTTCTTCGGGCGGAACGAGGTAGACTTCTTCGCGGCCAGTACGAACCTCGATGCGTTCACCGGTTAGCTTCCCGTTCTTTCCTACTGGAGTAGTGGCCGGCGCAAGTTTGAGATGCTCCTCATCGTCCGCCATCAGATAATCGATTTGATCTGTTACCTTGCCCTTGACCACCTTGCGATACGGTGCCACAAGGAAACCGAATTCATTTACGCCCGCATAACAGGCCAAAGACGTAATGAGACCAATGTTCTGGCCTTCGGGGGTTTCAATCGGGCAGATGCGCGCGTAATGAGACGAGTGCACGTCGCGCACCTCAATCTTGGCTCGACGCTTAGTCAGTCCCCCACCAAGTGCATTCAACCGCCGCTTGTGTGTTAACTCGGTCAATGGATTCGTCTGCTCAAGGAACTGCGAGAATCGCCCAGTATAGAACAGCTGGTTGATCGCTCCCTGGACAGTTCGCGTCGAGATGATCCGACGAATCGTGTCCTTCTCCTCCAAAGCATACTTAGACAACTTGTCCCGAGCGATTCGCGCCATACGTACGAGCCCGGTTCGAATGGCATTCTCGGCCAGTTCACCCGGCAAGCGCACGCGCTTGTTGGCCAGATGGTCTTTCTCATCAAGCAAAGCCGGATTGTGGGGCACATCAAGCAATAGGCGAATCGTTCGAACGACATCCGCGATATATAGGGCAGATTGCTTCAGCTGGAGGCCCAGTTTTCGATTCACCTTGAACCGTCCCACTTCAGACAAGTGATAGCTCGTTGGGTGGAAGTACAGATGCTCAATATACTCCCCCATCTGCGCCGGCGAGGAGCGATCGGACGGCCTCAGCCGTCGATAGACTGCACGAAGGGCTTCTTCTTGCGTCGTCGTCTGGTCTTCTTCCAACGCATGTTGGATGTAGCGATTGACAATGCGTATGGACTTGAGCTTCGCCTTCTCCAGCGCAGGCAGATGCTCCTCTTGAATCGCTTGACCCGCCAGCAGCAGCGGCTCCTCGCCGCCTGTATCAACATCGTCCGCCGACAAATGGCCGATGTATCGTTCAAGCTGCGCAGCCGTCACCGGCGTAACCTCGTCGCTGAAATAGCGACGCAATCGCGGTGTATCGAATCCCAATGCTTTCAACAGCGTGGTCGCAGGCACCTTCGCCTTGCGGTCCAGATGCGCCCGCAATGTTTGGCGACGAGTATCGAGGACGATCTCGAGCCAGGCGCCCATTTCAGGCAGGATGTGTCCTTTGAACTGCTGCGTATCTTCCTGTGTGATGTATACGCCGGGAGCCCGCGTCAACTCGTTAACCAGTGCGTTCTCCGACCCATTGATAATGAACGTTCCACGCCCAGTCATCATCGGGAAATCGCCGATATAGAGTTCCGTCTCCTGAATCGATTTGCCTTCTTGCAGCAATCGAGCCGTGACTCGAAGCGGCCGGGAGAAGGTCAGATCCTTGTCTTTGCATTCCAGTTCGGAGTTGCGCGGTTCACCCAAGTAGGGCTCAATAAACTCTAGGACCAAGCCATCTTTTCCGTGTCCTTCGATCGGAGAAATCTCTGCAAATGCTCGGGAAATGCCGTTCTCGACAAAACCAGCAAAAGACTTTCGCACATCCTGCAACAGATAGGGCGGGGGAAGGATTTGCTGAATCCGTCCGTATGACTTTCTTTCTCGATACCTCATCTTCACCCCTTGAAAGAACACTCTGCCTCAAGGTGATGTACACCTCAAGGCAGGCGTTCAGAACCAGCTTCCGATAGGGCGTATCCTCAGATTACTGTAGTTCGACTTCAGCTCCAGCCGCCTCCAGTTTTTCCTTGATGCTTGTCGCTTCATCATTAGACACGTCATCTTTAATCGTGGCCGGAAGATTGTCAGCAAGTTCCTTACATTCCTTGAGGCCCTTCCCCGTGATCTCCTTGATTTCTTTGATCACTTGAATCTTCTTCTGCCCAGCACTCGTCATAACGACCTTGAGCGTCTCATTCGCAGCTTCAGCGCCTCCCCCTTCTGCAGGGGCAACGGCTACTGCGACCGGAGCCGCCATTGCCGCCGAGACGTTGAACCGCTCCTCGAACATCTCGACGAGCTCAGCAAGCTCCTTTACCGACAACTCCTCGATCTGTTGAAGGATATCTTCTTTTGCCATGTTGGTTAAGCCTCCTCTTTCTGATCCTCGCGTTGTTTCTTAACTTCATTCAGGACGACGCCTAGTTCTCGAATCTTCGCCTGCAGCATAAACGCCATCATGCGCATCGGACTTGCCAGCAGGTAAGCCAGCGTTGTCAGAAGCTGTTCGCGTGACGGCAGAGCCGCGTATTTGGCAACCTCTTCTTCGGGAACGACAACCCCTTCGAACACGCCACCTTTGAGCGTGTAGTTGGGGGAATAGGTCTTCCGACACTCGTCGGATACCTTGAACGCAACCGCCGGGTCTTCGTACGCCAGCGCAATGCTGATTGGTCCTTCGAACAGCTCGGCCAATCCCTCGATTCCGGCTTCATCCGCCGCAATCCGCGCCAACGTATCTTTGACGACTCGGTATTCCAGCCCTTCTTTGGTGAACTTCTCGCGAAGCTCAACCATTTCATTGGCATTGACACCACGATAGTCGGCTAGCACCAGCGATGCTGCGCTCTCGAATTTCTCTTTCAAGCGTGCGACTTCATCGATCTTTGCTTGTGTTGGCATCTCGAGCACCTACTCCGTGGTTTCTACGATTTCGTTCACGTCCGCCGTGCCCAGGGTGATGCCGGGGCCCATGGTGGAAGCGATACAAACCTTCCGCATGTACCGTCCGCGAACACCCTCTTCCGGACGTCGCTCGGCGATACTCCTAATGAGCTCTATCAGGTTCTCCTTCAGTGCGCCAGCCTCAAACGAGGCTTTGCCGAACATCGTGTGAATGACTCCTTGTTTGTCGGTACGGAACTCAACCATTCCGCCTTTCAACTCAGAAATCACTTCCCCGATGTCCTTGGTGACTGTCCCGGTTTTCGGGCTCGGCATCAGATTGCGCGGGCCGAGCAGTTTCCCGAGCTTACCCACCACCGGCATCATGTCTGGCGTTGCGACGACCTTGTCGAACTCGAACCAGCCGTCTTGAATCCTCTTCGCCAGATCCTCGCCGCCGACAAAATCGGCACCGGCGCTCTCTGCTTCAGAAACTGCTTCGCCCTTAGCAAACGCAAGAATGCGAATGATCTTTCCAGTTCCATTCGGCAGATTGCATGTACCACGAACAACCACTTGCGACGCTCTTATGCCAAGCACGAACGTCACTTCAGCAGTCTCGTCAAATTTAGCGGTTGCACACGCTTTCAACTTCTCGACTGCGCTTTCAAGATCGTACGTGGTCTTGGGGTCGACGAGCGTGGCTGCGTTCGAATAGCGCTTGCTATGTTTCATTCGTCAACCACCTCCACCCCCATGTTACGAGCGGTGCCTTCGATGATTCGCATCGCCGACTCCAACTTGTAGGTGTTGAGGTCGGGCAGCTTCCGCTCTGCAATCCGCCGCACTTGCTCTTTGGTAATCTTAGCTACCTTCTGCATGTGCGGTATTGGCGATCCGGACTGAACTCCCGCCGCCATCTTAATTAACTCGGCAGCCGGTGGCTGTTTGAGCACAAAGTCGTAGTCTCCGCGAAAGTACACGGAGATGACCACAGGAATGATGACCCCAGGGGTCTCTCCTTTGGTGGCATCATTGAACTTCTTGCAGAAGTCCATGATGTTGAGCTTGTGCTCACCGAGGGCGGGTCCAACCGGAGGTGCGGGCGTCGCTTGACCTGCAGGAATCTGCAAGTTGATCTTCGCGACTACAGTTTTCGACATCTTGCCTCCTCCCCTATCTGGTGATTGAATTAGTGCGTTAGAGCTTCTCGATTCCGTCAAACCCAAGACGCACCGGCGTCTCGCGTCCGAAGATCCTGACCATAACGGTCAGCTCTTCTGCTTCTTTGTCAATTTCCTTGATCGAACCGGTGAAATCAGCGAACGGACCATCCACAATCTCCACAACTTCGCCGACTGTGAAATCAATCTCAATGCGCGGCTCTCTGTGCTCGTCAGATGTCCCTCCATCGCCTGCAGCGGCAACGGACGGAATAGCCAACAAGCCAGCTTTCCGCTTGATCAGTTTCATCTCTGGACCTTCGATCGGCATCGGCTTGTAGCGAGAGCCGACGTAACGAACGGCTCCCTTGACCCCGTCAATGAGCTCCATCATCTGCTCTTCTTCCAGCCCCATGCGGGCGAACACATAGCCTGGGAACAACCGCCTCTTCTCGATTCGTTGAATCGTTACGATACGCTTGTCTTTGTATTCTTTTACTTTCAGAAGTCCCGATGCTCGGCTAGCGATTTGATCCTCTGTCTCGATAAGATCGCCAGCTTCAAGATTGAGTCCTTTGCGAACTCGGGACACGTATTTCTCGGGAATAAGTCGCTTCTTTTCCTTGCCGTCAGCATATTCGAAAGTTACGCTGCGAACCTTGTCTCGCGATACAATGGCTCCGCGATTGACGACAACGTACTTCTCATCGGAATCCGAGGTCAGAGGAACGCCATTGCGAATCTTCTCGCCAACACGGATGTCACGACGAACACGCTTGTCGGCCGGGATGAGATAGACCTCTTCGTTGCGATTGGTCATCTCTACGATCACGCGCTGCAAGGATTCAACGTCAGTTACTTTGGATTTCTCCTCAGCATGTCGTGGGGCCTTCCGAGCGATCACGTCTCCGCGCTGAACTCGCTCGTTCGGCTTGGCGACAAGATCATATTCATAGGGAATGCGATATTCAGCATTTGCCCCACGTCGAGTCCGCGAAGTGATGACCTCTTCAACGGGAACGAGAAAGAACGTGTCCTCTCCCTCAAGAGAGAACCGTTCCATCGCACGATCCCATTCACGTTTGCGGATGCGATCGTTAAGGTCCTCTTTGACCTTTAACTCGGATCCAGCATACGTTTGTATAGCATACCACTTCTTTGGTCGCATAGTCCCTTTAGCTCGATCGAACGAGAATCTTAATCAGAGTTCCGAGGATGCCATCGACACCCCAAATGTAAAGGGTCACGATCACAACCAGCAGCAAGATCAACGCCGTTAACGAGATAATCTCGTTGCGCGTTGGCCAGCTCACTTTGGCAACTTCTGCCTTGACACCCCTGAAGTAGTTCGTGATTCGCTCAAACATCGTGTTCCTCACCTCGCGTTGCAGGCCCGGGAGGGCTCGAACCCCCAGCCTTCCGATTTGGAGTCGGACGCTCTTCCAATTGAGCTACGGGCCTGTACATCTAGTCTCCGAAGAGCTAGACCTCTTTATGCAGCGTATGTTTGCGATCCCACTTGCAGTACTTCATTAACTCCAGCTTGTTTCGCGTGTTGTTCTTGTTTCGCCGCGTGTGGTAATTGCGACGGGAACACTCGCTGCAAGCGAGCGTGACATGAACGACGGTCTCGCCTTTCTTGGCCATGGTGTGTCCTATCCCTTGTGGGTTCCGTTACTCGACGATCTTGGTTACAACGCCGGATGCGATCGTCTTGCCACCTTCGCGGACCGCGAAACGGAGGCCTTCATCCATCGCGACCGGATGAATCAGGTCGCCGAAAATCTTGACGTGGTCACCAGGCATGATCATCTCAATACCCTCAGGGAGCTGAACCGTACCGGTGATATCCGTCGTTCGGAAGAAGAACTGCGGCTTGTATCCTGTGAAGAACGGCTTGTGTCGTCCGCCTTCATCTTTTGTCAGCACGTAGATCTCGCCTTCGAACTTTCGATGAGGCTGAATGGTTTTCGGCGCAGCCAGAACCTGTCCACGTTCAACCGCGTCCTTATCGATGCCGCGAAGCAGAACACCCGCATTGTCGCCAGCGATTGCGTAATCGAGCGTCTTGTTGAACATCTCCAGGCTGGTAGCAACGGTCTCAACAACCTCGTCATGGACACCGACGATTTCAAGTTTCATTCCAGGGGTGATCTTCCCACGTTCGACACGACCCGTAACAACCGTACCGCGCCCCTTGATGGAGAACACGTCTTCGACGGGCATCAAGAACGGACGATCTTCTTCTCGATCCGGCTCCGGCACGTATTCATCGACCGCTTTCATGAGTTCAGTGATGCATTGGGTTGCTTCATGCTCGGGATCGTCCATGTTCTCCATGGCTGCCAGCGCGGATCCGCGGATGATCGGCACTTCGTCACCCGGGAATTCGTATTCGGACAACAGATCGCGAATCTCCATCTCGACGAGATCAATGAGTTCAGGGTCGTCAACCTGGTCAACCTTGTTCAGGAAAACGACGAGCGCGGGAACGTTTACCTGGCGCGCCAAGAGGACGTGCTCACGCGTCTGAGGCATGGGTCCGTCCGAAGCAGCGACTACGAGAATAGCGCCGTCCATCTGAGCAGCACCCGTGATCATGTTCTTGATGTAGTCTGCGTGTCCAGGACAGTCGATGTGCGCGTAATGCCGGGTGTCGGTCTGATATTCGACGTGGCGAACATTGATTGTGATACCGCGTGCCTTCTCTTCAGGAGCGTTATCAATATCTGCGAACGCCATCTTCTTCGCAAAACCCTTTGTTGCAAGCACACCGGTAATTGCAGACGTCAACGTAGTCTTCCCATGGTCGATGTGTCCAATCGTACCAATGTTCAGATGGGGCTTGTCCCTCACAAATGCTTCTTTCGCCATCGCCAAAACCTCCTGTGAGACAAGCCTCCAGCCGTCTCCTGTTGTTTTTCTCTTGATGGAATCAGGTCCGTCACGAGCAAAAGCCCGCGATCGGAGTCGAACCGATGACCTCCCCCTTACCAAGGGGGTGCTCTACCGCCTGAGCTACACGGGCGTCTCGATCCTCTCCGATTGTCGGAGTTTAACCGAAACTCCCAATACATCACAACTACAACCTCTATTGGAGGGGGAGGGATTCGAACCCCCGTAGGCGTCCGCCAACGGATTTACAGTCCGCCCCGTTTGGCCACTTCGGTACCCCTCCTACAAAATCGAACTGAGCCAGCGGCCAGAATCGAACTGGCAACCTACGGATTACAAATCCGTTGCTCTGCCTATTGAGCTACGCTGGCACATCAACTCGATTCGCGCGGATTGTACTTTACGAATCATGTGGGTTCAAGATCCGGTCTGAATCCATACTTCGCGTGTCCGAGGTCCATCGAATTCACACAACAAGACGCCTTGCCATGTCCCCCGTCTTAGCATGCCATCAACAACAGGAATCATGACAGAAGCCCCCATCAAGCTGGCTTTCACGTGCGCCGGCGAGTTACCTTCTACATGCTGCCAATCTCTACGATCAGGAACCAGGCGTTCAAGCGCCTTCCTGATGTCTATTCCCACCGCTGGATCAGCACATTCGTTAATGGTCAATCCCGCTGTGGTGTGAGGGCAGAACACGAAGCAAACACCGTGATCCAGGGATAAGTCAAAAACGGCATCGCCCACCAGGTGCGTAATGTCAACAACCTGTTCTCTCTGTGAAGTTTCCACCGAACGCACCTTCATGCTGCGTCGGAATCGCGCAGGGCGACCTCCAGGTCAGCACGAAGCTTGTCCTTGTCCTCCACTCCCTGAACACGAAGGATGACCTCAGAGCCCGTGTCGTCGTGATTCCCCTGGGTAAGGCTGACCAGTTTAGCGTCGTGCCTCTCCAGAATTTCAAGAATGCGGTACACATCTGTCGAATCGTTGCGCACTTTCGCTGTAAAGCGGGTGGCTTCCAGACCGATGCCAAGGCCCAGAACCAATCCCTTAAGCAACTCGGCTTGCGTGATCATGCCAACCAATCGTTCTTCATGAACGACCGGAAGCACGACCAGGCGGTTAGCCAACATGATAAGCGCGGCTTTCTCCAGCGTGTCCTTAGGAGCTACTGAGAACTTGACAGGGTGAGACAGTTTGTCCACTGCCATGTCCCAGTCCTTGACGTCCTTGAGGCCGGCTCGAGTAATGAAGCCCGCCAACTCACCTTCGGCGGTCGCAATGAGCAACAAACCGAAGCCATGTTCATCCATCGTATCCCGGACCGCCGAGAGCGGCGCATCCGGGGGGAGCGTGGTAACTCCCGGCTGCATGTACTGATCTACTTTCATTCCTCTTCTTGTTTCGCTTGGGCGATGATTTTTTCTTGGACGTTTCCAGGAACCGCTTGATACTTGCTGAATGCCATCTGGAATGTCGCGCGTCCCTGCGTTCTCGATTTGAGGTCGAGGGAGTAGGACTGCATTTCCGTCAACGGGGCTTCGGCACGGACAATAGTCGACTTTCCTTCAGGTTCCATTCCTAGAATGCGCCCTCGTCGACCGTTCATATCGGAGATGATGTCGCCTGTAAATTCCTCTGGCACGCGAACGTCCACATGCATGATTGGCTCAAGCAGGCAAGGATTCGCGTTATCGAAGGCATCGCGGAAGGCGTGTCGTCCAGCCATCTTAAACGCCAATTCGGACGAATCTACCGGATGGTAGCTGCCGTCGAACACAGTCACGGACACATTGGTAACCGGGAACTTGGCCAGGTTGCCTTCTTCCATCGCTTCAATAACGCCCTTTTCCACACCAGGAATGTACTGCCCCGGAATGGATGCACCCTTGATCTTGTCCAGGAATTGATATCCGCCCTCGAACGGTTCAAGTCTCAGTTCGCATTCGCCGAATTGCCCACGTCCGCCACTCTGTTTCTTATGCCGGTATCTTGCTTCAGCTGTCTTGCGGATCGTTTCTTTGTAGGGGATCGTCGGACGTCGGGTATCCAGAGACACGTTGTATCGGTTGTTCATACGTTCGATCATCAAGCTGAGATGAATGTCGCCCATCCCCTCCATGATCATTTCCTTGGTCACAGGATCGCGCCCAACGATCACCGTCGCTTTGGTCGTGGCAATCTCCCGCAACGCTTCGGACATCTTTTCAACATCCGCTTGTGTCTTCGGGGTAATCGCCCGAGAGTACACCGGCTTCGGGAATTCGGCCATCTTGTAGGCTTCCATGCCCCTTTCCGCGCCTATCGTTCCCGCCAGCACGACATCATCGGCCTTGCCTAACGCAACAATGTGCCCGGCTTCGGCCGATGACACACGATGCTGTTTCGTGCCATCGAATGCATAGATATCGCGTATTTCGATCTTTGTACCCGTCGTGACGTCGTACAGGGACTTGCCTTCTTGAATCGTTCCATCAATCACCTTCACAAACGCCAGACGCCCTAGGTAGGGATCGCTCGACAAATGGAACGCGACAGCACGTGTTGGGGCGTCGATGCTTCCGACTTTCTGCTCCACGGCTTCGGTGATGGTATGCAACAGCACATCCAAGCCCTTGCCCTCGGTCGCAGAGGAACATAGTACGGGCACCAATTCACCAGCCGCAAGACCGTGGGCCAGCGTGGTCGCCAACTCATGGGGCGTAATCGGCTCTTCTTCGAGGAACTTCATCATGAGCTCATCATCAAAGGATGAAACTTCCTCAAGCAGGATTCCTCGAGCCTCTTCAACAGCGTCAGCAAGATCTGCTGGAATGTCTTTCTTGCCTTTGTTACCAAAATAGACGGCTTCGTTTTCGATCAGGTCGACAACGCCGACAAAATCGCCGTTTTCGCGAATCGGAACTTGAAGGGGAACAAACTTGCCATCAAAGTGGTCGCGCACTGACGTCAACGCAGCGTCAAATTTCGCGTTCTCGCGATCCATTTGGTTGATCAGAATCGCAGTCGGTCGTTTGGCGACGCCGGTGATTTCCCAAGCGCGCTCAGTTGAGACCTCGACGCCCTTCTCCGCGTTCAAAACGATCAACGTCAAATCTGCCACTGGAACACCTTTGTACATCTCTTCCACAAACTCGTCCCCACCTGGTGTGTCCATGAGCGTGATAGAGATGTCTTTGACCTTGAATGTTCCAACAGTCATATCGATCGTGTATCCGCGGTCCTTCTCTTCTTGCGAAGAGTCAAACGCTAGGTCTTTGGCGCCTGCTTTGGTCATCAGTGCTGCAGCAAGCGTCGTCTTGCCGCATCCTGAATGGCCAACCAAGCAGATGTTCCTTGCTTGCCCCATGCTGATGTCCCCCTTGGGTGGATGAAAAGGATTTCAGCGCAGTATACCTCGCCCCCTGTAACCGAGCAAGCAACCTGCCATCCAGCCCTTCCGGGATCGTACATCTCACGCCTTGAGGACTGTTTCCGTGGCCCGTAACCTTTACACACGATTGACCCAACAACAGTTTACTGTTCCCAAGGGAGGAACTGATGCCAACTCGTCTTCTGCTGGGGAACGAATCCCTCGCTCAAGGGGCAATTGATGCGGGCCTTTCCGGAGCGTATGCCTATCCGGGGACACCTTCAACAGAGATCACTGCTTATGTTCTGCGGAGCCCTCAAGTAGCTGCCGGGGAAGTACGATGTGCGTGGACAGCCAATGAGAAGACTGCCCTCGAGGCCGCCCTCGGCATGAGCTACGGTGGCAAGCGAGCGATGGCCAGTATGAAGCATGTCGGTCTGAACGTCGCTGCCGATCCATTCATCAATTCTGCCATCTCCGGCACCCATGGTGGACTCATCATCAATGTGGCCGACGATCCGTCCATGCACTCCTCTCAAAACGAGCAGGATTCACGTGTCTATCTCGACCTATCCATGATGCCATGCATTGAGCCAGCTGATCAGCAAGAGGCCTATCAGGTGCCTGGAGTAGCCTTCGCACTTTCGGAGCGATACCGTATTCCGGTCATGATTCGCCTCACCACTCGGCTGTGTCACTCCCGAGCCACGGTGACTACAGGCGAAGGGCAGCCACGTAACGAGTTCTCGTATCCCGACAATCCGAAGCGATTCATTCTTCTTCCGGCATTGGCACGCAAGAGCTACGCCCGCTTGCTTGATCGCCAAGCTGACTTCGTCCATGAGTCCGAAACGAGTTTGTTCACGAGATACTTCGAGGGAACCGATCTCTCAACAGGCATCATGGCCTGCGGCACGGCCTATCACTACGTTCGTGAGATCGTGGGTGAGGATTGCCCTCATCCGATCCTCAAGATCGGTCAGTATCCGCTTCCGATCGGTCTGATTGAGCGCATGACGTCACAATGCAACCGGATTCTCGTGTTTGAAGACGGCTATCCCTACTTGGAGAACAAGCTGCGTGGACTGCCCGTTCGCCAGACTCCGGCCATTCACGGCAGACTCACCGGCCATCTTCCCCGAACCGGAGAATTGAGCCCAGATGCTGTAGCCGGGGCATTCGGGACCGAACCCATTCGCAATGAGCCGTCCACGGTGCCGGCTCCACGCCCGCCCGCCCTCTGCCCGGGGTGTCCGCACATCGACACCTGTAAAGCGCTCAACACCGTGCTCAAGGCAGGGGAAGATGCAAGCGGACGCTTGTTCTCAGACATCGGCTGCTACACGTTAAGCGCACTTCCTCCCTATGAATCCGTTGACACCTGCATTGAGATGGGCGCTTCGATCACCATGGCTAAGGGCGCTTCGCAAGCTGGGCTTCATCCGGCTGTCGCCTTGATCGGCGACTCCACGTTCACGCACTCCGGGATGACCGGATTGCTCGATTGTGTTAACGAGAATGCCAACGTAACCGTGGTCATCGTCGATAACCTAACGATCGCCATGACCGGTGGCCAGACCTCGTCGGCGACCAATCGGCTGGCCGACATCTGCGCGGGTCTGGGGGTTGATCCGGACCACATTCGCATCATCACACCACTTCCCAACAAACATGAAGAGAACGTCAATGTGCTGCGCCAGGAGATCGCGCACACCGGCCCATCCGTCGTCATCGCAGTCCGGGAATGTATCCAGACGGCGCGACGATCTCGCTCCAAAGGAGGCTCGTCGTGAAGCGCAATCTCATTCTCGCCGGTGTTGGAGGTCAAGGACTACTCGCACTCGCTGCCGTCATCGGAGAGGCCGCGCGATCGCTCGATCTTCATGTACTGCAGGCTGAGGTGCACGGCATGGCCCAACGCGGCGGTGTCGTGCAGAGCCACCTGCGATACTCGAACCAACCCATCCATTCCGCGCTCATCAAGGACGGGACAGCTCATCTCATCCTGTCTTTGGAGCCAATGGAAGCGTTGCGATATGTGCCCCAGCTGGCCGCAGACGGAGCCATCGTTGCCAACTCGGTGCCGTTCAAGAACATCCCCAACTACCCGGATGAACATGCTGTTGAAACAGAGATCCGTCACGTACCCGTCCATCGACTCATCGACGCGGTCGAGTTGGCGAAGGCGGCAGGCGCTGTACAGGCAACCAATATGGTGATGCTGGGTGCCGGCGCTCCGTTCCTAGAGCTACCGATGCAGATCCTGCAGGCAGCGATTCGCAGCGTATTCTCCAGCAAGAGCGAAGCCATGATCGAAACCAATCTCCGCGCGTTTCAATCCGGCTTTTCCGCTTCGCAGGCAGCCGAATAGGCAAGGCGATGTTCACAGGCCAACGCCACCCCTGGCCGACGTCTCTTGTCTTTTGTAGGTGGCCGCCAGCCGACGTCTCGCTTGCCCTTTGTCGGCCGCCAGCCGACGTCCGCTTGCTCTTTGTCGGCCGCCAGCCGACGTCTCGCTTGCCCTTTGTCGGCCGCCAGCCGACGTCCGCTTGCTCTTTGTCGGCCGCCAGCCGACGTCCGCTTGCTCTGTCGGCTGGGGCAGGCTAGTCTGTGTCCAACCATCTCGGATGAGGGAGGCTTCATGCTCAATCGAACCAGACTACTCTTCGTGCTCGCGCTCGTCATCGCCACGGGGTTTTCACTCGCTGCTGAACCTGTACGCGTCGCGCTGTTCACTGACGCGCACGTTCACGATGTCGACTCGCCCGTCGAGGGGAAGGTCATGACCAACTACGCTGAACGATTGGCGGCATTTGTCGATGCGGCCAATGCATGGCCAGCAGATGTGGCAATCGAGTTAGGCGATCTTGTCAACGGCGCATTTGTTATGGGGCCCGGCTACGGCGACCCGACACGAATTCCAAGCATTCTCGAACTGGGATTAGCCAGCCTTGAAGGGCTTGAAGCGCCCATGCATTTTGTACTCGGCAATCACGATCTCTATGATCTGTCGAAGGCCGAGTTTCTCGCCGCTGTTGGACAAGAGGAAGCGTACTACAGTTTCGATCTTGGCGGCTTCCATTTCGTCATTCTTGACGCGGAATTTAATGATCCCGATGAGTCGGACTATGACCACGTGTTCATGCGCGTTAAGTGTCGTATCCCAGTCGCTGAGCTTGAATGGCTACGCAACGATCTTGCCCAGACTGAACTGCCAACCATCGTGTGTATCCATCAACCCATCGATGCAGAATTTGACCCCAACGCGGGCGGTCCGCCGGTCGTCAACAACGAGGAAGTTCGTCAGATTCTGAACGACTCCGGCGGCGTTATCGCGGTCTTCCAGGGGCACGACCACAGCAACGTCTACAACGAAATCGACGGCATTCACTACATCACGTTCGCCGCCATGGTCGACCACACCGTGCAGGGCCCAGCGACGTGGGCGCAGATTTTGCTCGACCTTGAGGCACGAACCATTTCGATCGAGGGGTTCGGCCTGCAAGTCGATTATGAACTGGTCTTCTAGCAAACATCGAGACCATCACGCAAAGGAGAACACGAGATGAAACGATCCATTGCTGTGCTTGTCCTCCTGCTGACCGTATCATGCGTCGCCACCCCAGCGGAGACCGAGGTCATCCGCTTCGGCCTCATCGCGGACACGCATGCCCACGATGTGGACTCTCCGCTGGAAGGCAAGTGGATGTCGCGCACTGAGGAACGATTGACCACCTTTATCACGGCAATGAACGCCTGGGCCCCCAGCTTCATCATCGAACTCGGCGACTTCGTCAACGGGTGGGTTGTACTCGGTGCTGAGCCTGGAGATCCGGCCCGTATTCCCGACATCCTGGCTTGGGCTAACGCGCTCTATAATCAGTTCGATGGGCCCGCCTATCACGTCATCGGCAATCACGACGTTTATAACCTGGACAAGCCTCAGTATCTTGAGATCCTGGGCATGGACGCTACAAGCTACAGCTTCGATGTGGGCGGCTACCACTTCGTAGTCCTTGATGTGCAGGTTGCAGAGGACGGATCAGATCTAGCACACACCTATACGGGAGTCGCAGGGTTCGTAACGGAGGCTGGCTTGGACTGGCTAAGAGCGGATCTCGCAGCCACGCAGATGCCAACGATCGTGTGTGTGCATCAGCCGCTCGATGACTTCATCGAGGAATGGGGGCGCGCTACGGTCAGCAATCAGGACGAGCTGCAACAGCTGTTCGTGTCCGACGGCGATGTTATCGCCGTGTTCCAGGGACATGAGCATGACAACATCCACAACGTGATCGAAGGCATTCATTACGTCACATTCGAAGCCATGGTCGACCAAGACACACCGCCGACGTGGGCTCAGATCACTCTTGATCCAGTGTCTCAGACAATCGTCATTGAAGGGTTCGGAGTCCAGGAGTCCTACAGTCTCTCCTACTCCATCGACGAAGAGTGAGTCCCCGCGTCGGGAAAGGAGAACCCGTGATTGCTGACTTCTCCATCTCGCCTGTGGGAAAGGGCGAAAGTCTCAGCGCAACCGTTGCCGATGCATTTAGGATCATCAAAGCCAGTGGCGTCGCCCATGAGCATCACGCCATGGGGACAAATCTCGAAGGAGACTGGGATGAAGTGATGGCCGTCATCAAGACGTGCCGCGACCGCCTGCTCGAATCGTCCGATCGCGTGTCAATATCTATCAAGATCGATGATCGAAAAACAGCCGTGAACGGCATCGTAAACAAGGTGCAATCAGCAACAGAGAAGATGTAGCCAGTCGACAACATCTGCTCAGTGATTGCAGAGAGAGCCCCTTTTTTCGTAGAGTGGTGTATGCACATGGATCTTCGCAAGTTGCCCAAGGTTGAATTGCACGTCCATCTTGATGGCTCGATGCGGCTAAAGACGATCAAGGATCTCGCCGCCAAACTGCCAGAGGAGACTGCGTTCCCGAAGCATTTTGGAATCAAGAAGGCCGTGACACCGCCACAGCGTTGCACGCTTCCCCAGTATCTCAAGGCGTTCGATGTAACCGTGGCCGTGCTGCAGACCGCCCAAGGGCTGGAGCGAGCCGCCTATGAACTCTGCGAAGACGTCTCCCGCGAGAACGTGCTGTATGTTGAAGTTCGATTCGCCCCGTTGCTGCACCTCGAAGCGGACCTAAGTCCTCGCGAGGTCGTTCAATCAGTACTCCGCGGGTTGAAGCTCGGTGAAGAGGAGTTCGGCATACAGACAGGACTGATCCTGTCTGCCATGCGTGATCGCTCATTGGAGCACTCCATGGAAGTCGCTCAGCTAACGGCTCAATTCTCTTCCAAAGGCGTCGTCGCCTTCGATCTGGCTGGTCCAGAGCGACAGCACCCGCCGCAGATTCATCGTGAAGCGATTGCCATGGCGCGAGAGTCCGGCGTTCACTTGACGCTTCACGCTGGTGAGGGATGCTGCCCAGAGCAGATCCGAGCAGCCCTTGAGATGGGCAGTGAGCGAATCGGGCACGGCGTCTATCTTCACAAGGATCCAGACACCGAGAAGCTCGTCGCCGATCAGGGCATTCCACTGGAGGTCTGCCCAACCAGCAATCTTCAAGTCTCCGGATTCATGGAGTCGTATGACGATCATCCGCTCAAGCGCTACTTCGATCTGGGCATTCCCATCACGCTGAATACCGACAATCGTTTGATGTCAAGTGTTGATTTGACACACGAGTATCAGGCCGTCGTCGATGCTTTCGGATTCGACGAGCAACAGATCCGACAGATCAGTCTCAATGGCATCGAAGCCGCATTTGCGCCCGACTCAGTGAAAGAAGAGCTTCGTGCAAAACTCGACGCCTTCTTCGCCTAGCCAATAGATCGATCCCGGTTGTAGCCAGCACTTTCCCTTGCGCCCGATGTTTCCATCATCCGTGGCAAGGTGGGCGCCTAGTGAAGTCGCTCTGTCGTCCGCGCTGCAATCACTCGCTCTGTGAGTTCGCTAATCCGTTGCGTCGGCTCGGAACTCGCGAACAGCGTTTGATCGGCCTCAGCTTCGCTTCGCACGTGCTGATCGAATCGTTGCTTGAGCCGTAGTCCATTCACGAAGCTGCTGCCCTTGTGACAGTTGTTGGTGAAGATGTAGACCTTCTTGGCTACATCCAGAACGCTCTCAACACGCTGCGCCCACTCTTCCAGTTCGTCATCGTTGTAGAGGTAGTCGTAGCGATGACTCGCAGAGGGGGGGTTGTACCACGCTTCCTGATTGCGTCCGTGCAAACGGAAGTAGCCAACGTCGTTGGTCAGGATGCTGGTCGGTTCGGGCAGCGCACTGATGCGCGGAAGATCCACGTTGACGAATCCCAATTGCAGCGTCTCAAGCAACTGGTAGATGCGATCCTGATGCCATCCCTTGTGTCGGAACTCGATGCTTGTCTTGATGCCATGAGGCACAAAGACGTCAGCCACGTTCTTGAGATGATCCAACGCTAGATCGTTGCAGTGAAATGCCTGCGGGAACTGGAGGATCACGCCGCCCAACTGCTCCGCATCGACCAGCGGCTTGAGAGATTCAACGAATGAAGGAGCAACAGCCGCCAATTTCTCCCTCTCGTGGGTCATCCCTTTGGGGGCCTTCACTACGAACTCGAAGCCTGGATTCACCTTCTCAACCATTTTTTCGAAGATCGCGGGGAACGGATCACGATAGTAGGTGAAATTAACTTCGACGGCATCGAAGTCCTTGGCGTAGGTCGCTAGCATGGCAGGCGGTGAGGTTCGCTCGGGATAGACCGTACCTACCCAATCGGCAAACGAGTAGCCGGATGTTCCAATTCGCAAATCTGCTTTCATAGTCCATCCTAATACTCAGTCTAGTTTGAGGAGAAATCGAACGAACTCGTCTCGGCGAAGCCGCCGACATGCTCGGGCAGTTTTCGTGGCAATGCGGCCGCCGCTACCTGAATGGCACTGTTCCCAAATCGGCTTTGAATCACATCCACGGCTCGATTCAATCGGCGACGTGTTTGATCCTCAGCAAGCAGCGGGATAGGCACACCCTTCTCATCGACCAGATTGGATGTCGATACCGACACACGCGCCATCGCTTCGGGCCGCACAGGAATCATCGAGAGAATGCGCGTACAAGCCGCGTAGATCGCCCCGCCATCGTCGGTTGGCAATGCCAGCGTCGTTTGCTTGCCATAGTGTCCCGACATCACCTCTAACGAGAACCCACAATGAACCGTGCGTGCCATGTAGCCATGCTTTCGCAGTCGGCTGGCCACCAGATCACACAGCCCCCGTAACACAGTCAACGCAAGCTCACGAGGCCGGATGTCGGGAGGCAGAGTGCGGGAATGACCGACGGATTTCGGAGGCGGGATTTCCGTGTAGGGCACCACAGGCGTTGGATCCTTCCCCATCCCCACAGCTTTGTAGAACAATCCATGCACGCCAAATTCGTTCTTCAGGATAGAAAGTGGACACTGCCCCAGTTGAGTCAACGTCCAGATGCCAAGACGCGCCAGTCGGCGTTCGATACGTCTCCCGATTCCGCAGATCTCCGTCACGCTGGTGGTGGCCAGCAATTCGGGCAATTCCTCGGGATCCACGTAGCCAATGCCGTTCGGCTTGTGACGCTTAGCAATCAGCTTGGCGAATGTCTTGTTGTCAGCGATCCCAATCGTCGCCGTGATGTACTTGCCAAGTTCATGTTTGAAATCGCGCTGGATAGACTGCGCAAGACGGATTGCTCCTCCGTAGTCAGGCGCCTCTCGCGTGATGTCCATATACACCTCGTCGATGCTCGACACCTCGATCATCGGCGTATAGCGCTTGAGAATGTCGATGAATCGTTGCGTCAACGACAGATACTTCGAGCCGTCGCCGGGGTAGAGAACCAGTTGTGGACACAGCTTCTTGGCCTCCCACACCGGCATTCCTGCCTTCAGTCCGAATTTCTTGCCTTCTCGCGAGGCAGTGACGATGATCGTGCTCTCAATCGGCTTGCCCGTAATGCCCACAGGCAGGCCACGCAAACTCGGGTTCGCTTGCTGTTCGACAGACGCAAAATACGAGTCCATATCCAGATGTAGAATGGTTCGCGGCATCGGAGACCTCACTCAGAATATCTCGCACATCCCCTTCAGTGTGCCATGTTCTTGCCACGATTTCTAGGGGACAAAACGGCCCGTCGCTCGCATTTCAGATGGGAATAAGCTCACTCGTTTGTCCGTTCTTACTAGGGGTTCTTTGTCATTGATTGGCGATCATTCTTTCTGCGACTGCTCCGTCGAAACATCCAATCGAAGAGTCAAGCGACAGGCCACGTTTCTTCTCTCAGTATCGTGTTCCCATCTCCATCTGACTTGAGTTCTGGATGACAGGACCCAGCCACGTTCACATGCTACTATCACGACAACGCGATGAAGGAGGACAGGCATGGCACGAAGATGTTGCTCGATGACCCACTCGCCCGGATTGGTTCCCCGGGGACAGATCGCACAGCAAGTCAGAGAACTTGGTTTAGAGCCTGGTGATACGGTGATGCTGCATGCAGCCGTCGGAGCCATTGGCTGGATCGTCGGCGGGCCCAGCGAGGTGCTCGGCGGTGTTCTGGATGCGATCGGTCCGGATGGAACGTTGATGATGTACGTAGGCTGGGAAGGCTCGCCATATGATCTGTTGGCCAATGCGTCCCAGGTTCCCCAAGCGTTGCTCCAACTCTGGCCAGCCTACGATCCCGCCACCTCACGTGCCATGCACACGTGGAGCATTCTCACCGAGTACTTGCGTACGTGGCCCGGAGCGAAGCGAAGCCAACACCCCGACAGTTCGTTTGCCGCCGTCGGACGTCTTGCCGACGAGTTGACGCAGGATCATCCGCTGCAATACGGAATGGGCGAGAGATCGCCGTTGGCCAAGCTTTGCGAGAATAACGGCAAAGTGTTGATGCTTGGCGCGCCGCTTTCCAGCCTAACCCTACTCCATCATGCCGAGCATCTGGCCGACGTACCGAACAAGAAAATCGTTCGCTACATGGCACCTATCCTCGAGAACGGGAGGAAGGAATGGGTCGGTATCGAGGAATTCGACACCACCGGTTGCCTGCCGTGGCGCGGATCCGTTGACCTGTTTGAAGCAATTGCACGACAGCATCTCCAAGGAGGCAGTGGCATCGTCGGGCGCATCGGAGCAGCGACAAGCTACCTGTTCGATGCATCGGAATTGACCCGCTTCGCCGTGGGTTGGATCGAGGATCAATTCCAGGAATCACCCGAGCCAGTGAGCGAAGTTCAGGTACGCATCGCCGACGACCGCGACCATCGCGAATTGACCAGCTTGTTCTCGGCGATGGAAGAAGAGCGCACCGGCACATCTGTGTCCGCATCACGGCTGTCAACACAAGTCGACGAATTACTGGAAGATCGCGATCGACAGGTCATCGTTGCTGAAACACCGGACAGACTCGTCGGCATGATCGTCGCTCACGCTGAGTCCGAGCAACGCGGCGTCCTGGAGTACGCATTTGTCGATGCCGGATATCGACGCCACGGAATCCTACGCGAACTGGAAATCGAAGCCAGCACGTATCTACGCGAGCGCGACTGCTCCACCGTCGGATTCGATCTTGATCCCGACAACCGCGCCGCGCGCGAAGCGTGGTCGGCACTGGGCTATGCACCGACACAAGAGTCATGGGAGCGACTATTGTAGTCGGCGACACTCGCTGTAGAGAAGGCATCGGCCACGCCTGAGAGGATTCCAACTGAGGATCTGCCAGACACCTCTACTCGCTGAACGGGATCTCGACCTTGCCATAGACGCCATCGTAGCCGGGTTCGATGTGGATATCGCCAGTGCGCATCTTGGCGATGCCTTCGAGCACGCGTTCGGGGGTCTCGGGAACCAACTCATCGAGTGGCCGTTCCAGCAGGATGCCTAGCTCGGTGCCGTGACGATTGAGCATGGCGTCGTAGATCTTGGCAACGGCCTTGCTACCCACGCCCACACCAATCGCTTGCGAGATGATTTCCGCCAGCGGAATGAGGCTCCTAAACGGCACACCACCCAGCTCCGGCTCAACTCGATCGGCCAGGTCCATCACCCGATGCAACACGCCAATGGTCAGCGTCTTGCCGCATACCGGGCACACACTGTCTACAGCCATCGACTGCTCGGGAGACCAGGAGATGCCACACGCTCGATGGCCGTCGTGATGGTACTTGCCTTCTTGCGGATAGAACTCGAAGGTCCCCGCATAGCCGTCGCCCGTCTTCAGTGCTCGCGAGATGGCTTCAAACGACACGTTATCCACATCAAACAACGTTGCTTCTCGCGCTAGTTTGGCAGGAGAGTGAGCGTCTGAGTTGGACATCAATCGAAGGTGATCCAGGGCCGACACGCGTCGATTCATCGGCGGATCGCTGGACAGACCCGTTTCGATCGCGCAGATTCGATCGGCGTATTCGCCAAAACAGGCTTCCAGAGAATCAAACCCGCTCTTGGCACCAAACACAGCATACCAGGGCGTCCAGACGTGCGCGGGAATCAGCAGCGTATTCGGCGAACACTCCCACACGATTTCGCAGAAGTCGGGAGCCGAAAGCCCGAGCATGGGGCGGCCATCATAGACGAGATTGCCACGCGGAGACAGCGCTTCGTGAATGCGAACGGCAGCATCGAGCGAAGGAACGAGCAGCACCATGTGAATGCGCCTCCCCTTGCCATCATGCTTCCACACGAGACTGACTTCGCCGGTCACCATGAACGAGACGCCGTCATGGCGATAGATACCATCACCGGCTTC